>Ga0209722_1001343_pt1 | contig 21897 bp, 20 predicted proteins | sample BioC12SIPDNA_2_FD_185745 | JGI IMG/M metagenome (GOLD analysis project Ga0209722, IMG submission 185745) | Anaerobic biogas reactor microbial communites from Washington, USA - Biogas_R1_A C12 SIP DNA (SPAdes) (version 2) | ecosystem: Engineered > Bioreactor > Anaerobic > Unclassified | place... | reverse complement strand
CAGGTTGGAGGCCACCGATTGAGCGCTATGGCCATCCAGCAGCATCTGAACGGCTTCCGCCTTCAACTCGTCGTCGTAGAAACGACGCCCAGAACGACCCTTCCCCCGGCTCGATTTCCTTGTCATGACACACTCCTTTGCTCCCCAGTATAACGGCTGGAATAAGCACTTGGAGTGTCTGTCAAACTGGAGCCACCTCAGTCCGTGTAGTCGCCGCGCAGGTAGGTCAGCCTGTCACCCGGCAGCCAGACATTGCTACACGGTTCTTTGGCGACCCACGTGTCGCGATTCTGACGCCGGCGCTGGCCCAGGTGATCGACGGCCAGGGTGTTGTGCGCCAGGCTCGAAACCATGAACATACGCCAGGGCGAGTCGTAGTTGTAGCGATACGTGCCGGGGTCCGTGATCAATCGCTCTCCGTAGGCCGACAATTCGAAGTTCAAGGCGTCCTCGTGCTGGTGGGCCGTGCCGAAGGGACCGGCGTCGACAATCATGAACCGCTGATCGGAAGCCCAACCGCTTCGCATCACGTAGTGGCCGGCGTAAGAGAAAGCGCGACGGGTGTCGAGCGGCACGGCGCCCTCGCGCCCGTTCGTGGCAATACACTGGAAATCCGTTCGTTTCGGAAAATCCTCGAAGCCGTCGGAAAGGAGCGACCGGACGCTGTTGTGTCCCGAATCGCCGAAGGCGGCCATCTGACCGTCGACCGAGGAGTAGGCGAAGTAGTCGTACATCTTCTCGAGGGTCGCTACGTACCGGTCCGGCATGGGACGTCCGTTCAACGCGCCCAACTGGTGCGCGCGGCGGAAGGCTTTCAACACGCCGGCACCATAGCCCGGCGCCAGCTCCCACTGAACGCCGTCGGGATAGACCTGCTTCGTCAATTCACTGGTCAGCCGCTCCTCGGACAAGGTGAGCCACCCGGCGGCATCGGCGAATTCCGGGAAGAGTACGGCGACCGTGTGCAGGCCCCGCGTTTCGAACACCAGCCAGTTGATCGACATCTCTCGGACGCTCGAATAGTGCTCCAGGTGATGCCCCATCTCCCAGAACGACTTAAGCATTTCGCAGACATCGCCGTCGTCCATCGACGGCGACGACAAGAAGTGGAAGAACGCGTTCGTCCAGGACCCGCTCAGCCGGATCCCGATCTCCAGGGTCCGCCATTCGGGGACGGCATACTTGAGCGGATGGCTCGAACCGCGGGTCCGCTCGACGGGAATCGGGTGCTTGCCGACGAAATCGCGGAACTGGCGGACGAATTCCTCGGCATACTTCTCCTCACCAGTCGCCCAATAGGCTGCGCCCAGATCGTCCCACCAGGGCATACGCAGAAACCCCATCGACCATTCCTTGTCGAACTCGCGATCCGGGGCGTAGGTTGGATTGTCGAGCCAGTCGATCTCCGGCCCGAAGTTGAATCCGCGGTAAATGTGCTTCAACACCTGGTCGGCGCCGGACGTCTTCACGCCATTCGGCCGCGAGTCGTGCTTGGGCCGATCGTGTGGATCGATCCACCAACGAGGCGACGTCCGTCGGCGAAAATGGTCGGCCAGCGCGGCTTTCGCGCTGGTCATCCCATCGGCCTCCAACACAGCCAGCACCTTCTTCATGGCCGGATTCGACGGATCGAGCTTCGCGAAAAGCTCTTCGTCCGTGAGCCGCGTCCTTTCGACCTTCGGCAGCGGCGGGTAGTCCCCGGCAAGAACGGGAGAGCAGTACCAGAAGGCGAGTATCGGGATAATGGGGCCAAGTAGTATGGTTCGCGGTCTCGACATAGGATGCTCCTCGCTGGAAACGCTCCTTTCGAACGGCCGTGCCTGACAGCGTCAATCATCGCGGCTGGACCAAGCCTAGCGTGCCCGCGTGGTGTATGCAATGATATCCCCATAGACGACCTCGTGTATCTGTCCGTGTTTCCCCCGCATTCCGTCCGTGGCTACATCGCTGCGGACTCGCGGCTCGAATTCACCGCCAGGAGCCTGTCCCATGAGAACGGTTTTCTTCCTCTCGATCGCCCTGGGCATCGCAATCACTCCCACCCAGGCCGCCGATCCGCCCCGCATGCGGCGGGCCGACGCCTTCCTGGGCATTCACTTCGACTTCCACGCCGGAGCGGATTGCATTGAAGTCGGCCGGCGAACCACGCCCGAAATGATCGAAATCGTCCTCGACAAGGTCCACCCCGACTACATCCAGATCGACTGCAAAGGACACCCGGGCTACTCCAGCTATCCGACCAAGGTCGGCAACCCGGCCCCCGGCTTCGTCGGCGATCCGCTCCGTATTTGGCGCGACGTAACCGGCCGGCGCGGCGTTCCCTTGTTCATGCACTACTCGGGCGTCTGGGACGGCCATGCCGTCGCCGCCCATCCCGAGTGGGCGGCCGTCAATGCCGACGGCAAACCCAACGACAAGGCCACTTCCGTTTTCGGGCCGTACGTCGACTCGCTGATGATTCCCCAACTCCGCGAACTGGCGGGCGACTACGGCGTGGACGGCGCCTGGGTCGACGGCGACTGCTGGGCCACCACCCCTGACTACGGCGAAACGGCCGTCCGCGAGTTCTGCAAACAGACAGGCGCCCAATCGGCCCCTCGCAAGGCGGGCGAACCCTATTGGAACGAGTGGATGGATTTTCACCGGGAAGCCTTCCGCCGCTACGTGCGCCACTACGTCGGTGCGTTGAAATCGTCCCATCCCGATTTCCAGGTCATGAGCAACTGGGCGTTCAGCGATCACATGCCCGAGCCGGTGTCGGCCGCCGTGGCGGGACTGTCGGGCGACTTTTCTCCCGACGACAGCGTCAACTCCGCCCGCTTTGCCGGGCGCTGCCTCGAAAACCAGGGCGTCCCCTGGGACCTGATGTCGTGGTCCTTCAGCCGCAAGACAGGCAAGCAGAAACCGGCCGTCCAACTCATGCAGGAAGCCGCGATCGTTCTCGCCCAGGGCGGCGGATATCAAGCCTACTTCAAGCAAGCTCGCGACGGCGCCGTTCGCGATCCGCTGGAAATGGACGCGATGGCCGAGGTCGCCCACTTCTGCCGCGCCCGCCAGGCCTACTGCCATCATTCGGTGGCCGTGCCGCAGATCGCCTTGCTCTATTCGACGGCCGGGCACTATCGCGAGTCGCCGCGGCTATTCCACTGGTCCGGCAGCAACGGAGTCGCCGTGCTCCGCAAGGCGCTCACGCAAATCCTTCAGAATCAATACGGCGTGCAAATCCTCAGCGAGCACCACTTGAGAGGCAAGATGGCCCAGTGGCCCCTGATCATTGTGCCCGGTTGGACGTATCTCGAACCTGCGTTTCGCGACGAACTGGTCACCTACGCCAAGTCGGGCGGCAGCCTGCTCCTGATCGGTCCGGGCCCCGCAAAACTCTTCGAGAGCGAACCGGCCGAGAAGAACGGCTCCAAGATCGTGTCCATCGAGACCGTCGACGACACCTTTCCGAAGACCCTCAGAGAGGCCTTCCCTCAGCCGATGGTGAAAGTAACCGGGGCGAACGATGTCGACATTAGCCCGCGCACACTGAAAGGGAAACTGTCGATCCACCTGATGAACACCTCGGGCCCCCACGCCAGCGCACCCGACGGCGGAATCACCGAGATCCAACCGGCCGGCCCCTTGACCGTCTCCCTGCGCCTCGACCAGGCCCCCAAATCGATCATCCAACAACCGGAAGGCAAAGCCCTCGACGTCTCCTGGGCCGATGGTCGGGCAACCGTCACCTTGCCGCAACTGGAGTTGTATTCGATCCTGGTCGTGGAGCCGTAGCCGGCCTTCCAGCGGGGTATTGACACGATCACCCGCGTGCCGGAGGATGAACCCGCTGTCCTTGGTGACGCTCCCCACACGAGCGCAGGTCGATGTTTCGTCGACCGGGTCCAAATGGACTTGCTGGAAGTCGGCGCGCCAATTTTCGGCGCTACGCGCAGAAAATTGGCAGCGAGTCGCAAGGCAGCACCGGCGCCGCGACCGGTTACCACCGGCGCGGCGTCTCTCCATACCAAGGGCGAAGCGCAAGCGAGGAGGGCGGCGTATGCTCCCTGCCTCTCGCCCCCTCAACAGACCGGTTTATGCAACATACCCCCCGCCGGGCTCCTGCAACTTGCGTCTGCCGGCACTGATGTAAACACATGTGCCGCCCACCCTTGCAGCCACGCGCCGCGCCCGAACCGTTCTGCAACAAGTGCCGACACGGCGCAAAACCCAAGATGCCGGCAAACCCCCCGGCAACACTCGTCATCGCCGGATGCCAGGCCCTCCAAGAAACCCTGGCAAATCGCCGATTCTCCTCTTGACTTCCTCAACCGGCTATGTATACTAATGTACATTTTATCCTGGGGGCGGATGGCGCTCGCGCCTTGATAATTCCTTGCCCCGTCCATTCCCCTGCCTGACAAACCGGAAATCGCTTGAAACATGGCCTCGCCTGCCGCAGCGGGTCAAACGACTGCTTCGCAGAAACGCGTTTGACTCGCTCGATGGCCCCATGGAACCGAGCCGATGCCCGGGTGCTTGACCTATGCTCCTCAAACCACGATAAACATAATCGATGATGGGCGAACTGCTATTCTCCGGTGGGGTGTTCAGCGACGCAATCGACGGCGGGCGAGCGGGCGCCGAGATCGAATTGTTGCCGATGGGAATCCTCGCGCGCACCCCCGACGGCAAACGATTCGAGGTCCCCTATCGTGAATGCCAACTGGAAATCGGCGGATTCAGCGGGTGGATGGTCTTCTGCCGCAATCGTGATCGCAGCCTCACGATCTTCTGCGAAGATCGCAAGTTCCCCTCGGCCCTGTCTTCCGCCTCGGCGGGAATCCTCGACGAGCAACTGAACGACAAGCTGAAGAAGCAGAAGTCGGAGTCGCGGCGAGGCAGCCTGATCGCTGCCGCGGTGCTGGTCGCAATCGTGCTCCTCGTCGTCGGCGGCTACTTCGGGGTCCGTGCCGGGGCCCGGGCCGCCGTGCGTGCCGTTCCCACCAGCGTCGATCGGGAAATCGGAGCCATGGCCTTCGAGTCGATGGAACTTGGAGGGCCCGAACTCGACGACCCGGCGGTGGCGGAGGCCCTCCAGTCGATGATCGATCGTCTGGCACCCCATGCGGCCTTGAACGGCATGGAGTTCGAGGTCCACGTCGTCGACTCGCCCATGGTGAACGCCTTCGCGCTGCCCGGCGGGAAGATCGTGGTTTATACGGGCCTCGTCGCCCAGGCCGCCGAGCCGGAGCAGGTCGCCGGGGTGCTGGCCCACGAAATGGCCCACGTCACCTTGCGTCACGGGCTGCATCGGATCGGGCAGGCGTTGGGGCTTGCCGCGGCCGTCAATCTGCTCCTGGGCGACACGGGAGGGCTTGTCGCCAAGGGGAGCGATCTGTTTCAATTAGCGTCGATCAACAGCTACAGCCGGGACCAGGAAAACGCGGCCGACGCCGAGGGGGCCCGCATGCTCCACGCGGCAGGCATGGACCCCATGGCCTTGACTCGTTTTCTCGAAGCGCTCAAGGAAGAAAAGGGCGACCTGCCGGGAGTTGTCTCCTGGATGGGCACCCATCCCCGGCACGAAGAGCGGATCGAAGCAATACGCCGTCAGGCAGCCGAGTGGCCCAAGCAGGAGTTCGCCAAAATCGATGTCGATTGGGCGGACATTCAGGAACTCGCGAAATAAGATTGAGGCAAGCTGATGGAGACCGAAATTCGCAACAAGCCGTCTTTTGCCAACATCCGCATCAAGCTGGGGCCGGGCGACCGGGTAATCGCCGAGGCCGACGCCATGGCCAGCATGAGTTCCACGATCGACATCAAGACGATGTGGAGCGGCGGTTTTCTCCGAGCCGTCCTCAAGCGGGTCTTCGGCAGCGAGTCGCTGTTCGTCAACGAGTTCTCCACGGAATCGGAAGGGGAACTGATCCTCACCCAGCCGTTTCCCGGCGACATCGAGTGCCTCGAACTCAAGGGCAACACGCTCTACCTGCAACCGGGCGCGTTCCTGGCCTGCGAACCGACCGTGAGGCTGGGCGTAGGCTGGGCGGGCCTGCGTATGCTGATCGCTCGGGAAGGCCTGTTCCGCCTCAAGGTGAGCGGCACCGGCCGCGTCTGGTTCGGGGCCTACGGCGGAATCTTCCAGCGGGAAATCAGCGACGAATACGTGGTCGATTCGGGACACCTGGTGGCCTACGAACCGTCGATCAACGTCCGCATAGGCATGGCCGGCGGGATCTTCTCGAGCTTCTTCAGCGGAGAGGGGCTCGTCACCAAAGTGACGGGACCGGGACGGATCTATATGCAATCGCGATCCTTCGGAGGCCTGGCGGCCTGGACCAATTCGCACCTGTGGTGACGACCGAACCATGCAATACGAAATCCTCGCAAGGCCGGCGGCATCGGCCGCCAGACTGACGCTCCAGGCCGGTGAATCGATCACCTGCGAAGTGGGCGCTATGATCGCCATGTCCAGCGGGTTCAACGTGGAAACCACCACGCGAAACAAGGGCGGGGGCGGCGGGATCGTCAAAGGTCTCAAGCGAATGTTCGCCGGTGAGAACCTGTTCCTCAACCACTTCACGGCCACCCAGCCCAACCAGACCCTGATCATCGGGCCCGGACTGCTGGGCGACATCATCCATTACCCCATGCGCGGCGGAACGCTCATCGTCCAAGGATCGAGCTGGCTGGCCTCCGCCACGGGAATCGACATCGACGCCACCTGGCAGGGCCTGGGCAAGGCCCTGTTCAGCGGCGAGTCGATGTTCTGGGTCAAATGCAGCGGGGCCGGAGACCTGTTCCTCAACAGCTTCGGCGCCATTTACCCCGTCGACGTGACGGGCCAGTACGTCGTCGACACGGGCCACATCGTCGCCTTCGAAGACAGCCTCGAGTTCCGCATCGGGAAGGCGAGCAAGAGCCTCGTGGGCAGCTTCCTCGGCGGCGAAGGACTCGTGTGCAAATTCAGCGGACAAGGCAGGCTCTACTGCCAGAGCCACAATCCGCCCAGTTTCGGAAAGCTCCTCGGACCCAAGTTGAAACCGCGCTGATCGCAGACAGAACACAGGCTCCCGGCCCACCCCTGGACAAACGCCATGATCGAATTCACCTGCCCGTCGTGCCAGAAGCACTACCGAGTCAACGACGAGCTTGCGGGCAAGACGGCCAAATGCAAGCAGTGCGGAGGCACGTTCCAGGTTCCCATGCCGGTTGTGCCGGCGGAAGTCGATGAATACGCCGTCTCAAGCGCCCCGGTTGCGGCGTCCGTGCAGGCTTCGGCTGCTCCCATCGCGGCAGCGGTTGTTGACGGACGCGGCACCAGCGCGATTCTGTCGGGCAACACGGGCAACTTCGAGTACGAAATCAGCCAGCGTCCCGACTTCGCCCTGGTCACCGTCAAGATGCAGCAGGGGCAGAAGGTGTTTGCCGAGCCGTCGGCCATGGCATCCATGACGCCCTCGGTCACCCTCAAGGCCGGGTTCAAGGGGGGCCTGGGCAGGACCATCGGCCGTGCCCTCGGCGGCGAGAGCCTGATCATCAACACGTTCACCGCAGATCAGGGGCCGGGCGAAGTCACGTTCGCCGCCGGCGCACCGGGCGACGCCGCCTACTACCGGCTCCAGGGCAACACGCTCTACGTCCAGCGGGGCGCCTTCATGCTCCACAGCGAAGGCGTCGACCTGACCGGCAAGTGGCAGGGGGCCAAGGGTTTCTTCAGCGGCGAAGGCCTCGTGCTGCTCAAGGCCTCGGGAACCGGCGACATCTTCTTCAACTCCTACGGCGCCATCCTCCAGGTCGACGTGACCGACCAGTACATCGTCGACACGGGCTACATCGTGGCCTTCGAAGACACCCTCCAGTACCGCGTGACCATCCTCCCCGGCCTCCGCGCCGGCGGCAAACTCAAGTCGTTCTTCTTCGGCGGCGAAGGACTGGTGTGCCAGTTCTCCGGCCAGGGCAAGGTCTGGGTCCAGACTCGGCACGTGCATTCGTTCCTGTCGTGGGTCCACCCCTTCCGGCCGGCGAGTAAGAATTGATAAACTTGCCCTGGGATGCAACCTGTATGTAGAGTGCAAGACGATGTCGACAAGCTGGAAACAAGATGACGTCTTCCCTGTGATCGCGAGGATCATCAACGAAGCGTATGCCTCTCAGCACCGCCTCGTGTTGCACGATGAAATCGTCCGACGTCTTCTGGCGGACGGTGAAGCCGCTTCTATCATCGACGAGGCACGTCAGCAGCAGGACATAGACCATTCATCCGATTGGTTCGCTCACAACATGCTGGCATGGTTCAGCCAACGAATCACCGTTGACAAATCAGATTGGGCAGACACGTTTCATCGGGAGAAGGTCGACGGTAAATGGGCATACGCGCCGATCGCAGCAGAGCGTTGGCCCGACACGGGAGTTGAGCTCTGATGGACGCCGTCTACCTTGAGACTTCTGTTTTCGGCTATCTCGCGTCGCGCATGAGTCCCGACCTGGTCACTGCCGGAAACCAGCGACTGACCCGAGACTGGTGGGACAACTACCGCGATTCGTTCGATCTCTTCATTTCTCAGGCGGTAGTGGCCGAATGTTCTGCCGGCGATCCCCAGGCAGCAAAGGAACGTCTTGTCTTCTTGGCTGGCCTGCCAATCCTCGATATTACGGGGGAAACCAAGCGTCTTGCAGACACCCTCCTGTCGGATATCCCTTTGCCGGCAAACGCCGAGGTTGACGCGCTGCACATTGCCGTCGCCGCTCTCAGTGGCATGGACTACCTGCTGACATGGAACTGTAAGCATATCGCCAATCCGTCACTTCGGCGTATAATTGACAGGGTACTGCTTGCGGCAGACGTAACGCCGCCTGTTATCTGCACGCCGCAGGAGTTGATTAATGTATGACGACCCAATAGTTGCGGAGATTCGCAAACTCAGGGATGAATATGCGCGGCGTTTCGGCTATGATCTTGAGGCAATCTGCCGTGATCTTCGCGAACAGCAAGAGCGTGGTGATCGTCGCATTGTCAGACGCCAGCCGAATCGCCCAAGCAGTCAGAATGCTCTCGCCGCGGCGACAGCGGTAAGACGAAGTGAGGCGAGGGAATCTTAGGCCGTTCCATCGTCCGACAAGGTCAGCCCACTATGAGCGTTCCCGTCACTGGCGCCGATTACCTCGTCCGTGCCGCCGTGCAGAAACTGGAGAGTCTGCGCGCCGCCGGGATGACCCATCTGCCCAAGCCGCCGGCCGTCGTTTCATCCGTGATACCTGTGGTTCAGGCCGCTCCTGTTGCTCCATCCGAGACCATGCCGAAGAAATCATCTGCGCCATCGGAGAAACCTATCCCCTCCGGCCCGGCGGCCGCCTTGGCCGAAATCCAGAAACGTGTGGCGGCCTGCACGCGTTGCGCCGAGTTGGCCTCCACCCGAACGCAGACGGTCTTCGGTGCGGGCAATCCCCAGGCCCGGCTCGTATTCCTGGGCGAAGCGCCGGGCGCCGATGAAGACCGGCAAGGCGAACCCTTCGTAGGCCGGGCAGGCAAGTTGCTGACCGACATCATCGAGAAGGGCATGGGGCTCAAACGATCCGACGTCTACATCTGCAACATCCTCCGCTGCCGCCCGCCTGGGAACCGCAATCCCTTGCCCGTCGAAGCGGCCAACTGCCGCGAGTATCTCGACGCCCAACTGGCGATCATTCAGCCCGAGTTCATCTGCTGCCTGGGCTCGATCGCGGCCCACAACTTGCTGGGCGAAACGACCCCGATCGGCAAGCTCCGCGGGCGGTTCCTCGACTACCAGGGCATCAAGGTCCTCTGCACCTATCACCCGGCCTACGTGCTGCGCAACCCGCCGGCAAAGAAGCAGGTCTGGGAAGACATCCAGATCCTCATGGCGGAGATGGGGTTGGAGGTGCCTAACAAGAAGGGGTGAAGGCAGGATTTCGTTTCGATTCCGAACCGAACCTTTCTCTCCCCATCTCCGTCTATCTCTTGACACCAGCCAGAAGGGGTATCGCTGTGCGCGCCCCACGATGATAATGAAATGACTCTGAACAGGTCGGCCCGACCAGGTCGACATGGGGATAAGGCGAAATGCGGCCAGGAAGCTGAAGCTCGTAATGCTGAAGATGACCGAAGAACCCTGCGAAACACGGCGGGCACCGTCGGCCGGCGGTGTCCGTGAACTATTGGCCATCGCGCTGCCCATGGTCGTTTCTCATGCGTGCGACACGGTCATGACCTTCACCGATCGCATGTTTCTCTCCCGTCTCGGCCCGAACGAGATGAACGCGGCCATGTCGGGCGGCCTGGCCAGCTTCATGCTGATGACGTTCTTCATGGGTCTGATCGGCTACACGACCGCGCTCGTCGCCCAATATCTGGGCGCCGGCAGAAAGGACCGCTGCGCCGTAGCGACCACCCAGGCCATGCTCATGTGCCTGGCGGCTTACCCGATCATCCTGCTGGCCAAGCCGCTCATACTCCATGCTTTCGAGCTCAGCCGCATTTCGCCCGATCAACTCGCTCCGCAGAAGACGTACTTCGAGATCCTCATTTACGCCACGATCGTCGGGCTGTTGCGGACGAGCTTGAGCAGCTTCTTCTCCGGGATCGGCCGGACGCGGATGGTCATGGTGGCCGCCTTCGTCTCCATGCTGGCGAACGTCGGGCTCAACTACGTGCTGATTTACGGCAAGTTCGGCGTTCCGGCGCTGGGGATCCGGGGAGCGGCCTACGGCACGATTCTGGGAGGGTTGCTGGGACTGAGCGTGCTGGTGACCGCCTACCTCCGGCCATCGGTTCGCCGCCAGTACGCCGTTCTCCAATCGCTGCGACTGGATCGCGAGGCGATGGGCAAGCTTCTCTGGTTCGGCTACCCGGCCGGCGTCGAGATGTTCCTCAACGTACTGGCGTTCACCGGCGTGATCCTGGCGTTCCACGCCCACGGGCCCGTCACCGCCACCGCCACCACGATCATGTTCAATTGGGACATGGTCTCGTTCGTCCCGCTGATCGGGGTGCAGATCGGCGTGATGAGCCTGGTCGGACGCTACATGGGAGCGGGCGATCCCGACACGGCCCACCGGGCCGCCATGTCGGGCATCAAGAGCGGCTGGGCCTACTCTGCGATCATTCTGGTTCTATTTTCTTGTTTTCCCGAAGCTCTGGTGAGCGTGTTCCAGCCGGCCGAACCCGATCCGGTCTTCCTTCAGGCGGTGCCCACGGCGGTGTTCATGATCCGCATGGCGTCGCTCTACGTCATGATCGAGGCCGTCTGTACCGTCTTCAGCGGCACCTTGCGCGGAGCGGGCGACACGTTCTGGACCATGTGCATCTCGGTCACGCTGCACTGGCTCATGCTGCCGATCCTGATCGTCATGCTCCATGTTCTCGGCATGTCGCCCGAGGCGGCCTGGACGGCGATCGTCCTCACCTTCCTCCTTTTCAGCTACGTTTTCTACCTCCGCTATCGCAGCGGACGCTGGCGCGAGATCCGCGTCGTCCAGAGCGAGGCGGAACTGCTCGCCGCCGACCACGACCAGGCCTTCCACGAACCGCGCGACCTGTAGCGCCGACCGGATTCCGGCATTCTTCGTAACACTCTGGTACGATCGGCAAGAATGGACTGCCGCCCTCATTTTGATACCGAGATCGAACATGAAGACATTTCGCTTCTTGCTTGCTCTCCTCCCCCCATTGCTGACGGCTGCAACGATCCTTGCCGGGCCGCAGCCGGGCGACGTGTTTCGCGAGTACTCCTGGCGGCCGGAAGGGAAATGGCAACGAGTCACCGGCCCGGAGACGACGGAGCCCCGGGCAAGAGCGTTTCTGCCCAATGCCGTCAACGACATCGTGATCGATGATCTGGGAAAGGCGGTCGACGCCAAGATTGTCACGTCGACCTGGAACGGGGCGGCCGCCGAAGAAATCGGCATCAACGACCGAAAGATCGTCGTGAACGTCGGCAAGAATCACGATCTGAGCTATGATGAATTCCCGGTTCCGCTGGAGTTCATCCGGCAAGGGACCAACACCGTCCATACTCACAGTACGACCGAGCATCACGGGATCGAGGTTCAATGGCCCGGAATGGTGCTGTTCCTGAGGCTCGATGAGCCCGAGCCGCGGCCGTGAACTCTACTCGTCAAAGACTGCTGCGATCGGTGGACATTCAGAACTTCCATCTCGACGAAACTACCGCCGCCGCTGCGGCCGATTTGCAGCGTCATGAACGTCGCATGACGTATGTCTACGCGGTTGTTTTCCTCCTCGTGTCTCTCGGGATGATTTGGATATGGCTCCAGTGGACGGTCGGAGAACGAGCATGTAAGAGGTGGAAGAAGACCGGGGAGCCTCGATTGGAGGCCGTCACCGTCAAGATGACCTCGCACTGGCGTCCCGGCGAGGTGACCTGCGACGACGAAGAGGCCCTCAGGTATCTTGAGGCGTGCCTGGCCACGGCCGTCTCCCAGCCTTCTCCAACAAACGCCTATTTCCGCCGCTACAACGAGTGCAGTGTGGCACTTCGTTTCGCGGACGGGGCCGAATATCGCTCCCCGGGACCGTGCGAGATTACTGCAGAGGGGATCCAACTCCCGTTGCCGTCGGAGAAAGCCGGCCTGGGGTACCATGCCTTTCAGGATCCGATGCCGGACGGGTGGAAGCACGTTCTCAACACGCTTCTGGGCGCCGGGACGGTTAAGTGACCCCGGCCGCCACGTCACTCCCGCGCAGGCGGGAACGACGCACGGGTCGCACGTTACCGTTCATTGACGAACACGAAGGTGCCGAGCTTCGAAGCCGCTAGGACGTCGGGCTTGCCGTCCCCCGTAACGTCGGTGGCCGCGATCTGAACGCCGACGCCGCTGGCAGCGTCGATCAGGTGCGGCCGGAAGACGACGCCGGCCCCGGTTCGTTCAAGCTGGAACCAATAGACGACCGGCTCGGCGTCCGGTTCGATGTCGCCTTTCGGTCCGTGGGCCCAGCGTCGTTTGCCGACGACCAGGTCGGTCAGCCCGTCGCCGTCGAAATCGGCCACGTCGAAGGCATGGGGCTGAGTGAACGCAACGCCATATTGCTCGATCTCGGACCGATCGCCCATGATCTTGTGCTCGATGAAATCGAGATTTCCGTCGCGCTCAACCTGTTCGAACCAGGCCACGCCCCAGCCGTGGGCGTCCAGAGCGGTGATGATGTCGGCGTCCCCGTCGCCGTCAACGTCGTAGACGGGCATCTGGGCGCCGCCTCGCTTGGCAAACCGACAGGCATGATGAGGCCACGGCCCCTGCGATTCTCCCTCGCCGGGATGAAACCAGATACCGTCGTTGAGAACCAAGTCGGGCCGGCCGTCGCCGTTGACGTCGCCCACCCCGGTGCCGTGATAGAACTGGTTGAACTCGGCCTCTTCCGTCACCGCGTGGAACTGCCAGGGCTCGGTCGGCCTGGTCCAGTCGGGGCCGACCCATCCGAAACGGTTCTCCCAATGGCAGACCAACTCGGGCCGGCCGTCGCCCGACAGATCGCTGAACGGTGGAGTCTCTCCCTGGATCCGTCGGAACACGAAGTGTTTCTTCCAGGGACCCGCGGCGCCTTTCGGATTCTTGTACCAGAAGGCCTCGTGCAGGTGGACTCGGCCCAGAACGAGGATGTCGGGCCACTCGTCCCCGTTGAAATCGTAGACGTACATGAGCATGCAGTTGCTCGGGCTGGCCGCCGGTTCCAGGGCCACGGCCGGATAGAACTCGTGCGCCTTGGTGAAATCCGGACCGGCGTACCAGAAGGGGCCGGCTACAACGTCGACATTTCCATCGCGATCGATGTCACCCGCTGCCAACCCGTCGCAGTAGTACTTGTCGGTGAGGACAAGTTTCCTGAAGGGAACAGGATTCTTGGGTTCGGCCGCGGCAGAGAGCAGGTTCGTCGCAGAGATGATCGCAACAACATACACAAGTCGGGAAGCGTGGTGCATTCTAGCCTTCCATCTCGATAGCGTGGACGCCTTGAATAGGACAATCGTCCGCAATTCTAGTCGACAGAAAGAAGGATTTGAACAGGAGCGATCCGAGGGATCGGAGGGCAGGATTGACGTGTGTCGTATCATGCAATTGCCACGTCGACCGGCGTGATCTCGAGTGCCTCATGCAGGTCCTTCGGGTCGAGCCGCAGCATCAGCCCGCGGTGGCCGGCGTTGATGTGGATCTCGGGCAAGTCGAAGATGGTCGCTTCAGCGTAGACCGGCATCTTGCGGCGGGTGCCTAGGGGGCTCGTGCCGCCGACGAAGTAGCCGGAGTGTTTGTTGGCCACCTCGGGATCGCACGGGCGGACCGACTTGGTTCCCAGGAACCGGGCCAGGTTCTTCGTCGAAACTTCGCGGTCGCCGTGCATCAGCACGATCATCGGTTCCCGAGCCTCGTTCTCCATGATCAGCGTCTTGATCATGCAGTGCTCGTCGACACCCAGTTGCTCGGCCGAATGCCGAGTGCCGCCGTGCTCCTCGTACTTGTAGGGAATCACCTCGAAGGCAACGCCGGCCTGCTTCAGAGCCCGGATTGCGTTCGTGGTGGGGTGGTTTTGCTTCGGCTTGCTCACCCAAACACCTTCTCCACGTAAACTCGGCTGCGGCGGTGCGATTCCAGGGCGTCCATCGTGTCGGGCGTGCCTTTCTCGACGGCCTGCTCCAGAACCAACAGCGGCTCGACGCCTTGCGCCTCGAGCCCCCGGGCCACCTTCACGTGGTCGATGTCGCCGTCGGTGAAAGTCTCGGTCCAGACGCCCTCCTTCGACTGGCGGAGGTGCAACTCGGCAACCCGGCTGCCGTAGCGCTCGACGACCTCGTAGACCCGCTCGACGTTGTTCCCGCTGCCGCGGTAGACCCAGTGCGTGTCGAGACACAGTTTCACGAGTTCTGGGTCCGTCTGCGTCATCACGTGATGGAACTCCCGCCCGTCGCTTCGCCAGGCCGGGGCGTGGAAGTGGTAGGCCAGGGTGACGCCATGCTCGGCCAGGGCGCCGCCCAGTTTGGTCATTCCTTTGGCCTGAATCTCGAGCTGTTCGTCGGTCTTCTCCTCGGGCAGCGGCGCCGGATTGACGACGCAGATGCGAACGTCGATCAGCTCCTTGGCCTTGGCCGCGGTGGCGACGACCTGCGCGATGCTGGCGTCAACGGCGGCCGGATCGTGGAGCGTCGCGCCCGAGTAGAACGACCGCATCTCCAGTCCGTGCTTCTTCAGAAGGGGAATCATCTGTTCGGCGGCCGCCGGGTTTCCGAGCATGGCTTCCAGGCCGTCCATTCCCGAGCGTTTGACTTCGGCCAGCCCGGCGTCCAGGTCGGCATTGAAGTCCTTGCCGTGCCGGCGGTACATGTTCATCCAGCAGAACTGGTTGCAGGCCACGTGGAGTTTGGACTCCCCCGCAAATGCGATCTGCCCAATCAGGGGAGCCGCGATCGCGGAGGCTGTCGCTGATTGCAAAAAACGTCGACGAGTGGTTACGGACATGGTTGGATTCCTCACAGGTTGGGAGCGCAAGTTCGATTAGGCAGGCGAGGCAGATGACATAGACTTCCCACAATCGTACATAGCTTCGAGCGTCCAAACAAGCTATCGTACCCGCATGCGAGGCGAGTATGATTTGGACATGCCGGCGTAGCTTTGTGCGGACATGCAAGGAGAAGAATGAGATGAACAGGACAACCGTAGTCCTCGCCGCTTGCATCGTGTTTGCCGCTGGGACATGCTGCCGTGCGGCCGAAGCCGGCAATGAATCCCAGGCCGAAATCAAGGCTTTTTGCATCGATTTCAACTGGGGCCCCGGCGGCCCGAACGGATTTGCCGAGCCGGGGCTGTGGGCGGACGCCGATCCGGCTGAGCACCTAGCCTGGTACAAGGGACTCGGCGTCAATGTGATCCAGACCTTCTGCGTCTCGTGCAACGGCTATGCCTGGTACAAGGGCGGTGTGGTGCCGGAGCAGCCTGGCTTGGAGCACGATTTTCTGACAGAAGTCGTGCGACTTGGCCATAAGGAAGGCATGAAAGTGATGGGGTACTTCTGTGTAGGCGCCAATACACGTTGGGCCCAGGAGCATCCCGATCAGAGCTACGGCAACCCTGCGCACACACACATTCCCTTCACGACCGAGTATGGCGACTATCTTTGTGGGGCTGCCGCCGATGCGCTGACCAGAACGGGGTGCGACGGCTTCATGGTCGACTGGTTCTTCAACGGGCCCTATCGCCCCGACGACGCACGCCTGAGGTGGCTTCCCTGCGAGTTGCAGATGTGGAAGGAGCTGATGGACGAATCGTTCCCTGGAACAGACGCGATTACGGTCGAGCAGGAAACGGAGTTCAAACGACGCGCCGTCGAGCGGTTGTGGCTCCGATTGAGGACCGCTGCGAAGGCCGCCAATCCCGATTGCGTCATCTGGCTCAGTTGCCACGACCTCGGCCACCCGCAACTCGCGGGCTCGAGGGTCTTCAAGGAAGTGGATTGGCTCATGAACGAGGCCGGGGATATCGAGAGTATCGAGCGGACGCGGAAGATGGCGGGCGAACACACGCAACTGGTGGCCTGTGTCGTCGGCTGGGGGGATCGGCACAATGCGCCAGCGCTGACGACGGCAGCCAAGGCGGCCGGCATTGGAGTCTATGGGTTTTCCAGGCCCGGCGCCGATTCGCTGCCCCTGCCGATCGAAGCCTATCTCGCCAAGCCGATCGATGCCTTCACCGGCAACGACCGGAACATCGCCGCACTCGCCCGATGGTACAACGGCTTGCCCTTTGACGTGGTCAAGAACGCCGAGGGTCGATTGGGCGACGCAGTGCCCAAGGCAATGGAATCAGGAGATCGATGACGCAGCGCTTCGGATGGGCCGGACGACTCAAGCCCGACATGGTTCAGAAGTACACCGAGTTGCACGCGAACGCCTGACCGGGTGTGCTCGATCGCATCAAGGACCGCCGCTGGCACAACTATTCGATCATCTACCAGCAATAGTCGGTGGGTTTCGGGCGCCGCACAGGAACCTGAATTGCTACACGAGATTGCATTTCCTTACGGCTTCGCCTGGATTCCGGCAATGATCATCACGAAGAGCAATGTGCGTGGCCTGAATTGCCAGCAAAGCATCAGCCTAGATCTCCACCGTCAGTCCCGGCTTCGGGGGCGGATAGTATCCGTCGGGGCCTTCGTGAATGGGTGCTTCCGTCTCGAATGTGATATGGTCGATATCGGCAACCCACTGGAAGTCTGAGTTGACCACCTGGTCCCAGGTAATCATCTGACCCGTGTGCGTTGCCGCGCGTCCCATGATGCCGGCAAAGTTGGCCTGGGCCGCACGGTGGGCCTCGTTGTGCGGCTTGTCCTGGCGGATCGCGTCGAGCAGCACCTGCCACTCGACCACGTAGGGATTCGGCTCGGGTCCGGGATCTTCCCAGACGAGGTTCTCGGCCGCCATGTTCTGGCTGTTGTAGATCTTGGGTTTGGGGGCTGCCAGGTCGGTCATGATCACGGCCGAACCTTTCGAGCCGTGGGCGAGGTCGGTGTAGGTGCCCCAGCAGTTCTTCATGTGCCGCGAGAAGGCAAACAGTTTGGCTTCGTCAGCGAAGGTGTACTCGACCGTGTAGTGGTCGAACTGGTTGCCGGCCTCTTCGTAGCAGCGCCCGCCAAAGCCCTGGGCCGAGACGGGCCAGGCGTCCTTCGTCCAGCAGGCGACGTCGATGTTGTGGCAATGCCAGTCGATATAGAACCCCGACGAGACCCAGGAGAAGCTGTTGGGATGCTGGAGCTGGAAAACGAGTTCATTCTGATCGGCCGGACGTTTGGGGCAGTGCACCGGCCCGTGAACGCGGTAGATCCGCAGCGTGTGCAGGTCGCCGATCGCCCCGTCGTGGATTCGCTTGATCACTTCCTGACGGCCTTTAGAATGGCGCCACATGAAACCGACGCTGACTTTCAAGCCCTTCTCGTCGGCGATCTTGGCCGACTTCATCAGGCGGCGCGTCGCGGGTGGGTCGGTGGCGAACGACTTCTCCATGAAGACGTTGACGCCCTTCTCGACGGCGTATTCGAACATGAGCGGCCGAAAGGCCGCGTGGGTTGTCAGCAGCACGACATCGCCCGGCCCAAGGCAGTCGATCGCCTTCTTGTAGGCGTCGAATCCGAGGAACTGACGATCCTGGGGCACGTCGACCTTGTCGGCAAAGCCATCCGTGAGCCCTTTCAAACTACCTTTGAGCCGATGCTCGAACAGGTCGGCCATGGCGACGAGCTTGACGGGGCCGCCGGTCGTCGAAAGGGCATTGCCGACCGCGCCCGTGCCGCGTCCGCCGCAGCCCACCAGGGCCAGCTTGATGGGAGCTTCGCTCCCGGCCGCGTGGACGTGTGGAACAGCGAGGCCTGCCAGCGCGGTGGTGGCGGCCAGGCCGCCGGAAAGTCTGAGAAACTGGCGACGCGATGGATTCTTGCTGTTCATTTCGGATCTCCCCCATTCGTAAGGACTTGTCAACATCGCCCATGATAGGGTCCCCGATCCGCGAATTTCAAGTGGATCAGCGCCTGATTCTGCTCAACGTTTCACTTCAAACAACTGGAATTCTCCCACCAACGGATTGATCGTCGTTTTGAGAACCACCAGCCGCACCCGCCGGGCGGTAACCGGCTCGAAGCTGAATTCGCAGTCCTCGCCGATCGTCGTGCCTCGACAGAATGTTTTCCACTCCCCGTCCTGCTCCGCCTGCAATTCGAACTCCCGAATCCGATCGTGCGGCTCGTTGATCCAGGCACGGTCAAAGGTATACACGCCGCCCAGGTTCACCTCGATCCACGCGGTGGGCTGGTCGCGATTGAAGGTCCAGCCGGTCCGCGGATCGCCGTCGACGGCATATTCCGGGCGGTACCTTCGCCCAACGTTCGGATCGGCATCGTAGACGTGGGAGGCCGTCACCTTCTTGCCGAACGTGAGCGGCCCGGACCTGATCGGCGCCACTTCCAACTCCAGGGCCGATCCGTCGAGATGGAGAGCAACGATGGTGTCCAAGTCGCTCCGGCGTTCCTCAGGAACGAGTATCTCCACCCCGTCGTCGGTTTGCCGAACCGCGGCCTCGCCGCCGGTGAGGACCTCGTGGGAGAGGATCTTCTGCAAAATCGGCGGAAGCAGGACGCGGTCGTCGTACCACTTGAGCACATGCACGTAGATCGTCTGATCGCGCCGAGTGGTCAGGCAGCCGAGTCCCCAGAAGGGCCCGCCGCGGGTCCCGTAGATGCTTTCGCCGTACTGTTCGAGCCAGCGGCCGATCTCCCGAAACCGCTCGGCCTGGCGTGGTTCGATCTGCCCGTTGGGCATGGGACCCGTGTTGAGGGCCAGGTTGCCGTTCCGCCCGGCACAGGTGACCAGGACGTCGATACATTCCTTGAGCGACTTGATCTTGTCGTCCGGCTTCCAGGACCACTGCGTGCCCAGGGTCATGCAGGTCTCCCAGGGGCGGTCGAGCTGAAAGCTGCCCAGCCGCTGCTCGGGCGTGTCGAAGTCGCCCGGCAATCCGCAACGGTTGTTGATGATCAGCCATGGCTGCAGGGTCCGCATCATCTTGAACAGCCGGACGCTGTCCCAGTCCTCCGGCTTGCCGCCCAGGTCGAACCAGAATCCGTCGATCCGCCCGTAGTTGGTCAGCAGTTCGCGGACCTGGCCGTGCAGATACTCGATGTAGCGGGCGTGGTTCTTGGTGCGGTAGTCGGGATGGTGCCAGTCGGGCTGCGAGTAGTAGATGATCAGCTTCAGGTCGGCTTCGTGGCAGGCGTCGGCCACGTGCTTCATCACGTCGACCTTCCAGGCCGACTCGGGCCCCGTGCTGCGGTAGTCGGTGAGCCTGGTGTCGTAGAGGCAGAAGCCGTCATGATGCTTCACCAGGAAGATCATGTACTTCATGCCGGCCTGCTTGGCGACGGCTACCCACTCGCGGGCGTCGAACTTGTCGGGCTTCCATTGCTTGTACAGATTGTCGTAGACGTCGACGGGCGTCGGCCCCTGGCCTTCGCGCACGCGAAACTCGCCACCGCGAGGCGCGCCGCGCGACCAACCGATTTCCAGGCCCGTCAGGCTCACCGGTCCCCAGCAGTTGAACATGCCGAACCGCATGTCCTGCCACGCCTCGACTGCCTCGGGCCTGGCGGTGAGCATGTCCCAAGATTCTTGTTGTCCCTCTTCGGCGTATCCTGAAGCGACAAGGAGAGTCCACAGGGCAAACGCGCTCGCGAATCTCATGGTTTGGTTCCTTCGCTTGTAGGGTTACAAACCTGTCCTACAACGATCGTAACACGCCTTCAGATACTGGCAGGACTTCGCCATGGCCTCCGCCATCTCATCCGGGGCCGGTTCGTGGTGCATGAAAGGAGTCACGGGGTAGCGGAACCCGACCTCTGCCAATGCCTTCAGCCAGGGCACACAATCGGTTGGGCCGATGCCCGGCAACTGGCCAGTGCCCTCCGCGTTCTGCCAAGCATAGAAGAAGAGTAGTTGTTTGCCGCAGATCCGGATCGCCTCCTCGACCGATTCGCTGTTTTTCTGGATGTGGTAAGGAGCCAGGGCAATCCCGAGCCGCGGATGCTGATTCAACTCGGTGAAGGCCTTGATCGAGTCGATGAAGTTGAGCAACGATTTGCCGCTGTGGTTCTCGATGGCGATGTACGAGTCGTGTTTCTCAGCCAGTTCCAGTTCCGGCTTTAACCTTTCGAGAAAGGTCTTCATGCTCTTCTGAAGATCATCGGGGTCGGAGAATCCACCGCTGCCGTGGACAGCAACGCCGCCACCGACCTTGCCGAGCAGTTCGGCGTAGCGCGGGTAACCGCCGACATAGACCGAGAAGTCATAAAGGTCCAGCTTGTGTTTCTTCAGCAGTTCGGTGAGGGCGTCCGGTCCGAGCCGATTGAGTGCGTCGTCCAGGTGCGGGCAGCCCACGTAGGCCGACCAGATATCAATGGCGTCAAACCCCAGTTTGGCGATCCGTTCGACCGCTTGCTCGATGGGCAAGGACGAGAAGTTGATCGAGGAGCAGGCCAGCCGCATCTTCCAGGGAGCGTCATCGCCGCCGCACGAGGTCCTGGCGAATCCACAAGCGCCCACCATCCCGGCCGCGGCCGCGGTGCTGAGATGGAGAAATGTTCTGCGCGAACACACGTCGCGTTGCATGGGTGTTTCTCCTGAGCGTTGCTGGTCCCGGGGTATAATACGTTGTAGGACAGGATTGCATCCTGTCCGGACAGGTTACAAACCTATCCTACGGGTTGTTGTCGCTTTGCTTCTCACTTCCACGCCGAGTTCAGTTCGTAGACTTCCAGCGAGTCGACCTTAACTGATCCCTCCTCGCTGAACACCTGGATCGATTCGATCGGCCCCTGCCAGCGGAACGAATCGGTCTTCATGACGCGCCCGTCGTTGCCGCAGATCTCGATCGAAGGCCGGTCGATCAGAATCTGCACGCGGATCTTGCCGTCCACCGGTGCAAGCGGCATGTCGTCGAGAGTCGATGCGGCGACGTCGTAGACGACCGTTCGGTCGCCGATCGTCAGGCCAAATCGTTTCGCATCGCCGAGCGTCAACTCGGCGCGGATGTCAAACAGACGCCCGGAGATCGGCACCACGACCAGCTCTTCCGGCCTGGTAACGACGTTCTTCACCGCATGGCAGTTCTCGTGCAGCAGCTCAATCTCCCGGATCGGCCGGGCGAACATCCGCACGCCGTCCGCCGTGGTTCGCAAGGTCAGTTCGCAGGGGAAGGTCATCATCTGATTGAAGGGGTGCGGTAGCTCCATTCGATAGAATTACGCGGCTATTTGATGGGATTGTTTGGCTGTTGTCCTGTTAGTGGCGAGCATTGGTCGAGGTTGGGTCTTCAAGTATTGGCGGTAGACGGTTTCCCAGA
>Ga0209722_1001338_pt1 | contig 21932 bp, 15 predicted proteins | sample BioC12SIPDNA_2_FD_185745 | JGI IMG/M metagenome (GOLD analysis project Ga0209722, IMG submission 185745) | Anaerobic biogas reactor microbial communites from Washington, USA - Biogas_R1_A C12 SIP DNA (SPAdes) (version 2) | ecosystem: Engineered > Bioreactor > Anaerobic > Unclassified | place... | reverse complement strand
TGCTGGCGGCGAGGATCTCTACAGGCGGTTCGCTGGCCCCCCCCGGCGACTTGCTCTGGACGGCCGGCCTCGGGCATGATGGCCGGGTATGAACCGCTATGCCGTGATTACCGGCAAACTGCCGCGCGAGATTCTGCTGCTGCGGGGCCTGCCCTGCGTGTGGGGCCGCTGCACGTTCTGCGATTACATCGACGACAACACCACCGACCTCGGCGAGATTCGCCGCGTCGCCGCCGCTGAGTTAGCCAAGGTCACGGGCCGCCTCGGCCGACTCGAGGTCATCAACTCCGGCAGCATCCAGGAACTGCCGCTCGATGTGCGCACGGCGATTCGCGACCTGCTGACTGATCGCGGCATCATGGAGTTCATCTGCGAATCGTACTGGGCGTACCGGCACACCTTCACGGCGACCCGCGACTTCTTCCGCGTGCCCACACGCATCAAGCTTGGCGTCGAGACCTTCGACGATCATCTCCGCAACGTCGTGCTCAACAAGCGGATGGTCTTCAGCGATCCGGCGGAGGTGGCCCGGCTCACGGATACCATCTGCCTGCTGGTGGGCTTTCGCGGCCAGACCCGCGAGACCGTCGCCCGCGACATCGACATTTTGCTTCGGCATTTCCGCTACGGTTGTGTCAACCTGTTCACGCCCAACCGCAAGAGCGCCGCCCTCCTCGATGAGGATATCAAGGCGTGGTTCCGCGAGACCTACGCTGACTTGGCCGATCATCCCACCATCGAGGTGCTTGAGGAGAACACGGATTTCGGCGTCGGGTGAACGGATTGGGGACGGGGGCTTGGCGGGTGTCGCGATATCGTGGCGCTGCGACATGTCTTCTCGGGGCTCGATCCGGGCATATTGGCCCACACCTCCCCGCGTGTGTATAATGGATTTGTCATGGTGCGGCTGGTGATAGCCATTCTGTTCCTTGGACACGTCGCGTTGCCGACGTCGGCGTGCTCCTGTGCGTCCGATCATGCTTCGGGTGATGCGGCCGCCGCGTGCTGCGGTGAGCCTGAGACCCGCCCCGCGTGCTGCGGCTGCCGCTCGGGCGCAAGCGAGTCCGATTGCTCGGTCGAGCGGGATTCGTGCGATAACACGTCGCACTGTCCCTGTGCGGTGCGCGCAATCCCGCAGCAGCCGGTGGCTCCGCCGACCAGGGTGGACCGGTTGACCTTGGACCAGCCGGCCGTGGTATCCCTGCTGCTCATCGATGACCCAGCCCGGCAATCGAGGCCGCTATGCCGGCGGACTTCGGATGCCGACGATCTTTCCGACACGCATCAGGAACGCCAGGCAAAACTCTCGGTCTGGCTGTGTTGATCTACCCGCTCCGCAAAGCCTGACGCGACTTACCCGTGCCGCACCGGTTGAGCCGGCGATTTCGTGGTGTTTCGCGGCAAGGCTCGGCAGTCCCGGCCCTTCTCGGCCGGGCTCGATCATCTTCCAGCCCGCTCGATGCGTGGTTGCCGGCGGGCGAATACGGATCTGTTTGTGGTACAAGTGGATGAACCCAAGGAGCGGCAGTGCGGATTATTTCACCAGTGCGGGGAGGGCGGCGAGGTCACTCGGCGTCAAGGCCCGCAGACGATCCGCGCTCGCTTAGAAAGAGAGGATGAGTATGTCGCGTCGTATCGTGTTGAGTATCGCGTGTGCCGCGTGTGTGGCTTTGGTGTTGTCCTTCATCCCGGTCGGCCAGGCCGACGTCCCTGCGCAGCCCCTGGCGGGCGCTGCCTGTTGTGCCTGTTGCCAGTGTGGCCCTGATTGCCAGTGCGGCCCGGATTGCCAGTGTTGCGAGTGTGGTCCGGACTGCAAGTGCGCGGGCTGCGACGCCAAGGAGCTCTGCGACAAGGGCAAGGACGGTTGTGGCAAGGACAAGGGCGGTTGCGACAAGGGCAAGGGCGGCTGCGGCAAGAAGTAAGCCTGCCGGAACCGACCTTCTGGTTGTCCCGGCGGTCTAGAAGCGCGGCTTGTGGTTCGCCCGGTGACTTGGCTCATGCGGCCGGCTCGGGGTCGGTCGCGGCCAGGCCGGTGGTAGTTGACCGGCCGATGATTCAACGGACGCGGCCGGGCTCGTCTTGCGATGGGCCCGGCCGTTTTTTCTGGTCTCGCCTGCCGCTCTTCGCCAGACGAGTGTTCGCTAGGGAGTTGCCCGGGCCAACGCCCGTCACCCCCGCGACGAAGATCACGCTGTGGAGACGGGATCTCCGGTCGAGAGGGTGTCGCGATCTTCACAGAGGTTGCCGGGGAGGGAGGTTCCTAGTGCATAGCGACGGATCAGCTTCAGCAACTCATTGCGAGAAATGGGTTTGGTGGCGTAGTCGTCGCAGCCGGCATCGAGGCACTTCTGACGATCCGAGGCCATGGCGTGGGCAGTCAGGGCGATGATCGGGCGAGTGTAGTCCTTCTGGCGGAGCAAGCGGGTCGCCTCATAGCCGTCGAGGACTGGCATCTGCATATCCATGAGGATGATGCAGAAGGGCTGGCCGCTTTCACTGCTGGCGAGGGCCGCATCCACCGCCAGTTGGCCGTTGGGGACGACGGTCACTTCGGCTCCGGCTTTTCGCAGCAGGTGGGCGATGAGTCTCTGGTTGTCAGGGCCATCCTCGGCAAGCAGGATTCGGCAACTGAGCTTGGCGGAAGCTTCCTGGTGGGAAGGACGGGATTTCTCGGGAGCGATCACCAGCGGGGCGGTCGGGTCGTCGGGCGTGATGAGATCCTCGACAGCGCCGGTGGCGACGGTTGCTCGGAAATGAGTGCCCTCATTGGGCCGGCTATCAATGAGCGCGACGGTGCCGCCCAACAACTCGGCCAAGCGTTTGGAGATGAGCAGCCCCAGCCCGGTTCCGCCGAAGCGACGGGTCGTCGAGGCGTCAGCCTGGCTGAAGGGCTGGAACAGACGCGAGGTCTGTTCCTCAGTGAGCCCGATGCCCGTATCGATCACGTCCACTTGCAGCGTCGGGCCGTCGGGCCCTTTCGGCAGGAAGCGGACGAGTACACGTACGGTGCCCTTCTCCGTGAACTTGATGGCGTTGCTGACCAAGTTCACGATGATCTGGCGAAGACGTGTCGGGTCGGTTTGGATGGTTGCTGGGATACCCCCCTCAACTTCTACTCTAAACTCAAGGCCTTTGGCTTCGGCCCAGACGCGCATGAGGGATTGGACCTCGGCGACCAGGGCACAGGGCGAGAAGGGCACCGATTCGATCACGACCTTCTTGGCCTCGATCTTGGACAGATCAAGGATGTCGCTGATAAGCCGCAGGAGGTGCTCGCCGTTACGCTTGATGGTATGGGCGGCATCGATTCCATCCGGATCCAGACCGGCCGCGCGGGCGGAATCGAGGAGCACATCCGCGAATCCGAGAATGGCGGTCATCGGAGTGCGGATCTCATGGCTCATGTTCGCGAGGAACACGCTTTTGGCGCGGTTGGCGGTTTCGGCGGCTTCCATGGCCTGACGCAACTCCTGCTCGCGATGCTTTCGGTCGGCCGCATCGAGGATGAGCGACACCTGGTCGGCCAGGGAACTGGCGAAGTTCGCCTCCTCGACGCTCCATGCGCGCGGCGACCCGATGTGCTCGTAAGAGAGAACCCCAATGAGATGATGCCCCCGGCGGATCGGGGCATCAAGCAGCGAGGTGATCCCCAACGGCACCAGGTAGCTATCGGCGATGTCCCGGGTCCGCGGATCGGTTTGAGCGGCGTCGGCCACCAAGGCTCGATCGCGTTGCAGGGCTTCGAAATACGATGGAAAGGTGCTGACAGGCAGCTCGTGGCCCTGCGAGTACCGGTTCGCGCTGAGCTCGAAGAGCGCTCGGCAGCATAGAAGGCTTCGGTCGTGATTCAGGAGCCAGATACTGGCTCGTTCGCAATTCAGAATGCGAGCTGCAATGGCGGTAATCTCGCGGAAGGCGAACGAGGGATCGTCGCCTAAAGAGGCGATCTTCCGGACAATGTGGGCCAAGGCGGTGCCATGTTTGCGCAGCAGCTCCTCGCGCCGGCTGAGTTCGGCGGTCCGCGCGGTCACCCGGGCATCGAGCTCGGCATTCAAGGTTTGCAGCTCGTGTTCCCGTCGCCATTTGGCGGCCAAGGCATGGGCGCAGTGTTCAATCTCGTGGAGGGTGAACGGCTTCTCGAGGTAGAGCAGTTTGTCGATCGGCGGCACGCGGGCGGCGATCTGCTTCGGCGCCAGGTCAGAGAAGCCGGTCACGATGACCAACTGGATATCCGGGTCCATGGCCCGGAGTTGCTCCGCGGTGGCGACGCCGTCAATTCCAGGGGGCATGCGGACATCGAGAAAGGCTACCGCGAACGGGTGGCCCTCGGCCAAAGCCTGTCGGGCGGCCTGCACCGCCTCGGAACCCTGGGCACAGACGACGACCTCGAACGACTTGGCGGGCGGGGAGGCCTGGCTTGCTGGATTGCCAAACAGCCGACCAGCCAGCTCATCCATCTCCGGTGAGCTTGGGCTCGGATCCCGGCGATGGCCGAGGATCCTCAGATACAGATCGCGGATCGAGGCTTCGTCGTCCGCGACCAGAATCCGTGTTGTTTGGTGTTCAGGCATAGCTGCTCGGTTCGTCAGGCAACCAGCATAGAATCACCGGCCCATTCAATCGCCGCGAGTGCTACTCCGATCGCGGAAGCCACACATGCAGGCACGCCCCTTGCCCGGGGCCGCCGCTCTCCGCGGTCATTCGTCCTTTCATGCCCGCCACGCTGTTAGCGCACCAGTGCAGTCCGAGGCCCCGGGCCAGACCCCCTCTGCGCGAGAAGCCACGCTCAAAAACGCGAGTCAGGTCCTCCGCGGCGATGCCGACCCCGTCGTCCTTTACCCAGAGATGGATCATCGCGGTTTCCTCGCCATCCTCGGCCTGGGCGTCGACCACGATGTGGCCGGTCGGTCGGTCGGCACTGATGATTGCCTCGGCCGCATTGGTGAGCAGATTGGCGAGGACTTGCAGAAGGCTGATCCGCTGTATCTTGAGCGAGCCCAGCGCGGCAAGTCCCGGACCGGTCTCGATCGCGGCTCGCTGACGTAGCTCCGCCGGCAGAAGGGCCGCCGCCTCGGGTACCAACTCCGCAAGCCGGCCCCACTCGATGGGCCGATCCGCTCGGCTGGCATGGCCCTGGTCGGAAAGCAATTGTCCGATCCGTTTGGCCCGGTCTGCTACCTCTGTCAGCTTGGCCTGCGTGTCGCGAGCGACCGCAATCGCCCGGCCGTTGGCCAGTTCCAGGAACTTCACCAAGTCTTGGCGACGCTCGTCGGGAACGGATGGGTCGTCGAGTTGCTTCTTGGCCAGCTCGATCTGGTCCATGGGCACCTTGGCCAGCTCTTGGCGAAGCAGATCCAGCTCCGCGAGTACCGGCGTCAGGGCGTTACGGACGTTGTGGAGTGTCCCCGAGGCCATCTCGGCGATGCCCGATTCATAGGATTGATCGACGATCCTCTTGCGGGCTTGGGCCAACTGCTCAACCATGCGGTCGAACTCGGTCGCCAGAATCCCAATCTCGTCACGAGAGGTCATGCCTAGCCGAGCGGTCAGATCGTCGGTTCGGCCCACCCGGACCGCGTGCCGGGTTAGCCGGGAGACCGGACCCAGCACCGTCCACTGAAGGGTGATCAGCAGGGCGGCCAGGATCACGAGCCCCGCGGCGAGGACCGATCCGCATGCAAACCGAAGCGCCGCTCGTCCCTTGGCGGTCACGTTCCGTGGAACCGTGGCTTCGATGGGCACCAGAGACTCATGGCTCAGGTCTGACAGGGTCGCGGAGACAGCCAGGACATCCAGACGGTCATCGTTGACGACAATCTCCGGAGCGGCAGGCTTCACGGGCGAATCGGCCTTCGCGGCGAGATTCGCTTGGTTCGCCAGCGGCGGCAAGACCTCGAAATGAACCTGGGTCTGCTCTCGGAGCTTGGCGGTGAGGGCTTTGTTGAGCAATCGCCCAATGATCACCGCTCCTCGGACGGGGCCTTCGCCGGTGTTGGTGAGTACCGGCCGGGATGCGACCAGCATCGGCCCCAAGCCGGTCATCAGGATTCCGCCGACCGTATCCTCAGGCTCTTCCAGTTGCAGAAGGACATGGGTTGATGGGAGGCTGTCACTCGGCATGCCGGGAATATCCATCGGTTCCTCGGTAACCAGATCCAGAGCGTAGGATCCAACCACCTTGCCTTGTGGATTGCAGAACGCCAACAGATTGACGCCCAAGCCTCGTAAACAGCTAGTGGTCAGCATGGTTCCGGCGTATTGCTGGTTGCCGTCGGCGATGAACTGAGCGGTATCGTCCCAAGACCCATAGTCGGTGGCCGATGCGGTGAGCTGCTCGATCTCCCGATCGATAGCCTGCAAGCAACGCCGCAGGTCGGTCTCGGCATCCTCCCGTTCAAGCTCGACGAAACTGGGGTAGATGATTGTGCGCTGGACGGCGTAGTTGGCCAGCCCGTACAGCCCCACCAAGGCGGCTATCAGGGTCAGAACCTTCGACCGTAGCGACATACGTCCGCTCCCAGTAACTCGACCGATGCCCCAGTGGCTAAGGGAGCACTGCACTCCGTCCAAGGTTGTCTTGCCCTTGGCGATTGGGTCCGCCCATACCTTCTGGAGTTGCCCAGACGTCCCAAATTGCTTGCCACCCCGCCGAGCCCTCTTGCTGAAGAGGCCCGGCCTGCAAGTGCCCACGATCCCGCGTCGCATGCGGCACAGCCCTGGCAAGGCCTTGTGCCCGTTTGCGGTCCACGACGAGATCAGGTTGCTTGAGTAGGATCGACCTTCAGGCCTGCGGTCTTTACGATCACGCCAAAGTCTGGCAATGCGGTGTGAGATAGAGTATAGAGCGTATGCTCTGCAAGCTGCCCGCGAATCTCGCCAGCCATGGGCTTGATGCTCGCTACTGAGGCGAACCGCTTCCTCGCGGTCGTGGCTCTGATCCGCCACGCACTCCTCAATAGGATGCAACTCGCTGGCCGCCTAGCTCCCGGGGCACAATGGCGAATGCCCAAGGCCCAATGACCAGTCAATGACCATGCCCGAAACCAGAACGCCAACCGTGAGCGGGGGACGTTCGTCATTGGTCATTGGCGCTTCGCCATGGGTCATCTCGCCCGCGGATCGCGAGTTACGCACTCCTCAATACGCCTTGCCGAAGACCACGCGGCGGCGGCTGGGTTGGCCGCTGATGATGCAGGTGCCGGGCTCGTCGTCGGCGTCGAGGGGGATGCAGCGGATGGTGACGTTCAGGTCGCTGCGTACTCGCTCCTCGACGGCCGGGTCGCCGCTCCAGTGGCTCAGGGCGAACCCGCCGTGGATCTCCGGCTTCTCCGCGTTCTGCGGTGTGAAGAAGGCGTAGAACTCATCCTTCGAGTCGATCCTGCGGGTGTGCTGCTCGCGCAGGGCACGGGCCCGCTCGAACAGGGCGGCCTGAATCTCGTCAAGCTGGGCGGCCACGGTGGCGACGAACTCGGCCCGCGGCCGGCTGGTGCGCTCCTTGTGCCCGCGGTCGCGCCGGCCGACGAAGACCGAGTCGGCGGCCATGTCCCGCGGCCCGACCTCCAACCGGAGGGGCACGCCTTTCTTGATCCACGACCAGGTTTTTTCGCCGCCGCGCATGTCCCGCGTGTCCAACTCGACGCTTAGCGGTCGGCCGTCGTACTGCACGTCGCGTAGCTCGGCCGCCAGCTTCCCGCAGTACTCCAGCACGCTCGCCCGGCTCTCCTCGTTGTGGATCACCGGCAGGATGACCACGTGCGCCGACGCCAGCCGCGGCGGCAGGATCAGCCCGTCGTCGTCGCTGTGGGTCATGACCAACGCCCCGACCAGCCGCGTCGACACGCCCCACGACGTCGTCCACGCGTGCACCAGCTCGCCCTTGTCGTCCAGGAACTTGATGTCCGAGGCCCGGGCGAAGTTCTGCCCCAAGAAGTGCGACGTGCCCGCCTGCAACGCCTTGCGGTCCTGCATCATCGCCTCGATGCAGTAGGTGGTGACCGCGCCGGGGAACCGCTCGCTGTCGGTCTTCTCGCCTTTGAGCACCGGCATGGCCATGTAGCGTTCGGCGAAGTCGGCGTACACATCCAGCATACGCCGCGTTTCCTCCATGGCCTCGTCGGGCGTCGCGTGGGCCGTGTGCCCCTCCTGCCACAGGAACTCCGCCGTCCGCAGGAATAGCCGCGTGCGCAGCTCCCAGCGCACCACGTTGGCCCACTGGTTGATCAAGAGCGGCAGGTCGCGGTAGCTCTGCACCCACTTGGCGAACATCGCTCCGATGATCGTCTCCGAGGTCGGCCGCACGACCAGCGGCTCTTCCAACTCGCCCGCGGGTACCAGTTGGCCGTCCGGCCCCGCCTCCAGCCGATGATGCGTCACCACCGCGCATTCCTTGGCGAAGCCCTCGACATGCTCCGCCTCCTTCTGCAGGAAGCTCATCGGGATGAACAGCGGGAAGTACGCGTTGCGGTGCCCGGTGGCCTTGAACATGCCGTCCAGCACCCGCTGCATGTTCTCCCACAGGGCGTAGCCCCAGGGCTTGATGACCATGCAGCCGCGGACCGGCGAGACCTCCGCCAGATCCGCCGCCCGGACCACCTGCTGATACCACTCCGGATAGTCCTCCGCCCGCGTGGGCGTGATTGCCGTTTGTGCCTGTTTGGCCATGCTTATCCTCACAACTGCCGGTCGAGCCGGCGGTACATAATCGCTTCACTCACGTGCTCGGGGCGCAGGTCGGCCTGGCCTTCCAGGTCCGCGATGGTACGGGCCACCCGCAGGATCTTATCGTGCGCCCGGGCCGATAGACCCAATTCAGTCAGGGCTTGCTGCAAGATACGTTCACTCGCGTCGTCCAGGCCGCAGTGCTTGCGCAGCAGGCGCGAGCCCATTCGCCCGTTGAGCATGGTGCTCTGCTCGCCGAACCGTTCGCGCTGGATGTGCCGGGCCCGCAGGATCGCCTCGCGCAGGGTGGCGCTGTCGCTGCCGTCGCGCGGGCTGCGCAGCTCGCGGTAGGCGACGGCGGGCACCTCGACGTGGATGTCGATGCGGTCGATGAGCGGCCCGCTGATGCGTGCGAGGTAGCGGTCGATCTGCGGCGGTGTGCACTTGCAGGGCTTGCGGGGGTCGGTGTAGTAGCCGCACGGGCAAGGGTTCATGGCCGCGACCAACATGAACTGGGCGGGAAAGACGATCGACGAATGGGCCCGGGCGATGGTGACCACGCCGTCTTCAAGCGGTTGACGCAGGGTTTCGAGAATGGCCCGTGGGAACTCGGGGAACTCATCGAGGAAGAGCAGCCCATGGTGAGCCAGCGAGACTTCGCCCGCCTGGGGGATGGTGCCGCCGCCGACCAAGGCCGGCCCGCTGGCCGAGTGATGCGGCGAACGCACCGGTCGCCGGGCCATCAGCGGTTGACCGGGCGGCAGCTTGCCGGCGGCCGAGTAGATCCGTGTCGTCTCAAGCGACTCCGGCAGCGTCAACGGCGGCAGGATCGTCGGCAGCCGCTTGCTGAGCATGGTCTTGCCCGATCCGGGCGGCCCGATCATCAATACGTTGTGCCCGCCGGCGGCGGCGATGGTCAACGCCCGCTTGACCGCCTCCTGTCCGCGGACCTCGGCAAAGTCCACGTCATAGGTAGCCGCCTCGCGGAACAGGGCTTCCAGGTCGATGACCGTCGGCTCGAGAGGTACCTGCTCGGTGAGGAACCCCACCGCCTCGGCCAGCGTGCCGATCCCGATCACGTCCACCTCGGACACTACCGCCGCCTCAGCCGCGTTCTCTCGCGGCACAATCACCCCCGCCGCCTTGCGGTCGCGGGCCAGCATGGCCATCGACAGGGCACCCTTGATCGGCCGAACCCGTCCGTCCAGGGCCAGTTCCCCCGCGATGAGGTAGTTGCCGACCCGTGCCGGCGCCCCTTGGTCGCCGGCAAAGATCAGACCCAGAGCGATGGGCAGATCGAAGGCCGGCCCCTCCTTCTTGATGTCCGCCGGGGCCAGGTTGATGACCGTCTTGTACTGCGGCCACATGTAGCCGGAGTTCTGCAGGGCGCTGCGGATGCGTTCGAGGCTTTCCTTGACGCCCGGGTCCGGCAGGCCCACGATCGACGCCTTCTCGAACCCGCGGGAGGCCGCGTCTACCTCCACCTCGCAGGGAACGGCTTCGATGCCAACCAGTGCAATGCTCTGAAGTCGGGCCAACATGGGCGGAATTGTACGCCAAGCCCCGCGAACGGCAAAGACCGCAACGGTATCACACCGCGCCCATCAGAGCCGCGACCGTAAGGGAGCGGTTCCCCGGTAAGGCGGAACCGCTCCCTTACGGTCGCGGCTCGGATGGCGTGGCTGCAAGCCGTCACTTGGACGTGTCATCGTCGGCGTCTGGATCTTCGTCCTCCCAGTCCTGCTTCCAGCGATCCGCTTCGTCGGCCTCGTCGATCTCGCGTTCCATGTGCCGAAACATCTTCTCCTGCAACGGCGCGAGACGCCGGTAGAAAGCCAACGTCGCCTGGTAGGCTTGCACCATTTGGTCCGTCTTGATGAGCTGCCACTTGGCCAGGCATTCCGGTTCCTTGATCGTCGAAAACGGGTCGCAGGCAAATCGGAATTGCCCGTTCTCCCCGCGAATAAAGTGCTCGCATTCGCTGCACTGGATCATGGCTGTACTCCAGGAGGCGACAACCGGTCGGCACCGGGTCAGTACAACACGTGCGGCAAGGTCTGCTCGATGTTGTCCGTGTTGCCCTCGATCTGCCTTTGGATTTCCCGTTGGGACTGGGGGCTTTCCCGGTCAAATCGCTCGAATTCCTCGCGCAGAGCCTGCTCCAGGGCGGCCGGCAGATGCTGGTTGTTGGCCACGTCCTGCTGATGACGCTCGGCGATCATCCGAGAAGTCGCGTCTAACTGTTGCGGTCGGTTGGCCTCAATCGCCGCCAGCATCGACAAGGTGGCGTTGAGGTTGTCCTGTCGCCGGGCGACCGCCGCTTGGTGCGTGGGGTTCTCGCACCCGGCCAAGAAGAAGATCCCGAGCATCACGCCCGCTACCTGGGCTGACTTGTGCCTCACGGTCATGTTTCCACCCGTAGAAAGGCCCCTGGCCGGCCGCCGCGGCTCCGCACCCCAAACTCGACCGGTCTGCAGTTCAGCATACCAGCCCGACCCCCGGGGGGCAAAAGGATGCGAGCGGGGCGGCACCCGGGCGTGTGCCTTTGATCTCTGAACCCTCACGTCCGGTCCGAAAACCCGCGATGGCGCTTGGGGGGTGTTTCCGGTCCGGACCCGGGGACTTGCGTCCCCGGCTCGCTTGTGACGGTGGCTCGCTTGCGTTCCTGCCCGCGCATTTCCGGGCAAATGCTCGCAATGTCCTGGCGGGCCAGACGTTCATATCCTATGCTGACGTGCTTATGGAGGCCACCGAGATCGCCGACGTGATCCTTCGTGCCCAACGGCACGAACCCGAGGCGTTTGACACCCTGGTCGACGCCTACAGTTCGCGTTTGTACGGTTTTTTTTACCGGCACACGGGATCGCGCCACGATGCGGAGGATCTGCTCCAGGAGGTCTTCGTCCGGCTGGTTCGCCGGATTGGCGAGTATCAGCACGACGGGCGGTTTGACGCGTGGCTCTTCCGCGTTGCCGCCAACCTGCTTCGTGACCGGGGCCGGCGGGCGAAGCGAACGCGAGAAGTTGGGATCCAGCCGGCCGAGGCGGATCGCGAGTTCGAGATTCTGGCCCCGCAGCCGGAGGGCCCCGACGGTCGTCCGGACGACCCCGTCGAGCGGGCCGAGCAGCTTGATCGCCTCCAGTGGGCACTGGGACAGTTGTCCGAGGCGGAACGTGAAGTGATCCTTCTGCGGCACTTCTCGGACATGAGCTTCCGCCAGATCGCCGAGGTGATGGGCACGCCGCTGGGGACGGCCCTGGCCCGGGCACACCGAGGGCTCAATCGGCTGCGGGAACTGATGGATGGTGGACCATGAAGCCCGACGAGCAGACATGGGAGCACGAGATCGAGCGGGAGCTGGCTCGCTGGTCGGCTGACTTGGCCGTCGAGATGCCGCCGGACGTTCGCGACCGGACACGGGCTGTCGTGCGGCATACGATGGAAGCGCAGTGGCTGGCGGGCCACCCGGCCCCGCTGCCGAGCGACGGGGCTGTTGATCGCGTGCGCCTCGCCGTTCGTCGAGAGCTGACCCAACTCGCTGCCTCCACGGCCGGTGTGGATGAAACATTGCCGGAAGCCGGTCGCGGCCAAGGTGTGTCCCCGGTACGCGGTCGATCGCTGGCGTGGCCGGGCCGGTACGTGTGGGCTTCGCTTGCGGCGGCGGCCAGCGTGCTTGTGGTGATCGGCATCACCCGGCAGCAAGGCCCGAGCGAGACGCACCCGATCGCCCAGGCTCAGCCTCGCCAGGACGCCATGGACTTGTTTGTGCAGGCCGCCGGTCGGACCTGGGCCGATGATCAGTTCACCTCCGGCCTGCGTACCGATTTGGACGCTTTTGAAGAGAGCCTTAATCGCTGGTCGCCCGCCGTTTCCGAGGTTGAGCGGATGCTGGAAGACATTGGCGATCGGTTGGACGGCTTGTTTGATGATTCGGATGATGACCGTTGGCCGGCCACTGGCTGGGCGGAGGGTTACTCGTAACGAGGGGGCAGGACTGGAGGAAGACGTATGCGACGATGGCCGCTGTGGTCGTGGTGTGTGCTGGGCATGTGGTTCCTGACGCCTCTCCCGGTGATGGCCGAGGAGACGGAGGTCGTTCCTGCCGCCAGTGCTCAAGAGAACGACACCGAGTCGGTGTCCGATGCGTCACGTGAGGGTCGGTCGGGCCGCTCCGAAGTCCGAGGTCGGTCGGGCCCCTGGCGTGAACGCCGCGAGGATCCCGATCGCCCGGAAGGGCGGGCCGCCGAGGGACGTCCCTTTGGCGGGGGTCGGGGGCCGGGTTTTGGCGGCGAGCCTCGCGAGGAGAGCTTCGACTTCCTCACCGCCGAGGAACGCGAAGAACTGCTCGCCTTCGCCCAGGAGCACTTCCCCGAGGTTCACAAGCGATTGAGCACTGCCTCGCCTTCCGAACGCCGTCGCTTCTTCCACCAGGTCGGTTGGCGGATGCTCCGACTCCTGCGCCTTCAACGGCATGACCCTGAGTTGGCCGACAAGCTGATCGCCGAGCAGAAGATCGAGATGGCCCTCATGGAACTTCGGCGGGATTACCTGGATTTTCCCTCCGAGGCCGCCCGCAATACGGTCAAGGCCAAGATACGGCAACTCATGGAGACGCGTTTCGATCTGCGGCAAGCCAGACTGGAGCTCGAGATCCGCGAACTGGAACGTCGAGTGGTGGCCGCTCGCGAGCGTCTGGCCAAGCAGGAGGAAAGCAAATCGCAGATCCTTGACCTCGAAATCGACCGATTCATTGATGAAGTGGAGGGTCGCTCGACGTGGGATCTGCCGCCGGACTCGGACAGCCCGCTGCCGGGCGGCCCACCACCCGGTGGTCCAGGTCCGCTCGACCTGCCGGGCCGTCCCGGCCGATCGTCGGATTAGCGCGTCAGCGAGCCCGAAACGTAAGCGATGGAACGTGTCAACCATCCCGAAGCGCAAGCGCCGGGAACAGCCAACGAGCCCGGAGCGCAATCGCCGGGAATAGCCAACGAGCCCGGAGCGCGAGCGACGGGATTGTGGAGCGTCAGCGACGTACTTCTCGCGTGCCCGGCGTTACCCGCTCGCTCGCGCTCGGGGCTCGTAACCACTCGCTTGCGCTCGGGATTCGTCACCCGCTCACTTGCGCCTCGTTCCTCGCCAACGAGCCCGGAGCGCAATCGCCGGGACAAACCAAAGCGACGGGACATACCAACGAGCTCGGAGCGCGAGCGACGGGATTGTGGAGCGTCAGCGACGTACCTCTCGCGTTCCCGGCGTAACCCACTCGCTCGCGCTCGGGGCTCGTAACCACTCGCTCGCGCTCGGGGCTCGTTATTCGCTCGCTTGCGCTCGGGATTCGTTACCCGCTCACTTGCACTCGGGATTCGTTACCCGCTCACTTGTGCTCGGGGCTTGTGACTCGCTTCGTTCCACACGGGCGACTGGCTGGCGTCACGGTTCGATCGGTCGGCGATCGGCAAAGCCCGTGGTCACCTCGTGCCAGTGGGCGATGTGTTCTTCGCCGAGCTTCCAGCAGAGCAGGATCTCGCGGCCGTCGCGCAAAGAGGGAAAATCCACCAGGCCGACCTCGTAGTCTTTCAACTCGCAGCCGATCTCATCCAACTCCTCGCGCAGAGCCGCGAGGTGGTCCGTGGCGGCGGCATACTTCACGCGGGCATTCTCGGCGCCGGCCAAGTCCCCCTGCTGATCCAGCGACTGGTAGGTGTCGTGCAGTTGCCGCAGGCGGTCGTAGTTGCTCACGATGTCGGTCACGATGCGGCGGACCAAGACCAGTGCGCGATTGGCCTGGGCGACGGTGAACAGCTTGCGGCTGGCAGCCGAAGACGGCTCCGGTAGAGAAATCGCTTCAAACGCATCCATGTTTCCGCTCTCCGTTTCCATCGACCGTGCCCGGCCGTCTGAGGCTTGCCTGTTCGATCACGCGTCCATCGAGCCTGCCCGGCCGCTCCGGACGCCTCATGTTGCGAATCCCGGCTGCTACCCCGAACGTACCAAACGGCCCCGATGAAGTCAACGCGAACTCTGCGCCGTCTGACCTCGACCCACGCCGTCCAAGGAGAGCATCGCCCTATGCGCGGGTAACGTGGTACCCAGCAAGCGGTTACGAGCGAGAATGGCGATTGCCGTCTTTGGGCGGCGCGTTCCCGCCTCGCCGCAGGCAAACAGCGCGCGATGCATATCTCGTTGTCACATTGCGGGGAGACAGGCGGGCTTCTGCAAAACGCGATCCACAGCCGTCGCGAGAGGGCCTTGTGCGGATCAGTCAGGCTTGGCGGTCAGCCACGATGTCGCCATCGCCGGTTCATCCTCCGGGGCGGCGGCTGCGGGCTCCGTTTCGCTGGCAGGGGCCGTGGGCGCCAACTTCGCCTGGCTGGCGGCCAGTGCGGCCAGCATGGGCAGCATCGGGCAGAAGCTGAAAAAAATGCTGAGAACGCAGGCCAATATGGCGGTCGTGCGGCGGCTCTCCTGCCTGATCAGCGATTGGATGGAGAGAATCAGGCCGGCCAGACCCGACAAGATTGCGACGCCGAACACCACGCTGTTCGCGGGTGTGAGCAGGCGGATTCGGCCGCTGAGCATCTCCTCTTGCATCACTCGCTGCATTTCCTCCTGGCTGGCATTGGGGCCGGTGATCTGCTCCACGGCCATCCCGATGTTCGCCATCCACACCAGGATGCCCAGGCCCGACAACGCAACGGCCATGAGAGCCAGCGTCAGCGCCCAGATCGCCAGACTACCGGTCGGTTGAGCTGCTCTGACAGGAGCCGAGCCGGCCGGCGGCAACGGCGGGGCAAACGCGGGTGATACCGGCGAGGCGAGCGGAATCTCGCGACCCGGCCAATCGCTCGTCTGCGGCGCCGTCACTACGTTGCGGCAGTACGGACACGCCACAGACTGTCCGCCAAGCGGGTCATCCACCTCGATAGGCTGTCGACACGATGGGCATGCAAAACGAATCGCCATGCCCGGGCATGATACGCCACCGCCCTTCGCCAGACAAGAGGGGGAAGATGCAGCGAGCAAGGCAGCAAGGACACGAGTGAGCGAAAACCGCATTCGCGTGCCACTGCTCTGTGAGCAGGTACGTTTATAGCGATCCTTGTGGATATTGCCTTGTCCGCGCTAGGCCCGGCATGAATGCCGGGCCTGGCGCGTGCCGAGTAGGACATTCAATACATACGCGCTCTCTGTGCAGTGTTGCGGGTGCATGGCCTCCGACGCGAGTCACTCCGCATGATTTCGCGGCTTGCTCGCTCAACTGCTACCTCGCCACCATCCCTCACGGTGCCGCGTTCCCATACAGGGCCATCACCATGGAGATATCCACCACGTTGATTCGCCCGTCCAGGTTCACGTCGTACACGCACGTCGCCGAGGTGATCCCCGCCAGCAGGTGGGTCTTCGTCGCCCCGACGTCGATGAGGTTCAGCACGCCGTCGCCGTTCACATCGCCTTCCAGGCAACGGACCTCGCAGTCCGCGTCGCCCACCAGCATCTGGTAGGGGGCATCCGCGCCCTTGAACTTGCCCGTCAGGTCGATCGTGTGCCGTGCGCCGTCGGCCAAGCCGGTCAACTCGATCACCAGCTTCAGCCCGCCGTCCGCCAGACTCACCGCCGTGACCGCGGCCGAGCTGCCGTTGACCAGCACGTCCTCCGCGTCCAGTGTCCCATCCGCCGCCTGTGCCGGATGATCAAAAACCACCTCGACCTTCTGCAGCCCGAATCGTCGCGGCTCGGTCACCGGATCCTTGCTACCGTCCGCGTCCAGCACGATGGCCATATCCCCGACTTCCAAGGCGTGCTCGCGTACGCTGGCCCACGAGACGATGCTCGGCGGTGGGGCGACCGCGTACAACACGCTGTTGTCCACGCTGGTCGAGGCCTCATTGGGATTCCCCGCTGCGTCCTGGATCGCGCCGGCCGTCACCGAAGGCTGGACCGTGCCGGCCACGTCGATGGCCGTCACCGAAACGACGTACGTCGTCCCACTCCCGCTGACCGCGAAGACCACACCCTCGGCCGTCCCGCCCATGCTCACGCCAGTCTCATCGAAGCCGTCAACAGGCTCGCTGAAGACCACGTCGAACACGATCGGCAGGAGCCCCGTCGGGTCATCCTGCTCGGCACCCTGCTCCACCGTGACCGTCGGCGAGCTGTTGTCGATGACCGCCGCTTCGCTTGGGCCGGCCGCCGGGTTGCCGTTGCCAGCACTGTCCGTCGCGGCATCCGCCACCACGCTCAGGGCCAGCGAGCCGTCGCCCGTGATCCCGCTTACCGTCACCGTATACTCGGTGCCACTGACCGCTTCGATGGTCACTTCCGTGTTCGCGGTGCCGCTGTGCTGGACAGCCACATCGTCGGAGCTGTCGAACCCACTGACTGCCTCGCTGAAAACCACGGCGAAGCTCACGCTGTCCGCGTTGGTCGGGCCGGTCGTGGACGGGGTGATCGACACCACGGTCGGCTCCGTGCCGTCGTACTCGAACGGGCCGTAGCTGAGCGTCGTGGCCGTAGCCACGCCGTCGCCGTTGAAGCTTTGCAGGTGCAGGTAGTACGCGCCGTCGCCATCACCGGGGGCGAGGCTGAGCGCCCCGGTGTTCCAGTTGGCCTCCGAGCCGGTGAAGCTGTACGAGTCGCTCTTGTTCCACGCGTATTTGAACTGAGCGACCCGGTAGGCGTTGCCGCCGTGCGAGCCGTCGCCGAAACCGGCCGGGTTCGAGAAGCCAAACAGCGTGCCGGCCGGGTACGTCGTGCCCGTGGATTGGTCGCTCGCCACGTTTTGCCCGATGGCAGGTGCCGCCGCCAGCGTTCGTTTGCTGCCGCTGGCCGTGCCGGACGACACGCTGTTGCCGTTGCGCGACTCGACCGAGAAGTTGTAGACGGTGTTTCCGGTGAGCCCCGAGGAGGTCCAGGCATTGGTGTTCTGGACCCAGCCGGAGTTGGTGCCGGCCGTAGCATTGCTGACCCGCACGCCGGATGAGCCGGCAGTCAGATTGGAGAACGTGCCGGCCGGCGCCGCTTGAATACTCGTCGCCGCCACCGTGCCGAAGGTCAAGCCGGTCGGGGCCTGGATCTTGGTGTACTTGGTGGTTGAGCCGACGTAGCTGGTGGTGTTCTGCCACGAGCCGCGACCCCCTCCGGTGTTGTCCCGGGCGGCAATGGTGTAGGTGTAGGCCGTGTTGGCCGACAGCCCGGTGTCGTTGTGCGTGGTGCCCGCCCCCCAGCCGTAAATGCCCGTGCTGCCGCGCTGGACGCGGACGCCGACGTCGCCGCGGCGGTAGCGGTGGCTGCCCGATGTCTCGCGGAGCTCAGCTGCCCCGTCGGGTGCGCCCGTCGCCCGGTCCGTCGGAATCGACCAGGCGAGATCGATCTGACTGGTGCTGGCGGCCGTCACCGAGGAGAAGCCCGGGTTGTTGGGAGCCACGCTGTCCACGAATCGCCGCACCCATACCTCGCCGGATTGCAGAGTGCCGTTGTCCTCCGACTTGAAGTACCAGAGGTTGTGCCCGTTGATGCTGCTGTTGTTGTGAGACCAGCTCGAGCCGCTGCCGGATACCTGGGTCAGAGAGACCGTACCGTTGTATCCCTCGCGGCGGTAGAGCACTCGTTTGAGGCCGCGCGTGCAGTAGCCGTCGCCGTTGTCGCTGGCCGATCCGCTGAATGATTGCGTCGTGTTGTTGCTGTAGGACTCACCGCCCTGGCCACTGGCCGAGATCGACGGGGCCTGGTTGTCCCAGCGAATCCGCTGGAAGTGGGCGTTGGCCGCACTCCAATCTGAGGTGTACCAGCGGCGGGTCCACAGAACATCATTGCTGCCTTCCGTGTCGGCACGGAAGACGTAGCCCGTGTCGTTGATCCACGGCCCCCAGTTGTTCCAGGACCATTCCCACGCCTTGTCGGCGGTCGTGTCCACGCAGGTGTAGGCCCCGGGCCCGCCTTCGTGACTGGCGCCGCCTGTCGTGTTCCAGGTAGCCCCGACGCCGCTGCCGCAGGTGCCGCCGGCGCCGAGTCCGCCTCCTTCGCTCCAGCTGTCATTGATGCCCCGGCGGTACCACAAATGGCCGTAGCACCCACCGCCTGCCGCCGCCTCCACCTTGCCCCAGGCGTACATCCAACACACCTGGTCCGTGTTGACCATGCCGCTGGGATGATTGAAACGCAGCATGCCCCGCCATACGGACGGGCCCGTCGCCCAGCGCCCGACACGCATCAGGCCCCACGCCCCGTGATTGCAGGTCCCGCCGCTGTAATAGGTGTCCACGCATGTATCCACCGGCCAGTTGTACAACTCGCGGGCCGTCTCGAACTCCGGGTCGATGATGACGGGGTAAACCCGAGCCGCATCGGTCAACCACTCCTCGTCGGCCACCACACTGAATACCACCACCCCATCCGGGCGGGCGGCCATCTCGAAGGTCACCGCCTCCGACAGCGAATCCTCAGGAGCGTATTCACCCATCGTCAGCCACTTGGTGTCGATCATGTACGGGGCACCGACTCGGCAAATCTGCTCGCCGGACGCGTCCTCGAACCGCACCCATTTGCCCCCGGGGCCGACTTCCCAGCCCGCCCCCGCCGGCAGCTTCATCTCGAAATCGAACCGATGCCGGCCGGTGTACCGGCTCAGGATGATGTCCTCGTTGAGCTTCTTCTCGATCACCGTGTAGACCAGATCCACCCCTTCCATCACCTCAGGGTATGCGATCGTGCCGTCCTCGACCCGAGGCGCCGCCGCCGCCGCGTCCAGAAGCCTGAAGTCGATCGCGAAACCCCGATCGTTGTAGCGATGGAAGCCGTCCGCCTTCGCGGCAAAGTAAGTCTCAAACGTGTTCGTCTTGTTCTCGTACGCAAACGGGCCCTTGCTGGGCACCAGGTTCAGATCGATCGGATGCCACACGCCGGCCGCATCCTGGTAGTTGATCAGGGCCGCGTGCGTCTCGAAGGTGATGGCCCCATCCGGGTGCTGGAAGTAACGCGAGAAGCCCTCACGCTTCTCGACCATCTCGATGGCATCCGGAGCGGGTGTATTCTCATGGGTCCAGATGTCACCCGACTTGATCTTGCGGGCTCGCCAGAACAGCCGGGCATCGCGGGCCACTTCCGGATCCAATTCAGGGGCCGGTCCAAGCTCCTCGGCCGCCAGGAAAGGGTCGACCCGGAAACTCGTCGGCTCAGACCAGGCCGACCAATCGTGCCCGTCCCGCACGCGGACTCGCCAATGCCATGTGCCGCTGGCCAGGCCGCGAGGTACGTATCCGCCACTCGACGACCGCCGCTCGCCGCTGTCTTGCTCGATCGAGGCGAAGTCCAACTCGCTGGAGACCTGCACCTGGTAATGTGTCTGAGTCTGGTTGTCCGCGTCACCGTAGCGCCACGCCAGCAGGTAAGAGGGGTTGTTGGTTGTCTGGTTGTCCCGGCCGGTGGCGTTGACGGCCACAGGCGGGGTGTTGGCCATGCGGTAGATCCGCCCGCTCGGATCTCCGCCGTAGCGGCGATCCTTGTTACAGTCAGACTGATTGTCCCCGCTGTACACATACATGACGCAGGAGTAGGTCTGCGGGTAGTTCCCGGGGATGGCTACGTCGTGGTAGAACCGCCGCTCTGCCGGATCCCAACGCATCTCGACCGCCTGCAGAACGTCCCACCGGCCGTCCTCTGTGCCCAGCCAGATTCGGGCGGAGGCACCGCTCTGGCTTGGATCCTCGGATTGCCACGATTGCAGCCCATCATCCGAGCCGCCAATGAAGAAGCGAACCGTCTCGCCCTTGCGAACCGTTCCGCTGTCGCCGGGATCGACCGCCCATGGCGCCGTGACGGCCGCCTGGATTGCGGTGCAGAAACCGCCGATCACCAAGGCGGTGACCAACCCGTTTGTCAGCCATGTGTGGAACGTGCTTCTGTGTGTCATCGCGGTAGCCCTTTCCTAGACCTCAGATATGCCTCCGACGGGTGTCCCATATGCGCTCATCTATCCATGCCGGAGGGGCTGTGGGAAGTGGTGGCAGGGAAACCGCCGATGGGGGAGTGATACAGGAGTACTATCGGCACATCGCCTTGATGCGACGGCACGTTGTGGCCGCAAGCGCCGAGCTTCCTGTTCTCCTCCTGTTGCTTATCGTCGCCAGAGCATCGGTCGGTCGTCCCTGCCCAGATGAACCTCCGCGAATCCACCTCGGCTGGACATGCTCAAGATACTGTACAAACCAGCATACCCTAAAGCCGCCCCCAAGTCGACAGGAATCTTCGCCGTACCCGAAAGCCAGGCCCCGTGTGTGCTTGACACCACGCCTGGGGTGATCACAATGGAGCTTGGCCGCCGGGGGTGGGCGGCCGACATGTGGAATCGGTTCTGTTTTGCAGGGCGGTTGGCGACGGCAAGAACGCGGCCCGCGCATGGCGTTCATCGTCGCCTGGTCCAGGGCAGATTGATGGGGACAACGCCGGCACAGGTGGCGATTATTCTGGGCAGCGACTCCGATTGGCCGGTCATGCAGGTCTGTTTTCGGCAGTTGCGCGATTTCGGCCTGTTGGTCACCGTGGAGATCCTGTCGGCCCACCGAACGCCCGATAAACTGCGGGAGTTCGTGATCGCCGCCACCGCGGCCGGTACCCAGGTTTTCATCACCGCCGCCGGGATGGCCGCTGCCCTCCCCGGTGTCGTTGCCGCGTGCACCACCCGCCCGGTTATCGGCGTTCCTCTCGCCTCAGGGGCCCTGCAGGGCGTCGACAGCCTGCTGAGCATCGTGCAAATGCCGCCGGGTGTGCCAGTTGCGACTGTGGCTATCGGGGAGGCTGGAGCCCGTAACGCGGCCGTCCTGGCCGTCCAGATCCTGGCCCTGAGCGACCCCCGGCTGGCTGAGGAACTTCAAAAATTCAAAAGAAACCAGGTGGATTCGGTCGATAAAAAGAACCAATCTTTGCGGGAGCAGTTGGGCCTTGGCTAACCCCCTGTCTTACAAGACAATAGACTGGGTAGGCGGGTTGGACGGGGCGGTCGAGATGATCGACCAGACGCTCCTGCCCGAGGACGTGAAAATCCTCACGTGCCGCGATGTCGGAACCCTCTGGGAGGCGATCCGCAGCCTCCGCGTACGAGGGGCACCGGCCATTGGCGTGGCCGCGGCCATGGGGGTTGTCCTGGGAACCCGCGATGCCGCCGATCAGGCGGAGCTCTTTGAGAATCTGACTCGCGTCTGCGAGTACCTGGCGTCCAGTCGGCCTACGGCAGTCAACCTGTTTTGGGCGTTGGAGCGGATGCGGTCCCGGGCAGAAAG
>Ga0209722_1001335_pt1 | contig 21949 bp, 14 predicted proteins | sample BioC12SIPDNA_2_FD_185745 | JGI IMG/M metagenome (GOLD analysis project Ga0209722, IMG submission 185745) | Anaerobic biogas reactor microbial communites from Washington, USA - Biogas_R1_A C12 SIP DNA (SPAdes) (version 2) | ecosystem: Engineered > Bioreactor > Anaerobic > Unclassified | place... | reverse complement strand
TGCTGCGGTTTTTCCAGAACGGAGTCGAGGATGTCGCCAGTCGTCCGCGCGACTCCAAATTCCGTTGGTGTAGCCTTCATTTCAATCACCGCGTTGGCGGAGACAAGCCGCCTCTGTGCGAATGAGAGGAAGTCCTTAAGAGAGAAAGTGAAGACATTGTCCACGCCGACGACGATGTTCCATTTGCTCAGACCGTTCTGCAGGCGGCCTGTTATAACAAGCTCGCTCAGTTTTGCGACGGGTCCCTTGATCTTGCCGGAAACTGAAGCGTGTTCGACCACCGACAGCGGATAGTTCGACGCCTTCTGCAGTTGTTCCTTGACATCCGAGAAGTAGTTGGCTTTCTCTGCATCGACTGAGACCAGTACTTCTTCTATTCGCGGAACAGTATTCAGCGCTGACACAAGGTGCTGCAGAAGTGTCCCTCCGGCAAGGCGCAGAAGCGCTTTGGGTTGGTCTGTAGTCAATGGCCATAGGCGCATAGCTAGTCCGCCCGCGAGTATGACAGCCCGAGAGGGTTGCACGGCTTCGCATTCGCGTCGTGCACCCAGAGACCGAAGCAGATCGGCCAATCCAGCCGAGTAGTCTCCACGGAAATCGACGAAACGCTTATCTCGAAGCAGTGGCGGTATCTCACAGGTCTCCGCAAGAAGTGGCAACACTATTATGCGGTGCTCGGCGATTTCCTTGTGAAGCATCGTCTGCCATTCGGTCTCAACCCAGCCAGATGACGTTGCGTTCTCCGTAAGCCAGATTGCGAGATAAGCAGACCGCTTGAGTCCCTCCTGCAACTTTTGCGCGATAGACTCACCTGCTGCTATTTGCTCCTCATCCAGCCAAACGTCTACGCCGGCGGCACGCAAGTCTTCCGCCAGTTTCCTTACGGCCTGTTTGTCCTTGGAGGAATGACTGAGGAAGACCCTGGACTTCTGCCCCATTCGCGTGGCCTCCTTATGGAGCGATCGTCACGCCTCAACCCCGCCGTTGAAGCGGAGCGGGACGGGCGCACCGTTCTCCGATAGAAAATGTGATTCCGCGAGGTGCGTCGTCGTGGCCCCCGGGAGGGGGAGACCCCTGCTGGCTCTCCCGGCCGCCCGTTCCCACCGATGGTCAGACGGCTCTGGCCCATTTCGCGGAGCCATGTCGCCTCGGCGACCGCCCGTGGACCGTCCACGGGCAAGATGAGCGCAGTATACCATCCTGGTCCCGGTTGTTGCAACGCTGAAATCGAGAATGTTCAGCTCGGATTCAGCGTTTTTTGGGCAGCTTACCTTGACGCGACGCAACCGAAACGGCGTTTACGCCGCGTTTTGTGCTGGTTCGGGTTCATTGTGGGGGCTCGCGTGCCGGCTGAGACGCCCGATCGAAGTTCTCGGCGCCGTCCGAAAGCTTCCGATCGCTTGCAGTCGCTAATCGCCCACGTTCGCCGTGGCATGATGGCGGTAGTGTGAGGCGTGCGTCATTCGTCATGTCCCTCATCCCGCCCGTCAGCCTCAAGCCCTCGATCCCCGCGTCCAGTCCCCAATCCCCGCCCCCCCGTGATTGCGCGTTTCGCTCGTTCCCGCTCCCTGCTCAGTGTGCCACTCCTCTTTGAGCAATGCGGACAGCGTGCAAGCTCCCGTGTCCGAACACCCCCCGCCTTCAGGTTAGCCGCCGGTGTTCACGGAGAAGCTGAATCAGGCGGGCGAGTTCCGGCGGCGGGGGGGCTTCGAGCTCCATGGCGGCTTCCGAGATCGGGTGGGTGAATCGGATGCGGTAGGCGTGCAGGGCCTGCTGGGAGGTCAATGGGCGATCATCGCCGCTGCCGGTCAGCTCGCGCTCGGAGACGTGGTGTCCGCCGTAGAACGTGTCCCCGACCATGGGATGCCCGATGTAGGACATGTGCACGCGGAGTTGGTGCGTTCGCCCGGTGCGGGGAAAAAGGTGCACGAGGGCGAATCCGCGGAACCGCTCGACGACCTGGTACTCGGTGACCGCCTCCTTGGCCAGGCGGTGGACGAGTTTGGTATGGGCGATTGGGTTGATGTACTCGCGGGGCACGATGTAGCGGTCCTTGAGCGTGGGGTGGCTGCTGAGCGGCGCGTCGATCACGTCGCTGTCGAGCTGGGGGTTACCCTCGACGGCCCCGAGGTAGGTCTTGCGGATCATTCTCCGCTCGAACTGCAGTGACAGCCGCCAGTGAGCCTCGTCATGCTTGGCCACGAGCATGATCCCCGTGGTGTTCTTATCGAGGCGATGGACGATGCCCGGCCGGAAGGGATCCTCGCCGTGGCTGAGGCTGTTGGCGTAATGCACCAGCCCGTTGGCGATGGTCCCGTTCTGCGACGTGCGCGAGGGGTGGACGATAATGCCCTTCTGTTTGTTGATCGCGAGGATGTGGTCGTCCTCGTAGACAATATCGAGGGGGATGTCCTCCGGGGCGATGTCGCAGGGCTCGGGCGGCGGGACGACCATGTCGATGCGGTCCCCGCCGTCGGGCTCGTAGCTGGCTTTGGTGGGGCGGCCGTTGACCAGGATGGCCCCGTGCTTGATGAGCCGTTGGATCATGGTCCGCGACAGGCGGGGAAACCGGCCGTGCAAGTACTTGTCCAGCCGTCGTCCGGGTAGCCGTCGGCGGATGTGCAGCGCCACCTTGCGGGCCTCTTCGCTATCGAGGTCCGGCCGGCGCTCCGCCAAATGGGGGGGGAGTAGCTCTTCCTCTTCGAGTTCTTCGTCTGCCATTGCGGGGCATCATACCCGCCGGGAACCCTGCGGCCAATGATCCGCGGACTTGGGGTCGCGAAGACTGCGCGGAGGAGCTGCTGATCACGGTCGCAGGACCGCGCGGGCTCTAGCCTCGCGGCTCTGTCGGGGCGCCATCGTCAGGCTGGGCACCCTTGATCCGCCGGGTCGGTCACGATTCGTTGAGCCGGCGACGCAGGTCATCCCGCTCGCGGCGTGTGGCCTCATGGTCGAAGATCAAGTACTTCATGAGCAGTCGCCACTCACCCATCGCCTCACGGGCACGGGCGAAGTTGGTTTTCAGCTCGTCGTGGCGCTGTCGGGTTTCTTCCAGGAGAGCCATCAGCCCGGCACGTTTCTCGACGGGCAGCGTGTCGATTTGTCGCCTGGCGTCGGCCAAGCGGGCTTGGAATGTTTGGTCGTCCATGGTTTCTTCCCCCTACGGCCCCCACGGGAACTCGTGCGTCAGCCAGCGGCACGTTTCACCGATGGGCACTATAGCACTTTAGCGCCTTGGGGGTGAGAAAATCCACCCGGCCCGCCTGGGACGTCGCCAGGACCGCGAATATCGGACTCTTGCCGCGCTTCTCGCTTTGAGGCGTGCGGATTATGATGGCACGTCGGCCGCCCGGCGGGTGCCGGTTGTCGCCGATGGGAATCTGTGGGTCGAGGATTGAGCATGGATCGTGCGGACGATAGTCGCGATGAGATGCCGGGCAGCGCCTTCGAGTCGGGTGCCGATGACTCCCTGGACCGCGAGTTGGACGAGGCTCTCGGCAGCCTGAACATGGAAAGCCTGATGGACCTGGATGACCCCGGGGCCACGCCCGCCGTCGAGGGCGTGCGACGCGGAACGGTCATCTCCATCCACGGCGATGACATCTTTGTGGACATGGGCGGCAAGAGCCAGGGTTTGCTGGCTGCGGACCAGTTCGGCAACGAGCCGTTGCCCGAGGTCGGAGACGTCGTCGAGGTGACGGTCGAGGGCTACGACCGCGCAGATGGCATTCTGATCCTCTCCCGGCAGGGGGCGGTTAAGGCCGCCACCTGGCAACGACTGCAGGAAGGGGACATCGTCGAAGGTCGGGTCACCGGGCATAACAAGGGCGGACTCGAACTGGATATCAACGGCATCAAGGGGTTCATGCCCATCAGCCAGGTTGGGTTCGAACGCGTCGAGGCCGACGAACTCAGCAAGTATCAGAACCAGCGATTGCGCGGCCAAGTGATGGAGATTCGCCGGGAGGATCGCAGCGTGATCGTCTCGCGGCGGGAAGTGCTCAAGGCCGAGGAGGAACAACTCCGCCAGCAGACCTTCGAGACCCTGACCGAGGGGCAGACAGTCCACGGCACGGTGCGCTCGATCATGCCGTATGGGGCGTTCGTGGACATCGGCGGGATCGACGGCCTGCTGCATGTGGCGGATATGAGTTACGCCCGCGTGGCCGACCCGCACGACGTGGTCCGCGAGGGCCAGCAGATCACCGTCAAGGTGCTCAAGATCGACCGCGACACGCGGCGCATTGGCCTCGGGCTCAAGCAGATCGCCCCCGATCCGTGGGCGGACGCCCAGGCCAAGTGGCTGCCCGAGACCATGGTTAGCGGTCGGGTGACGCGTCTCGCGGACTTCGGTGCGTTCGTCGAGCTCGAGCCCGGCGTCGAGGGCTTGGTGCCCATCGGCGAGATGAGCTTCGGGCGGCGGATCGGGCATCCGCGCGAGGTGGTCAGCGAGAACGAGGTCGTCAAGGTCCGGGTGATGAACGTCGACCCCGAACGCAAGCGGATCAGCCTGTCAATCAAGCGGGTAGGCGACGATCCGTGGACCGGGGCCTCGGTCCGCTGGCCTGCCGACGCGATCGTGGAGGGCACCGTGACCCGGACCACCGAGTTCGGCGCGTTCGTCGAGCTGGTGGCCGGTGTGGAGGGGCTGATCCACATCAGCGAGCTGAGCGATACCCGCGTGCGGCAGGTCGGCGACGTCGTGCGCGTCGGACAGAGCGTGCGGGCCAAGGTCCTCGAAGTGGACGAAGAGCGACGCCGGATTTCGTTGTCGATCAAGCAGGTCGAGACCATGCCGGACTACACCGGCGAGCCCGAACCCACGCCGGAGGTCGCCCGTGCCCCCCGAAAGCGCAAAAAGCCCCTCAAAGGCGGTCTCGAATGGTGACTGGGGCGCGGGCTACAGTGCCCGCGTGAGGATCTCGTGCAGTTCCTCTTCGGCCAGCACGATGGGGTTGGCCTTCATGCTGCTGGCGGCGGCCCCCTTCTCGACCAGGGTGGGCAGGTCTTTTGCCTGCACGCCGTAGCAGCGCAGCCCCGGGATGTGCAGCGTACGGCACACCTCGCCGACCCATTGGATGCCTTGTTCCGCGGTCGCGGCCGGCTTACCGGTCAGCAGGCCCGCGACTTCGTCGTAGCGCTGCCGGGCAGCGTGCTCGGGTACCCGTTGCCCCAGGGCTCGTACATTCACCGCCATGACATGCGGCAGCAGGGCGGCACAGACGGCACCGTGCGGTGCGTCGAACATGCCACCGATCGGCCCGGCAAAGCCATGCGCCGCCCCAAGCCCCGCGTTGGCCAGGGCCAGCCCGCCGAACAGGCTCGCCAAAGCCATATCCCGCCGAGCGGCCGCGTCGCGGCCCTCTTGGCAGGCCCGCACCAGCGACCGGGCTGCCCGCTGGAGCCCCTCGCGGCAGATGGCGTCCGTGAGGGGATTCGCCCGGCCGGAGACGTAGGCTTCGAGGAGTTGCGTCAGCGCGTCCAGGCCTGTGCTTGCGGTGACCTCCGCGGGCAAGTCGTATGTCAGCTCAGGGTCCACGATCGCGATCCGCGGTAGCATGAGCGGATGCCGCAGGCTGACCTTAACTTGGTGTTCCGGCGAGCCCAAGACGGCGTTGCGGGTCACCTCGGCACCGGTGCCGGCCGTGGTGGGGATCGCGATGCAGGGAACGGGTGGTTGCCGCAATGGCAGGGACCGGCCGATGACCTCGAGGTAGTCCAGCACGTCGCCCTCGTTGGTCAGCAGTGCCGCGATTGCCTTGGCCGTATCCACAGCACTGCCGCCGCCGAGCCCGATGACCAGGTTGCAGCCATGCTCTCGGGCGAAACGTGTGCCTTTCCGCACGAGAGGGATCGTCGGTTCGCCAGCGACCGCGAAGGTCACCGCGGACAGGCCGGCCGAGTCGAGCATGTTCAGCAAGGCTGTTCCGGCGCGGCTTGAACGGCCGGTCACCACCAGCACGGGTCCGCCCGCGGTGTCGGGAACCAACGCTCTGGCTGCCGGCCCCACTTCACGCAGGGTGCCTTCGCCAAAGATGATTCTGCCGGCGGTAGCAAACTCAAAGTGCATGTTCGGCTATCCCCAGCTCTGATCGTCGGGCCAAGCGTTCGCGTACTTCACGCCCTTGCGGGGCTCGGCCATCATGTCCGCAACCGTATCGCGCCACTTGATGTAGTGGGGGGTCGCCTTGTGCAGTGCGGTGGCCTCTTCGTTGCGGTAGACCTCGAAGAGCATGAATCGGCAGGGATCGTCGATCTGTTGGATGACGTCGAAGCGGGCGATTCCGGGTTCCTGCACGCTTTTTTGGGCGTTTTCGATCGACGCCAGCCGAAAGGCCTCCACCGACTCCGGTTTCACATGAACGTGGACTAAGACAATGATCATCTTGCGGTCTCCCTGTGCGGCGTTGGAGGGCATCCGGGTGGCGACCGTAAGGGACCGGTGCCGGTTTGTCTACGGCTCCTGTGCGGGCGCGGCTTTGACGAGTTGCCATCCGGTGCGAGCGGGGCTTCTGGTGTTGGCTTGTCGCCGCAGGTGACGATATTTCGTCTGGTGTTTTGGCGGGGGCGGGGCTTCAGGGAGCGGCGGTACGGGCCGATGAGCATGGGAGGATTCTGTGCTCCGGAAAGCCTTTGGCGGCAGGCTTTTGGGGTGCGATCTTTTTCTCGTGAGCAGGCGGCGCTAGACTCTGGTGGCGGCGTGGCGACCGGGTTGATTCGCGCTGGAAAGGCGTTAGGATCTTCATTCTAGCTGGATCGTTACGTGATTCGGCCTGGTAGTTCAGGATCAATTCCATGGCTGAGGACGCAGCACAGACCCGCGAGCATGATCTGGTTCAGGAGGGGCTGTCGGCGGTTTTGGAGCCGGTTCGGGTCGTCTTAGCCAAGGCGGGGGAATCCGAGCGGTATCGGCTGTTGGCGTCGCTGCTGACCCAGTTGGCCGATCAGGCCCAGGGGGCGAACGGTCGGGAGGACAGCGGGGAACAAGTCCGGGCACTGGGTCGCAAGGTCCAGGATTTGCAGCGGGACAACGCGGATCTGCAAGACCAATTGCGCATGGCTCAGGCGGACCTCGAGCGTCGCGACAAGCAGCTCGAGGCCGAGGTGGCCCGCGGGCGGGAGTTGTCGACGGCGAACGAGGAGCAGCGTCACCGTCGCGAGGAGTCCCAGAGGGAGCTGGAGGAGGTCCAGGCCCAGCTCGTGGCCCGCAATCGCGACATCCACCGGCTGGAGAACGAGCGGGATGATCTGCAGCTCCGGCTGCAGCGGGTAGAGATGAAGGCGGGCGATCGTACGCAGCTGGATACGTTGGAAGAAGGCAAGCGTGATCTGAATGCCCGGGTGGCGGAATTGCAGGGGGAGCTCCAGCGTCTGCGGACGGAGCGCGATGCGGAGATCGAGTCGCTGCGGGCGAGGTTGCGAGAGCAGGGGGCAGGGGTATCGCAGGGCGCGGATGCTCTGCTGATGCGGCTGTGGGACCGCCTGGCCCAAGCCAAGCCGAACTCCCTGGCTCAAGGGGGTGTTCAACCGACTGAGCCAGCCGCGGAGAACCTGGTCGACACGTTCATCGAGCTGGTTCAGTTCATCAACAAGTACGACCAGGACATGCGGGTGTTTTTGAACCGGTACACGCGGCACCACCAGGCCATCAGCAGGCAATGGCAGGTGTACGCGGCCCGGGAGGACTTCAATCTGGCGGTCCAGCAGACCATCGCCCCTCAGAATCCCAAGCAGGTTGGCGTGTTACGGCTGAAGTTGAAGGCTTTTCACAAGTTCTGCTTCTCGGCGATGGTCGCCAGCGACGCGGTGATCGAGTCGATCGCCTCGGAGTTGCAGAGTCATCTGCTGGGCGAGCACGGCACGGGGGCGGACGCGAACGCGAAGATCCGGGACTACATCCGCAACGATTGCCACGAGTTGTTCATGGACCACATCAAGCGGCTGCGGAGCGAGAAGATGGCCGAGGTTTTCATTCGAGGGTGACCCATGAAGTGCGAGAGGACGACACGGCGAGGCGTGAGGATCAGGGTGATGCGATCGGTATGTATGGCGGGGACGGCCCTGATGGTGTTGTCGATGGCTGGCGGATGCGCGGCCAGACGTATCACGTTCGAGCAGGATGAGCACATCAACACGGCGGTTCACTGCGGGCGGGATCCGCAGGCCCGCACGGGCGAGCCGCTCGAGTTGGCGATCGTTTGCGTGTATCCGAAGGATCTGGACATCGAGGCGAACCATGGGCTTCGCCGCGAGGCCGGGGTTACCTCTCAGGAATGGTTCGAGAAGCGTCCGCAGCCGGGCGACAGTCCGGATTTGCCGGAGGGGCATCCCCGGTTCCGCCTGCCTGCCAGCCGTATCTACTTGCTGACCAACGCGGAGAGTGCGTCGCAGTATTACGGCACGCGGATCGGGCCGGCGCTGAACGGGGCGAAGATCGATGGCCAATCCAAGGTGGTCCAGGCGAACATCGAGTTTGACTCGTGGTCGCTGCATGACAAGCGGGCGGTCATTTACGTTTTTGCCTTGTTTAAGGACCGCAACGGACATGTGCTGCGTGCGGCGCCAGCCATGTTCGACCCGCCTGGGGCTTACGAGCGGGACATTGCTCTGAAGATCGGGGTGAACAAGGAGGAGGAATGCTCCGGTGCGACGTTGGGGCAGCACATTCGCAACATTACCGTCCGTAAGGCACACAAGGACATGCACGGGCCGGCGAGTCAGTAGACCCGGCTAGAGGCGTTGATCTTGTGTCGCGGACGGTGGCCTTGCTGGGGCGAGGCCAGGGAGCGCAGCATGGAGTTCTGGTCGGAAATCCACTGGTCGGAGGGCATGTTCCTTCGTCCGCATCACCTGCAGGCGGGGCAACGATGGATCGAGACGGTCATGCGCACGGGTCTCGACGCGGTTCGGCCGTTTGCCTGGGGTTTCGTGCAGCTTGAGGTGGCTCGTGAGCCGTTGGAGAACTTCACTCTTCGGCTGGATCGGGCGGATGTGCGTCTGAAGGATGGCACCTGGGTTCGCGTGCCGGAGAACACGGAGGTTGCCCCGCTCGACTTCAAACGGGCGATGGACGACAACCCGCGTGGGGTGGATGTGTATTTTGGCGTGCCGGCCATGCAGGAGGTCCGGGCGAACAGTATCTCGCTGGAGAATCCGGAACGCGTGGATGGCACGCCGCGTTACGAGCCCCAACCGATCACGCGGCGCGACGAGAACACGGGGGCGAATCCGCAGACGGTTTATGTTCGGCGGATGCGTGGCCGGCTGTTCGTCGCGACGGAGGACATGACCGGGTACGAGGTGGTGCGGCTGGGGCGGGTGGTTCGTACCGATCGTCCCGGGGCGGTTCCGGAGGTGGACGAACTGGGCGTGGGGCCGTTGCTGGCCTTGCAGGCGGACGCGGGTCTGAGCAAGCTGCTCAAGTCGCTCAGCGACCAAGTCGAGGCCAAGGACGAGGTTCTTGCCCGCGAAGCCCGTGAGCACCACATGCTGTTTACCGACGGGGTGGCCAGCAACAGCGAGCACTTGTTGAAGCTGCACGTGCTCAACGAGGTGCGAGCACACCTCAAGGCTCTGTTGCAGTGTCCGCTGCTGCATCCCTACGACGTGTTCGTGGTTCTGTCACGGGTGGTGGGTCATCTGTCGGTATTCCATGACGAGTTGGTTCCCGGGGATCTGCCGACCTACGATCACGACCTTCCGGGGGTGAGTTACGGCGCCTTACGTCGTCGGATCGTGAATCTGTTGGAGGCCATGCGTCCGATGGCCTACATCGAGCGGGTTTTCGCCCGGAAGAAGGACGAGACGGGTCGCGACGGTCTGGAGGTGGAGCTGGACCGCAAGTGGATTGACGAGAATCTCGAGATGTTCCTGGCGTTCAACTCGGCGGATCGCGACATCAACGAGGTGGAGCGTTTCGTGAAGAGCACGTTTGATCTGAAGTTGGCGTCGCCCAAGCGTGCGAGGCGGATTCATGGGACGGCGGTAAGCGGGTTGCGGTTCCAGATCAAGTCGGTTCCATCGGGCAGTCTTCCGCGGCGGCCGGAGCTGCATTACTTCAAGATCGACAAGACGATCGGAACGGATCGCACGGATTACTGGCAGGAATGCGAGCAGGAGCGTGGGATCCGGATGAGCGTTCGCGAGGGGCAATTGGCGGGTATTGAGCAGTTCAAGCCGACCCTGTACGTGATACTGAAGGAACGATAAGCCATGGCCACTGAAGGACGCATGCCACCGCTGACGGAAGTCTGCTGGCCGGTCTTCGAGTTTGTGACGAACTTTGCGCGACAGGTCAAGTACGGGATGGTGCCGGCACCGGAGCAGGTCCGGTACGACGGGCTGTCGGCGCTGCGCGACGCGGACGAGCTGGCCCGCGAAGATCCGGTGACCGAGCGGTTGTGGCACGACTGGGTGAAGGCGATGATGGTCTACCTGGTCGACTACAAGATGCTGAATACGGAGTGGGACGGGCGGGATTACTGGTTTGACAATCGGTTCGAGACGGACCGGACGGTCCTTGACCACGTTGAAGCATTGGGTGGCGAAAAATTCTTCGATGATTGTGACAAGGTTCAGCAGGAGTACGAACTGGCGGAGCGGCGGGATCGCCGAGACAAGGAGGAACTGGCGGCTCTGCTGAACTGCTATTTCATCTGTTTGCGACTGGGGTTTCGGGGTCGCTTTCACGAGTACCCACAGGAGCTGGCGGACTACACGCGACGGCTTTTCACCCGTTTGCCCGCCTACTCGAAGACGCGGGGCAAGGAGATGTTCCCCGATGCCTATCAGCACAATCAAGAGTTGAAGGTCGACTACAAGCTGGGGCTCAGTCTGTCAATTGTGCTGACCATCTTCGTGGTTATCCTCGTGGCGTCGGCGTTCGCGTTCCGTCAGGCCTGGAGCAACGCGGTCGGGGAGATTCGCAGGCAGGCGGAACGTTGGGGTCAGGTGACGGCGGTGGCGCCGCCCGCGCCGGCCGACCAGAACGCCGCGAAGGATGCCGCGACACGTTGATTTGGGGATGATCGAGACCCTGCCGGGAGCGGGGCGAGGTGCAAGTGATGAAGAAGCTTGTAGGGCTATTCAAACAACTGCCGCCCGAATTGCGGATGCTGGTGGCAATGGCGGGCCTGGGGACGCCGCTGGGGATTTTCTACGCGGTCCAACGGTTCCTGTTCCCCACGACGCCGATCCGCTATTTGATCTTGGGCTTCGCGGCGGTCATAGGCGTGATCTGTCTGGTTGGCTTCCTGCTGACGAAGGTTTTCGGCGGGCGATCGCGCAAGCGTGTGCGGTCGATGGAGCAGGAACTGGCCAGCGGCGGGCAGGCGGGCCCGACGGGCATGGACGTGCGGGCGGCGATCAAAGAGAACAACGAGAAGTTCTTCGCCGCGATCCGCGACATGCGTAAGAACCTCGGGCTGAGCGTTTATGATCTGCCATGGTACATCGTGCTGGGCGACTCGGGTTGCGGCAAGACGAAGCTGATCAACGAAGGCGGGCTGGTGTTCTCGACGGGCAAGCCGGAGGGCTATCAGCTCGGCACGCTCAACTACAACTGGTGGTTTACGGAGGACGCGATTTTTGTGGATATGGCCGGCCGGCTGTGCAACCCGCAGGAGGACGCGGATCGGCGCGAGTGGACGGCATTTCTCGAAACGATCGGCAAGGGACGCAAAGGCTATCCGGTCAACGGGGCGATCGTGTGCGTGGCCGCGGACCACTTGCTGCAGGACTCGCCGGAAAAGCAGGAGCAGGACGCCAATACGATGCTCGAGCGGCTGCGTGACTTGCAGACGCGGCTGGGCGTGACCTTTGCCACCTACCTGGTGGTGACGAAGTGCGATAAGATCCTCGGGTTCATGCCGTTTTTCGATCGGGCGGGCAAGGACATCGCCTTCAAGAACCAGATGTTTGGCTGGTCGAAGCCGGGCTCCTACGACGAACTGTTCGACCCGGAGCAGTTTGACCGGCAGCTTGACGATCTCTACCAACGGCTGAGCGAGCTTCGTCTGCGTCGGTTGGACGACGATGTGGACGAGGTGGAGATGGGGCTGGCGTACTCCTTCCCGGAGGAGTTCCGCACGCTGCGAGATCCGCTGAAGATCTACGTTCGTACGCTGTTTCCGATGATCAAGAATCCCAAGGCGGTCAAGAACCTGATCTTCCGGGGGGTGTACTTCACGAGCGCGACCCAGGAGGGGGAAGTGGTGCTCAAGCACCTGACGCAGCGACTTGGCGACGACACCGCGCGTCAATTTCCGCCGCTGGAGAGCCTGTATCCGCAGCCGCGTCCGCATTTCGTCAAGGATCTTCTGACTCGGAAGGTGCTGCCGGAAAACGGCCTCGTCTTCCGCAACGAGCAGGAAGTTGCCCGGAACCGCAAGCTTGCCAGGCTCTTGAAGACGGGCAGTATCGCCGCGTCGGTGCTGTTGGTGGCCGCGCTGGTCTGGAGCATGATGACGTTCGGCAGGTTGATCAACACGCCGCGGGTCAACGCGGTGGACGCCACGGTAGCTTTTGCTGGGCCGTTGGAAACCGAGGACGGGCAGCAGGCCAAGCCCGCGGGCATGCAGCCGGCCGGCGCGCTGGCGACGGCGATGGACCTCAGCAACGGTATCGAGAGCCTGCGGGCCAACAAGCTGGCGGCCAGAGTGCTGTCGCTCAATATCGGGACCGACGCCCCCATTCGCGATCTGACCCGAGTCGAGACCCGCCTGTTTGAGGAAGGGGTTCTGCGGGCCGTGTTGCGGGAGGTGGATACAGCCCTGCGCGAGACGCGTCTCGATCCGCCTCAGAAGAGCGAAGATGCGGTCAAGGCCGCTCAGGTTTATCGCGACGCGTTGCTGGTCTATGTGAAGTGGTTTGGCTGCTCGGGTACCGGTGAGCCCCAGGGCGAGGGGCTGTTCGAGGACTTTAAGGCTCTCTGCGAGGTGGTTTCGGATCAGGATTCCGTTGTCATCGCCCAGCGGGCGGACTTTCTCAAGCAGTCGGAACGGTACTTCAAATCGATTCAGGACACGAGTCTGGATATGGCTCGTCTGAATCCGGCACGGCTGCTGCTGGACAGCGGTCTGGACCCGAAGGCCACCATTGAGGCCGGCGTGGTGACGGTGCACAAGTTCTTTGAAGCGTACGCCACGTTGAGCGAGGGCCATCCGGATAAGACGATTGCCGAGTGGATGCGTATTGGCAAGATCTGCCAGCAGCTTGATGAGAGCTACGTGGCCATGCTGTCGGCGGGCCGGGAGATCGTCACGCAGGATGATCTGGTGGCCTTTGCCGAGCAGTTCGGGAAGAGTTTCAGTGTGTTCGATCTGGCGGTCAAGGGCATCCGTTGGCAGGGGGACCGTGGTCGAAGCCAGTTCGTGAAGATCCCCACCGTGCGTGAAGCCATTCTCAATCAGCGGAAGCTGTGGGTAGGCTACGAGGAGGGGCTCAAGAAGGCTTACGCGAGCTGCGCATCGGCTCAACAGGCGGCGGGGCCCGCGGCTTTGGGCTGGCTGTCGCTGGGCGATCAGCAGGGCGGAATGGTCCGGGGGCTGGACCGGTTGCTGGCGGAGAGCCTGCACAGCGACGCGCTGTTGACCGACCAGAGCTACTTCGAGCAGTTTTTCGAGCCGGGAACTTTCGAGCGGCTGATTCCCGAGGTGCACGAGCGGTATAGCTATGCGATAGCGCTGAAGAAGGCGGGCGACTCGCCCAAGGACGACGAGATCGTTCCGGCGGCGGATACGGTTGCGGTGCAAGAGGTGCTGACGAAGGTGAGCGAGCGGCTCAAGGCTCTGGAGCTGGGCCCACCGGCCGATCTGAGCAAGGAGACACTGGCGGATTGGAACACCCGTTTGTATGCCCATCTCGAGAAGATGGCGAACCTGGCCAAGCAGGCGGGCCCGTTGCCGATCAAGCTGGAGCAGCCGGATAAGTGGCGGCAGGAGGAATTAGCGGGCCTCTACCGCGAGTATGAATCGCTGGGGGCTCGGGGCGAGGGCTCGCTGTTGCTGACCACGATCGCTCGCCGGTTGGATCAGGTGCGTGATTGGGGACTGGCCGAGCTGTATCCGGATTGGCGGGGCAAGGCGTCGTCGGCGTACCAGATCGCGATCCCGCCGGAGCCGTCGGCTCCCTCGGCTGCGCCCGCTCCCACCCCCACGGAGCCGCGAGAACCCGAGCGGCGCGAGATCCGCGTACCCGGGCAGCCGGACCGCCAGATTCGCCGGCCCGGCGAGACGGAGCGTCCGGCGGTCGTGCCGTCAGCGGCGGTGGAGCTCGAGGGCACCATTCCCACGTGTACGACGCCGGCGTTCTTGAACCGGTTGGCGGGCGAGTTTGTGTCGGCCTTGATCTTCGTGGGGCAGTTGCAGAAGACGGATTACCTGCCGGGGAGCGGCGAGTATGCCGACCTCCAGGGCGTGTGCAAGCAGCGCCTCAGCGACGCCTGTCGTGCGTACATCGACAGGTATGCGGAGAGTTGGGCCGTGGCTTACCGGAGCCGGACGTTGACCAAGCTCACCCGGGTGCAGGAGCAAGCCCGCGACTGGAAGGCGCTTTCGGATGCACTGGGTCGCACCGCCGTTCCGGGGATTCCGGACACACGCGAAGTGGGCAAGGAGCTTGAGTCGGCCCTCGCGGAGATCCTGCGGGCCGTCCCTTGGGCTCGGATGGGTGACGACGGCCGTACCTGGGAGCAGTTGGCCGGCAGCGACGCCGAATGGCGCAACGTGGCCGACTGGTTCCGGCTGGCGGTGCGGAAGAACTGGACTGACGAGGGCAAAATCTTCGTGAACGAGGTCCAGTTGCCGACGAGCATCACGGTGGGGCCCAACGATGTGCCGTGGGAGGTGGTGGCCCGCGAGGTAGGGCGTCGGTGGGGGGAGGTGGTTGAGGCGGTGCGGGCTAACGTGCCTTTGCCTCGCCAGTTCGACAGGCATACCAAGGAGCGGCGGGAGATCCCCTGGGGCTTGATGGATCAGTTCCGCAAGGAGTGCCACCTGGACGACGAGAAGCTGACGCAGCGCATGGTGGAGTTCATGGCCCAAGGCCAGGCGGCCCTGAGCGAGGAACTCAGTCAGGTGTTGTACGAGCTCCAGCAGCGGTACTTCGAGGGTGCGAGGGTTTACACGGGCTGGCCTTACGTGAATCCGGACGGCCGGCTCGCCGACGCGACCGATACGGTGGATTACTCGAAGTTCCGGCAGTTCCTCGACGAGACGGAGCAGTTGCTGCGGGTGCAGCGGGTTCTGGAGGAGGGCTTGCCGGCCGACAACCCGCTCAAGCAGCGACGAACCGTGTTCTACGATGCTTGCCAGCGATGGCGGGATTTCCTGGCGGTTGGCACGGATGGCATGCCGGGCCGGCTGGAGATGGTGGTCAAGTACGAGGATCCGCTGAATCCGCAGGCCCCTGGCGGGGTGGTTCAGGGCATTCAGGACACGCCGCAGTACTACTACCGGTCGGTGCACCTGGCGTTGGGATTGAGGATCCGTCAGACCGGTGGGGCGGAGAGCGATGGCCCCATCGAGATGCCCACGGTGGCCCAGGATCCAAGCCAGCAGACATGGGAAGCGATCTGGCCTTGGGTGGGGCGATCGGGTGATGCCCAGTTGACCATGCAGTTTGTGGGCGGGCTCCAGCGGCAGGGGCAGAGTAAGGCCTCGCCGAACATTCCGGGGCTGGTTCTGGGCCGCTTGTCGCCGCTGTCGTTTTGTGCGTACCTGAATCGGTATGGCAAGAAGGCCGGCGATAATCTGTGGGTGACGGCTCACCAGATCGACTTGGTCGAAGCGTTCCGGGCCGCCGGGGCACCGGAGCTGGTGCCGCAGGATGACAAACGGATCATGGGCGTGAAGTTCAGCTTCGTGTTAAAGCGCAGTCTCCCTGACCCGATCGACCCGTTGGCGGCGGGTCGATGATCGAGGCGGGTGCCGGATGAATCGTTGGACGGATATCTTCAAGTTTCGTTCGGGTGAGACGAAGCTCAAGGCTGATCCCCGCTTGCGCTGGTTCGGCAAGCTGCCGACCTATGCGGACTACTACAGCTCGCCGGCCGACGAGGAGTGGGTGACCGAGTTCAACGATTGGCTGCTCAAAGGTTACGAGGTGTACCACCACCGGCAGCACGAAGGGGGACACAAGGGGAAGCGTGTTCCGTTGCCGGTGACGAATTGCGCTATTCGCCTGCCGAAGTCGCATGTGACGGTGCTGGCGTCGATTCAGGACTACGGGGGCGACATGCGAGGGCGTCCATTTCCACTGACGTTCTACGTGGGCGTGCCCAGTGCGCAATGGCCCGGTCCGATCGCCGGTTCGTCGTGGGGGGCGATGAGCGTGCTGGCGCGGCTCAGCAGCCTGCGTCACGAGGTGATGCGTTTTTCTCGGGCTCCTGGGCGGTTCGAGTCGGTTTTCGGCGACCGCGAGGTGGACGTGGAGCAGGTGATGGTGGAGGGCAAGGATGATGGATGGCTTGACGGAGCCAGGCGGGTTTCGCTGACGACGTGGTTTGATGGGCTGAAGGCGGGTTTGAGCACAGAGAATCTGGGGGTGTGGCTTGGGCTGGTGGGCAAATGGGGCGAGACGATAGCGGCTCTGGAATCCGAGTCATTTGAACCGACGTTCTGCTTTCCACTGGCGGCCGGTCTTCCGATGGATATGCAGGTGGCGGCGTGGCTGCGTTGGCTGGAGCCGCTGATGGAATTGGAGCGGCGTTCGCTGTCGCTGATGGTGACGGAGGAGCGGGAGGGCGGTGGTGGACGGTTGCTGGTGATCGCCCGCGATCTGGTTCAGGAAGATTTTCTCCTGCTAACCCCGCTGTATCGGAGTCTGGCGTATCTGGATGATTTGACCGCGGTGAAACCGAAGGAGTCTGCGGGGGGCGGTTCGAATGGCCCTGTCGACGCGGCGGATGCAGTGCCGGATCTTCCGGAGACACTGGCGGATTTTGTTGTGCAGCGGATGCGGGCGTCTTGACCCGAGGTGGCGATGTGCGGTACGGTCGATATTAGGCGAGCGGGAATGAGCCGGACCCGATTGCCGCGGGTGTCTGCCCATATCGCAATGACCGTGATGCCAATCGTGTGTGTGGAAACGGTGTGGCGAGCCGTTTGCGAGGCTGAGGTCCGCCATTCAGGTGAGCACGTATGCCGGAGCTGAACGAGCAGCCGATCATTGAGTTGGGCAAGAACCCGATCCCCGGGCCGGCCGCTTGTGGCGCCGACGCCGCGGAGGATGAGCAGTACATCCTCATTCAGGGTGAAGTCGGCAAGCTGGACCGGATCGAGACGGGAGAGCCCGATTGGTACGGGCTGGAGCAAGCCGCGACCAACATCCTGCGTTCAAAGGCGAAGGACATTGAAGTGGCGGCGTACCTGGGTTTTGCGCTGTTCAAGCGGTATGGCTATGCGGGCCTGGCGGCGTCGCTGGCCATGCTGACGGAGATGGTCAATACCTTCTGGGATGGCGCTTTCCCGGAACGGCCGCGGCGGCGCAAAGCGCGGATCGAGACGCTCACGGATCGGTTTGCCGACGGCGGCTGGTTTCGCGACCGGGCTCCCAAGCCCGACGAGTTCGACGCGGTTGATCTGTGCGTGACGCGGATTGACGAGTTGAACAACGCCCTGAAAGCGAAGATGCCGGACGACCCTGCGGACTTTGGCAAGTTCGTGCGGGGGGTCAAGGAGTTGGCGGGTCGTCGTCCGAAACCGGCTACGGCCGGGGCGGCACCAGCCGGTGCGGAGGGTGGAGCTCCGGCGGCGGCGCCCGCTGCGGGTGGGGCATCCCTCTCGGCAGCCGAGATCAGCGATGTTAGCGGGGCGATCAACCAATTGCTCAGTGCGGCGACGTTCATCCGCAAGGCGGAGCCGACGCATCCCGTGCCGTACGCCGTGGTGCGGGCGATCAAGTGGAGCAGGATCGCTCTGCCGACCACTCCGGCGGCTAAGTTCGAGATCGAGCCGCCTGAGGCGACGAAGCTCGACGCTCTGACTCACCAGATGAGCAACGGGCTCTGGGAGAACCTGCTCAAGAACGCCGAGGCCGCGTTTCGGTCGAGTGACCCGTTGTGGCTGGACCTGCAGCGTTATGTGTGTGCGGCAATGGCGGGGCTGGGGTCCGGCTACGAGAAGGCGCGTCAGACGGTGATCGCAATGACGGCGAGCCTGATCAGCCGGCTGGGCGAGGGGCTGTTTGAACTGCGGTTCAAGAACGGGACGCCTCTGTGCAGCGGCGAGACCAAAATGTGGATCGAGTCCGAGGCGGCCCCTGCGGGTGGCAAAGGCGGCGGGCCGACAAGCGGAGCGGTTGATGGCAAGCTGGCCGAGGCGTCGGATGAGGCCCGGAAGCTGGCGGGGGCGGGTAAGCTCAAGGAGGCCCTCGCGGCGTTGCAGGACGGCTTGGGCACGTGCAGTCAGCGACGGGATCGGTTCCTGTGGCGCTTGACCATCGCCCGGCTTTGCTTCGAGGCCGGGCGCCAGCAACTCGCCGCCCCGTTGCTCGAAGAGTGCCGGGAGGAAATCCGTCGCTATCATATTCAGGAATGGGAACCGGGTCTGGCGTCGCAAGTGGCCGAGACCCTCTACAAGTGCCGCAAGGCCCTGCTCTCGACACAGAAGGAGCCGGCGCCTGAAGCGGTGGAACACGTTCGCGATTCGTTTGCCTGGTTGTGCCAACTGGACCCACTGGGAGCCCTGTCTGCTGAGCCGACCGGGAACTGACCTAGAAGGACGCAATACACAAGGAGACCCCTCATGGCCAAAGGACCTTCGAAAGCCCGCGAGTCTCGCGTGAACATCCTGATTTCGGATGCGCTGCGTGGCGGGGCCCAGCCGGAGTTGCCGTTCCGGCTGTTGGTGATGGGCGATTACACCGGCAAGGAAGACAAACGCCCGATCGAGCAACGTGAGCCGTTGGACGTGAACAAGTCGAACTTTGACTCGGTGATGCAGAGCTACAACCTGTCGCTCGATCTGAGCGTGCAGGATCGCATTGCCGGGCAGGGCGAGATGCCCGTTTCGCTGAAGTTTGGGACGTTGAAGGACTTCCGCCCGGAGGCGGTGGCCCGGCAGGTGCCGCAGCTCCGCAACCTGCTCGAACTTCGCGATGCCATGAAGGCGCTGCGTCCGAAGATGGGCGACAAGAACGCCCAGAAAAAGCTGATGGACGCGATCAAGGATCCGGCGGTACGGGACCAGATTCTGGCGATGATCACCGCTGCGGAAGGTGGCCAGGCGGCAGGTGGAGGGACACCGCCGGCGGAGACTCCGGCGGCCGAGGAGCCCCCGGCTCAAGGTTAAGCGTCGCGGCCTCGATCCCGCCGACGTGATCCCCAAGTGTATTCGATCCGAACAGACAGCGGTTTTGAAGAATAAGGAGAAACGACAGCCATGGCAGACCAACCCCAGCAGGCTCAGCCAGCCGGCGCCGCAGCAGCGGATGCCTCCGCCGTTGACGCCTTGATCAGCAGCCTCGACCTCGACCACGAGTATCAGGATCTTTACCGCAAAGGGCTGGCGGGAATCGTGCAGAAGGCCGCCGGCCTGGACCTCACCCGAGTGACCCTTAACAAGCAGGTCGTCGACGACTTCATCGCCGAGATCGACCAGCAGATCAGTGCCCAGGTCAACGAGATTCTGCACCACAAGGATTTCCAGAAGATGGAGTCCGCGTGGCGCAGCCTATGGTACCTGGTGGACAACACCGAGTTCCGCGAGAACATCCGCATCGAGGTACTCAACTGCAGCAAAAATGATCTGCTCGAGGACTTCCAGGACTGCAAGGATTGGCAGAAGTCCGGCATGTTCAAGACGGTTTACCGCGACCAGTACAACACGTTCGGCGGTAACCCGTACGGCATGATGGTCTCGAACTTTGACTTCAGCAACGCCAACCCGGACGTCGAGCTCCTCAGCGAGATCGCCCGTGTCGCCGCGGTGGCCAAGTGCCCGTTCATCGGCGGAGTCAGCGCCAAGATGTTCGGCAAGAAGGAAGACGATTTCACCGGCCTGCCGCGTATGGCGGAGATGTACGAGATCTTCGAGCAGCCGCAGTACACCAAATGGAACGCCTTCCGGCAATCGGACGACTCACGCTACATCGGGCTGTGCATGCCCCGGTTCCTGCTGCGCAAGCCCTACACCATCGAGGACCAGGACGTCAAGGACTTCACCTTCGAGGAGGATGTCCGCGTTCAGACGCACGACCGGTACCTGTGGGGCAACGCCTCGTTTGCGATGGCCGGCCGTATGACCGAGAGCTTCGCCAAGTACCGCTGGTACGATTCGGTCGTCGGCCCGCAGAGCGGCGGTACGGTGCCCAACCTGCCGCTGCACCAGTACGAGGCCACCGGGCAGTACCAGACCAAGATCCCGACCGAGACGCTCATCTCCGAGGATATGGACGTCGACCTATGCAACTTCGGGTTCATCCCGCTGGTCATGCGCAAGGGCAGCGACAACGCCTGCTTCTTCGATGCCCCGTCGGCCAAGAGCGTCGGCAAGTTCCCCGACACTGCCGAGGGCAAAGAGGACGAGACCCGGGCTCGCCTGGGCGCGGCTCTGCCGTACCTGATGATCTCCTGCCGCATCGCTCACTACCTCAAGGTGATCTGGCGCGAGAACATGGGCCGGGTCATGGATGCCGAGAAGATGGTCGGCGAGATCAACAAGTGGCTCAAGCAGTACTGCCGCCAGGGTACGCTGGACGACGAGCTGGCCCACAAGTACCCGCTGCGCGAGATCCAGGTGACCGCTGAGCCGGTGCCCGGCAAGCCCGGCATGTTCAAGTCGGCCATCCAGATGATCCCGCACTTCAAGCTGAAGGGCGTCGAGATCGAGATGTCCATGGTCGGCCAGTTCGACCCGCCGCCGGCTTGATGGTGAGATGGCCGGCGCGTGCGACGCATGGTAGCGGCCGCCCCCCGTGGCGGCCGGCGCGCTCACAACGAGCCCCAAGCGCGAGCGTGGGGTCGGGCGCATCTCAACGAGCCCCAAGCGCGAGCGTGGGGTCGGGCGTAACCCAACGAGCCCCAAGCGCGAGCGTGGGGCCGGGCGTGTCCCAACGAGCCCGAAGCGCGAGCGCGGGGCCGGGCGTATCCCAACGAGCCCCAAGCGCGAGCGCGGGGTTCCGGGGCCGGGTATAGGCCCCGCAGCGGCAAGACGCTGCTCGACCGAACTCGCCGAGGTCTGGTGCCGCACCTGTAGCGGTCGCCCCCCGTGGCGACCGGCGTATTCCTTGCGAGTTCGCGGGCTACCAGGGGCGGCGGCCGCCACGCCATTGCGTGAAATGCTCTAGCCTCCCTGGGGAGTTGCTCAGACCCAGGCTGTAAGTCCTTGTTTGGCAAGGCGGGTATCGCCAATTCGCTTGCCCCGTAGGTGAAATCGGGCCATGCGTGTCCGCCGGACATCGAACGAATCAGGCTCCGTCCGTACTCAGGTCATCAACCAATCCAATGGCTACCGGGTCGTGACGAGCATCGGTCCGCAGTTGGAACCGCCGATAAACGCGGATGAACGCCGATGCTTGCCATGGAAAACGGTGCATTCCGAACGGTGTGTCAGATAGCACGGACATAGAAGCATGTTAGGACCAAGGCAACTTGTTGCCGCTCGTCAGGAGCACGCCAACTTGTTGCTGCTTGTCGTCAGGACCAAGGCGACTTGTCGCTGTTCGTCCCATACCTCCGGGCGCATCCATCCACAAGTGGACTCGGTCTTCACTGGATCGGCAGCCCGCCAACTTCGTCGCGAAGGGCACAAGCCGGTTTTGCTCTTCCGCACGCGGCCGGCCGTGCACGCCGAGAGGGTACTGGCCAGGGGGGGGAGCCACTGCTCGGATGGAATAACACGTTAGTAGTCGTCCCTGAAAAATGTTAAAAGCCCAATGTTTTGGGGCTGCAATGTCGCTTGGCGGGGTGTATATTTTGCAAGGAAACCACGGATGGCTTGCCAGAACCTTG
>Ga0209722_1001330_pt1 | contig 22052 bp, 22 predicted proteins | sample BioC12SIPDNA_2_FD_185745 | JGI IMG/M metagenome (GOLD analysis project Ga0209722, IMG submission 185745) | Anaerobic biogas reactor microbial communites from Washington, USA - Biogas_R1_A C12 SIP DNA (SPAdes) (version 2) | ecosystem: Engineered > Bioreactor > Anaerobic > Unclassified | place... | reverse complement strand
GACCGGAAATGAAATCGACTGGGGAGGTCATGGGAATTGACCACTCGCTTAAAATGGCCATTTATAAGGGCTTGATGGCGGCTGGCATAGAGATTCCCAAGCATGGTAACATTGTAGCAACCATTGCAGATCGCGACAAATCAGAGGCTATACCCATTCTGAAAGAGTTTTACCATATGGGATATAAGTTGATTTGCACAGAAGGTACAGCTCAAGCTCTGGCCAGTGAAGGGCTAGAGGTTGAGCGGGTCAAGAAAATAGCCGAAGGTTCTCCTAACATAGTGGATTTGATCCGGGATGGTAAAGTTGACTTCTGTATCAATACCTGGAACTTTGGAGGCGGTACCTTTTCAGATGGATTCAAAATCCGTCGTGCGGCAGTGGAGTTAAACATTCCCTGTTTAACTTCCCTGGACACAGTGAAAATCATACAACAAGTCAGTCAAGAAAGGGAGCGTTGGAATGATACTCAGATAAAGTCCCTGCAAGAATATGTCAGATGAGAATAACCGGAGGTGAGATAAATGCCTACTTTGGAATCAGCCCTGGTTATCAGTAATAATCAGGTCAGCTCCCATATGTTTGAGATGGAATTAGCGGCGCCTCAAATCGTGCCATTTTGTGAACCAGGACAATTTGTCCATCTACGCGTAAACAGTCTGAATGATCCTTTATTGAGGCGGCCTCTTAGCTTGTATGATGTTGATAAAAAACGAGGTACTATCACCCTGCTGTATAAAGTAGTGGGAAAAGGTACCACCTCTCTAGCTCAGTTACATGCCGATGAATATGTAGATGTCATGGGGCCGCTAGGGAGGCCTTTCAGCTATCCTCCAGCGGGACAATGGGCCATTTTGGTTGGAGGTGGGGTAGGAATCGCTCCTCTCCTGTATTTAGCTAGAAGGTTAAAGGAGGAAAACTATCCTGTAAGGGTTCTCTACGGGACTCAAAGCAGTAGTGAATTAGTAGCCTTGAATAGGTTTCGACAACTGGGAGTTCAGACCGTAGCGGCAACCATGGATGGAGAGGCCGATTATCAAGGACTGGTCACCGATCTTTTGTATCAACAGCTGTCCGGGCAGGAGGTCGAATATCTATACACCTGTGGACCAGAACCTATGATGGCCGAAGTAGCTGAATATGCCCGCCAATATGGTCTTAACGGAGAAGTATCCCTGGAGGAACACATGGCCTGTGGAGTAGGAGCCTGTTTGGGTTGTGCTCGTAAACTGAAAGACAGTGATGAAGGCTATGTCAAGGTGTGTAAAGATGGGCCGGTTTTCGGCTTATATGAAGTGGAACTGGACTTGGCTCCACGGTAATGGTTTTGGTTTGTGATGAAACACAAGATAACGAAAGGTGAGGTAGTTCATGCCTAATCAACCCCTCAAGCCAGATAAGGTTGATATGTCCGTAAATCTGGGCGGACTGCAAATGAAAAATCCGGTTTGTACCGCTTCCGGTACCTTCGGATACGGTAGCGAGTACATAGACTACTTTGATCCTGCTCTACTGGGAGCAGTAATTGTAAAAGGGACTACTATGGAGCCACGCGCGGGTAACCCGCCTCCCCGCATAGTCGAAACACCCGCCGGGATGCTTAATGCCATAGGTTTAGAGAACCCAGGCGTAGAGGCCTTTATTAGTCAGTACATGCCTGAATTGCGGGCGCAGGGTGTAACAGTAGTGGCTAATATTGCCGGTAATACTCTGGAAGAATATGGCCAGTTGGCCCAACGCCTGGATCACGTGGAGGGGATTGCTGCGCTGGAGTTGAACATCTCCTGCCCCAATGTGAAGCAGGGAGGATTACAATTTGGTACCGATCCAGATATGGTATACCAGGTAGTTAATATGGTGAAAAGCAACACCCAACTGCCGGTGATCCCTAAACTCAGTCCCAATGTTACCGATATTGTAGCTATTGCTTCAGCCGCCCAGGAGGGTGGTGCTGACGCCCTTGCCATGATCAACACACTGATGGGGATGGCAGTAGACATAGACCGATGTCGACCCACCCTGGCCAATATTTTTGGTGGTTTGTCGGGGCCGGCTATTAAACCCGTGGCTCTGCGCATGATTTACCAGGTTTATCAGCAAGTCAAGCTGCCTATCTTGGGCGGGGGAGGGATCGTTTCTGTTCGTGATGCCTTGGAATTCATGATGGTTGGTGCCTCTGCGGTATCTATAGGAACCGGGATCTTTGTTGATCCCTATTTGCCTTGCCAGGTCATAGATGGATTACAAGAGTATGCTGCACAGCACGGTTTAGCTAGTATCAAGGAGCTAGTGGGAGCAGCTCATCAGGAATGATGGGCAAACCGTTATGAAGAGTATTTACAGGTAACCCCTGATCCGATCTTCAGATGATTTGTAAAGGAGGTTCATTAATGGACGCAAGGGAACGCATTATTTTAGCCCTGGATGTTGATGCCGAGAACAAGGCTTTAGGCTTGGTGGAGAAGCTGATAGGATCGGTGGGGGCTTTTAAGGTGGGTATGCAGCTCTATAATATATGCGGCCCACTTATTGTCCACCGTATTCAGGAACTGGGGGGACGGGTATTTGTTGACTTAAAGTTTCATGATATTCCTAATACGGTAGCAGCAGCCGCTCGAGTAATGACAGCCCTAAACTGCTTTATGTTCAATGTACATGCTGTGGGCGGAAGAGAAATGATGACTGCTGCCGTTCAATCAGTTCAAGAGGAAGCTAGTCGGTTAAACTGCAGCGCGCCATTGGCTTTAGCTGTGACCGTGCTGACCAGCATCTCACCACAGCAGTTACACGATGATATGTTTATTACCAACCGTAGTGTGGAACAAACGGTGGTCGACTGGGCTTTAATGGCTCAGGAATGTGGTATGAGCGGGGTTGTCTGTTCCCCCCAAGAGATTGCTCCGATACGCCAGGCTTGTGGATCAGGTTTTGTAATTGTTACACCGGGTATTCGCCCTCTCTGGTCAGCCAAGAATGACCAAAAACGAATTACCACACCGCGGGATGCGCTCAAGCTTGGGGCTGATTATATAGTAATAGGAAGGCCCATAACAGCGGCACAAGATCCCCGTGAGGCCGCTCAGAAAATAATAGATGAATTGGAGGATCTGTAAATGTTGAATAAACAGGAAGCTATTGAATTATTCAAAAGATCCGGCGCCTTATTGGAAGGTCATTTTCTTTTAACTTCCGGCAGGCACAGTAACCAGTATATGCAGTGTGCCCAGGTTCTTCAATACCCAGATGAAACAGAAAAACTAGCTCGCCATTTAGCCGAAGCTTTTCAGGAAGACCAAGTTGAACTGGTAGTTGGCCCTGCCATGGGAGGAATAATAGTAGCCTATGAAGTGGCCCGCCAGTTGAAAACCCCCGCCATCTTCACCGAGCGTCAGGATAAGGAAATGTGTCTGCGTCGAGGATTCTCCATTCAGCCCGGACAGCGGGTTTTGGTGGTAGAAGATGTGGTTACCACCGGAGGATCAGTTGAAGAAGTGATTCAAGTAGTACAGGAGGCCGGTGGCGAGGTGATCGGGGTTGGAGTTCTAGTGGATCGGAGTGGCGGCCAGGTTGATTTTGGAACCAAAACCCGATCAGTCTTGGATATGGATATAAAGTCCTGGGAGGCTGACAAGTGTCCGCTCTGCTCCGAAGGAAAACTACCGGTCATCAAACCAGGTAGCCGTTCGGTGTGAGGGAGAAGCTATGAAAGTATATTTGAACGGACAGGAAATGGCCTTCCAGGAGGGCGGATATCAATATGTTTTTGTTAAGCCCTATCAGAAACATATCGAGGACACCGTGGAGAGACCCCAGGGGAAAATGCATTTGCAGATGTACGATAATGGTGTGCAAATCAGGACTCTGGTTACTGAAAAAGAGGTTAATACCATTATAAATCGCGATATAGTCGTAGACCAAGTCAACAAAAAAATCTATATACTGGAACCCGATACCCAATATGTGCGCGAAGATGACGGCTCAATCAGACTGGTGGATCAATAGGGAAGATGCAAGATGGGTGGCATCCTGAACCATCCTTTTTATTGTCATCCTGAGGGAGAGAAACGACCGAAGGATCTTTCCTGCTGGTGTCAGTAACGATTCTTCGGCTACGCCTCAGAATGTGCAACGTAAACGAAGACTTTTGCTTGTCATCGCACTCTAACGGGCACCACCTATTATAGTCCCTAAGGGAAAAGGTATTAAGGTTGCACCCTTGCGGGCACCACATATTTCAATTCCCTTCAGGAATACTTCATTACTAAGGTTGCACCCTTGCGGGCACCACATATTTCAATTCCCTTCAGGAATACTTCATTACTAAGGTTGCGAGCGGAGCGCGACGATCTCTGCCACTATCTACGGTTTGAGCTTAGAGGTTGCCACACCCCTTTCAGGGGCTCGCAATGACATGATACTTTTTCAGTGGTCGCTTAGATCTTCTTCTTTATCAGCAGTCTGTAGAATAGCTTGTAGTCGCTCAGTACCCGGATTCGTATACAATGTCCAGTGGTTATCATAAATGACCATGCCCGGTTTGGCTCCGCCGGGCTTGCGGACATTACTGCGAAAAGTATAATCCACTGGCACTTTTTGATCCTGTCTAGCTTTGCTGTAATAGGCGGCTAAGAGGGCGGCTTCTTCCAAGCTGTTCTGCGGTACTTCGTCAATGGATGTTAATGTGCGGGGCAGGCGAATGATCACATGGGCTCCAGGTATCTGTCGGGTGTGCAGCCACAAATCGTCGCGATGGGCAGTCTTTAAGGTCAATTGATCATTCTGCCGATTGTTACGACCCACCAATATCTCCAGTCCATCTGAAGATAGGTAACGTCGGGGTGAGCTTTTAGGACGACGTACTTTTTCTTTGCCCTTAGCTCTACGTTCTTTCAGATATCCACCCTTCTCAAGTTCTTCTACGATTTCATCCAACTGGTTCAGATCCTCAGCTTGACTAATAGCCAATATGACCGAATCCAGATATTCGATCTCCGCGGTAGTCTGCTCCAGATAAGTTTGCAGATGTTTAATAGTGGTGCGGCTCTTATGGTAAGCTTTATAATATTTTTGTGCATTGCCAATGGGGGTAAGGCGGGGGTCAAGCTCGATGGTAATCTCTTGGCCGGTATTGAAATCTTCCAGGTGGGCTTCCGTATCCCCTTTTTGCAGTTGATGGGCATAGGCAGTGAGCAGTTCTCCCCAGGTTTTAAGCTGTTCTTTCTCATGAGCCTTGAGTAGGTCTCCCTCTTGAAAAAAGCGTTTTCTCTGGGCCTTGTCCATCCAACCTTTAATAGTTCGGATGAGATTGCTCTGCATAGATTCCAGTCGGAGCTGACTCATTTTGGCCTGATAGAAATGATCAGCAGCCTGATTGGCGGAGGGGAATAACTGGACAGAATCAGTTACTGGCGGCAGGGGAGTAAAATCAACGACCTGCCTGCCTTTATAAATGACGAAAGTTGGACAGGGAGGGTTGGCACCCTTGTTTATTTGACTTAACACAGCATCCAGTAGTATTTGGAATTCGTACTCACCACATTGTTCTACCGGCATATTGGGATCCAGCTGAGCCTGCTGGCATAATTCACGAGCTGCATAGGGGCTTACACCCGAGCAAAGGTTAAAAAGTGACTGGGACAGAGTTGGGGCAGTCCCACCCCACATGCCCGAGGCAAACTGTTCCAGATCAAGAGTGAGAGGATTTACTTTGCCCTGGTCAGGAGGGATCAAGTATTCCCGCCCAGGAAAAACTTCTCGATAGCTGCTGACCTCACTGCCATATCGCTTGATGGCATCTATGATAGTTCCGTTTTCTGGGTTAACCAGAATAATGTTCGAGTGTTTTCCCATTAGTTCAATAACTAACTGACGAGGTTTCCAGTCTCGGAACTCATCCAAAGCCTCGATGGTGAGGTGGACTATGCGTTCGAAACCTGCCTGGCGAACCTCTTTGATCTTTCCGCCTTCCAGGTATTTACGCAGGAGCATACAGAAGGAAGGAGGGGACGTGGGATTGGGGCGTCTCTCGCTGGATAAATGAATACGTGCCCAACGAGCGTTGGCGGATAATAACAATCTGACGGTGCCTTCCGTTGGGGTACGCACGGACATGACAATTTCATCCCTCTCGGGCTGATAGATCTTGTCAATACGAGCATCTTTAAGTTGCTGATCCAACTCGTGGCATATGGCATTTATGGTGAATCCATCAAAAGGCATACTTTTGTTTCTCCTTCGAGCGAAATGGAGGGCCAGGTAAGAACAGCCGGGTACACCCGGCTGTTAAAGCTGATTTATGGCAAAACTTTCTATTTAATAATCAACACCGGGACATTGCTAAGTCGGGTCACCTTATCAGATACGCTGCCAAATACCAGTTCTTGAAATTTATTAATGCGGCGGCTTCCCATGATAATAAGATCAAAATACTGATTGTTTTCAACAAGATCGATAACCAGGGAGGCAGGATCACCGCCAGCTCTCTTCAAGGTGTATTCGATTCCCTGTTCCTTTAACAGGTCTTCGTACATTGTAAGTATTCTTAATGATTCGGACCGTAATTCATCTAGACGTTCTTGGTTACGGAGCTTAGTAATATCTACATCGCCAGTGTTATAAACATTGAATAGAGTAATCTTTCCTACGACACCCTCCTGGACAAGTGTGGCTGCTTTCTCTACAGCTCGGCGGGATTGTTCAGAGTCGTCTACCGGGATCAATACATTTTCAAAAACTGCCATAAAGAACCTCCTAAATTTCTCAAAATAGTGAGCAAGAATTATCGACCGTTATTCGATTATATCAAATCTTGACTGAAGTAACAAAATGGTGAAAACTAGAACCTAAGAGAACGAGGAGGTCAGAGAATGACAGAGAAAACCAGGGTCATTGTGGCTGGCGCATTAGGACGTATGGGTGCCGAAACTGTTAAAGCTATATTGCAGGATAAGGAACTACTGCTGACTGCAGCCGTAGACATTAAGGCCAGAGGTGAGACGGTCAGCGATATTACAGGTTTGAAAGGCTTTTCTGTCACCCTTGAAAACGATCTGGAAAAGGCCCTAGAGGAGACTAAACCTCAAGTATTAGTGGATTTTACCAACCCGCAGGCTGTTTTCAACAATGTGCGAAGTGCCTTGGTGAAGGGAGTTACCTGTGTAGTAGGAACAACCGGATTGAACGAAGTAGAATTGAAACAGTTGGAAAAGCTAGCCCAAGAACATGCTGTGGGAGTGGCAGTGATTCCTAACTTTGCTATAGGGGCTGTTTTAATGATGAAATTTGCCCGGGAAGCAGCCCAGTATTTTCCTGATGTAGAAATAATAGAACTGCACCATGACAAGAAAATGGATGCCCCTTCTGGGACGGCGTTGAAAACCGCCGAACTGATCAGTCAGACTCGCCCTCAGCGTCCTCCTCGCAATATAAGGGAAATGGAGAAATTAGCTGGCTGCCGGGGGGGAGATTTGGATCAAATCCGCATACATAGTGTACGGCTACCCGGCTTGGTAGCTCATCAAGAAGTCATTTTCGGAGGCCTGGGCCAAAGCTTGACTATTCGGCACGATTCCTTTGATCGGGTGGGATTTATGCCCGGGGTGCTAATGGTTATTAAGCGCATGCTGAGCAGACAAGGACTGGTGTACGGCATGGAAAATCTTTTATAATCTGCTAGTTGATTAGGACGGGTCGCACCCGTCTTTTTTTATGCTGCTTTTTAGGTGCAACAACGAGTCCAAGCACCAGCCTAAGAGTAAACACATATAATGCTATTAATTGTGTTAAGATATTTAACCCAAAAGGGGGGCGTGGGTTGAGTTCGGTATTATCTGGACTAAAGGTTGCGGTACTGGGAGGAGACGATCGAGAATTAGTTCTGATCTGCGAACTGGTCAAGATGGGAGCCACGGTAGCGGTAGCGGGATTTCCTAAAGACAAAGTAACCCATGGAGCATTTGGTGTTAGCACGGTTGAGGAAGCCTGCAAAGATGCAGAAGTGGTCATACTGCCACTGCCAGGTACTAATGCTGAAGGAGTGATTCGGGCGGTATATGCCGAAGAAAATTTACTGCTTACGGAAAACGCTATTAAGAGCATTGCGTCCCAGGCGTTGGTCATCATTGGAACCGCCCGGCCTTTCTTAAGAAAGTGGAGTGAGCAGTATGGCTTCACTCTTCTAGAAGTCAATGACATGGATGAATTGGCAATTTTGAACTCCATTCCAACGGCAGAGGGTGCCATCCAAATAGCTATGGAAGAAACACGCCTGGCTATTCACGGAAGCCGAAGTTGTGTTATCGGGTTTGGGCGAGTGGGAATTACCTTGGCCCGCACCTTAAAAGCCATGGGAGCTGAGGTGACTGTGGTGGCCCGCAATCCCGGTCAACTAGCCCGCGCTTATGAAATGAGCTGTGCTCGGGCTGACTACAGCCAGTTACGCGATATTGTGAATAGCACCGATGTCATTTACAATACGGTACCACAGTTAATATTGGATCACTCAATACTGAAATATGCCAATCCAGATTTGCTGATCATCGACCTAGCCACTCAGCCAGGGGGGACGGATTTTGAGGCCGCCAATGCTTTGGGCATTAAAGCTATTTTGGCTCCTGGACTGCCGGGTAAGGTTGCGCCGCTATTTGCAGGTCGGATCCTGGCTGATGTCATTCCCCGTCTGATAATCTCTGAATTGGCCAAAATGGAAAAAAACCTGTTGTTGGTTTCCAAGGAGGTGTGAGTTGGTGATGATGGAGCTAAAGCAACAGCGTTTAAGGGGAGTAAAAATAGGAGTCATCCTGACGGGATCACATTGTACCATCAACGATGTCATTCCAGAAATAAAACATCTTATCGATGAAGGAGCAGATGTACTGCCGGTTTTCTCTTATACCGTGGACAATACTGATAATCGGTTTTATAGAGTAGAGGATTTGAAAAAAACTATTACTGATTTGACCGATCATGAAATCATCAATACTATCGTGGGAGCTGAACCTATCGGCCCCCAGAAACTGTTGGATATAGTAGTTGTAGCTCCAGCTACCGGCAATACTATTGCTAAAATGGCCCATGGTATAGCTGATACCCCAGCCCTTATGGCGATAAAAGCTCAACTCCGCAATCAAAGACCGGTGGTGATCGCTGTTTCCAGTAATGATGCCTTGGGTGTAAATGCCAGTAACATTGGCCTTCTGCTGAACATGAAAAATATTTTCTTTGTTCCATTTCGCCAAGATAATCCTGCTGAAAAAGCGAATTCAGTGGTTGCCTGTATGTCACTTATTACCGACACGGTCATCAATGCCCTGCAGGGACGACAGATCCAACCATTGTTGTTAGGACCGGCATGATTTCTTGAGCAAGATAAACCTGCTGTGTTAGAATGAACCTTAGATGTTTTTGCAGGAGGTTTGTGGAAGTGTCAAGAGGAATACGTTTAGCAGTTGTTGGAGCAACAGGAGCAGTAGGGCAGGAAACGTTAAAAATTCTTCAGGAAAGAGATTTTCCCATCAGTGAACTTATTTGCTTGGCTGATCCCCGTGAAGAGGGGACTATAATAGAGTATAAAGGAGAAGCCCACACGGTTCGGGCTGCCAGCCCTCAGCAGTTTAAGGAGGCCGATGTTGCTTTATTTGCCGTGGGAACCGAAGTCAGTCAACATCTGGCACCTCTGGCAGTAGAATCCGGTTGTACAGTCATAGACAACAGCTATGCTTTTCGACTAGTTGACGAGGTACCTCTGGTAGTTCCGGAAGTGAATCCGCAGGACATCGCTTGGCACAAAGGGATTATTGCCAATCCCAACTGTTCGACTATCATCATGGTGGTAGCTCTGAATCCTATCCATCAGGCAGCCCACCTGACCAGAGTGGTGGTATCCACATACCAAGCTGTCTCTGGGGCGGGTATTGCCGGCTTAGGAGAATTGGAAGAACATACCCGGGCATACTTTGACGGACAGCAGGTGGTTCCGCAAGTATTCCAACATCCCATTGCCTTCAATCTTATTCCTCATATCGACAGTTTTGTTGAGGGGGATTATACTCGTGAAGAAATGAAGTTGGTTTGGGAAACCAGAAAAATATTGCATCATCCTGAGTTAAAGGTAACGGCTACCGCAGTAAGAGTTCCAGTATTCCGAAGTCATTCTGAATCCATCAATGTAGAAACGGAGTCTCCCTTGACTCCCCAGCAGGTTAGAGAGATACTGAGCAATTCGCCGGGAGTAATCGTTCAGGATGATCCCTCCCACAATCTTTATCCCATGCCCTTGTTTACCGCTAATCATGACGAAGTATTTGTGGGAAGAATACGCCAAGACCTGACTTGTGAAAATGGCATCGCTCTGTGGGTGGCAGCCGATCAGATTCGTAAAGGAGCGGCAACTAATGCTGTTCAAATAGCGGAGATGGTGGTTGAACATAATTATTATTAGGACGGTGTAGTTAATTGAAAATAACCGTTCAGAAGTTTGGAGGCTCGTCCCTGGCCAATAGTGAGCAGCGGGATAGAGTATGCCACCTGGTTAAAAAGACCCTGGCATCAGGTAGTTCGGTAGTCATAGTGGTTTCAGCTATGGGGAGAAGACAGGATCCCTATGCTACTGATACATTAATCCAACTGGTGAAGGATGTTAACCCCCATGTGTCTCCCCGGGAAATGGATATTATCATGTCCTGTGGAGAGATAGTGTCCGGGGTGGTTTTAACAGCCCAGTTGAATTCAGCCGGTATTCCTGCTCGCTTCTTAACTGGCGAACAGGCAGGAATAGTTACCGATGGTGTTTTTAACAACGCGCACATCCAATATATCAACCCACGCAATGTAATAGCCTGCTTAGAAGAAGGTTTGGTTCCAGTAGTGGCAGGCTTTCAGGGTAAAGCTGAGAACGGGGAGTGGACTACACTGGGCCGAGGGGGCAGTGATACTACGGCTAGTGCCCTGGGGGTAGCTTTGCATGCTGAAGTTATTGAGATTTTTACAGATGTAGAAGGTATAATGACCGCTGATCCTCGCATAGTGGATAATGCCCGCTTGCTAGATGCGATCACCTATAACGAAATATGTCAGCTAGCCAGAGATGGAGCTAAAGTCATCCATCCCCGGGCGGTGGAGATAGCCATGCAAAGTGGTGTTCCTCTGCGGGTTAGATCCACATTTTCTGATTCAGCTGGTACTTTGATTACCAACCAGCACCAAGGGCTGCAGGAATCAGTTCGCATTATCCGCGATCGCTTGATAGCAGGGATCACTTATACCTCAAATATCGCTCAGATAAAGATCAATATAAGTGGCCTAAAAGAGAAAAAAGGTATAGAGTTGAAGGTGTTTCAAACTCTGGCTGAGCAAGGGATCAGTATCGACTTTATCAGTGTACAGCCCGATTTAATAATGTTTACCATCCCAACCGATGACTCTGCTCCCACCGTAAATGTATTGAAAAACATAGGCCTTGACCCTGATGTGGAAATGCGCTGCGCCAAAGTAGCGGTAGTGGGAGCCGCCATGACTGGGATTCCTGGTGTAATGGCACGTGTAGTGGAAGCATTGACTGATAACAATATTCCCATTCTTCAATCAGGGGATTCATATACCAATATCTGGTGTCTGGTAAAAAGTGAACATATGGAAAGAGCCGTTAAGGCCCTCCATGATAAATTTGAACTAGGAAATTCTTAACAGGTGGTGATTTGTATGAATATGCCCCGGTTGATAACTGCCTTGATAACGCCTTTTGATGAAAATCTCCAGGTAAATTACACTAAGGCGGCTGAACTAGCCGAATATCTTGTAGAAAACGGCACCCAGGGAATTGTGGTATCTGGAACTACGGGCGAATCTCCTGTGCTAACTGAAGGGGAAAAGTTGCGCTTGTTTTCAGTGGTAAAAGCTCAGGTTGGAGATCGTGCCTCAGTGTGGGCCGGGACAGGAAGCAATGATACTCAACATTCCCTGGAACTGAGTCGTAAAGCTGAACAAATCGGTGTTGATGGACTCTTGTTAGTGAGCCCTTACTATAATAAACCCAGTCAAGAGGGACTTTATCAGCATTTTAGGGCTGTGGCTGAAGCCGTTAGCCTACCCGTAATGGTCTACAACATTCCCAGCCGAACCAGTTGTAATATTCTGCCTGAGACCATGGGCAGATTAGCAGATATTGACAACATTGTCGCGATAAAAGAATCGAGCGGGGATATGAACCAGGCTTCACAGTTAGCTCGATTATTACCAGATGAGTTCAGAATCTATTCTGGGGATGATTCTCTAACACTTCCAATGATGGCCCTTGGAGCATATGGAGTCGTAAGCGTTGCTTCCCATCTAGTGGGTAAAGATATCCTGCGTATGATCGTTGCTTATAATAATGGTGATACCAGGGAGGCGACCCGTATCCATCTGGAGTTGTTCCCTGTTTTTAAGGGCTTGTTTATTACTACTAATCCGGTTCCCTTAAAGGGAGCTATGAATATGCTAGGCATGGAGGTTGGAGGAGTACGACTTCCCCTGACCGGGCCCAATGAGCAGGAAAATGAAGTTATAAGAGATATGTTAGTTGCCAAGGGACTTCTGTAAAATGTTTCTGGGCAAATAAGATCCTCGGCCGATGATCGAACGGACATTGGCACGAGGCTCTTTTTTTAGTGGGATCTTGTAGCTGGGGCAGCTTGTTTAGTTGTAAGACCCAGGGCTATGGGCTATAATAATCACAGCGATTGATACGAGCGGAATTGAAAACTAAATAACAAGGAGGTGAAACGATGTCTGATAATGAGAGTATTCATCTGATTCCTCTGGGCGGTATGGGGGAAATCGGAAAAAATATACTGGCAATTCGTTATCGGGATACCATTGTTGTCATTGATACTGGACTGATGTTTCCAGAAGAAGAACTTCTGGGAATAGATGTTGTTATTCCTGATATTACTTATCTGATAGAGAATCGGGATAAGGTAAAAGCGATTCTTTTGACCCATGGTCATGAGGATCATGTAGGAGCGCTACCCTATGTATTAAAAGAACTTCCCGTTCCAGTTTACGGAAGTAGACTAACCATGGGAATTGTGGAAGGAAAACTACGGGAACACAACTTAGATTGCGATTGCCTGAGGGTAATCAACCCTCGGGATATTATTAAAATTGATGACCTGGAAATTGAGTTTATTCGTGTGAGCCATAGCATTCCTGATGCTATGGGCATAGCGATACACACACCTATAGGCATAATTTTGCATACAGGTGATATTAAGCTTGATCAGACTCCAGTGGATGGACAAGTGGTAGATTTTCGCAAACTGGCTGAACTGGGAGAAAAAGGAGTACTGGTGTTCCTGGGAGACAGCACCAATGCGGATAAGACGGGCTTCACTATGTCTGAAAAAGTAGTGGGAAATACTTTCGATGACCTGTTCGGTAAATGTGATGGGCGTATTATTATCACTACCTTTGCTTCCAATGTACATCGTATACAGCAAGTCATTAACACCGCTCAAAAATATGGTCGCAAAGTATGTGTTATTGGTCGCAGTATGGTCAATAATGTTAAGATATCTAACGAATTAGGCTATATGACAATTCCAGAGGATATCCTTATAGAGCAGGAAGACATTAGCAAGTATCCCCCCAACAGAATTGTAATTGTTACCACAGGTTCGCAGGGTGAGCCCATGTCAGCACTGACCAGGATGGCTACAGCTGATCATCGCTGGGTAGGTATCGAACCGGATGACACCGTAATAATTTCGGCTACACCCATTCCCGGTAACGAAAAATTGGTGGCTCGAACTGTTGATCTGCTTTTCCGACAGGGAGCAGAGGTAATATATGAAAAAAGTATGGGAGTACATGTTTCCGGGCATGCCTCCCAAGAAGAACTAAAAATCTTACTCAACTTGATCCGGCCTAAGTTCTTTATTCCAGTTCATGGAGAATACCGGCATCTTATGAAACATGCCCGCATAGCTGAGAGTCTGGGTATACCTCGTTCTAGAATATTTGTAGCTGAGAATGGACAAGTCATTGAGGTAAGTCGCAAAAAAGCCAGCATCGCGGGCAAAGTTACAGCTGGCAAGGTGTTGGTAGACGGATTGGGAGTAGGGGATGTCGGGAATATCGTTCTGCGAGATCGCAAGCAACTTTCCCAGGATGGGATCATGATAGTGGTGGTTACCATTCAAAAAGAGACCGGCGAAGTGCTGGCAGGCCCAGACATAGTAACCCGTGGTTTCGTGTATGTTCGTGAGTCTGAACAACTGATAGAGGACGCTCGGGAACGTGTCAAAGAAGCCCTGGATAACTGTGGACAGCATGGGATCACTGAGTGGGCGGTCATAAAGGCACAAGTTCGTGACCGTCTGGGCAAGCATCTTTATGAGAAGACCGGACGAAGACCTATGATACTGCCAATAATAATGGAAGTCTGATAAATAAAGGCCGATGTTCTTCAAAGAAATCGGCCTTTTTCATGTATTGGTAGGGGAGGGGCTCTGCTCTCCGCCAGTGTGAACTTTTGTAACAGTAATAATAAGGGGGAATATGCCCGCAAGTGATTGCGGGTTATTTGTTTTTCTGAAAGAGCAGGCTTTCCTGGTAGGAAGGCAGCCCTGTTGGAGCTTGAAGATATTGATATCAAATCCTTGGAACAACAAAACACGCCATAGCATAACAAAACGCTACATAACATAACAACAATCCAAAAGAATGTGTTATAATTATCAATAATTTATTAAGAGAATATAGAAATAATAGAATGCAACAAAATGCCGCGAAATCTATAATAATTTACCCGGATTGCTAAAATGGATTGGCGGGAGAATTCAAGTAAAACCGCTTTATGGCAGACATTGTCGATACCTCGTGAGCTTAGATTTGGAAAGGAATGCAACCAGGAATGCAATTGATTACTTTTGCCGGACCTCCTTCCTCGGGGAAAACTTCGGTAATTTCGAAAATGATTCGCATCTATCTGGAGCGAGACACTAAGGTAGGCGTGGTCAAATTTGACTGTCTACAGAGCAATGACGCCAAACTCTATGCCGGTATGAAAGTGCCGGTATTACTGGGATTGTCTGGCCAACACTGCCCTGATCATTACTATATCAGCAATATTGAAGATGTGTTCAATTGGGGTATCGAGCTGGGGCTTGACATCCTGTTATCAGAAAGCGCAGGACTTTGCAACCGCTGTGCCCCGCATATCCATGATATTCCGGCAGTTTGCGTCATAGACCAAATGAGTGGTGTGCACACGCCGAAAAAAATCGGCCCGATGCTTCGGTTTGCGGATATCGTTGTAATTACCAAGAGCGATGTGGTATCCCAAGCCGAACGGGAAGTATTCGAAATGAATGTTCAATATGTAAATCCCGGTGTCGACATTATTCATGTTAACGGTTTGACCGGGCAGGGAACCCACGAATTGATTGAAACACTGGATAGCTTTTCCGATAATTCGATTGTTACCGATAATAAGCTGCGTTGTCCCATGCCGATGGCGCTTTGTTCTTACTGTTTAGGAGAAACCAACATTGGCGCTCAGTACCAGCTTGGTAATATAAAAAGGATTGAAATTCGGCCAAAAGCTACGGGAGAAGCCAATGATAGTTAATAAGTATCTGAAACAACCGGTGAAATTACTGTTTGCAGAACATCCTTACGCGAAAGACTGGCTGGAACAGATTAGCTGCACTATCGACCCCGATGATACACTCTATGACGTCGTATTCAAGCAAAAAGAATCGTTCTATGTTTCTCAAAACATGAACGCTAGCATGCTCATACGTCAGTTTGATGATTATTTGGCGGTCATGACAAATATGCTGGAACAGTCTAAACAGCTAGTCCAAACCGTAACCCTACTTCCTGGGCGCAACAAAATTGGGGAACCGGAGGAATTTGAACCCCTGGTCTTTTACCCTGGGGAAATAATTGCCATCGTAGGTGCGACAGGAAGCGGAAAAAGCCGCCTGCTGGAAGATATTGAATGCGGAGCCCATGGTAATACACCTACCGGAAGAAAGATATTGATTAATGGCGAACCCCTTAATAATGGACAAAAGAAGAGAGCGCGGCAAAGAATCGTGGCCCAGCTTTCCCAAAACATGAATTTTGTCATCGATCTGACCGTAAGAGAATTTCTTAGTATGCATGCCCGCTGTTGGCCGTCGGCAGACATCGGCGGAAAAATCGAGCGAATACTGGAACTCGCTAATTCTCTGGCGGGAGAGAAGTTTAGCATGGAGAGCAATGTTGCCCAACTAAGCGGGGGCCAGTCCAGAGCTCTGATGATCGCAGATTGTGCGCTGTTGTCCTATACACCCATTGTGTTGATCGATGAGATTGAAAACGCTGGGATTAATCGACGTAAAGCTTTGGAGTTGTTAACCGGCGAAGATAAAATCGTTTTTCTGACCACCCACGATCCGCTGCTAGCCCTACTGGCCCAGACTAGGTTAGTAATAAGAAATGGCGGTGTTTACAGGGTTATCTTACGAACGAAAAGAGAGGAGGAAACGCTTAGAAATTTGGAAGTTTTGGATAATCAATTGATTGAGGTACGCGCTAAGATGCGGGCCGGAGAAATGTTGGAAGATTACGGCATGCAATCGGCAGATTTTGAACCGATTATCATGTGAACCTCAAAATTTGAAATAGGAGAACATGACAAGATGGTAAGAGTGCAAATCCAGTTACCCCTAAATATCAGCCGATTCCTGGAAGAGACTCTAAGGGAGCATATTGAAACCAACTCCTACGAATATCAAACTGAAATTCGCCTGGAAAACTCACATGCCTGCGGTGGCGAGAGCGCAGCGGATCAACAGCCTGCTGACATCATGATAGGCTTCGTGCCTGAACTGGCCATGCAAACGGACGAATACTTAAGAGAAAACATAATTAATGCTCCGGGGCGCTTTCCCGTGAATAAGAAATGGCAAGAGCAGGGGTTTGCCGATCCTAGAGGATATTTTCATGTATTTGGTATCGTCCCTTTTATCATGTTCTATAATCCGGACTATACGAATGATGCAGAACTTCCCCGCACCTGGAGTGATATCCTTGACCCCCAATGGAAAGGACGCATTATGATGCCGGGAAAAGAACATATGGCCCCCAGGGTCATCCGCGCGTTTCTAAAACATGGTAATTTGGAGAAGGCACAGGCAGTAGATGAAAATATCATCTGCAGCGGGATGCCGCCCAATGTCATCGAAGCTATCAAAAACGGTGAATTTGCACTGGGGATAACCAATATAACCTTTGGGAAAATATCGGAGAGCCAAAAAATCAAGATGATCTGGCCGGAAGATGGCCTTCTATGCATGCCTCAGATAATGGTCTGGAAAAAGGGTCTTGATGAAACCCTGCTGAAGCTGGGTGATTTTATGCTGTCATCGAAAGTTCAGAGTTTACTTGCTCAACAGGCTTTTGTACCAACCGCACCGGAAAATGAGATGCCTGAAATGATTAGAGCTAACCAAGTTGGACTCAAGTGGGCAGGTTGGGATGAGTTCCGCCAAGCGATGAGAAACAGTGGTTTTTAAGGGGGAAGCGCCTTGTTTGAGATGCGCGATATCAGTTTAAACTACGGCCAGCTCCAGGTACTCAATAATTTTAGCTTATGGGGAGAGAGCAAACGATTCATCTGCCTGCTGGGCCCTTCCGGCGTTGGTAAGACCAGCATATTGAATGTTTTTGCAGGAATATTGCAGCCTGATTCAGGGTTGGTTTTTTCGGGGGCGGAAAAGCTGGCCTACGTATTCCAGGAACCGCGTCTTCTGCCGTGGATGACAGTGGAGCAGAATATGGAAGTCGGACTTTACAAACTGAGCAGAAATAGGAATTGGAGAAAGAAGAAAGTACGACAAGTATTGAAAAAAATCGGACTGGAGGAATTCGGCGAGTATTATCCGGAACAATTGAGCGGCGGGATGAAGCAAAGGGTTTCGATTGGACGTGCCTATGTCATTCAACCTGATTTACTTTTGCTGGACGAGCCATTTAACGGCCTTGACGAAGCCCTGAAAACAGAAATGCAGGATTTGCTCCTGGAACTTGAAAACTGGCATATGTGTACCACCATTATGGTGACTCACGATATCAGGGAGGCCATCAAACTCGGTGACCGCATTATTGTCATTGATGGCAGGCCGGGACGCATCGTATTGGATATCACTGTAAACCTGGATGAGAAGAAAAAACCGGATTATAGAACTACACTGGAAAAAGAAATTCTTTCTGTCTTACACAAAACCAATAAAAATATGGGGAGGGTGAATGATTTATGAAAAGAAAAGCTGTAGTCCTTATCCTAAGTCTGGCATTGATCATTGGCACCGTGGGATGCGGAGGAAACAGTGCCGGTACGGGAGTGGAGAAACCAGAGAATGCACCTGTTTCGTTTGAGGAGCTGAATTTAAAAATTGGTAGTGCTCCCGGTCCGGTTACCTATCCGTTAGCGACCATGAGTGAAAAGAACCCCAATATAATCCTTAATCCATGGCAGAGCGGCGAACAACTGACGGCGATGATTACTTCTAAGGAAGTTGATCTCTGTAGTACGCCGCTGAGTAACGCTTTGCTGACCTATAATAAAGGCATGGACACCCAGCTTTTGATGGTCACGGTATGGGGCATGCTCTACGTTATGTCAACAGAAAACGATGTTACATCCATACAGGATTTAAAAGGCAAAGAAGTCGTTGTTTCGGGAAAGGGCGGTATTCATGATTTCATTTTCCGTCATCTTCTCATTAAGAACGAAATCGATCCTGACCAAGATCTGAAAATTACTTATCTCGATATGGCGGAAGCTTCCCAGCGTTTGGCTTCGGGGCAGTTAAAATACGCAGTGCTTAACGAGCCCCAATCGAGTATTGCCGCTTTGAATGCCAAAAAGGCCAATCTGGAGCTTAACCGAGTTCTGGATTTAACCGAAGAGTGGGGTGAACTCCCCGGCCAAAAAGACAAACGATTTCCCATGGCAGGGATAATCGTTGTCAATGGCAGCGGGGCTCCAACCGAGCAGATCACAGCATTTGAGAAGGCCTATATTGATGAAGCCGCCTGGGTCAACGAACATGGACAGGATGTCGGCCCTATTGTGGAAAAACATGTTCCGACTATGAAAGCCATGGCTGTTACGCAATCAATCCAATATGCCCGTTTGGATCCCCAGCCTGCTGTGGAGTGTCAAGAGGAAGTCATGGATTTCTTTAAGGAGTTGACCACGACGGCAGATATCCAGGCATTCGGGGGAAAATTACCGGATGATGACTTTTTCTACCGATAATCGAAACCTGTGGTACGCTTTGGGCGTAGCTTTATCTTTCCTGGGATGGCAGTTGCTTTCCATAAAGTATAGCCAGGTGATCGTGCCTTCGCCTCTCGAAACTTGGTGTGCCTTAACAGAAATTATTCACAGTGGCGAATTAACATCAAGTCTGAAGATTACTTTTTCTCGGCAAATAACGGGGCTGACTCTTGGTCTAACCATTGGGCTTATCACTGGTTTAGTTGCCGGGATCTTTAAAAGAGCGGGATTGATGATCCAGCCGATGATTACATTCTTGCTTTCCGTACCGGCTATTATCTTTGTCACCATGGCCATGGTTTGGTTTGGCATGGGTACAAAGATGGCGGTATTTCTGGTGGCTCTGTTGGTATTTCCGATCATGCATACCAATACCACCTCCGGTATCAATTCAATTGAACCTGAATTAAAGCAAATGGCAGATGTATACCGAATGCCGCCATTAAAGAAATTGAGCAAAATATACTTACCGGGCATGCGCGGACATTTGATTACTGGCTTTGCGCTGGGCTTGGCGTCCTCCTTACGGCTGACCATCATGGCGGAGATGTTGGGGGCCGCCGATGGGATGGGACAAAGAATCTACATATCGCGAATGTATCTGGAAACTGAAACACTCTTTGCCTGGGTGGGCGTATTATTGATCGTATTGGTACTGCTCGAATTCCTCTTCATACGGCCCTTAAAGAAATGGACCCGGGTGGACTGAACGCAATACCAGGGAAAGGAGAGCTCTAAATGAAAGATAAAAAGGGTTTCAATGAGATTGTAAAAAAGATATTCTATCCGGTGTTTCCGTTGCTGGCGGACGATTTTTTGCAGAAGAGCGGTATCACCAAGGGCGTGTGTCTTGATATCGGTGCCGGTAACGGCTATCTGGGCCTTGCTTTAGCCGAAAAAAGCAATTTACAGGTGCGGCTGGTTGATATTGATTCTGAAATGCTGGAATTCGCTCAAGAGAATATCAGAGAGCGCCAATTGGCGGACAGAGTTGATACTGTACGGGCAGACGTCGAAGCTCTTCCGTTTCAGGACAACTATGCGCATTTGATTGTCAGCCGCGGGTCGGTTTTTTTCTGGGAGAACCAGGTAGCTGGATTGAATGAAGTCTATCGTGTCCTAGCCCCGGGAGGGATTTCCTTCATTGGCGGAGGTTTTGCGACACCTGAGCTCCTGGAAGAAGTCAAAAACAAAATGCAGGAAAAAAATCCTGACTTTGGACGACACCTTGCCGAGAGGATTGGCCCTGATGCACCTGATAAATTTCGGGAGGTCTTACGCAAGACCGGAATACCAGAATCGAAGTCCGAAGTTAGTTATGATTCCGCCAATTTGTGGATTGTACTTAAAAAATAAAACCGGGCATGAGATGGCTGAATTCTTAAGCCTCTCGGACGTTATGCCCACTTAGCGATCCAATGGTCATGAGGTTATTAAATAGTGGTTGGTATAAACTTTAAATCAAAAACACGAGCAGGGGAGAAAACTAATCAATTCCTAGGAGGGAAGTGTCATGAAAGCAAACGAGATTACCTTGTTGGAAAAACTGCAAAAAGATTTACAGAATCTGGCGGATAAAAACCAACTGGGTGAACAAAAGGTGGAGGTGGTATGTTCCGTGCTTACAGCCCATGAGGCTATTGGGGATCCGGAAAGAAAAGATTTTCCCATTCAGAAGGGTAAAGAAAAAATGATGCAGGCCTCTTTTGGCTCTTCTTACGGGCAGGCTTTTACTGACATGCCCGACATTTTTACCGGGAAAATCAAGGACTTAACTACGATGGCCTTAAACACGAATAATGAACGGGCAGTATTTATTTCCGGGCTGAACGCTGTAATGCGGGAGTTGAAAATGACTGACTGCACTATCCATTGCAAGGATGATGGACCCAAGAAGTGCAGTTCGGAATTAGCTGACATGGTTGAAAAAGAGTATGGCGACCCTAGAATCGCTTTATTTGGTTTGCAGCCGGCCATGGCTGAAGCTTTGTCCCAAAAATTCACCATACGGATTTTTGACCTCGATGATGACAATATCGGGAAAGAAAAATTCGGCACAGTAATTGAAAGCGGAATTTGCGATATGCAAGAAGTGGAGAGCTGGGCGGATCTATTGTTGGTTACGGGAAGTACGCTTTGTAACGGGTCAATCGTTAATTTCCTGACTTTATCAAAACCGGTGGTTTATTTCGGTACAACTGCTGCTGGCGCGGCTTCTTTATTGGGATTAAAAAGGTTTTGCCCGCAGGCGTCATGAGCGGTTCAATACAATTTTAACAAAAAGAGGATGAAAGAAATGTTCAAGATTTAAAACGGTCTTGATAATGTGTTTAGTGCTTCTGTACGCAGGTTAAGTCAAGACTATAGCTGTTGGGTACAATCTTTTTCGTATAGGTATTTATAAAGCAAGGGAAAGTAATTTTACGTTTCCGGACATTAAAAAGACGATGGTTGTCCATGTTGACGCCACCGTCTTTTTTGGGCTGTGTTATCTTATTCCCCCCATGGTTTTAGCTAGAGACATTTGTTCCGGACGGGCTGAAAGCACCCGTCCGGGAATAGGTAATCTTTAAATTTTATTCTTCATATAATTTATCTATGAGGTCTTTGTACTTCTGATCGATCAACTTACGTTTAAGTTTCAGGGTAGGAGTCAATTCACCTGTTTCCTGTGTAAGCTCTTCAGGTAGCAGAACAAATTTCTTGATTTTCTCCACCTGGCCTAGGCTTTGGGTTTTTG
>Ga0209722_1001328_pt1 | contig 22070 bp, 17 predicted proteins | sample BioC12SIPDNA_2_FD_185745 | JGI IMG/M metagenome (GOLD analysis project Ga0209722, IMG submission 185745) | Anaerobic biogas reactor microbial communites from Washington, USA - Biogas_R1_A C12 SIP DNA (SPAdes) (version 2) | ecosystem: Engineered > Bioreactor > Anaerobic > Unclassified | place... | reverse complement strand
GATCGACAACGTCCGCCGGTACCTCAGCGAAGGCGGGTTCATCCTGATGGACGACTGCGTGTTCGACAAGGGGGGCGACTTCTTCTATCGCAGCGCGTGCGACATGCTCGAACAGGCGATGGGCGCGGGGTCGGTGGTCCCGATCCCGTACGAGCACGAGGTCTTCCACAACGTTTTCGACTTCGGCGGCGACGGCCTGCCGCACATGCAGGGGCAGAAGCACGGGGCGCGCGGCGTGTTCCTCGGCGATCGGCTGGGGGTGTTCGTGAGTCCCAGCGACATCCACTGCGGCTGGGCGACGCCGGGGTGGTTCGGGGCCGAGGGGCAGAAGCGGTCGATTCAGATGGGCATCAACGTGATCATGTACGCCCTGGCGCATTAGCGATGAAACGAACGACGGCGGCAATCGGGTTGATCTGGCTGGCGGCGACCGCCAGCGTGCGGGCGGATGCGCATCGGGTCCAAGGCGTGGTGGTGGACGGCGAGGGCCGGCCCGTGCGCGGAGCGGTGGTCTACGTGCTGGATCAGGAAACGCGGCTGAGCCTGCAGGACGACGTGCCGCTGGTTTCGGAACATATCCCGCGGGCCCTGACTGGCGATGACGGGCGATTTCGCTTTGAACGGCTCGTTCGCCCGGTATACGCGGTGGTCGCGATGGATATGGAAGACCGTTGCGGCGTGGGGTCGGACGTTTCCGGCGACGGCGACGTGCGGGTGGTCATCGAGGCGCCGGGAACGGTCGCCGGAAGAGTGATGCGCGGCAAGTCGCCGCAAGCGGGTGCACGAGTCACCGCGGTCTACGAGGGCGCCGAACGTGCGTTTCGATACACGCGGCTGGCGGTCTCGGACGCCGACGGGCGGTTTACGATCGGTTCATTGATGCCGGGACGCTACCGGCTGATTCTCCGCGAACCGGTGCCGCAGATCGGCTGTTGTCTGCGCGAGGTGACCACGTCGCAGGTGCAGGTCGATGTCGTCTCCGGCCAAACCCAGCCGGTGCAAATGGGCGGGTCGGACCTGCCGCACCTGCACGGCCGCATCACCGACACCGAGAACGCGCCGCTGCATGGGGTGTGGATCAGGCTACTGCCGTCGGCAGCGGTCTCGACGCAGCCGTCGGTGCAGGCGGTCTGGTCGGCCGTCACTGATCGGGAGGGGCGGTATACGATCTACGACGTGCCGCCCGGAAGCTACCAGATCAAGTGCCTCCGGCGGCTGTACGCCAACAGCTCGCGGCTTTTGCAGTGGTCGCAGACGCTGACCGTGGTCGACCGGGCCTCGCCGCAAGGGCCAACCGAACCGTTCTTCGAGAACGCGTGTGACCTGGTGATTGACCTGGAGCGGTTCGATCCTCTGGCGATAGGCGACCCCGCGCCGGAACTTGCCGGACGGACGGTGGACGCAGCGGCGTTCGACCTTGGCAGACTAACGGGCAAAGTCGTGGTGGTGTACTTCCATGCGAGTTTCTGTGCAGCGTGCCGGCGGGCGGTCAAGCCCTACGACGACATGGTCGAGCATTTCGGCCCCGAAAACCTCGTGGTCGTCGGAGTCAGCCTGGACGATACGATCGAGGAATGCCGCGAATTCATCGCCGACCGAAAACCGCAACATCCGCAGATATTTGCCGGACCGTGGGACAGCAGCGACGTCGCCCAGCGGTTCCGCGTCCAGGGAGTCCCCGCCACCGTGCTGATCGACCGGGAGGGCAGGATCGCCGCCGTGGACATTTTCGACGAGGTGCTCCTCGACGCGGTCAGGACGGCGATAGGCAGCACGAGCCGGACCCGATAGGCCGGGTTCGGCGGCGGTGCAGGCTTCCTCTCGACCCGGTCTGTGGCCTGCCGCATCCTTGGATCACACCGCAAGGGCACATCAGCTTGCGCCGCGCCGGATTTCAAATTGAAGGGTGGGCGCCGTGGGGATATACTGCCGATCCCGGCCTTCTGCACGTGCGGTGCATGCCGGAAGAAGTGGACGCGATGGCCTGCACCGTGTGAGCCGTTGCCGGAGCGGCGGATAAGGAGGAACCAGCGATGTTCTTTGTGGTCGGATTGGGCTCCATGGGCCGGCGGCGGGTGCGGTGTCTGTTGGCCAACGGCGTGCCGCCGGAGGAAATCCTGGGATTCGACCGTCGGCCGGACCGCTGCGCCGAGGCCAAGGAACGGCACGGGATTTCGGTGGCGGATCAGGCGGAACAGATGGGACGCGCCGAGGTCGAAGCCGTCTTCGTGAGCGTCTGGCCCAGCTTTCACGTTGAGTATTGCCTGATGGCGGCGATGGCCGGCAAGCACTGGTTCTGCGAGGTGCCGCTGGAGCTTTCGAGCTCAGGTTTGGACCAACTGCGGCGGGTGACGCGCGACAGGAAACTGGTCGGCGCGGTGGGCTCGCAGATGATCTGGCATCCGGCGTCGGAGTACCTGGCCCGCTGGCTGAGCGAGGACGTCACGGGCGGACTGGTCGGCGCGTGGGGCACGTGCACGTCGTACTTCCCGACGTGGCATCCGTGGGAGGACTACCGCGAGTTCTACGTGTCGGACAAGGCGTCGGGCGGAGCCAATATCGACATGATCGGCCACGAGTTCCAGTGGCTGGTGTGGCTGCTGGACAGCCCGGTGGCCGCGGTCAACGCGCGGGCCTCGCGGCGGAGCGACCAGGAGCTCAAACCCGGTTCGTACGACAGCTACGAGATCATCGCCGAGTTCGCCAGCGGCCTGCAGATCTCGATGCACTTCGACGGTGTCAACCGCGGCTTGGAGCGCGGCGTGTGGCTGGCGGGCAACGCCGGGACGGTGCACTGGGACCTGCGCGGGCCGAAGGCGTCGCGGTTCGACCGCGAGCGGAACGCGTGGGTGGCCGAAGGGCCCGAACAATTCGAGTACGAGCAGGCGTACGTCCGCGAGGTCGGGCATTTCATCGAGTGCATCCGAGGCCGGGCCGAGTGGCCGATCGCCTTCGAGCGGGCGATCAATGTGGTCAAACTGATCGCCGCGGTCGAGCAGAGCGTCAGCCGGTTCGGCGGACGGGTGTTCGTCGAGTGAACAAAGCTTGCCAAAACGCCACGCCGCGGAAATCATACCCGCTGGCGCCATGCGGAGAAATCGCAGCCTGACCGACGGAGACGATCATGGATCTGGTTTTCAAGTGCGACACGACGAACGACCTGTACCGGGTGCTCTCGGCGATGGGCCTCTCGTTCCCACGATACGACAGCACGGCTGAGGCGGTGGCGGCGGCGCCCAACGGAGCGGGAGTGCTCGTCCTGGCCGACCAATACCCGCAGCCGACGGAAACGATCGGCGAGGAACTGCTGGACCGGGCGGCGGCCAAGGGCCTGCGGCTGTACGTGGAGTATCCGCAAACTCTGGCCGGGCTCGATTTGGGCGAGCCGAAGGCGACACAGTGGGAGCGGGTGGTGGTCGCCTCGGACTTTTTCGCCCCCGGTGTCGAGCCGATGGCGGTGCTGGCCCAGCACGGCTGCTGGTTCCTGCCCGCGCAGGCGGCCAAACCGCACATGGTGGTCGTGAAGGTGGCCGGCTATCGCCAAGCGGCATTTGGCCTGCCGGACGAACGCTGGCCGATCCTGTTCGAGCTGCCCGGCCGGCCGGTCCTGGTCGCCACGAGCAAGCTGAGCCAGTTCGTCACCGCCCGGTACGGCCCGATCGAAAGCTGGAAGGTGATCTGGGAGCGAATCCTCGGTTGGCTGGGCGGTGCGACCGACGTGCCGTGCCTCAAGTGGTCGCCGGCGGTCGACGTCGAATTCGGCCCGGAAGACCCGCTGCCAAACGACGTGGAGGTTGCGGCGTTCGCCCGGTCGGCGAAATGGTTCGCCGACCAGGTGGTGGCGAGCATCGACTGGAAGAAGTTCGCGATCGAAGGCTTTGAGGCGATCATCGACCACGAAGGCCGTCAAATGGTCCGGCCCTGGATCCGCGGCGACTGCACGGGCGAAAGCGCAATGGTCTTCGCGTGGGATTGGGCGGTAACCCGAAACCCCAACAGCCGCCGGACGGCTTCGGCGATGCTGGACTACGTCTGGTCGGCCCCCGATTTCCGCCACGACGACCCGGAGAGCCCGTCCTACGGCCTGAACAACTGGTCCGAGCGGAACCCCGCTTTCTACGGTGACGACAACGCCCGCGTCATCATGCCCTCGATGGTCGCCGCCAAGCTTCTCGGCGAGACGCGGTGGGACGAGCACATTCTCCGCTGCACGCTGGCCAACTTCCGCACCACCGGCCCGCTGGGCTTCCGCGAGAGCCGCCTCGACTATCCCGGCTCGTTCACCGACGGGCGCGACTGGGCCTATTGGTACGAGCACGAGACCGTGAGCTACTCGCCCCATTACCAAGCCTACCCGTGGGCGATGTTCCTTTGGACGCACGCCCTGACCGGACACGAACAGATGCTGGCACGGACCAAAACGGCCCTGCGGATGACGATGGAGGTCTACCCGAAACTCAAGTGGACCAACGGCCTGACGCAGGAGATGGCCCGCCTCCTGCTGCCGCTGGCGTTCCTGGTCCGAATCGAAGACACCGCCCAGCACCGCCAATGGCTCAATCGCGTCGCCGACGATCTGCTCGCGCAGATGCAGCCGTGCGGTGCCATCCGCGAACTGCTCGGCCCGCTGGCCGATGGCTCCTATCCGCCGCCGCAGTCGAACGAGCGCTACGGCACGGACGAAGCGTCGCTGATCCAGGAAAACGGTGATCCCGCCTGCGACCTGCTCTACACCACCAACTACGCCCTGCTCGGCCTGCACGAAGCCGCCGCCGCCACCGGCGACCGGAAGCTCACCGAAGCAGCCGACCGCCTGACGCGGTTCCTCTGCCGCATCCAGGTCCGATCGACCGCCCAACCGTACCTCAGCGGCGCCTGGATGCGGGCCTTCGACTACGAGTTGTGGGAGTACTGGGGCAGTTCCGCCGACCTCGGCTGGGGCGCCTGGTGTGTCGAAACCGGCTGGACCAACGCCTGGATCGCCGCTGTCCTGGCCATGCGCCAGAAGGGCGAAAGCCTCTTCGACCTTGCCCTCGCCTCCCGCTTCAAACAACTGATGCCGAAGCTGATCGCCGAAATGTTCGACCGAAGCAAAGGCAAAAAGGTGACAGTAACGCCGGTGCGACCAACCTCCGTCCCCGGCGCGGAACAGTAGCATTCCGCCGAGATCCCTGGGCCGTCTGCGGGATTTCCATAGGAATCCCTATCGGCGTCTCTGCCTGCGCCTCAAAAACCGCCGATTTGCCTCCGCAACAAACCCATGCTATCTTTATCCGGCGGGAACACGCCCGCGCGTCGCCCCGCGCGACGCTTGACAACTCCATACCCGTCCGATTGGGGGGGAGGCGTCTTCCTCCCGTTCGCCTGATCGCGACAAATCGCACAAATTGTACAAAACCCCGCCAGGCACCGCTCCCAGACCAATTGTATGTTCTGTACAAAACGCACATTCGGCTGCCGCTCGGTTCAACCGGCCGACTCCCTCGACCGCGACAGGGTCGGACAGGACGTACGAATTGTACAAAACCCGCGCCTGGACGAGATCCGCCAGCCACGACCTCGAAATCCTGGACCTGCAGGATCGCACATTTTGTACAAGACGTACATCCCCCTCTTCCTGATCGGCCTGCTCTCTGTCTCCACGCCTTCTCCGCGTGGTCCGCGTGCTCCGTGCCGCTCTTGCAAAGGTCAGCGGCTGATCCAGACCGCCTCGAAAGGCTTGCCGATCCAGTACTTCTGCCCGGGATACTTGGCCGACAGGTAGTCCGCGAAGAGCCGCGGGTCCTCCGTGTTGTACGCGAACATCCCGTAGTGAGCGGGGCAGCCGAGCTTCGGCTCCGCCATGCCGACCAGGTCCGCCGCCTCCTGGTAGGTCAGGTTGCCGATCGTGTTGCGCCGATAGCGGACCCCGTCCCGCCCGTTGATCGGCACGAACATCAGATCGAGCGAACACTCCTTCAGCCGCCCCAGCAGGCCGTCGTAGTAGCACGTGTCGCCCGCGTGATAGACGGTAAACCCATCGACCATGATGACATAGCCGATGTACTGAAACCCTGTCTCAGCGTCGTACTCCAGCCTTTCATGGGCTGAGGGAATCGAGCAAACGTGGAGCGTCCCGTCCTCAAAGGCGTTCTCGCCGTCCATCAGCACCAGCCTCGCCGCGTCGATGCCAAGGTCGCTCGCCTTCTCGCGGAGATGCTTGGGGATAAAGAACCGCGTTCGCTCGTTAAGCGGGGCGATACGGGCAAGCGAGGACTGATCAAAATGGTCCGTATGATCGTGCGTGGCGAAGATGGAGCCGAAGAAATCGCAATCCTCCGGCTTCGGCAGCGGCGGCACGATGCGGCGAGGATCCTCCTTGAGGTACAGGTCGAGCCCGAGGATGTGGTTGGCCGTCTTGATGATCCAGCTCTGCTGACCGAGCCACCAGAAGGCCAGCCGGTCCGGCGGAACCCGAAGCTCGATGATCTCCTGACGGAAAGCCTGTGACGTCTTCATGCAAAACCCCTTGCTGGACGCGATGTTGGCCGGATTATAGCGGAGCCGGAAAGGCCCGGCAAGGCACGGCCGAAGGATTTGCGGTTGCCCGTCACGCGGGGGCTGTTAGAATGGCGTCTTGGATTCCGGTACTGGCGATCAAACGAAAGGAATGCCATGAGCGATCAGGCGGTTTCGCAGCGACGGTTGGCGTTGATCCGGGAGCGGCTGGGCAATCCGCCGGCGCGGCTGTGGTGCGCCCTGCTGACGCCGTATCGGCAGGTAAACGGCCGGTTGGAGATCGACGCCGAGCACCTGACCGCGCACCTGCGGACGATCGCGCCCTACGTGGGCGGCCTGCTGGTGGCTGGCTCGACCGGCGACGGCTGGGACATGAGCAACGACCAGTTTCGCCGGCTGGTGGAACTGACGGCGGACGAGACCATCGTGCCGCGGCGAATTCCCAAGCTCTACGGCATCCTCGGCGCCACGACCGAAATCGTGCTCGAAAAAGCCCGCATCGCCCGGTCGGTCGTCGGCGAGGCCGAGGCCATGTTCACCGCCTGTCCGCCCATCGGCGAGCACCACAGCCTCGATGCCATTGAGGCCCATTATCATAGGGTGCTCGATACGCTGAAGGCCCCGATCTCGCTGTACGAACTGCCGCAGATCACCAGGAACCACGTGGCGCCGGAACTCCTGCAGCGGCTGGCCGCCCGCTATCCGCACCTGGTGATGCTCAAGGATACCAGCGGGGCCGACGCGGTGGCGACCGCGGGCCTCGACTACGGCGGCGTATTCCTCGTGCGCGGCGCCGAGAGCGACTACGCCTCGCACCTCAAGCCAATGGGCGGGGCCTATGACGGCCTGCTGCTCAGCTCCGGCAACACCTTTACGCCGATCCTGAGTCAGATCCTTACCGCGGTCGAGCAGGGCCGGCGCGAAGAGGCCCTGTCGCACTCCAAGCGCCTCACCGGAGTCATGACGCGAATGCTCAGCGCCGCTGACGGGCTCCCGTTCGGCAACATGTTCGCCAACGGCAACCGCGCCGTCGATCACATGCTCGCCCACGGCGAGAAGTGGCGAGACGTGCCGGGCCCGTACGCGTTCACCGGCCAGGCGATCGACCGGCAGGTCATGGAGCAGATCGAGGTGGTGCTCAAGGACGAAAACCTGCTGCCGCAGAAGGGCTACATGGCGTAGCCGCCGCACCGGGCGCAGCTTAAGTCATGGCCCTGGACTTCCGATAACGCCATATGCAGGTGAGGCTTTCCGGAGGTCCAGATCATGACCGATAAGCGAACCCAACAGATCGACGAATCGATCCGGTTTTCCTGTCAAAGCTGCACCGCGTGCTGCAATCAGCCGTGGCGCACCTCCATCGAAACCGACAAGGCCCATGCCCTCGACGCCCACGACTGGGGCAAATACCCGCAGCTTGCCGGCAGGGCGTTCTACAATCCGCCGGCCGACGGACGCCCCGGGTATTACGATCTGGCCAAGGGCGAAGGCAACAAGTGCCTCTTCCTGGACACCGACGGTCTGTGCATCATCCACAAGGAGATGGGCCCAGCCGCCAAGCCGACCATGTGCCGGCAATTCCCGCTGATGGTTTCTCGGACCTGGACCGAGGACCGGGTCTCCACGAGCTTCGGGTGTCCCGCCGTGCGGAATTGCCAGGGCCAGCCGCTGACCGAACAGCGGGTCGAGATCGAAGAACTGATCCCGTTGGGCCAGATCGCCTACAAGCCCGATGCTCCGCTGGTGCTCGATACGGTCTGCCGCCTCGACCCAGCCGAAGGCGACGCCCTCTGCGAAAGGGCGGTCCGCATCTTCGACTCCAGCCGGGACGGTGATATATGGCAGCGGTTTGGGCAGTTGCTGGCTCTGCTCGCGGCGGTGCGGGTGCTCAAGGCCCAGGGCCAGGCGTCCGGTGTGAACCTGCTCGAATCGCTGCGTTCGGATCAGCCGCTTCCCGAGACGCCGGAGGTCGGCGAAATCCTGGCCTGGCCGGAGGCGAAACTGGCCCCGATGTCCGTGCGTTTCCTCTTCGCCGCCACGCTGTTTCCCGACGTCCTGCCGATCGGGGCGACCGGTTCGCTGGGTTTCCTGCGGCGGCTGAAACTGGTGCCGAAGCTTCTGGCGCTGGCCAAGCTGTCCGGCCGGTATTCGTCGCGGATGCTGGGTTGCGAGGTCTCGATCGATCAGACGCTTTCGCACCCGGTCGAGCCGGAGATGACGGACGGGGCTTGCGATCTTCTGCTGCGCTATTATCGCTCGCGGCTGTGGCAGCGTTTCCCCGCCGGGACGTGCCTGACCGTGGTGGCGGGCATTCATCAGCACATCCACGACCTGAACGCGGTCATTTTCCTGAGCCGCGCGCTGGCCCTGGACGAGGGCCGGTCGGTGCTCGATGAGGACCTGGTCGGACGAAGCCTGGCGATGGTCGAGTTCCACCTGGCCAACCAGACGCGGCTCTACTCGCACACGCTCAAGGGCCATCTCAAGTCGTCGCTGGACGACCTGATGCTGGCGGCGAAAAGCCTGCGGCTCATGGCGCTTCGGGTCGAAGAGCCGGTGCTGGAAGCGGTGGGCGCGTAGGACGAACGCGGGAAGCATTGCGGTTTGCTCCCTTTCTGCATACACTTTCTTGGTGAGAGTGAGTGTAGGAGGTCCGCGGAAAGGGGGTTGTCGTGGGCGAGTTGTTGAGGCTTCACGATCGGCCGAGGCTGACCGACGGCCGAATGGTTATGGCGCTGGACGGCTGGATGGACGGGGGCGAGATTTCGACGGGCACGGCTGAGTACCTGCTCCGAAAGCTCGACGCGGCCAGGATCGGCGAAATCGATTCGGAAGACTTCTACATCCTCAGCTTTCCCGGACCGATGGAGGTCTCAGCCCTGTTTCGCCCGCACACGCGGATTCGCGACGGCAGCGTGGTCTCGCTGAGCTCGCCGCAGAACGTCATCTACTGCAGCCAGGCCCACAACCTGGTCTTTCTCAAAGGCCGAGAGCCGAATCTCAGGTGGTCGCGGTACCTCGACGAGGTCTTGGACCTGGCGGTGGGGCTGGGGGTGACGTTGATCTGCTTCGTCGGCAGCGTGGCGGGCATGGTGCCGCACACGCGGGAACCCCGTTACTTCGCTTCGATCTCCGATCCGACGCTGCGGCCGATGCTGGATCGCTGCGGGATCAAGCTCTCCAACTACGAGGGCCCGGCCAGCATCATCACCCAGATGATCTTGGCTGCGCCGCAGCGGGATATCCGGATGATGAGCCTGGTGGCTGAGATTCCCGCCTACGTCCAGGGGCGGAACGCCCGGTGCATCGAATCGGCGGTGCGTAAGGTCGCCGGACTGCTCGACCTGTCGGTGGAGTTCGATGATCTGCGCCAGGCCGCCGACGAACTGGAAAAGAAGCTCAACGACATCGTCGAAGGCCGAGAAGAACTGGCGACGTACATCAAGAAGCTCGAGGAAGACTACGACAACCAGGTCTTCGACACCCAGATGGGCGACCTGAAGCAGTGGCTCGAGCAGCAGGGCATCCGCCTGGACTAAGAGCGTCGGCGGCTGCTATCCGCCCATCCTCGCCCGCCGATACTCGATGGCGAACTGCGCGCCGTCGTAGCCCGGATCGTCTTGCCGCAGATCGGTCAGGAAGACCTCGCCGCCGCCGGAGAGCCACGACATGCGAGCCGCCATGGCGGTCAGTTCCGGCTCCAGAAGCTGATCCATCGGCAGAGGCGGGTTCTTTTCCTTGCCGGTCAGGTAGGGCAGCGTGGCCTCCAGAAGCGAGCGGTAAAGGATGGTGTTGTCGGTCGTGATCTGGCTGACGCCTTTGTCCGTTACAGCGGTGATGTAGAAGGGAATCCACGCCTGCTGCCCGACTGACAGCAGACCGACACGCCCGTCGGACCAGGTGACCTGCACGTGCTTCTGGCCGCTGGCGCCAAGATAGCGAACCGATCGGACACCGGGCCCCATCAGGCACGCGAGCAGGGCGTAGGCGTGAATGCCGTAGTTGAATTCGTCGGTCCCGCAGCCGGCAAACGCGGTATGGACGGTCCCGCGCTCCGAAACCGGCTTGGCGAGATACTGGCCGACCTCGTAATTGAATCGCAGGCTCGATCCGCCGGTGATCCGCGCGCCCTGTTTGGCCCAGTCACGAAGCTGGTTGGCGTCGCGGAGGTTGCCAACCATGGGCTTATCGATCAGGACTGATTTGCCCGCGTTCACGAAGGGCGCAGCCTGTTCGAGGTGGCGATCCCAGTTGGCGGTGTGGACGATCACGCCGTCGACCAGTTCGAGCATGTCCTCGATACGATCGACCGGCTGGGCGATCTGGTGTTCCTTGCAGAAGGTCTTGGCGAAACCGGCCTCGCGGGTCTCGCCGCTGTCCCAGGCGGCGACGACCTCAGTGTCCACCAGCTTTCTGGCGGTCAGGTCCCGGATGACCGGAACCCAGCTCTGCGGGTGAGAGGTGCACAGACCAACCAGACCGATCCGAAACGACATGGTCGCCTCCAGGCTTCAATAGGATCTTGTTCGGGCGGCGGGATTACACGCCGCCGGGGTTCGCCAAACTGCACATATGCCAGTATAGCCAGTATGGCCGGGGCCGTCAATGGCAAAAGCAGAGCAAGTCCCATATGCGTTTTCTCCAAAGGCATCGAACCCGGAAAGGGTTGATTTCCCGGCTGTGCTGCTGTATATAGTCAGGTATGGACGTACCCAAATACCAGCAGATCGTCAATGACCTGGTCCGCCGGATTCGCAGCGGGGGGCTGGCCCCCGGAGCCAAGCTGCCGGGCCATCAGAAGCTGGCTCGCCAGTTCGGCGTCTCGTCCATCACGGCCGAGCGAGCCCTGGCCGAGCTGTCGCGAATGGGCGTGGTGGAACGGCGGGAGCGGGCCGGCAGCTACGTGATCGGGCCCTCCCGGTCGGTCTCGCGGGTCTACGTGGTGGTCGAACAGGACATCGCCTCCAGCACGCTGCAGTTGCAGGACTACTGGCGGGCGATCCTGGCCCAGGCCCAGACGTTAAGGCTTCCGGTGCAGATCGTGCAGGCCGACGATCCGGGCCTGGACGAGATGGTGGGCATAAGGGGCTATAACGGCCAGGGGCTGATCCTGCTGGGCCGGGTTTCGGAGCGGCTGGCGGTGGACGCTGAGAGGCATGGCATCCCGTGCCTGTACCTCGGGGCTGAGTACAGTAATCGAGCGTTCTGCGTGCTGGAGGACCGCCGGGGGGCGTGCCGTGAGCTGGCCAGAGTCCTGATCAACGACGGCGGCCGGCGGATCGGTTTTGTGGGGCATCTGGGGGCGTCGAACCACCGGCTGGCTCGTGACGGATACCTTGAGGCGACTGAGCCGCTGGGGATCGGGCATCGGTACATCCGCGACGCGGAGACCGACAACGTAGCCGCGGTGGTGGGGGAACTGCTGGCTGAGGACATCGGCCTGGACTCCCTGATCGTGATGGGGGCGAACCTGCCGGTGGCGGCGATTCCGGTGGTCCTGGGTTCGCCGCGGCGGGTGACGCTGGGTTTCCTGACGGAAAACTCCACCGTGCTGCACCTTGGCAACGTGGCCTACATCGCGTACTATAGTCAGATCGAAACGGGCAAGCTGGCGTTCGAGGTACTCGAGGACATCGCGGCCGGGCGGCTGAGCGAGCCGGCGGTGCGGTACAGCGGCTTTCAGATCTTAAGACCCGGCCAGAAGCCGGCCTCGTAGCGATTGCACGGCGGCAGACGATCCGACGGAAGGAGAACGATGGGCACGATACGGCTGGCGGTTCTGATCAGCGGCGGCGGCAGGACCATGGAGAATTTCATCGCGCTGAGCCGCAGCGGCAGACTGCCCGCGACGGTGGAACTGGTGGTCTCGTCCCGCGCCGGCGCCGGCGGGGTCCAGCGGGCGCAGGACGCCGGAGTCCGGACGGTCGTCGTGCCGCGCAAGGGCAAGAGCCTGCAGGAGTTCAGCGAGGCGATCACCGCGGAACTGGACAAGGCGCGGCCCGATCTGATCTGCCTGGCGGGGTTCCTGAGCATGTACACCATTGCGCCGCAGTATACGGGGAAGGTGATGAACATCCACCCGGCGCTGCTGCCCGCATTCGGCGGGCAGGGCATGTACGGCCATCACGTGCATGAAGCGGTGCTCGAAATGGGCTGTAAGGTCACGGGCTGCACCGTGCATTTTGCGGACAACCAATACGACCACGGGCCGATCATCATCCAGCGGACGGTCCCGGTGCTGGACGACGATACGCCGGACACGCTGGCGGACCGGGTTTTCGAGCAGGAGACGATTGCCTATCCGGAGGCGGTCCGGCTGTTCGCGGCGGGGCGGCTGCGGATCGAGGGACGCCGAGTGCGGACGCGGCTGGGATAGGGCCGGCGGCGGATGCGGAACGGTTTGAGAATCGGCGAATGAAGAAAGGCAACGTGACATTACAGGACATCGCCCGGCGGGCCGGGTGTTCGGCCAATACGGTCAGCCTGTCCCTTCGCGACTCGCCGCGGATATCCAAGGCGATGCGGGCCCGCGTGCAGAAACTGGCTGAGGAGCTGAACTATGCGCCGAACTACGCGGCCCAGAATCTGCGGCGGCGGCGGAGCGGGTTGATCGGCATCCACCTGGCCCAGGCGCTGCATGACGCGGTGCGGACGGAGATGGTCAATCGGCTGCTGGATGAACTGCACACGGCGGAGTACCGGCCGGTGCTGGGGATCGGCGAGGGAACGGAGCAGGACTGGTGCGCGTCGCCGTGGATCGAGACGTTCCGCCAGTTGCAGGTCGAGGCGCTGGTGGTCATCGCCTCGCACGTGACGCACCTGCCGGAGTGGGCGGGCGATCTGCCGGTGGTGCTGTTGGGATGCGAGCCGGACGACTCGCTGCCGTGCGACTACCTGGCCCTGGACCGGGCGGCGGCGGGCCGCACGGCGGTCGAGCATCTGCTTTCGCGAGGCCATCGGGACATCCTGGTCGCCTGTTCGCCGCGGTACAGTTTTACGGACGGATGCATCGCCGCCATCCGTGAGGCGCGGGCCAAGGCACACTTCCATCAGGATGCGGGAGATTTGCGCTGGGCCGAAGACGGCTTGAGGTTCGCCCGCCAGATCGCGGACCAGCGCGCGGCGGCGACGGCGACGGTTTTCGGCGATTCCGGCCTGGCTGCCGGGTACGTCCGCGGCCTGATCGACGCGGGCATTCGCGTGCCGGACGAGATGGCGGTGGCGGCGTACGACTACTTCCCGTGGGCGGGGATGCTGGCGGTCCCGCTGACCACGGTGGAGCAGCCGATCGCGCGGATGGCACCAGCCGCCGTCGAGTTGGTCAAGAACCGTCTGGCCCATCCCAAGGCGCCGCCGGTTCACCTTGTGCAGGACCATGTTCTGATGGTCCGCCAGTCGAGTTGACCGAACGGCGATGAGGCTTTTCCGGAATGACCTGATCGCACTCTGCGTTTTGCGCCCATCGGATGCGGTTGCGGTTCGATTGCAGTTGCATGGCAAGGCGGCAAACCGTAAGATCGGAGCGACCTGTTTGGACGGGCATCAAACGCATGAGACGTGACATCCAAGCGAAGCTGGCTTTCGCCGTTATCCTGGTTGCGACGCTGCTGTTCGCCTACTGGGTGCAGATGCGCCGCACGCGGGGGCTGCGCCTCGATCTGGACCAGACGGTGGCGGTGGCGTCGGGACGGGTGACGCTGGGAATCGACTCGAACTGGACGGGGATCCCTGAGCCGGACCTGCCGACGGGGGCGGTGGCCGGCTGGAACGCCTCGGCCGGGGAGATTCCGGTCGAAGTCTACGTGGGATTGCGCGAGGCCGGCCTGGATTCGCTGGCGTACGAGTTCCTCGACAGTCTCGATCGGTACACCGAAGCGGCGACGCGGGCGACGGTGGCTCAGGCGGATTACGAGAAGGACCTCGCGCCGCTGGATGGGCTGGGCCGGACCCGCGGCTGGGCCGTGCTGTCACGAGGCCAGGCGGTCTATTCGATCGCCATCGAGGTGGTGGCCCTGCCGGACGGCGGCACGGTGGACGTGGCGGTGCTGGCGGGCACAGCGTCCGCGGCACAGGCCCGGCAGTGGGTCGAGCAACTCAGCGGAAGCCTGAAGGTGTCGCTGCCGGAGGCGGCAGCGACGGCTGCGGCGGGCGAACCGGTGGAGGTCGGCGGCTGGCGTGTGGCCTTCGAAGGGCCGGTCTACGTATGTCCGGATCAGGAGGGGACGGTCACGTGGGTGATGCCGCGAGGGGCCTCATCGTCGGCGTTCTGGTCGGCCCAGTTCAAACCGCTGGCCCTGCCGGACTATCGGGAACCGGAACAACTCATCGCCGACGGTCTGCTCTCGGCGCTGAGCCTCGGTGAGCCGCTGGCGATATCGCGACTGCCCGGGGCCGATGATCCGGCGATCTACAAGGGCTTCGTCCGCTACGGGCGGGACATGCCCGGCTATCAGAATCTGATCTACCTGGGCGTGGCCGAAGGCGGTGCGGCGCTTCTGGGCCAGGTGGGGCTGGGAACCGGCCCCCTTGCCGAGACGGCGGCGGTTTTCGACCGGGTCGTCTCGGGCCTGAAGTTCGGCGGCGATACGGCTGAGGAACCGATGCCTCTGGACGTGCGGGCGATCCTGGCGGCGGCGGACGTCGACGCCCTGGCGGATCGGGCTTCCGGCTGGTTCGAGGTTCGGATCGGCGACCAGCCGATCGGGTTTCTCATGTCCGCGATCCAAACGTCGGGCCGGACGGACCGGATAAACGCGTCGAACTTCCTCTTCATTCAGCGCGGCGAGCTCGAGTACGAACAGGGGACCGTGGCGGAGTTCACCGGCGACCTGAGCGCCGGGCGGACCGCGGTCACGCTGGCCATTTCGGTCGGCCGGCAGCGGCACTCGGTCGCCCGAAAGGTGGAGTTTGACGAGCGGACAATCGAAATGCTCGGGGTGATCAACCGGCAGCGGATGACGTTGAACCTGGAACGCCCCAAGGAGTTTGTCTGCGACGGCGCGGACCTGCTGCTGATCGCGGCCTTGGCGGAGGCGGGTTCGCCGCAATCCGGCTACGCAAGCCGCCCGACGGACCTTTCGACGGCGCTGTCGGCGATGCGGATCGACCTGCTGCCGGATGCGACGGTCGCGACGCTGAACGACTATGAGTTTGAGCGGGCCCGGTATCTCTTCGATGAGGAGGGGGTCTGGCAAGGCATCCGGTTCGGCCCCGATCTGGTCTGGACGCGGGTCGAGGAGCGCGACGTGGCCGGTCGCTATCCCGCCCAGTATCGGCGGGCCGTCCGGTGGGTACTTCGAGCAGTTGGAGGTGATCGGATATGAGCGAGCAACGCGAATACGACGTGGCCATCATCGGCGGCGGCCCGGCGGGACTGGCGGCCGCCCTTTACACGGCCCGCGACCGCTTCAGAACGGTGGTGCTGGACAAGATGCTGCCGGGCGGGCAGATCAACGACACCGACCGGATCGAGAACTATCCGGGCCACATCAAGATCAGCGGCCCGGACCTGGTGGCGAGGATGGTCGAGCAGTGTACCAACTTCGGCGCGGAGATTCGGCAGTTGGCGGAGGTGACCGGCATTGAACGCCTCGACGACCGGCGCTGCGTCATCGGTATCGGCGACGAGGGCGAGCGGATCGCCGCGCGGTCGGTCATCCTGACGCCCGGCAGCCGATACCGGCACCTGGGCGTCCAGGGCGAGGAGGAGTTCCGCAGCGCCGGGGCGGGCGTCAGCTATTGCGGAACCTGCGACGCCCCGTTCTTCGAGGGCAAGACCGTGGTCAGCGTCGGCGGCGGCAACACCGCGCTCGAGGAAACGATCCACCTGGCCAAATTCGCGGCCAAGGTCTATCTGGTGCACCGCCGGCGGGAGTTTCGCGGCGACGCGGTGCTGGTCGAAGAGCTCAAGGATTTGATCGAACGGGGCGGCAACATCGAACTCGTCCTGGATACGATCGTCACGAGCATCGAGGGCGAGAAGCGCGTCGGGTACGTGCGGACCAAGGACCTGCGGACGGCGGCGGAGGGGCGGATCGACTGCGACGGCGTTTTCGTCTTCATCGGCACGGTGCCCAACACCGACTTCCTGAGGGGCTTTGTGGAGCTCGACGAGACCGGGCACATCCAGTGCGACCCGTGGTGCCTGTGCACCTCCCAGCGGGGCGTGTTTACCGCCGGCGATTGCCGCGTAGGCAACGTGGCCCAACTGGCGACCGCCTGCGGCGACGGCGTGGCGGCGGCCATGCGGGTCAAACGCTACCTGAAGGATCCGGGCTGGTGGAAGAGCCTCGATATCGCACCGAAGGCGCCGCTGGCGATGGAGCGGTGAGCGGGTCGCGGGCCGCCGGTTGTGTGTCGCCGGAGCGGCGATGTTGATATTTGCCGGCGGATCGGTATGATCTTGCCGTACGTAACGAAGCCTTGAAGACGAGCGTGGAGAATACCTTGATGGGACCGAAGATTGCGTTTATCGGGGCGGGGAGTTTCATCTTTGCGCGGACGATCATTACCGACCTGATGTGCTTTCCGGAGCTGCGGGACGTTCGGCTGTCGCTGATGGACGTGGACCGCGAGCGGCTGGCGGTCAGCGAGAACCTGGCGCGGCAGGTGATCGCCCAGGTCAAGGCGCCGGCGACGGTGACGGCGACGACGGACCGGCATGCGGCGCTGGAAGGGGCGGACTACGTGGTGGCGATGTTCGAGCCGGACGGACTGGCGGCGCGCAAGACGGAGATCGAGGCGCCGCTGACGTTCGGGGTGCCGCAGTGCGTGGGCGATACGCTCGGGCCGGGCGGGATATTCAAGGGCATCCGGACGGCGACGGTGCTGTTGGACGTGGCGCGGGACATGGAGCGGCTGTGTCCGGACGCGCTGCTGATGAACTACGTGAATCCGATGGCGATCAACTGCTGGGCGGTGAACCGGCTGACGAAAATCCGGTGCATCGGGATGTGCCACGGCTACGAACGGTCGATGCAGCGGTTGGCGCACTATCTGGGCCTTGCGGGCGAACTGGAGGGCAAGGGCGCTGGCATCAATCACATGTGCTGGATTCTCGGGCTCTGGCACGAGGGGCGCGACGTATACCCGGATCTGTGGGCGAAGATCGACGAGATTCTGCCGGACGATCCGATCCGGTTCTCGATCATGAAGACGTTCGGGTACTTCGTGACGGAAAGCCCGTACCACATGGCTGAGTACGTGCCGTACTTCACCCAGCGGTTCGCGCCGCTGAAGGTGCACGCAGCCGCGGCGCCGGAGCTGAACTACGGCCTGTTCGGCTGGGGCGGGCGGACTGTGGAGCCGAGCGAGGGACCGGGCGGCAGGCCCGAACAGAAGCTGCCGATCGGGTGGGACATTCAACTCTATGAAGGGCAGCACCAGGCGACGTACGAGCGGCAGATGGAGGCGATCCGTCGGGGCGATCCGGTCGAGCTGAAGCTGTCGATCGAGTATGCAGCGAGGATCATCCATTCGCTGGTGACGGATACGCCCAGGCGGATCAGCCTCAACAGCCCGAACCGGGGCCTGATTTCGAACCTGACGGCCGGCTGTACCGTCGAGGTGCCGACATACATCGACCGCAAGGGCGTGCATCCCGAGGGAATCGGCGAACTGCCGTTCCGCTGCGCGGCGCTGTGCCAGCGGAACGTGGACGTGCAGTGGCACGTGGTCGAGGCGCTGGCGACGCGGGAGCGGCGGAACATCCTGTACGCCCTGCTGATGGACCCGCTGACCGGAGCGTGCCTCGAGCCACTCAAGATCGCGGAGCTGTTTGAGGCGATGGTGAAGGCGGAACCGCAGCGGCTGCCGGAGTGGATGGTGTAGAAAAAAGCGGGCAATTTGACAAGCGGTAGAGCAGTGAAACCGCGCCCGTAACGCCTCGCCGCGTGCCTTCCGTCTACAGGCGGGAAGCAGGACGGCCGCCCGTACCGCTACGATCGCGACCATTGCGAGCAAACCGATCCACGTCAAACCGTGATTTCCGCCCTCGGGAGCTGGGTTCGACTCACCGGAGGTTCAGCACGATCAGCGTGGGCATCGGTCCGGCTTCGATCTCCGGAGTTATCGCCTGTCCGCCCGCGAAATCCAACTCGATCGCCTGGCGGAGGTCTTTGTCCTCCGCGGCGGTCAGGTTGTATCGGCAGGCTGACTCCACCTGATCCGAGGACAGCGGCGAGATGTTGACCTTCAACGGCACCTCGACGAAGTCTTCGGGGCTGATCGCCCGCCAGGCCTCATAGTAGTTCCCGCCGATCCGCTGCCGCGACTGGAGTATGTGGCCGTCGAACGCTTCGACCGGGTTCCAGAGGGCGATGATCAGCACGTTCGGATCACGCTTGAGATACGCGCGAACGGGGATCGTCACGTTCGGATCGCCCAGCTTGTCCGGCAGGTCGGCCAGACTGACCGTGTAGCCGTCGTTGACCATCTCCTTGGGATTGGCGTTCAGCAGCGAGGCCAGATTGCGCATCACGTGACCCATCGGCCTGATCCGAGAACCCGGTCCGCCCTCGTACAAGGAGTAGTTGCTCTCGCCCGACATGTCCTTGTACCAGACGCTCACTTCGACCCCGAGGCTGATTTCCTCGAGGTAGTGTCTGGCCAGATACGCCGCCTGCTCGGCCTCCGTGTAGACGAGATTCCGCCAACTTTCCCACGGCTTCGGCGACAGAAACGGAACTTGAGCGTACCCGCGTTCCGAGTCCACCACGATCACATTCACACCCGGCGGTGAATGCTTGCGGATCAATTCGCGCAGCCATCCCACGTCCTCCCTCAATCCGCTCTCAGCCTTTATATCCGCCCGGTGATACCCGTGAAATGTGATCGCGTTGATCGTTCCGTCCGCCAGCAGGCCGGCCGACATGCACCGGCTGAGAAAATCGCGATCCATCCACGCGCACGAGCACGCTCCGACGACGACCTCGCGATCGACCTCCCGAATTGCCTTTGCCGCCGCACGCGCCAGCTTGGTGTAACGCTGCGGGTCGTTCACCTTGCCCACCGCGAAGCACTCGGGCTCATTGCCCAGTTCCCATATCTTCACCTTGCCCTTGAGGTGATTCGCCGCCGCTTGCGCGAAACTCGCGTAGCCCTCGACGGCGACGGCGAAATCCTCATCCGATTCCGGGTTCGGATAGAGGTCGCCGCAGTAGTAGTGCCACGCCAGCAGCCCCAGGACGTTGATCCCGTTCGAACGGTAGTGCTCCACCTTTTCCTCAAACGCGGCGAAGTCGTAGTGCCCCCGCTGGCCCGTCTCCGTCCCCGCCCACGAGAAGTCAAGTCTCACCCAGTTTGCCCCCAACGCCGCCAGGTCCTTCCCGTTGCCCAACGTATGCACTTGGACTCCGAATGACCGCTCGCCGGGAAAGAAGACCTCGCCCTCCGGTGGGGCGGCGACTATGGACGCCGAGGTGAGGATCAGGATCACAGCCATTCCAGCCGTCGTTTGCGTCAAGATGGACCTCCTTAGAGCTGATTCGTTATCAGGTCATCGGCGTTCGAATCGCCGCGGATAGGCGTCGGCGTATCCGCAGGCCTGGCTGAAGATCGGCCAGATGTTGGCGTTGTCGGCCCAGAGATTTGACCATGTGCCCGTCTCAGTCCAGAACGGCGGAATGAGCGAGATCGGACACCAGATCACTTCGCCTCCGATGCCGCCGACGTTATAGCCCCGCTCCGGCGCATACTCGCCGTGCCAGGACCGCATCGGGCCCAGGCCGGTGGTCGTCGCCCAGGGACCGTCGGCCAGGATCGCTCCGAAATAGGTGATCGGGTAGTACTGGTACTGGTTCCCATGGCGGGCGTGGTCGCCGTCGTGGCCCTCGGCGTACATGTAGTAACTGGAGACGATGTTCACGTCGTCCGGATCGACCACCCAGCCGCCGTCGCCGCCGGGCGCAAAGCTGAAGTTGCGCCACCGGCGATCGTAGTCGTCCGCAACGGGCGAATGGTCGGGATCGGACGGACAGACCACCAGCTTCAGGCCGGAAGCATGGCGGGTGTAAAAGTAATGGGCGAGATTCATCCGAAAAATGGGCGACTGGCCCTGGACGATCCGGGGCTCCCAGCCGTGAGAGCCGGAGGCCACCCAATCGTCATGGTCGCCCGCATAGCTGTTGATCGCGATCAGCAGTTGACGCTGGTTGTTGCCGCAAACCGTACGCCGTGCCGCCTCTCGGGCCTGTGTGAGAGCCGGCAACAGCATCGCCACCAGCACCGCGACGATCGCGACCACCACCAGCAGCTCGATCAACGTGAAACCATGTCTTCGGCTCATGTCAGTTCTCCAGTGATGCCTACCTGAACCACCCGATCGCTCAGGCGGAATCCCGAACGATGAATTCGACCGGCAAATGGATGTTGACCGGCGGCTTCAGCCGGCCCGCGATCAACTGGTGCAGCAGCTTGGCCCCTTCGTACCCGATCTGCTGTCGCGGCTGGCGGATCGTGGTCAACGCGGGCCGAAGAAACCTCGCCAGCGGCAGATCGTCGAACCCGACCACCGCCAGATCGCGGCCGACGCTCAGACCCCGCGCCGCGACCGCCTCGTACAGTCCCGCGGCGATGTAGTCGTTGAGGCAGATGACGCTCATCGGCGGCCCGGCGGACTGCAGCAGGGCCTCAGCCAGCGGTGCGGCAACGGTGGGCTTGCGATCCATCGGCCAGAACGTCGGATCGCTCTCGCGGATGTCGCGGATAATCGAGTGGCTCCTGACCAGCCCGCCGAATCCCGCATCGGCCATCGCCCGGCAATAGCCCAGATGGCGGTTCTGCTGAACCTCGTGTTCGAGCGCCGTACTCAGGAAATGCACCGGACGGTGGTGTTTTTCGATCAGATAGCGCGTGGCTTGATAGACTCCGGCGGCGTTGTCGACCTCGACCGACGAGGCCCGCCCCGCGCTGACCTGGCGATCGATGCAGACCACCGGAAAACCATGTTCGACGAGCCGATCGAGGGCTTGGACGTAATCATCGCTGGCGTACGGAAGGACCAGCACGCCGTCGACCGGATGGTCGCGGATTTCATCCAGAACGCGAAGGGCCTGATCGTGCCCTTGCGACGACAGGAACATCTGGAACGCCAGATCGTTCTCCGCCGCGTAACGCTTGACCCCTTCGCGGATATCGACCAGATGCACGTCCGGCTCAGCCGCCCACACTGCGGCGATCGTGCTGCGCCCGTTCCGCGACAGGGCGGTGGCGGTGGGAGTCTGCGAGACGATCGGCGCCGCGCCGGCGGCCACCATCACACCTCGCTGCGGCACCTTGACCAGATCGCCCCGCTCAGCCAGCATCGACAGCACCTTGCGCATCGTCATCCGTGAAATGCCGTAGTGCCGGGCCAGTTCCCGTTCCGGCGGAAGCATGCTGCTCTGTGGAAATCGCCCGCCCGCGATGTCCTGTGCCAGGCGTCGGGCGATACGTGGGGCCTTGCTGTCGTAGACGGCCTGCGTCCCGTAATCCATACCAGCAGTATGATGGATTTCCGGCCAATGGTCAAGGAATATCCGGCCAATGGCCCAATGATGGCAAAAAAAGGAAATCAATACCAGGCCGTCGGTCTA
>Ga0209722_1001325_pt1 | contig 22154 bp, 25 predicted proteins | sample BioC12SIPDNA_2_FD_185745 | JGI IMG/M metagenome (GOLD analysis project Ga0209722, IMG submission 185745) | Anaerobic biogas reactor microbial communites from Washington, USA - Biogas_R1_A C12 SIP DNA (SPAdes) (version 2) | ecosystem: Engineered > Bioreactor > Anaerobic > Unclassified | place... | reverse complement strand
GATTAACACGGAATAGGGCTGCTGATCTGCTAATCAGCCCTACTTTGTAGGTTCTTACTTTTAAATCTTTTGATTCCCCTAGGAATGAGGATGGTATAAAGATGGAGATCTGAGGTTCTTCCATCTTATATGGTCTATATATATTGGGTAATATAGTTTTGTGGAGCTAGGAAAATTGCTCCAATATACAATATATTAGGATCTAATGTCCACATCCTTTACCTGGCCAACTACTAGGGCCTTCACATCCACAACCTCTTTCCCTATGATTTCTTCTTTAATCCCCATATCCCCTGTAACAGGGATAACTTTCCGGGTTGCTTCTTCCCAGGGTAATTGCCTTGAACTGTTTAAGAATTGCATAAAAAAAGTAAGGGGCTTTATTTCAAACCCCTGTTTCTTTCACTTCACTACTAAAGCAGCTATCCCCCCAATTAACAGCATGAATACTGCTAACCAGGCAAACCAGTATACCAGCAGGGGGAATATCCAGATTAACAGTCCTATAATGATGGCAAGTGCTATCATCGTTCCGCCACTGGCTTGTTGTGTTTCAACCATAATATCACCTCAATTATCCTGTGTGTTCAATATTTTTTTTCACTGGAGTTCTAGTTTAATACCGCCAATTACGGGTGCTAAGAAGTTGTACAGCAGGGCCACAATTGCGGTTAGTATAAAAGTCCCTATGAGGGCTTCTATAGGCCATATAATAATCAGATACAGGGCCCCCATGGCAGTGATTGAACCAGCCACTGAATTCACAATCGCCGCAGTTTCATTGTTCATATTGATAATCAATGTGCTCAACTGATATATTGCTGAATATCCGATTATGAACCAGATCACACCGAATATGAAGGATAAAATCAAAGAAATCACTGATACAATGAGTGAAACAGCGAAGACTGGTAGGGACTTTACTTCTTTAGTTACCGGAGTCTCTTTGCTCTTTTCCATTATTTTTCACCTCCCCTAGACTTTCCAGAAGGGGTAGTTGTTCCTTCCCTATACAATGTATGTACGATTTGTATTAAATATTTAATTGAAATAGGGTGAAATTAGGTGAAATAGTGTGCTGGACCATTTATGAAAAAGGGGGTGGAAATATTTATACCCACCCTAATGGAGGTTCCACTTTCATGGAAATTACAATAAATATTCACCTCCACCAGGCATATCAACTAGTTTCATCTGCACCATCAAGTCATCAGTGACCCTTCCCAGTGGCGTGAATGGATTACTCATCTCTCAACTTCTTATTAAGCCCCCATCAACTCCGCTCCACCCGCAACACCACCACATCCACCATACGCTGCTCTTCCTGGTGGAAGTTATAGATCCGGGGTAGGGGAAAGGAGTAGAAGAAGCGGTGGCTTATCTTAGCATCCAGGGCCTTCACCAGTTTCTCCAGGAATGGCTCGGTCTTTTTAAGGTGGAAGGAGTACACCACCGGTGCCAGATCCAGGGCCTTCCTTAAAAAGCGTCGATCAGCCTCCCTGTGCTGGGCCCTCTGGGCACCGAAAGGGGGGTTCATAATGACTGTGTCCCCCTCTTCCTCAAATTCATCCACATCCAGGGCTAGGAAGCGGACCTTGACGTGGAGGCGTTCTGCCTGTTTTCGAGCTACCTCTATGGCCTTTTCATCCACGTCCACCCCCACCACCTCCTGGGCCCCCATCAGGGATGCGGCCAGTGAGAGTATTCCGGTTCCACAGCCCAAATCCAGGACCTTAAGACCAGCAACATCCCCATTGGTGGCTGCATTCCAGACCAGATCCGCGGCAATGGAGGCTGGGGTCAGGTACTGCTCCCGATCCGGATCAGGATCAGAATGGCCGGGTACGTCTTGCAGGGCCATTTCCAGGTGACGTTTTTTAGTGAACATGTTACCAACTTGTATTTCTATATTCAAATCCTTCTTATAGGTTTAAAGAACTGGGGAGTTAGGTTTAAATCCATAATCAGATATAGTTAGAACCATATTAAAAGTTAATAAGTTTAACTGGTGGATTAAAAAACCTGCCAAAGCCATAAAGGAAGATATCATGTTTAACAAGGTCTTGGTTGCCAATCGCGGCGAAATCGCAATAAGGGTGATGCGCGCCTGCAAGGAATTAGACGTCAAGAGTGTGGCTGTCTACTCCGAAGCCGATAATAACTCCCTCTTTGCCAAATACGCCGATGAAGCCCATTACATCGGGGGACCCTCCCCTGCGGAGAGTTATCTTAACATCCCACACATCATAGATGCTGCTTTAAAGTCCGGAGCCGAAGCCATACATCCAGGTTACGGTTTCCTGGCGGAAAACCCCCAGTTTGGTGAGGAGTGTGAGAAAAACGGCCTGAAACTCATCGGCCCTCCTGGATCCGTCATCCGGGATATGGGCAGCAAGATCATCTCCCGGAAGCTCATGGAGAAAGCAGGGGTCCCGGTGGTCCCTGGAACCAGTCGGGGGGTTACCGACCCAGATGAAGCCCAGGAAATAGCTGGTGCCATTGGTTATCCAGTTATTGTAAAGGCCTCTGCTGGTGGGGGTGGTATTGGGATGCGCACCGTCTACGAAGAGGACGAACTTCTCAGGGCACTGGAATCCACCCAATCCGTGGCTGGATCAGCCTTCGGAGACTCCACAGTCTTCATCGAGAAGTACATCGAGGAACCCCGCCACATCGAATTCCAGATCCTGGCCGATGAAGGGGGCCATACCATACACGTGGCTGACCGGGAGTGCTCCATCCAGAGAAGGCATCAGAAGTTAATTGAGGAGTCACCCTCACCCATCATGACCCCCGAGTTACGGGAGCAGATGGGCTCCGCTGCGGTGAGGGCAGCAGCATCCATTGGTTACAGTAACGCCGGTACAGTGGAATTTCTCTACTCTGATGGTGAATTTTACTTCCTGGAGATGAACACCCGGATCCAGGTGGAGCATCCCATCACCGAGATGGTGACAGGTGTGGATCTGGTCCAGGAGCAACTTAAAGTGGCGGCAGGCCAGGAACTTAACTGGGAGCAGGAGGATATCATGATACGGGGACATGCCATCGAGTGCCGTATCAACGCCGAGGACCCCCTGATGGATTTCGCCCCTAACCCTGGGAAGATAACTGGTTACCGGTCTCCAGGTGGATTGGGCGTGCGGGTGGACAGTGGGGTGTACATGAACTACACCATACCCCCCTACTACGACTCCATGATCTCCAAACTCATATCCTGGGGTAACAACCGCCGAGAGGCCATAAACCGGATGCGCCGGGCTTTATCAGAGTACGTTATCCTGGGGGTGAAGACCACCATACCCTTCCACCAGTCCATGATGCTCAGCCCCCACTTCCAGGAGGCCAAGCTGCACACCCACTTCGTGGATGAGTACAAAAAGGAGATCATGGCCAACATGGAGAAGGTGATAGCTGAGGACCAGGCCCGTGTGGAGCGATTGAGATCAACCTTCCTCCCCTCCAAGAAGGTGGCTGCGGTTTCAGCTGCGGTGAACAGTTACATGGCCCATGACGTGGCTAGGAAAAAGTGAAGAGTGGTGATTTGATATGGTTAAAAAGAAGATCCTCAACAGCCTCAACCAGGTTTCGGGAGAATACCAGGAAGAAGAAGAACTAGCCACCCAGGCCGGGATAAGCGTGGATGAACTACGGGATGAGATCCAGGCCATGGTAGGGGATGGTTTCGTGATAGAATCTTCGGAGGAAGGATATAAACTGGTGGAGATTCCCAACCGTCTGTTACCCTACCAGATCCAGAGGGGCCTGGATACCAGTTACATTGGCCATGATATTCGCCTCTTCTCCGAGGTGGATTCCACAAACCAGGTGGCGAAGGACCTGGCCGAGGAGGGTGCCTCCGAGGGAACCATAGTCATCGCCGAGGTGCAAAGGCGGGGTAGGGGTCGTCATGGGAAAAGGTGGCTTTCCCCGGAGGGTGGGGTATGGATGACCATAATCCTCCGCCCGGAGATCCCCCCAGCCAAGGCTCCCCTCTTAACCCTGTTAACTGGTGTGGCCGTGGCTGAAACCCTGCAGACAGAGTGTGGATTGGATGTGGGGATTAAATGGCCCAACGATATACTCATTGGTGATAAAAAAGTCTGCGGCATACTCACCGAGGCCGAAGCTGGTAAGGGGAACCTAGAGTATGTGGTGGTGGGTATAGGTATCGACCTCAACGTGGATCTGGATGATTTCCCCCCAGAACTAAAATACGGGGCCACCACTCTACAGAAGGAACTGCAAAAGGAGATCTACGGGGTGGAAGTGGTGCAGAGATTCCTTAAAAACTTTGAAGAACTCTACGAACAGTTCAAAGATGGCCAGTTCCCTGAAATCCTATCCCAGTGGCGTAGACTATCTAAAACCATAGGTAGATACGTGGAAGTCCATAAGAAGGGTCGCACAGTCTATGGAGAAGCGGTGGGAATTACCAAAGATGGTGTTCTGATACTGGAGTTGGATGATGGCACCCTGAAGAAGGTGATATCCGGGGAATGCATTCACCTACCACACTAATACGTTCCCAGCCCCAACAAGACATGTAGATAATATTTGTCATCCTTTTTAAAGTAAGGAGTTAAAGATGACTCGATACAGGTTATTGATACCCCTCCTAATTATCCTGTTAGGAGTCATATGGTACTCCAACTCCCAGTTACCATTTTCTTCCTCGGCCTATCTTCCTGGTCCGCAGTTAACAGCTGCAGACCGGGTTATGATCGTGGCAGTCCACCCCGATGATGAGACCATAGCCACGGGAGGGCTTATAAATTACTGTACCCTCCACCAAATCCCAGTCAGGGTGGTGGTGTTAACTGATGGTGGATACAAAGGCACGGCAGATTTACGGCACAACGAAACCCTTAACGCCACCAGTGTTCTGGGTCTTCACCCATCAGATGTGACATTTTTAGGATTTCCTGATGGAAGCTTGTACTACCTTTTCAATCATAACTGGGACCTGGAAAACCCCTACCTAAATGGCCAGGGGAGTTCCAGGGTGAATTGTTCCTATGCCTTTAGAGAAAACCAGACCATATGTGGTGTCCATCTAGTACAGGACCTGGAGGAGATTATAAACCAATTCCAACCCTCGGTTATTATCTACCCTGATGGCAACGACCAGCAAGAGGATCATAAGTCAGCACAAGCCTTTCTAGAATACACTACTCTCCATTTAAATTACACCGGCAAAACCTGTAATTATCTGGTACATTTTGCCTATTCATGGCCTTATCCAAGGACTTACAACCCTGAATACAGCCTTTTACCCCCGGAACAGTTCGAAGATGCTAACTGGAATGTTTTCCCCATTAACACCATTATGGAACGAAACAAAGAAGCAGCCCTGAAGAGTTACCACTCCCAGGTAGGGCTTTCATCCTATTTACTATCTTTCATCAGGAAAAACGAATTGTTTTCAAGTTATGATACTTTTAACGTGAAATTAGATGGGAACACTTCCCAGATTCTCTATTTCACTGACCCGGCTGGGCAGGAATATAATCACAACCCCCCTCCTAACTTAGACCTGAAACAGGTGGGCGTCCAGGTCCAAAACAACAAGTTGTGGCTGTATCTCCAAACTGCGGCACCACCCTCTGCCTCGGGGTATTATTGTTTCAGGATAGTGGGTCTGGGTAGCTCTGTAAGCCGTTGGGACATTCAAATCCACCAGGGACAGGCTAAGTCCCTGAAGGTTAACAGTCAAAGTGAAAAACTGCAAGATCTTAAAACAGAGGTACATGGAAGCAAGTTAACAGTAGAAATTCCTCTGGAAAGCTTTGAAAAGTCAGATAAGATTATTCTAAGTGCATACACTTCTAAAGGCCAGGGAACTGTGGATCCCAGCCGCTGGCAGGTAATAAATGTGAAAAAATGAGTTATTCCACCATTATCAGAGCTGAACCATCCCTATTTTCTTGTACACTGAAACAGGCCCTGGTAATCTCTTCTGCTACGTGAATGTTAGTTAAGGTGTGGGGTGTTATCTGGGCCACCTTCACCCTGGAATCACCAGCCAGGGCCAGGTAGGGAATGATCTGATCCGATAAATGGCTGTCCAGTGGGGCATCCCTCTCCAGGTGGAAGAGCAACTCCCGGGCTGCCTCCTCCCCCACCTTCTCTGCTCTTTTACCCCTTTCCCCCAGGGCACTTCCCCCCACCCGGCCCTGGCCTTCACTCCATAACACTATTCCCGAGCCTGGGCCCAGGGCATCCTGGTTGACCTCCACCCTGATATCTATATCGTAGCCCTCATCACCTAGTATTTTCCGGGCTCCATCTGCCTGTCTGCGGGCCACGTGGCCAGGCAGGCGGGTGGCATGGGAAACTCCCCTGATACGTTTCACCCGGAGCTGGGTGAGGGTGAGGGGCTCTAGTTGGGGGGTGGGGGTTATCATCATTTCTACCTGTCCCCCTCCCCGGGGGTAGTATCCTCTCCTTTCGATCTCCAAGTGGGCCTGGTATCCCATGAGGCCCAAGAGTGGTAAAGTAACATTTTTCAGGTAATCCATCAGGGGGGACCAGCGTACATCGGTTCCACCCCTGACAGTGACTCTGAAGGGTGAATCTGCCTTCACAGCCGGGATCATGATTGCCTGCAGTACCAGGCTAATGCTCCCTGCAGTTTTTACATCCACGGTGATGTCCTGTCCTTCTATCTTTCCGGGATGGAACTCGATTTCTTCGGAGCCAATTTCCAGTCCCTTCATATGGGCCTGGGAGAGCTGGCCAATGGCTTTTACTGCGTGGAGGTGCTGGGGCATGAGGCCTGTTTGGGGGCGGTTGGCCCGGATATGGTCCAGGTGTATTGATCTGCCGGTGAATGCAGCCAGGGCCGTGGCCACCCTGAGCAGTGCTCCTCCCCCTTCCCCATAGGATCCTTCAATTTCTATCATAGCTGTGTTCACCTGTACAATAACATGGGACTACTGGTAGAGCAGTCTACGGCAGGAATCCAAGTCATCAACCATACCAGAAAGAGTTTCCAGGGCCCGGTGTAAGCTACGCGTTATATCCCCATCAGTCAGGCGCTTGGCATCATGGGAGGCCAGATCCAGGCGTATAGTGGCTGATGCTCCCGGCATCCCCACGGCGGGGATGGTTAGAATATTTTCCTCCCTTAAAAGGAGCATGGCCAGTAACATAGACACATCCTGGGGGCTTAGTGTGGTTTTAGCCTTAACAAGTTCCATCACAGCGTCTGGGGTGAGCATCACCCCGGTGGGCGTTTTCTCTAGGCCAGAGCAGTCCCGGGATAGCTGAGTGTAGAGGTGGTCCTTCCTTTCCCAGGCCATCTTAATATGGTGGGGTTTATAATTCTCCAGGGCCCGGACCATAGCAGCCATGATGGGTGGCTGTGCTTCCAATCCAAACTGGTGGGCTTTGTCCTTTACAAAGTCGATTAAAGTAGTTTTCCCCGACATCAAACCCCCCCGGGGTCCTTCCATTAACTTGTCAGTGCTGGTGATTACCAGATCCGCACCCATGTCAGTGGCTCGGGGTTGTCCATAGATTACGGTGCGCAGCCGGGCCCCGGAGGCATCATCCACCAAAACCGGTACCTCCTGCTGGTGGGCAATGCCCATGGCCTTTTTAAAGTCCTCCTGACTTAGCACCTGGTGGTCCATGGTGGAACCAGTGATAACCAGTAAAGAGGTGCCTTCCCTTAATTCCAGTTCCTCATCCACAGCCAGCTCCCGGTAGGATGCACCTATCAACTGGCAGCTGCGGGGTATGGAGGGGTGGGAAGGCCTCTCAGGCAGATAATGAACCACTTCCTGGCCGGGTTTCACCAATGCCAGTATCGTAGCCAGTATACCGCTGCTGGTGCGGTTAAGAGCCAGTACCTTCTCACCGCCCAGGTGTTTTCTGCCCCAGAAATCCAGATCCTCCTGGAAGAGGGCTGGTCCGGCGTAGGTTTCCAGGAGGTCGATGTCATCCTGGTTAAGGGGGAAGCCCCCGGCCAGGCCAGTGAGGTCGTAGAGCTTTTCCCGGCCATTTTCCCTCACCAAGTCGGCGATGTAGTGCAGGGCTGTTTCCCGTCTTTTAATTTCATCCAGTGAGGAGTTGACCAGCATAAACTGTTCCCACCAAAAATCAGTCTATTTTCTCCCGTGGTTTTTACGGCTGTCTTCCGGGGTTAACACAATGGCACTGTCTGCCGAGTTCTGTAAGGCAGCGCTGAACCCGGGCTCGGCACCTATGACTATGGTTTCCTTACCATTTTCCTTGGCCTTATTTATTATAGGTAGAAAATCAGCGTCACGGGTCATGAGGGCGATGACGTCGATGTTAGGATTGTAAATAAGTTCCATAGCCTCCACGGCCATGTAGACATCGGTGTCACCAGCAACCACAATGGGGGTGAATCCCTGGTTAACTATGGCTTCTATGAGTTTATCAGAGGCGTACTGGTTAAGAAGAACTTTACCCACCCGCATGTTCCCATACTCAGCGATTATATCCCGCACCAGATCCAGGTTAAGACTGAATTCCTTGCGGAGCATGTTAGGACCATCCACCAGGAGGCCTATGTTCTTACCCCCGGATTCGCTCCTTTTTAATGGTATGTAATCTTTAAGAGAGGTTAACCTCTCAAAACTACGCATTTTTATCACTCCAATCGTTGCAATTGTTATAAAAATCAGGGGTTTTGAAAAAAAATTGGGATAACTCCCACCCCTATCTATCTTAAAATAACTCAAACCCAAAAGGGTGGGGTGGGATCTGCTTATTTATGGCTAATTAAATTTTTCAACTTCCTGACAATTTTTTTAATCTCTACATATCTTATGATTTTCCTGGATTATAATAATTTTCATAAAAGAACAAATAAATTTCAAAGCCCCCATCCCTATTTTGCCCTGAAAAGATCATCAAATCTTATATTAACCATAAATGGATTAGAAGCTTTTAAATCGTAACATAACCAAATAACCTATTTTCATTCCATTTCCGCATCAAATTCATCTTTAAAAAGTTCCTTAACCACTTCCAGCTCGTTACCAGACAGAGAACATATTTTAACTTCATCTTTATCCTGAAAGTAGTACTCCGCGTTGACTATTCCCTCAGCATCACCCATGTACAGGTATAATCCATTCACATACTCCTCTGGATTAGTAGATGGTAAAAATACCTCTATTCGGATCAGGAGGGGTAAGTTATCAAGGAATTCCTGTTTTTGGGCCTCGTTTTTTAGGGCAGCTTTGAACTCTTTCATACGCTTTTGAAGTTCTTTGTTAACCTTGGAATCAGCGTCACTCATATATTCACCATACATAATCTGAACTTAGTTTAATGGTCCCCTGTTAAAGATTGGTCTCTAACAAGATGGAATCCATGTAGGAGTTATAATGGATTTACTTTTAATATTTATCCTTTGAGGAAAAGTAGTGGAGCTTACCCCAAGCTAAGCCAGGAAGGGTCAGACCATTTACCACCCCCTATTCGGACCTTTAAGAGCACACCACATCCACCAGAATCAGTGATGGGTGAAAAGCAAAGTGTCGCCTGATCTTTGCAACTACCCACCTCAATCCCTGCAGGTTAGACCACCACCCCGGTGACTTCATCTAATCCTTCACAAAGAAAATGGGGACTCGGTGGAGACTTCATTTAGAACCTTTTCTATCTTTTCATTATTGGGAATGGCCAGCCACACGGATCCTTCAGCACCAGCCACCCCACCAGCCGCCACCAACTTTGCCTTGGCCCCTGTGAGGAATTTTATAGCCTCTATTTCGGTGAAAACCTCTCCTGGCACTGGTAACAGGCGGGGTCCCTTGAGGCCTGGCTGGTTCAATTCCACTGCCAGTTCGTTCAGGTCACTGCTCACTCTTTTTTCCAAACCCACCGGTAAGATAAGCCTCACCCTTCTACCCACCACCCCTGGTAGGGCGGCGCCTATGGTACCTGCCTGGGGGTGGCCGATGAAGATGGCGGCCTGTTTAAGATCCAGGTTAAGGGCGTTAGCCCCCTTCAAGATGATGTCTCCCTCTTTTAAGGAGTCAACCACATCGAATATCCTCATTCCCTTTTCCCAGACCCCATCTGTGATTATCACATCTCCTGGGAAGCCAGCGTCATCAGCGTAGCGTCCATCCGGATTCACAGGAGCCCCTGGTGGCAGCACAATTCCCCTGAAGAATCTTTTTCTGGAGAAATCATTTTCCTGACCCATACTTTTCAATATTTCTTCGGCCACGTAACCATTGGTGGTGCCAGCGATGATTGCCAGGGTGCCGGATCGAAGTGTTTTTTTAATTTCAGGATGTTCCATCAGGGCTTTTGCAATGAGTCTTTTACCTGCTGCAGGGGTGATTAGAAACTGTTTCATGATACTAAATGATTCTATGAGTTTCTATAAGTTACGGAATCCACCTTCCCCGTTATCATTTAAAGGCGGAGTCAACCTTTAAAAAAAATTCCCTTACCAATGGATACAAATTTATCATCAGTTACTCTTCCATGGGTGTTTTTCACCTCCTGATAAGAATTCAATGCCATTTTAAGAGGTGCTGCAAAAATTGATAATCAAAAGTAGGCTAAAAAGTATTAATGACATAAAAATAATAGGGCATCAGTATACGTTGTGAGGATGATGATCGATGCCCTACTATTGGTAACCTGAACCATGGACCCATGGCTTATAAAAAAAATTACATATTAAGTACACGGGTTTATGGTAATACTTTATTATTTCTTATCATATAATATGATTAATCATTACATATATAGTTAGTGATATGTTACTGATCAATTCCCCAAAAAAAGCAGAATATTTCTGTAAAAAGATTAGTAATTGTTCTTTTAACCTTGTAGATGCACTAAAATCCAGGGATGCAGTGTTGGTGTAGATAGTTCACACCGTGTGCAATGTAAAAATATATTAATCATCAAAATCATACTAAATATTGTCCTGGATACTGAGTATTGTTAACAACAGGAAAATGGGGGGGGAAGCTTTGTTCTCATTGGTAATTCCCACAAGAGGTTGGGGGTTAATCTGCCAGTTGATTCTGGACCAGTTATTGGATATTAACATAAGGCATTTTTCCATTTATTCAGGCTATGAACTATTTTACATCCTATTGTTCCCATCTTTCCAGGTAAATATTGCGAATTCTGCTTCTCCTGGCTCAATAATTATTCGAAATTGTGATCTGCAAAGGCGAGGTGAAAAAGATGGATAAAGAGCTATACGTCAAAGAGGCTATACAGAATAGGGTTGACTTCGTGGAGCCCTTAAAAAAAACTGGATACAATATGGGAGAACTCCATGCCTTAAAATGGGTTCTGAAACTTTTAAATGATGAGATACTGGTGTATGATGAGGAAACTTACTGGAAGTTGATGAAATCTGAAAAAGATTGCCCTACCTGTAATGCCATACTACTACGGGTAACGGGAAAATATAATGGGACCTATGAATCCTATGCTCCACCTAATGAGTATGGAAGATCCCTTAAGGAACATTTAACAAGTGTAAAAGAAGCTGATGGATGCATGGGAGATACATGTATCGAAAAAGATGGAGAGAAAATAGTAATGATCTACTCTGAGAATAAATGACTGCCCTTTAAATGATGAGCGGATTCATAAAATTAGATTCCTAACCCAACGATTAATTATTGATTCTTGTTTAGTTATAAAACTAGTTAATACCTAATTTTCATTAGTTTTTAACTGAAATAGTTATTAAGTCAACACCTCCAGAAATGGGGAAGCTTTAAATACATCTTCGGACATTTTACCATATAGTGTCATTATATGACATTAAGGTAAATTATGTTATTTAATGACAATTAATTTAGAAATGTCGTTATGAAGGGATTGGAATGCCCATATCAGACAGGAAAGAAAGAGAAAAAGAAATGCGGCGAAAAGATATCATCGACACAGCCGAGAAATTAATCTTTGAAAATGGTTATGAAAACATTACCATGGCTGACATAGCTAAAGGTAGTGAATTAGCCAGAAGTACATTGTATCTCTATTTTAAAAATAAAAAAGAGATATATCTATCCATATCTATTAGAGGTACGCAGATTCTAAACAAAATGTTCAAAGAATATTATAATAGAGGCGAAACAGGACTAGAAAAGGTTAAAATGCTCATGATTGCATTTTATAAATTCTATAAAGAATATCCTGGCTATTATGATGTTAACTGGCTTTCATACCCCGTTGCATTTAATCATGATCTGCCGAAAATGAAAGAAGTAAAGAGAATGAGGATGGAAGGCTTTTCATTGTTTGGAAAAGCACTTCAAGAGGGGATAGAAGATAGGTCCATTAGATCCGATATAGACCCTGTGAAAACAAATCTTGTTCTAGCTTTGTCTATACAAAATGTGTTAAATCTTCCCCCTACAATGGAGTTGCACATGAAAAATAACAATCTGACCCATAAGGAGCTAATTGATTATACCATGGACCTGATGCTGCATTCATTAGAATAATTTTATGGGGGAGATTAATATGCAAAGTAAGAGCAAAACCAAGAAAAAAAGTTTCATATCAAAAGATACTGTTAACTGGAAATTGTATTTAATTTTACTGGGTGCATGTATCTTTGGAACCCTGGCGGTACTGCCGTATACTCTCACCCTTCAAGGAGGATTACTGGAAAATTCCACGGTACCCTTGTACTTCATACTGGCTGCTCAGATTATCCAGAGTATAGTCCTGTTCTCAGTTACCATATTTATTGGCCTGTTACTCTCTAAAAAGGTTGGACTGGAACTACCCATACTGGAAGGATGGCTGGAGGGCAGGGAAGTTAAAAACTATTTAAAATCCGTACTGGGAAATTCAATTGGGCTCGGTATCCTGGCCAGTATCATGATAATAGGAATTGACTATTTGTTTTCCTCCACCGGACTGACCAGTAGTATTGTTATGGCCCAGATAACTCCCCCCGCCTGGCAAGGACTCCTTTCATCATTTTATGGTGGAATAAATGAAGAGATCCTCCTCAGATTATTCCTGATGACCCTAATTACCTGGATAATCTTTAAGATCAGAAAAACAGAGGAAGGATATCCTACCCACACCGGTATGTGGTTAGCTATTATCTTAGCCGCACTTATTTTTGGTATGGGCCACCTGCCAATGGTCATGGCCCTAGCTACCCTTACACCTCTACTGGTTATGAAAGTGATAATCTTAAATGCAGTGGGTGGAATTATATTCGGATGGCTATACTGGAAAAAAGGTTTAGAATCCGCCATGATATCACATTTCTCGGCGGATATAGTGCTGCATGTGGCTCTACCACTGGTAGCAGTGATTTGAGTCATCAACAATTAATTTCATTTTTTTTAAAAGTTTTATAAATAAAATCCAGTGCCAAATTTTATTTGCATAAATAAGTCACAAGAAAAGTTATCAGTGGTTTTCAGGTAAATTGCAGGCTACTAAATATCAGATCAAAGTTCTTCTTCTGACTTTCATAGCTATTACCAGCAGTTATTAGTATCAGGGTGTAGATGTTATCATTCCTCTCAAAAGCAATGATCCTAGCTTCTGAGATGATTCCTTCACTAGTTCTGGTTAAAGAGGTTTCATTGGCCACCACCCCGGAGACGTTGGTGGTTCTTTTCCTTGTGACTTTAGCTCCCTTCTGGGCCAGTCTTTGCTGCACATCAGTCACCGTGGAATTAAGATTAAGCTCTGAAGTTTTTGGGATCGTAATATAGATAAATGCCGTGCCCTCGGTAATATTTAAAGATTCTAACTCTTCCAGTGTACTGGACTCGTTAATGTACTTACCTGCTGTTGGATCAGTAACTATTACCCCTTCTACACCAGCAACTTCGATACTTCTGGCAATCTCCCATGTATCTGGATAGTTAAAGAATACTGAACTGGAATTATAGTAATTGGTTTTTTCTTCATCCGGATTTTGAATGGTGCAACCAGATGCCAAAACCACCATTACCAATAGTATAATCAGCCCCAAGGACTTCTCCCTCATCCAACACTCCCCTGTCTTTATAGATTAACTTAACACAAGAAGACAAATATAATTTTAGATTACAGATAGTAATAAAAATAGCCAAGATAGTAGATCATCAGCGAAGTAGTAGTAATAATTTACTTCGTTATAGGTTAATATTACGAAGTTAATTTTTTTCCCAGCACAATCGGTGCAGAATTTTTTTTTAGAGGAGTTTGCATATGACACCAGAAACATAGTACAAGGTATAGAATGGAACTATAGATCCATCGTGAATTGATTTTTTTTATGGTGAGGACCATGATCACCGCTGGCCAGGACCTGTACTGCCACCAAAAACCAGGAGTTACCGGAGCCGTAGTCAGGTATAAGGATAGAAACTGTGTATTAACTACCCAGCACCTTTTAAGGGTGGGAGGTTGTGTTGTAGGGGATGGGGTAACCCTAAATGGATATAAGGGGTGGGTGCTGGAGATCTGGATGGACTATGACCTGGCAGTCATCGAAGTCCAGGCCCCCTCCTCCCAGATGGACTTCTCCTTCCTGGGGGAGCCGGAGTTGGGGCCGGCCTACACTCTGCATGGTGAGGTGGAGAATCACTGCCAGATCATGACCCTGGGAAGGACCTACCATTACCTGGCCTTTGCCCACACCAATCTTCCCCTCCCAGGTGACAGTGGATCACCGGTGATCCAGAAGGGGAGGGTGGTGGGTGTTTTGTTATCGGTTTTCTACAACAACGCCGCTGGTCTGGCTGCTTCACTCCAGGATCTGCCACTGGATTTAGGGAGGTGATAACTATGAGTACATCTATTCCGGGCCTGGTGGAACTGCCTGAGTTCAGGGATCGCGTAAGGGTTTTCCAGGACCGGGAAGAGGCTGGAAAAGTATTATCAAAGATGTTAAGGGAGTTTCGCAACACGGATACCCTGGTACTGGCCATACCCTCAGGTGGCGTGCCAGTTGGTGTGGTTCTGGCCCGGATACTTCACCTGAACTTGGATGTGGCGGTGTCCAGTAAGGTCACCCTTCCCTGGAACCCTGAGGCAGGGTATGGGGCTGTGGCCTTTGATGGTACCGTGGTCCTCAACCATGATCTTATTGAGCGGCTGGGACTGGATGAGGCCACCACCAAGCAGGGCCTGAACCTGACCAGGGATAAGGTGAAAAGAAGGGTGCAGAAATTCAGGGAAAATAACAAGCTGGATATCCGTGACAGGAGGGTGATACTTACCGATGATGGCCTAGCATCGGGTTACACTTTACTAGCCGCCCTCCAGGCACTTGAAAACCAAAAAGTTAAAGAAAGGATTGTAGCCACCCCCACCGCCCACCTAGATGCATTGGAGATGTTAAAATCCCATTTTGATACTGTTTTCTGCCCTAATGTTCGTAGTGGGTGGAGTTTTGCCGTGGCAGAGGCCTACCATTACTGGAGTGATGTGGAGGAGGATGAGGCAGTGGCGTTACTCAAAAAATTCCGCCAGGAGAAAGAAAGGTGGAATGAAAAGTAGATTATCTAAAAAAATGGTAGGGGGCACAGCACCACCCCCAGGTAAAGATCATCAAAAACCTCATATTTCCAGTGCACAGGGTACATGGACCAGGACATTTAGGTGCATTTCTAGAAAAATATTGGACTGGCTAAAAAAAATGCCACCAAAGGGATAATAAATTGAAAGGTGATAAAATACTAGTGAGGTGAAAAAAATATGCCAGGCACTACTGATCCCCTGACATCCTTGAACTTCATATTTTGTATAATAATTTTGATCATGGGATACTGGGGTTTTCGTAAATATGAGGAACCCCTCCTATTCTATATTGGTATGGCCTTCGGACTTTTCGGAGTGTCTCACCTGGCACTGATTAGCGGATACCCCAGTAATTTATGGGTGCTAATACTGATCAGGACTGTGGCATATTTACTGGTTATATTTGCCCTGTTCCAAGCCATAAGGCGATGATGGATATTTTTTAAATTAACTATCAATTCCAAAAAGGATTTGTTATTATACAAAATGCTATCCCATCAGGGGACTAAGATCCTTGTTCACAGACGGTGGAACCAATCCTCATTTTATATACATTCACGGGAAGTTTAACACATGGAGTTACTATTATTAAAAGACGTGGTCATCATATTGGGGCTGTCAGTTGCGGTGCTTCTACTTTTTAGCCGGATAAAAATACCATCCATCCTGGCCTTCTTTGTAAGTGGAGTGCTGGCCGGCCCCCATGGACTGGGACTTATCAGTTCCGTCAGCCAAGTAGAACTTATAGCTGAACTGGGTGTTATATTCCTACTTTTCACCATTGGATTGGATTTTTCAATGGATAAATTCTCCCAGATAAAAAGATACGCCCTAGTGGGGGGCTCCCTGCAGGTGGGGTTAACAACACTGACGGTGACTATGATAAGCCTGGCATTGGGCTTCCCCATATCAGAATCTATTTTCATGGGACTATTGGTTTCCTTCAGCAGTACCGCCATTGTCCTAAGGATCCTTCAGGATAAAAAGCAGCTGGACAGTGTCCATGGACGAACCGCCCTGGGGATTCTTATCTTCCAGGACCTGGCTGTGGTGGTTGTAATCCTCTTAACCCCCCTCTTGGCTGGCTCCCCATCCAATGGCCTGGGTGATTGGCCGCTGCTTATAGGCCTGGGTGTGGGACTGGTGGCCTTCACAATCATCAGCAGCCGCTGGCTGGTGCCCTGGCTGTTACATTACATAGCCTATTTCAAGAGGAGAGACCTGTTCCTTTTAACCATCATCGTGATCTGCTTTGGAATTACCTGGATCACCACCGCCCTGGGATTATCCCCGGCATTAGGTGCATTTTTGGCTGGCCTTATAATATCCAACACTGAGTACAGTTACCAGGCCCTGGGTAATGTGCTGCCCTTTCAGGATATATTTATGAGCATATTTTTCATCTCCATTGGTATGCTCTTAAACGTGGGCTTCCTCCTGGAAAATCTATTCCTGATACTCCTCTTAACCCTGGCAGTTATACTCCTCAAATCCATAATTGCCGGTATTGCCACGGCATTATTGGGACTGTCCTTCAGGGTTATGGTGCTGGTAGGATTAATGTTAAGTCAGATTGGGGAGTTCTCCTTTATCCTGGCTGCAGAGGGGCAGCTCTTCGGCATCATCACTGAGCCCTTCTTTCAGATGATCCTCTCAGTCTCCATCCTGACCATGTCCCTGACCCCCTTCTTTAAAGACAGGGCCCATCAGATATCAGGGAGCCTGGAGAAGATGTTACCATTATCTGACAGGATACGCCGCGGAGCATACCCCCTACCCACCCCCCAGGATACTCCCCCAGAGGACCATCTCATCATCGTTGGATTTGGAGTTAACGGGAAAAACATGGCTCGTGCTGCCTCCAAGGCCCAGATACCCTACGTGGTGTTGGAACTGAATCCCCAAATTGTTAGAAATGAAAAAAAACATGGCCAACCAATCTACTATGGAGACGCTGCTCAGGCTACAGTTCTGGAGCAGCTGAACATCCATGAAGCCCGGATCATGGTGGTGGCCATCTCTGACCCGGTGGGAAGTCGTAAAATAGTGGATATTGCCAAAAAAATTAATCCTAACGTCTACATAATCGTCAGAACCCGTTACATTTATGAAATCGATGAACTGTACTCCTTAGGGGCGGATGAGGTGATACCCGAGGAATTCGAGACTTCGGTGGAGATCTTCAGCCGGGTTATGAAGCAGTACCAGTTACCCCCTGATAAAATCAACCAGTTCATCCATGAAATCCGATCCGATGGCTACGGAATGTTCCGAACCCTCACCAACTGGGAAATCAATACCTGCAGTATCAACGATGCTTTAACTGATCTGCAAGTCTCATCCTACACTATTGAAGAGGATAAACTGTTAAAAGAGCTCCATCTGGAAAGTCAGGGCTTGACACCCATCGCCGTGGCCCGGGGTAAGCAGACCATCCGAAACCTGGATGACAATTTTCTGCTGGAACCAGATGATGTGTTGATCTACACCCATCAGGCCGAGGTAGAGTAGTTTATCATAAATTGTCTCCAGTATCCTCCCAAGCATCCTGAATTGCATATCCAAAAATTTAATCACAGAATATATATTAATAGTGGGTGGCGAAGAAATTTTAGGTAATGGTTTTTGAACAGTTCCTCCTGGTTGCATCCTTGTTGATTTTTATCAGCATCATAATCAGCAAAGTTTCCTACCGACTGGGAATCCCATCCCTACTCTTTTTCCTTTTAATAGGCATGCTTGCTGGTTCTGAAGGACTTGGCGGTATTTATTTTGATAACCCAGTGATTACACAAGCCATGGGAACAATAGCACTAGTGTTCATCCTTTTTTCCGGGGGGTTAGATACCAAGTGGGGGGAGGTCAGACCAGTTTTGGGGCAGGGGATTGTGCTATCCACCCTGGGAGTTTTCATTACAGCAGTTGCCGTGGGGCTGTTCATAAACTGGGTCACCAACTGGCCCCTGTTACTGTCCTTACTCATCGGATCCATTGTTTCCTCCACCGATGCAGCCGCTGTGTTCTCCATTTTCAGTTCCCATAGAACTGGTCTTAAAAATAACATTGAACCCCTACTTGAATTAGAAAGCGGAAGCAACGACCCTATGGCTTACTTCCTCACCATCACCCTAATACATCTTATCTTAAATCCAAGCACATCCCTGCAGTCCATGATCCTGTCACTAATTCAGTCCATTGGACTGGGAATATTGCTGGGTGTGGTCTGGGGGAAAGGATCAGCAAAACTCTTAAACAGCATCAAACTACAGATCACCGGGCTTTATCCTGTCCTCTTGATTGCACTATCTGGCCTGATGTTTACGGTAACCTACTTCATGGGTGGGAATGGCTTTCTAAGCGTCTACATTGGGGCCATGATCATTGGAAATAGTGATTTTCTCCATAAAAAAACTCAAAAAGAGTTTTTTGATGCGATAGCCTGGTTGTGGCAAATTTTCATGTTCCTGATCCTGGGTCTTCTGGTGTTTCCCTCAGAAATCATTCCAGTAATGGGTATTGGACTTCTCATATCATTTTTCCTAATACTGGTGGCCCGGCCCCTCAGCATCTTTTTATGCCTGGCCCCATTCCAGGCAGGGTTTAAAGATAAAATTTTAATATCCTGGGTGGGTATAAAGGGTGCTGTCCCCATTATCCTGGCCACCTTCCCCATAGTGGCTGGTATTCAAGGGGCTGATATGATCTTCAACGTAGTTTTCTTCATCACCATTACCTCCGCCCTGATCCAGGGATCCACCATTTACACCCTGGCCCGATATCTGGGCTTGAACCAGTGATAAAAACCTGGACATAGAACTGCTGCGAGGCCTGAAATGAGGTGTTGGCCTTAATTTTAAGGGGATAGGAATCTGTTCATGATGGCTGGGGCATTATCCACCGGTCAAAGTGGGAGCAACACCAGGGCGCCAAGGTTGACACCAGATCTGACTGCCTGATAAAATCTTGTCCCCTAGTACACCATATCAGTTAATGAAACTATAGGTTCTTCATTTTAAAAACCATAAATTAATTTACCAGAACAATAAAGTTGCTACTATGGTTAAAACTACCCCTGCAGATACTATTCTAGAAAAAATGGATCCGGAAGTTCAGAATGCCTTCAAAAAACTGGCCCAAGCCATCCACAAGGAGGGAGCCCTATCCACCCGGGAGAAAACACTTATAGCATTGGCCTCTTCAGTGGCCATTCGTTGTCAGGACTGTGTGAAGCGGCATGCTAAGCTGGCCACCCAGGCCGGTGCCAGTCAGGAAGAACTTTTAGAAGCCGCAGCCCTAGCTAGTCTGGTGAGGATGGGCTCTGGTTTAAACACCGCCTCCACCATTGTGAAAGATTAATAAACTATATCAACCATCCCCCTATACTAAACATAAACCATGGTTCAGATATTTTTTGATTAACAACCTTTAACCATCCCTTTCTATTAAATAGGCCTTAATTACTGGAAATGGTAACAGAATTTACCATTGGTGTTGATGTGATAATCAGGAGGTTTGTATAGTGAAGTACAAAGCCCTAGTCCTGATCCTGGTGGGACTCGGAGTCCTGGCCGTCATGGTCCTCTTCATTGGACCGGCTAAGATAGAGGACGCCATTAAACTGGCTGACCCCTGGTACCTAGCCCTGGCTGTGATCCTCCAGTTTGTAACCTACGGCCTGTGGACTTTAAGATGGTCCATTAACATCCAGTCAGTGGGGTTGTCCATTGAAAATCGGGACCTTCTCCCCATGCTCCTGGTGGGCCTGGCCGTTAACAACATCACCCCCAGTGCCCGGGGGGGAGGAGAACCAGTTCGGGGTTACATACTGAGTAAGTACACTGCATCTTCCTTTGAGAAGGCCTTTGCCACGGTCATCGCTGACCGGGCCCTGGATACCATCCCCTTCATTGTGTTATCGGTGATCACCATCATAGCCGCGGCTTCACATCTGAATTTACCAGGCTATGGATTGTACTCCATCACCATCGCAGTGGTGGTACTGGTGTCCGGGTTCCTGGTACTACTGTACATGGCCTTCAACCTGGAATTCGGACGTAAAGTATCCTTGTGGATAGCAAGGGTCATAAAACGGTTTTCCAGGAAGGAACACAGTCAACTGGAGGAGAAGGCCCTGAAGGCAATTTATGACTTCCAGAACAGTATGCGTACCATGGGGAAGGATAAAAACGTCCTGGTCTATGGCCTGGCCCTATCCTTTTTCATCTGGTTTCTGGAGATCCTCCGGGTGTACATCATATTCGCAGCCTTCCATGTGGATGTGTCACTCCTGGTCATAGCTGAGGTCTTCATCATATCCACCCTAATCGGATTCATACCCCTCCTCCCGGGTGGTCTGGGGGCGGTGGATGGACTGATGATTATACTCTTCTCAGCAGCAGGCATACCCCCATCCACAAGTGCAGCAGCCACCATCATAGAGAGATTAATATCCTTCTGGATGACCACCATCCTGGGCCTGATATCTTTACCCTACTTCGGGGCCGCAGCAGTGGAGAAGGTGTTCAAAAAGGGACATTGACCATGACAGCCCCCCACAGGACGTGCCAAGATCCGGGGGTTCGCTGCCCTGTTCCTCCCCCGCCACCATAAACTGCCACCAGGGTCTGGTAAGGGATGGTACATGGTGAAGTTCCCCATGAGAATATTCAATAATCACCCTATCCCATATTAGTATTAAGTGGAGGTGTAGAATTGCCGGGTATAGGGGAATTGGAAAAAATCCTGGAGGACCTAGGAAAAGCTGACCCTGAGTCATTCCAGATTTTCAGTGACATTTTTCTGGTTGAATCCAGCCAGGGTAATATGGTGTTTCCGGAAAGCTTCAAGGAAAAGGCGAGAGAATACTTTGGAATTAAAAAAGATGGCCGAGTCATTGAATCCCAGGACCAGGTATTGGGGCGCCTGGAAAGGCAGGGCATAATCAGCATCTACAATCACTGGACCGGGGAAGGATCCCTGTTCAATTCTCTCCGGGCAGAAAGGCCAGGTATAAGCAGGGATGAATGGGAGAATGAGCTCCGAGTCATTGATGAACAAGTAAAAAGCAGCACCCCTGGCTGTGACTTTTGCCAGCCCGAAAAATACACACCTGAAGATGTTTTCGGCAGGATAAAGGGCAGACACTGTATAACTGGAGCCAACATTGCCAAATATGATGCCTGGAGTAGTATCATATTTTTCAACCGCCACCACCCCCTCAGGTTCAACTACAAGGAGGTGGCTGATTACCTGGAAACAGGGTGGTCCTGGTTTTTAAGGGTCCAGGAACAGGACCCGGATTATGGATATCCCACCTTTTTATGGAACTGCCTCCCCCGGGCTGGGGCATCACAGATACATGGCCACGCCCAGATACTCATGAGTAAAAGGCCTTATGCTAAGTTCAGGGCATTGTTGGATGGTGTAACACGGTACAGGCAGGAGAAGGATAGGGATTACTTCCAGGATCTTTACAGGTGCCACCAGGCAGTGGGCCTGGCCACAGGAGATGTGGACTTGGGGGTTATAGCCAGCCTGACTCCGGTTAAAGAAAAAGAGCTCATCATCCTGAGCCAAAAATCGCCCTACCAATCTGATAGGGTTAAGAAAACCATTTACTCTGTTCTTAGAATATTTTTAGATGTGCT
>Ga0209722_1001321_pt1 | contig 22227 bp, 25 predicted proteins | sample BioC12SIPDNA_2_FD_185745 | JGI IMG/M metagenome (GOLD analysis project Ga0209722, IMG submission 185745) | Anaerobic biogas reactor microbial communites from Washington, USA - Biogas_R1_A C12 SIP DNA (SPAdes) (version 2) | ecosystem: Engineered > Bioreactor > Anaerobic > Unclassified | place... | reverse complement strand
ACAAACTTAAACGCGTGCGCGGAGGGCGCCAAATGCTGTAATGCAATACCTCTGAAGTCCTGCAAACGTTCGTACTTCTGCGACTCCATGAACTTGCTGATTTCACTCTCTATCCTACCGATAGCTTCAAAACCGTCCACCAGTAGCAGAGTACAAAACGACACTGCTGTCGCTCCAAACATCATCATTTCGATAACATCCTGCCAGTTTAGAAGGCCTCCCGTTCCAACCACCGGGATGTTCACCTCACGCGCTATGCGGGCGACAATACCCTGGGCAAACGGCTTTAGAGGCGCACCCGCGGTGGCAAGTGCCGCATTCTGTGCACCCGTCATCATTAACTGGCCGTCATTAAAAATATCGATTTTGTAGGAACCGTTAGCAATGTTAATTGCATCAAGAGCATCAGCGCCATGTATCTCCATAATCTTGGCCGTTGCCACTACATCTATTCCCTCGGGGCATATCTTCGCAAGTATAGGAATATCTACTGCTTGTTTGGTGGCTTCTATCCCTACCGATACCCAATGCGGAAATTGCTCCATAGTAGATTGAATCATATCTACATCTGTTTTGCTGAGCAATTCACCGGCTTTTAGATGTGAACCGGCATGACCCGATACTTGCGGCGAGAAGTTGAGTTCAATGAAATCAGCCCCAGCTGTCTCGGCGCGTTGCGCCACGGTAACGAAGCTATCAAGAGCCTCAAGCCCGATAAATGGAATATTGGCGCCTATTTTGATATTGGTAGTGCGCTTTGCCGTTTTTATCAGGTCTATACCTTGGTCATATGACAGCATATGGCCTCCGGCAATGCCACAAACGGTTTTCGTGGACGGATCTAAGTAGAAACGCAGCAGCCAGCTCAGTCCGACTGCATCTGGTGGTAACATGCCTTTAATGATAACCGCAGATGCCCCGCACTGTTCTGCCTGTTTGATTTGTCTTATGTCGCGTGACGCATCAGAAGAAGCGACTATGAGAGGATTCTTTAGTTGTATACCACACAGATCAGTTGTTAGATCAACCATCACGCATACTTCCTTGGATAGGCCTTTGGGTCGGGTGCCTACACAGACTATCAAAGCAGACAGTCCAGCGTAGAGACTAGCACCGTCCGCAGAGAATTGACGGAGGGTGATGGAGCACCAACGGGCAACCAGCAGGGGCCATGCTTGCGGGGTCACCAAACCGTACTTACTGGACTAGCGCACTGATGACCCCAGCCGGGCTGAACATCGATAACGGCTCGTGTTCCACCGTGCAAGGGTTTGTCACAGGCCCTCTGACACAGCAGAGGTGGGCTGCACCGGTCAGGCCGCCCCTGCAGCTGCCCGTTCTGCACGTCGCGCTCCGGTAAGCTCGGCCCAGGACACGGGAGAGATGACCAGAGCCCCCACTCCCACCAGCAGAGAGGGAACCGTCCAGATAGCGAAGGCGACCAGACTGAAGCCGGCCGCATGAGTAGCCGGCACTCCGAACAATCCCAGCCCCAGGACGCAGAAGAACTGCCAGGCCCCGATCTTAGCCGGAGCGTTTGGGATGAGGGTGCCGATGGTGATGATGCCAAACAGCCCGGCGGCCTCCAGGAAAGAAAGATCAAGGTGATAGGCATAGAGCATCAGCCACATCACCGTGACCTGCAGGGCGACCATGCCCAGGCCGGTGGAAATGGAAACGGGCATGGTCCAGACCTTAACCGCTTTGGCACCCTGGAGCAGGTCGAGTGAGGTGGTCTTGACCATTCTGCCCAGCCGGCCGACCGGCTGACGAGCATCCACATAGCCATGCAACCGTTTATGCTGAAGCCTCATGAGAAGACCGACAACCAAGAGAACAACCACTAATCCGACCAGCGCCCACAGCGCGGTATCAACGCTTGCCGGCACTCGCAAACCTCGCATGGCCAGCCAAGCCACCAGGGCTAGGGCCACCCCGTCTGCGGCCCGTTCTATTGCCTGCGACGAGAGAATCCGCATCGTCCCCGTACGGGTGCGCCTGGCCACCACGACCCCCCGGACCAGGTCGCTCGGGCACAGCGGCAGGATACCGCTCATGAGCGTGCCCACGAAGATGGCGTGGAGCAACACCCGCATGCGGGTCCTCAAGGGGCGCAGGAGGTAGCCCCAGCGCCAGGCTTGGACCACGCGGGGCGCCATCTGCAGCACCACGGCCAAGACCACCGGCCACCACATCATCTGGGAGATGCCTGCCCCCAGATCGGAGAGATTCAACTTCAAAAGCACGTAGGCGAGTGCCCCGGCAGCCATAACGTACGTGAGCCACTTGAGCCGCCGAGAACGAGATGACCGACCACCCCTGTCGGGAGGACAGGCCTCTCCTGGTCGTACCTTCACGTGATTCAACTACTGCCTGGGAAGGCGACGCGAAGGGAAATGCGGGGAAATCTTCAATTGGCTGAGTAGGTTACCCTATCGCGCCCGGATATGTAAGGCGTCGAGAGACCACCCCTCTGTCCGGCCGGTCGAGGAGGAATCCCTCAGTCCCCGGCATCGACCAGGGCATGCGTCAGTCCCGGCTGGGCCACCGTCCACGCGATCGCCAGCTGAGCAAGCGTGGCCGAGTGGGTGTCGGCAACAGGCCGAATCTCGTCCAAGAAAGCCAGAATCCGCTTGCGTCCGGCCACATTGAATCTTGAGCTCTGCGCGCGTAGGTCGCCCACGGAGAGCTCTCGATCCGCTGTCATCTTCCCGGTAAGCAGCCCTTGGCCGAGCGGCGAGTAGGCGAGCATGGCAATACTGTTGCGCCGACAGTAAGGTAGCTGCTCAGCGGACGTCGACCGATCCAGCATGCTGTACTTCTCCGGCCAAGCGCCGAAGGCCACCACCGATGCTTCTATGCCTGACTGACCCACTACCTGATACCGCATGCCATTTCCTCCCGCCACGGGCCCTCGGTCTCCCTACATCATGGCACGGGCATCCTGTCTTTGGGACAGCGACGGGGTGGCCGGGGCCGTGATGTCTACGCGTCCTATGCCATCGCGAAATGGACGATGACTCCGACCGTCCAGACCGATCCCGCGAGAGACACCATTCCGAACTCGACAAGCATTCCCAGACCCATCGCTTTGAGCGCTTCGCCGCTGGACCTGAGGGCCGACCGCAGGTCTCGCCGCCTCAGGTACTCGCCCACAAGCAGGCCGGCGGCAAAGCCGATGAACAGACCGGCTACGGGGATCACGAACATCCCGACGATGCCGGCAAGCACCGCCACGAGTATCGAACGTCGGGGAATACGTGCTCTTCTGAGCTTCCGCCCCGCAAGTAGGGCGCCGGCCGACCAGCCCACGCAGGCCAGCAGGGCTCCAATGCCGGCGGCGGTCCATGACGCGGCCGAGCTCATGGCGTAGACACCGGCAGCGCCGCCGGCTCCGCCGTGCTCCGCATCCCGCCGGCCGCCCGAGTCACCCCGGAGCAGCAGGATCATGCCAGGATCGACAGCGCGGCAGCAGCCGCAAAACCCAACACGGTGAATAGGCCCACCAATCGCCCGCCATGCTCAAAGGCTTCAGGCATCATCACATCGGCCAACATCATGAGCATGGCCCCACCCGCGAAGGCCTGAACAACGCTGTAATCGGCAGTGGGAACCCGCTGGATAAGGACGTAGCCAAGTGCCGCGCAGCCAGCCGAGACCAGAACCATTACAATCCACATCCAGAGAATGCTGCGTCGGGAGTGGCCAGCGGCAGCCAGGTTCACCGTTCCGGCGACTCCTTCCGGTAGGTTCGAGATAAAGACGGCCGCGAGAAACGCCACACTTACGGAGCCGTCCAGAGCCAGCCCGATTCCCAGCACGAGCGACTCCGGGATAGCGTCGAGGAGCGTACCGATGAAGATGGCTGCACCCGAACCCTCCACTCTCTTGCCGACGATCTTCTTCCGATGCGCGCCGCCCATATGATCCACAAGGTAATCAACCAAGAAGAAGGCCCCTGCACCCAGCACGAAGGCCACGGCCATCTCCCAACCGACAATGGCCGACTCGGGCACCAGTTCGTACGCTATGGCGCTGATCAGTGCACCGGCACCGAACCCCATTACGAGACCGAGAGCCCGGTTGGAGAGTCCCCGCTCGGCCAGCAAGTACCCGACCAGCAATGAGCTGGCCGCCAATCCTCCCCACAGAAGCGCCGGTAGCACGAACAGTCCCCCCATTTGAGCACGGAACCCAAGACGAGTCACCGCCGTCAGGCGCATGCCCGTTGCCACTCACACTACAGCATCAGAACCCATCGCAAACGGCCTTTGCTGGTCGATCGACGGAAGATGAACCTGTTTGTGTGCAGCGCGTGGGCGATACGTGCTGGTCTCGGATCTCGTAACTACCCTCCCGGCATGCGGGCTTGGCCTACTCGAGAGGAGGTCATCTGAGGAGGGAGCAACGGCCAACCGGTCATCTGTCTCCGGGAGCGGGTCTCGAGGCCGACAGAGGACCCATGAATAAGGCACTCGTCATCTCCGGGATAGCCTGCATCGCCGTAGGCCTGGCAGTGCTCGTGCTCCTTTCGGTCCTTTGGTCCTCTGGACCCAACGCCCGGTTCGCAGTGGGCGATATGGATCGCCACTTCATCGAAAAGATGATCCCGCACCACCAGATGGGCGTGATGATGGCCCGCATGGTCCTATCCCGCACCGACCGTCCGGAGATCGAAGAGTTGGCGCCGTCTATCATCAGTACCCAGACCGACGAGATCGAACAGATGCGAGCGTGATATCGAGCTTGGTATGAGTAGGGGGATGTGCCCGGCCTGAGAACCACTGCGTCCCAAGGAGGCTCTCACATGATGTGGAATGATGGATGGGGCATGGGTGCCGGAGGCGGGACGTTTGCCCGCACCTCGCTGGCGTGGCGATCCATCGACGCTCGGTGGAAGCATGGGGTCTGCGCGCCGAGTGACTGACTGTCACTGAGCCCTGGCCGCGACGGATAGGATCAAATCACCCTTCGGAGATGGTCTGGCTTACTAGATCCACCTTGCTGGATCCACCGAGATCACTGTCAGGCCGTTCCGCTCGTCTCGCCGTCCCACCTACCCTCGGTCGTGGACAACGGCGCTAGAGTTCCTGAGTGGATATCTTCGCAAGTCGCCGGCGATGCCGCTCGCCACCGATGAAGCTCGCGTCCAGGAACGCTTGGGTCAGATCCCATGCGAGCGAGAATCCCACCACCCGTCCGCCCAGGCAGATCACGTTCATGTCGTCGTCCTCCACGCCCTGGTGGGCTGAGAAGACGTCATGTATGAGTGCTGCTCGCACACCTCTCACCTTATTGGCGGCAACACAGGCTCCCACCCCGCTCCCACAAACCGCCATCCCCCGATTGACCTCGCCACGAGCGACTGCGGTCGCCAAGGGAATGACGAAGTCCGGGTAGTCGTCGCCCGGTTCGAGCCTTCGGGCACCGTAGTCGACCACATCGTGACCTGCGTCTCCCAGCGCCCGCCTCAGCTCTTCTTTCAGCTCGAATCCGCCGTGATCGGCGGCCACCCCCACCTTCATGATCGCCCCCTTCCGCCAGCCGGAACCGCGAACGCCCTCGCTGCCAAAGTGGCTCCGGTGCGCTATGAGTTTCCGTCTCGCAGCTCGTATCGCTTCCCCGGAACCGGCCCTTCGGGCCAATGGATGGTCTCATTCGCGTGCGCCTGCCGATAGGCACCCCAGCCGTATAAACTCTGAAACGCCAAGTTGCTCCCGAGACCGCAGTCGTCATAGGGGCACCGCAACGAGTCCTCGTCATCATCAAGGACGCAGTCTCCCTGCGCCACGGCTCTCTTGCAGTGGGCACAGTAGAGCCACGTCTCGTTGCTCGCGTCCTGGCCGATCCGGTGTGCGGTCTTCGCTTCGTCCGTCAGGTCGTGAAAGAGTCTCGTGCCCCGACGATGTCCCTCTTATTCCCAGCATCCGGTTGGAGGAATCCCGGGCGAGAAACCCAGCGGCACTCAATCGGATAGCACAGGCCCACTCGCCCGAGAGGGACGATTCAAACCTTCGGCGCGCAAAGGGTCCCCAGGGTCCGCTAGGTAGGCTCGAGCGTGACCGAACGGGGCACCGGAGAAAGCTCATCGCGCTGCTCGGCGGAGAGCCTCTCGTAGAGGTGGCAGAGCTCTTCTGGTTAGGACGCGGTTCAGGCGTCAGCTGTCCGTCTTCGGCTTACCCCTCTACCGGTGCCGAGGCAGGACTGAACTTGACTGCCAACTCTCTCGCCCAGGCCGCGATCGCTTCCCAGTCCCGGATGTCAGAGACCGGCAGTCTCTTCATGGCCGGGAGCAGACTGTAGGGTGGGCGGAGCGTGGCGGGATCGAACTTCCCCCCGAATACCTGAACCGAAACCGGCGCAAACCAGGGGAACTTGGCCAGCGCCTTCTCGAGCTGCCCGCGCACATCATTCCATTCCTTCTCCACATCGTTCATGGGGCCAAGGGCGAAGACGGCCGCGGGAAGACGACCGAGAGCTTCTTGGTGGCGTTTGAGGAAGCCGAGTGCATCCTTGTGCCACTTAAACATCTGCAAGGGAGCACCCACCACTACCGCGCCGTAGCCTTCCAAACTCTTCACGTTCTTTAGTTGCCTCAGATCCACCTGGAGTCCGCTCTTCTTCAGAGTGGCGGTGATGGCCTCCGCCACCTCCTGGGTGGAACCGTACCTGGTCGCACAGGCCACGAGGATCGAATCAGCCATGCCGGGCCTCCTATCGCCATGGGCTCTCGGTCTCCCTACATCATGGCACAGGCATCCCGTCCTGGGGATAGCGACGGGGCCGCCGGGGCCGATTCACTCCGGCCACAGGTAATCGTGGGCTGTCCGGTAGTCCCCTCTCCAGGAATGATCACCACGAGGTGTTGATCGTAATCCCCCGCAGCGGAACCAGACTGAAATCCCAAGACTTGATCCGGAACAAGTCCACCTCAAGTCCGCCTCGGTTATCAGGTCCATTGGCCCGGTGGTCCGGACGGTGAGGCTCAAGAACTGCGCCGTTTCTAAATCTGCTTGGTGGCCAGTGCCTCGTCTCGGGCGTCCTCAAGAAACATGATCAGCTGTTCGACATAGTCAGGGTGCACTGTGACACACGCAGGGTCTTCGCACTCTTGACCCTGCTCGATGGTGATCGTTCCTGTTTCATTGACGTAGACCTTCGTCCGGTCCCGGCGCTCCATGGTGCCCGCCACCTTCATGTCGATGCTCCCGCCTTTCTGAGCATTCGATAGTCTCTTGTGGGTACGTCGCCGAAGCATACGCTTCAGGTCCGCCCGTTTCCAGATGGATTATCCCCGTACTACTGAGCGACCCGCCGCCAGCCTCTGTCCACCACCTACTCGCTGGACGCATCGCCTCCGACTGCCCGCTGACCTGCGGCAAGGCGCAAAGGGAGCTTGGCATCTCCCAGCTTCACCAATCCATCGAACTCGCCCTGGCTTGGAGGTTCGCGTTTGAGCCTGTCCGCACTGACGAGCCTATCGAGTTCAGGTAAGGCCATCTTCTGACCCCAACACAAGTAGTCTGGCCTGCTTCGCTACAGTCTCTGTGAAATGGTTGTCCTTCTGCCGGCTCTCCTGCCACTCCTCATGAGAGAGAATCGTCGGGCTGATAGTTCTAGCCAGGGTCTTCTCTGCTACCGCGAGGGCTTCGTAGACCTCCGCGTAGGAAAGATCTTCCGCGATGATCATGAGGTCGATGTCACTCTCACTCGTATCCGTTCCGCGGGCGACCGACCCATAGACGAAGGCTACCTCGATGCGACCGGCTAGCGAATCAAGTGCGTGCTTGAGAGGCTCCACCAGCCCTACAGTCTTCTGGATTAGCCCGTGCACCTCTGCAAACACCGGTGACTGACGATTGGCTTGATAGCGGCGCTGCCTTCCCATGGGCGTTACCGTAACAAGGCCACTACCTACCAGCCGTCTGAGTTCTCGGTGGACCGCACCTGTGCCCACGCGGGCGCGGGCGATCACCTCTGTCGCTGGGAAGCTTCGATCCGGTTCGGAGAAGAGAATGCCGAGCACACGTTGCTGCACGCGCGTGAACAGCGCACCGGCAAGACCCTGGCGATCGTCTCCCTTATTTCCCATATTGGGAAGGTTACGACCCAAATTGGGAATGTTCAAGTGCCGCGAACCTTCGTTCCCTCTTGGGAACGATCACGAACTGCTCGTGATACGTTGCATCGTCCGTAGACAGTATCTGGCGGGCTTCCTAAGTTCGCCTCCTGAGGCTCCGGACCTCCGCTCCTCGACTGGTCCATACACCACTTATATCCAGAAAGTTGCCGTGAGCCGTCCCGGCCCCCGCTCCCCCTTTGTCCGCTACGCCGTCTCGGGCACCGATGGTCTACGTAGGCCAGGGATATACGCGAAGAGGATGGCTGAGACAAGCGCACCCACGGCGCCGAAGACGAAGGGCGCACGCGGTCCGACGGCGTCCCACAAGATTCCGGCGATGCTGCTGGCCGCAAGCGTCGCCACACCCGTGAGCGTCCCCAGCAACCCGATGGAGGTGCCCCGAAGCTCGCGCGGCACTAGGTCGACCGCGAAGGCCTTTCCCACCCCATCCGTTGCCGCCATGTAGAGCCCGTACACAGCGAACAGTGCAACCACGTGCCAGGTATGAGTAGCTAACGAGAAGCCGGCATAGACCGCAGCAAAGACGACCATGCCACCCACCAACACCGGGCGGCGCCCCAGGCGGTCCGAGAGATGTCCGAGCGGCACACTGGCAAGTGCATAGACCAGATTGTAGAACGTGTAGACGATAACCACGGCGGTGGTAGAGAATCCCAGTTGCTTGGCGCGCAGGATGAGGAAGACGTCGCTCGAATTGACAAGCACGAAGGGCAGCCAAGCACTGAGGTAGAGCTTGAAGCTCCGCGGTACCGCCGACCAACGCACCCGTTCCCGGACTTTCTGCGAAGGCGTCTCCGCGCCACAAGCTCCCAGCGAATTGGGCATTGGTCTTGCATCCTCGCCCTGTATGGCGTTGGCAGCCTTCTTCCGCCGGCGGCCCGGGTCCGAAACAGTAAGGACCAGAAACGCCCCGATCACGCCTGGGATTGCGGCCAGAAGGATGACCTTGCGCAGGTCACCCCCGAGAAGCACAAGCAGCCCCAGCGCAAGAAGTGGCCCGACCACCGCGCCCATCGTATCCATCGCCCGGTGCCAGCCGAAGGCGGCGCCGCACACCGCGGAATCGGCGCTGTCGGCGAGGATCGCGTCGCGCGGCGCCCCGCGGAAACCTTTGCCAGTGCGATCGAGAAGTCGAGCGACGAGCACCAGCGGCCACGAGGGAGCAAGCGCGATGAGCGGTTTGGCCAGGGCGGAGAGCGAGTAACCACCGAAGACGAGCTCCGTACGGCGCCCGGTCTTGTCCGCGATACGACCCGATACCGTCTTGAGCAGCGAAGCGATCGCCTCGGCGGCGCCTTCGATGACGCCGACGACGGACGCCGGTGCTCCCAACGTCACCGTGAGAAAAAGGGGCATCAGTGGATATAGCATCTCCGAAGACACGTCGGCGAAAAACGAGACCAGACCGAGCCGGAGGACGTTTGGCGTGAGCGCGCGCCGCCATGGGGGCCGCGCATCGCAAAGGACCGCGTCTTGGGCGTCTACCTCGCGGGCGGGTCTTTCAATATCGCTCTCTGGCGCGTCGGTCATGCCTATCGCTACCCCTTCATCTTCGCCTTCTTGTTGCGGAGGCTTCAGGAAACAAGAAAACCCGCGGCTCCTCGCATCAGGAGCGCGGGTCCATGCGCCGGACGTTTCTTGTTGCCCGAGGCCACTGGCCTTAGACCACATCTCCGCCTTATCCGGAAGGGCACCTTGGGTGTCCGAACCCAGGTTGCCGGTCACGACGTCTCCGTCGAGACACTCCTAATGTCGTGTGAAAGGCTACTCCCGCAGGATAGGATTGGGAAGGCTCAGTTTTGAAATTCTGATGAAATGGCGGAGAGGTTTGAGGCTCCCAACATAAGCTCGACGGCGATCAGCATGCAGGACTGGGATCTTGTCCTCAACCGAGAGTCTAAGCCAAGCGCAGCCCAACCAGACGGGGCGATACTTCAGTCGAGGGAACCACTACTATCGCTTCCATGAGAGAGCCATGTGGTGTCAAGAGCATATTCAGAACCCAAGCCCCTGTTTCGTCAAGAGACCTTACTTCATTTCTGGAAACAGTCGCTTACATCTGATTGTGATGGCGATGACGGAGATGGACTCGGAGCAACGGGTAATCCATCGGTTCACTCCCACACGCGTGGGGACAACGCTTCCTCGGCCTGCTGCACTCTGAATGGCGGCCTCTTTGAGAACGAATGCGAAGGGCGATTACTGCCCTTTCCCGCCCTGTCCTCCGGCCCAGCGATAGTCCGCAGTCACCGCTGACCAGACTTGGGTCCCACAAACCGTTTCGAGAACGCCCGAGGGTCCTCTTTTAGCCTGCTGCTGTCGAACCAGCGACAACCATACCTCGTCCCTTGAAGGGTTGCCATTACGTGCACCACCTACATGCGTCCCAAACAACAAACCTAGTCACACCGCATCGCAGCCCTATAGTCTCAAGGCAACCCTAGCACCCTCTTCGATAGCCTCGATTGCCTGCCTCGGTTCACGCGCATCTCCTATTACGTACAGCTCCGGAACCGTGTCTTTTATCTCTGCTACCAGTGCGTTGACCGATCTTGCCCCCAGAGCAAGCACGATCGTGTCAAAACCATCAAGCGTGAAGTCTCTTCCATCTATCTTGCACACCACGCCGTCTTGGACACACCTATCAACACATGCTTCCGTTTGAATCCTCACCCCGTATTCTTTTAGCCTTTCAAGCAAGAAATACCTGGTATAGAGGGGCACATCTTTCGCGATCTTGGGTAGCGCCTCAACAATAGTCACGTGGCGTTTATGCTCGCCAAGGAAATCGGCAGTTTCACAACCTACCATACCCCCGCCAACGATCAGAACCTCTTTGCCTACGTCTTCTTTTCCCCGAAGCACGTCCCAGGCAGCAACGACACGGGACCCGTCGAGGCCATCAATGTCGGGCACAATCGGTTCCGCGCCCGTAGCGATTATCACCACATCGGGGTTCTCCGCACGGACCATCTCAGCCGTGGCCTCAGTGCCCAGCCGCAATGCGACCCCATGCTTCTCGCACATATGAACGTAGTACTTTATGGCCCGAGCGACGTCCTGCTTGAATGGAGGCATCGCGGCCACAAGAAACTGCCCGCCGAGCACATCATCCTTTTCATACAAGGTGACGCTGTGCCCGCAAGCCGCAGCGACCCACGCGGCTTCCAGTCCGGCCGGCCCTCCCCCAACGACGACCACCTTCTTACGCGTGCCCGCGGGCTTGATCGTCATTTCGCTTTCGCGCGCGCAGAAAGGATTCACCAAACACGTCACCTCCACCTTGGCGGCGGGATTCTCATGCAGCTCGAGCAGACGCGCGCAGCCCTGCAAACAGGCGATACAGGGGCTTATGTCATCCAGCAATCCCGCGGCGGCTTTCTTGGGCAATTCGGGATCGGCCAGGGAGGCCCTACCCATGGCGATCAGATCGGCCTTCCCGGAAGCAAGAGCGTCCTCCGCAAACAGAGGATCATTTATCCGACCCACCCCGACCACCGGCACGGATACCGCTTTCTTCACTTCCTCAGCGTATGAAAGAAGAAAGCCCGGAGGTAGTGCGGCCGGAGAGATGATGTATCTCCCGCTGGCGTTCATGCCCACCGACACATCGATGGCATCGATCCCAGCGTCCTCCAGTTGGCGGGCTATCACGCGTGTCTCGTCGATGGTTCGACCGCCCGGTACTCTTTCCTCACCGCTTATTCTAAACATAAGCGGAAAGGACTCGCCCACCCTGCTGCGCACAGTACGGACTATCTCCAACGGGAAGCGCATTCTGTTGTGAAGACTGCCGCCAAAAACGTCGGTACGCCTATTGGTAACCGGTGACATGAACTGCGCGATCAGATAACCATGCGCTCCGTGGATCGAGATAACGTCGAAGCCGGCTTCTTGCGCTCTTATTGCCGCCTCGCCGAATCTCTCGATGAGTTCATAGACCTCCTCCGTAAGAAGAGGCCGAGGTATTTCTCCAATCTCAGGGCAGGCAATGGCCGACGCCGAAACCGGCTGCGCTCCGATGATCTTCCTGGACGTCTGTCTTCCCGCATGACCCAACTGGATGGCTATCTTGGCCCCTTCTTTGTGCACCGCATCGGTCAGTCGTTTGAAACCGGGAATGAAATCGTCACTCCATAAACCCGTGTGGCGCGGTCCTGCCTTTCCCAGCGGGTCAACGACAGTGAACTCGAAGGTCAGCAATCCCCACCCACCTTTGGCTCTTGCCAACCAGTACTCTAAGGCCCTTTGTCCCACAAAGCCTTTCTCTTCAGCGAGGTCAAACCCCATGGGGGGAACGACAAGACGGTTGGGTAACTCGATGCTCCCCAGCTTGATGGGCGAGAATAGTCTAGGAAATTCCATGCTAGAAAACCTCCTGCCGTCTATTCCAGCGGCTCGACCGTCTTACCAGATCGTCTCGAATCGTCAACCCGCACACCACGGGCGAAAGCACGAGCTCCACTGCCAGAAATCGAGAAGAACGAAGCCCAGCTCGTGGTTCTTGTCGTGAAACGACTCAGTCCCTTCGCGACGCCGTACGGTCAGTCGGTCACGAGCTCTTCCATACACTCCTCGCTCTTGCCTGCGGTCGGGCAGTGCCATCCGGTTGCCATAATCCACTACCGACATCCTCATGGCAAATGCCCTTGCCGGGCGGGCAGCTTTTCTTCACCACAGCGAACAGTCACTAACGCTGCCTCCGCCGCAGCAGCCATCTCCGCGCGGACCTTCCATCATCCCGCCGGCAGTGGCCTCAACAAACCCCGCTCAATCAGCCCCCGAAAATGCATGGTGACTGTCGCCGCAAGGGCGGCATCGCGCACTGCAAGCCCCAGCTCGATATTCCGATCCAGCGCCGCCTCGGTCAGATTGGCCGAGGTGATGAACACTGCCTCGTCGTCTTTGACCACAGCCTTCGCGTGCAGTACGCCCGCCGGCCAGGGAAGCTCCAGGGCTCGGGGGTCGTAGAAGACGTTCGGCCGACGTACCCCGGGCCACTCATCGCCCCAGAAGCGGTCAGCGAAGCGGCGCACCAGCGCGTCGGCCGAGGAGGTATCGCCGTGCTTTCGTTCGATGTTGAGCAGGAGAGTCGCCTCGAGCGTCTCGACCCCATCCATGCGTTTCGAGATCACCTCGAACGCTTTCGGACCGTCGAAGAAGGCGTAGGTGCTCGCCCAGATGGAACGTTCCGCTGAGCTCAGCAGCTCTTCGTAGACACGCCGAGTGTCCCGCACGTGAAGCCCCGCGATCTCCCAAGCGCGTCACTTGGATGAGGGACAACATGAAGCCCCTGCAAATCCCCACATGCCGGAGGCGGGACTCGAACCCGCACGGGCATAGCCCTACGGTGTTTAAGACCGTTGCGTCTGCCATTCCGCCACTCCGGCCAAGGTGGTTCACGGAGCCGGTCTCCCCGTGGCGAACGGGGCGTCCTGGGTCCCTGAACCTCGCCAATACGTTAGCACGCGTACAGCCAATCGCAACCGCGCCTGTCGTGCTGATGACGGCCGACCTGCGCCAACAGTGAGAGCCAGCGCGTACTTCTCGAGGGTCTCCTTGATCTTCTGGTGGTCCATCTCGATGGTGTAGAGCATCTCCCTGCCCTGCTGAGGAGCGCGCCACAGCTCGTGGGAAGGCAGGATCCGGGAGGCGTTATAGGCCGGTTTGCCGGTCTTGCCGAGGTCGGAGTCCTTGCCGTTGTGGTTGATCTCCAATGAGGCCTGCGTGCCAAAGCCGGCGCACATCTCGGCAAGGAGCGGGAGGGATCGCGGTGCACCCGGGACCACCGCACCGCCGCGTCTCGATGGTGCCTTGATTGACAGGGGCCCCCACCGTCGATAGACTTTCGGCAATGATCGAGGCGGACGAGCTCGGCTCGGAAGCGATATCGTCCGCCTAGGTGCCGTGCCGGGAAGTGCACGGTGGTGACGCAGCGAAGGGAGCAGTCTATTCCGGTGGATTTCCTTGGACGCCCGCGAATACCCCGCTCCTGCTCAGGTCTGAGGCGGGGCCCGTGTTGAGACCGAGGACGGGACGACCCGCGACCGGTTTAGACCAGGTGACCGGCCCACGCTATGTGACCGGCCCCAGCCGGGTGACCGGCCCACGCCGGTACTTGGCAGCTCTCCTCGTAGTCACCTCGCTTGTCCTCCTCACCCTCGTCTCGCCGGCACTGGCCGTCGATTACGGTTCCGACGAGGTGGAGTTCGTCCAACTCCTCAACGACCACCGGGTCGCCAACGGACTGGAACCCCTGCTGGTCTCGGACATGCTTTCCGAGGCCTCTGAGCGGCACAGTTCGGACATGGCCAAGTACGGGTTCGTCTCCCATTACACCCGTTCGGGCTCTGATTGGTTCCCTCTCGGCTCCTCCCCCTGGGACCGTATGGCGGCAAGCGGCTACACTTTCAACACCGCCAAGGGCGAGAACATCGCGGCCGGGCAGACCACCGCGACAGAGGTCTTCCAAGCCTGGAAGGAATCCCCGGACCACAATGCCAACATGCTGTGCGCCGACTTCACGGTTGTAGGCGTCGCGCTGATCTCGATGCACGGCTCCGACTATGGGACCTATTGGACCACCGACTTCGGCCGTTATGCGGATGAGAGCGCGCACGCCCTGACTTCGCCGGCGGGCGAGCCAAAGCCCGTGGTTCCAGCACCCCCGGCGACACCCACAGGAGTCTCCTCCCCCTTCTCCGACGTGGGGCCCGGAACCCTCTACGGCGACCAGATAGCCCTATTGGCGGAGAAGGGCATTGTCTCCGGATACAAGGACGGCACCTTTGGACCGGATGATCCGATCACCCGCCAGCAGTTCGCGAAGATGCTGGCCCTGACGGTCGGGTACGACGTCTACCCTGTCACCACCAGCGGTTTCGTAGACGTTGAGATACGGCTCGATCCTCAAGATGCGCTCTACCCCGCCGGATATATCGCTGCCTGCCTCGCCGCCGGTGTCATCCAAGGCAAGAGCGCCGGTACCTTCGCGCCCCTGGAGAACATCACCCAGGCCCAGCTCATAACCATGGTCGCGAGGGCGGCCCGGCCGGCGGAACTTGCCACTCAGCCCGGCGTGCCTTTCGGCGACTTCTGCCCCGACCACTATCCTTGGGCGGCCAAGGCCTGGGCGGCCGGGTTATTGAACGGGCTCACAGACATGGGCGCCGACTTCGATTTCTGGGCTGAGGCCACGCGCGCAGAGGCATGCCTGATCCTCTGCAACCTCTTGGCACAGGGCTGAGCTGCCCTCATCCTCCGTACAGCAGCAGACCGTCAAGGAGATCCCGCTCCGACACTGTCAAGCGATCGTAGCCGAACGTCTCCAGAGCGGCCAGGACGATCACCGCTCCTGCCACGATGACCGGAGCGCGTCCGGCCTGCACGCAGGGGAGTGCCGCTCGCTCTTCCGTGGTCATAGCACTCAAGACCCCCGTGATACGGCGTACGGCCCCAACGGACAGCCCGCGCAGGTGCAGCACCTGTCCGTCGTATTCCTTCAGACCCGCATCCAGGCAGGCAAGCGTGGTGACGGTACCCGCCACCCCCACAAGACGCCGTGCGCCGGCGTCGGCGGCCGTTCGGGCTTGAGTCCTCGCTCCGGCTGCGGCGCCGGCCTCGGGAGCCCGGCCGAACCGCCCGCGCAACCCGGTGAAGACCCTCTCCGCGTCCCGGTAAACCGCCTCCAGCTCGTCCGGGGAGGGCGGGTCGGAGCTGATCCAACGCTGCGTCCCCCGACTGGCCCCTATCTCCAGACTCACGACGTCCACGACCCCATCGGCTGAGCAGGACATCAACTCAGTGCTGCCCCCGCCCACGTCGAGAAGCACCATGGGCCCTGCGGCGGACTCTGCCGGGAGATCCAAGCCCGCACCCGCGTAGGCCAATTCCGCCTCCCTCCGCCCCGAGAGAACCGTTGCCTTCACTCCGTTATCGCGACCCAGAGCCTCCATGAAGGCCTCTCCGTCGCAGGCCTCCCGAGCGGCGCTGGTTCCGGCCAGCACTATGTCGCCTGCCGCGTGAGCTCGGGCCTCACGCACGAAGCGGGCCACCACCTCGGCGGTCCTCCACCGGGATTCCGCAGCCAGGGGAGCCCCGGCCTGCAGACCCTGCCCCAGCCGGGTCACCTCCGCCCTGCGGACCACGGTCTGAGGGCGTCCGCCAACCACATCCGCCACCAACAATCGCACTGAGATGGTGCCGACGTCGATGACCGCCCGCCTCGCCTCCGGGATCCAACGAGCGCAGCGCCGGTCATGACACCAGCAGTCGCTCACCGGAGGGAGGAAGCGCTCCCAGGTCGCGCGGGCCTCGGAAATCAGGGATAACTCGGGGCCGCTCTGCGGATCCCCGCTTCCGGGGCGTCCTCCGTGCGCTATCCCGCCGAGCCACTCCGACATTACAGCGAGCAAAGCTGCTGCGTAGGCATGCAGACAAGAGGCCACCTGCGGCCCCTCCGGCCCGCCCACGCCCGCGTCCAGACGCGCCGCGCGCCGGATCGCGTCCGCGCGCCCACCGGCCAGTTCGGCGCGACGCTCCTGATAGAGCCGGGTCACCGTCCCCAGGTAGTCACGCAGGTCCTTCTCGGTTTGAGAGGCGGACTTGAACAGCCGGACTCCCCCAGCCGCCTCAGCCCTGCTGACCGCAGCAACCATGGTGGGGCAGGTGATGTACAGCAGTGTGGGATTGGGAGAGCCGTCGCTCAATAACGGCGCCGTTTCGATAATGGCTGCGTATCCGTGCGGACATCGCACTGCGATCCCGGTCAGATCGTGGGGCTGCCTGCCGAGTTGCCCCGCCACCACCGCCTCATCCCGAGGCTCTACCGCCCCTCCGGCAGACGCCGCAGTCACCGGGAGACGTCGGCCTTGGTCGCCTGCGCGATCACCGGGAAAGTGGGCCCCGAGAACGCAGGCCCTGAGGCTGCAGGCCCTGAGGCTGCAGCAGCGTCCGACAAGGCGGGCCTCGTTTCACCGATGTCCGTCTGACAGACGGCATCCGGCGCGCGGTCCGCAGCTGCAACGGTCGTAGTGGTGGTCGTAGAGGTGGAAGCGGCACCGGTGGGGGTCGAGGTGGAAGTCGTGCCGGTAGTCGATCGGTCAGATTCTGGATAGGTGGAGGATGTGATCGAGCTCCCTTCTAGTGGGAGAAGACTGAACGGTACAGGCCGGCCGGCGCTTCCGACGCCCCCTGAGCCCCCAGCCTGCAGCCCGATCACCACGATCAACACGAGCACCCCGATCAACACCCCGAGTGCCGGGACACGCGACCGCCGCTCCTTGCGAGAACCGCTTCGCCTTCCCCCCCCGGAGGAACGCCGGTTCTCGCCCATCGATGCATCGCCCGACCGGTGATGGTCTGTTCTCCGTCTCTTGGCGTAGTCGGGATCGGGGTCGCCGGGAACTCGGCTTCTCCTCCCGTCTGTACGGTCGGTCGCCATACTTGATTATTAGAAGATCGCCAGGAAGCCCGACAACAGTCGTTCGAAGAATCCCGGCTCACCCGAGGCACCGTCGCCCAAGGCGTCGCCGTCTTCCACGGCCTCGCCTTCGACCCCGGTGCAGCCGTCTCCTGAGGCATCGCCGTCCGCCGCGTCGCCGTCACTCGAAGCGTCGCCGTCACTTGAAGCGTCGCCATCTGCGGCGCCGCCAGCCTCCGGCACAGCGCCACCATTCCCCGCGGGGTCATCCTGATCCCCGGCAACACCCGGTGTTTCCTCACCGTCGGGCGAGGTGATGATGAAGACATCCTCACCCGGACGTGCATACGTCAACTCTTCCCGAGCAAGGCTCTCAAGGTAGTCGGCCTCGGCCAGTCGACCCAGCTGGGACTGAAGCTGCAGCTTCTCGTCCTCGAGCGCCGCCACCTTGGCCTGCGCCTTATCGAGGCGGTCGCGGGCATCTACATAGGAGCGTACGGGCCCGTAGTTGGCCAGTACCGCGACGATCGTCACCAGGGCGAGTGCCACCAGCATCAGGATGCGTCGACGGCGGGCCACAGGGGAACGCCGGGATCCCGCCGGACCGGAGCCGGTCGAGGCATCCGGCGGTGTCGGCGTGTTCGGGTTGTGCGCGTTGGTCATGGTTCAATCATTATTCGCCCCGGCCCCGGTGGTGTCCTCCGTAGCCCGGCCGATCCAAGGGCAACGGCGTCTGGCCCTTGTCCCACGATCCAGGCGCCGCCCCATGTCGTGTCCGCTCAAGAACAGGCCGGACCCTTACCCCCGCCGGCGGGCAAAAGCAGCTCCGCCGAGATAGCGGGCCAGGTCACCCAGTTCCTCCTCGATGCGCAGAAGCTGGTTGTATTTCGCGGTACGCTCACCCCGGCAGGGTGCACCGGTCTTGATCTGTCCGGCGCCCGTGGCCACCACCAAGTCGGCGATAGTGCTGTCCTCCGTCTCGCCCGAGCGATGGCTTACCACAGCCGTGTAACCGGCCCGCTGAGCCATGGAAATCGTGTCCAGAGTCTCGGTGAGCGTCCCGATCTGGTTGAGTTTGATGAGGATACTATTGGCCACCCCGCGTTCGAACCCCATGGCCAAACGTTCGGGGTTGGTCACGAACAGGTCGTCGCCGACCAGTTGGATGGAATCCCCGAGGAGCTTGGTGATCGCAGCCCAGCCCTCCCAATCCTCCTCAGCCATGCCGTCTTCGATGCTGACGATGGGGTGCCGCGCACAGAGGTCGGCGTAGTACTCGGCCATCTCTTGGGGGGTGAGTTCCCGGTCTTCGCCGGCCAGAACGTAAACGCCCTTGGAGGTATCGAAGAACTCCGTCGCCGCTGGGTCAAGGGCGATAGACAGGTCGATCCCCGGGGTATAGCCGGCCTTCTCCACCGCTTCGAGAATGGCCTTGATCGCGTCCTCGTTGCTGGCCAGGTTCGGTGCGAACCCGCCCTCATCGCCCACGGACACCGACAGACCGCGCCCTGCCAGGACCTTGCGGAGCGAATGGAACACCTCCACACACATCCGCAACCCTTCACTGTAGCTGCCCGCACCCACCGGAACGGCCATGAATTCCTGTAGGTCGACGTTGTTGTCGGCGTGCTTGCCGCCGTTGAGGATGTTCATCATGGGGACAGGTAGCACGTGAGCGTTCACTCCGCCCAGGTAGCGGTAGAAGGGCAGACCGAGCGCGTCCGCCGCCGCCCGAGCGACCGCCAGAGACGCACCCAGTATGGCGTTGGCCCCAAAGCGGCCTTTGTTGGGCGTGCCGTCGGCCTCGATCATCAGGCGGTCGACCTCGCGCTGGTCGAGAGCGTCAACCCCGACAAGAGCCTCGCAGATCTCGTCGTTGACATGCCCGACGGCCTTGAGGACCCCCTTGCCATTGAAGGCCTCTCCCCCGTCGCGCAACTCCACTGCTTCAAACGAGCCTGTCGATGCGCCCGAAGGCACCGCCGCTCTTCCCCAGGCCCCACCGGCCAGTTCGACCTCGACTTCCACAGTGGGATTCCCGCGGGAATCGAGTATCTGGCGTCCAACAACATCCAGGATCACGGTCATCGTTTCTGCTCCTTCTTTGCCTGCTGATAGTACGCCTCTTGCTCTTCCAACCCTATACTCTCAAAAATCAGGCCGTCGGCGCCCGCGAAGCGGGCCGCCCCTTCCACCCGCTCGCGAAACCTCAGCGCCGCTCCTCGTAGCGCCAGTTCGGGGTCCACTTTCAGCTTGCGGGCCAGGTTGATGACGGAGAACAGAAGATCGCCCAGCTCCCCGGCCAACCGGTCGGGAGTGGTGTTCCCACACAGTTCCTGTTCCAGCTCACCGGTCTCTTCCTTGACTTTGGCCACCACATCGGCAGCCTTCTCCCAATCGAATCCCACCGCTGCGGCCCGCTGCTGGAGCTTCTGCGCCAGCAGGGTGGAGGGGAACGACTCAGGGATCTCGTGAAAGATCCCCTCTCTACCCTCCGATTCCCTCTTGATCTCTTCCCAGTTGTCCCGCACCTGTTCGGGCGTGTCGGCGACGGCCTCCCCGAAGATGTGCGGGTGGCGGCGGACCAGCTTGTTGCGGATGCCCGCAGCCACGTCGCCCAAGTCGTACAGGTCCTGCTCCTCCGCTACCCGCGCAAGGAAGTAGACCTGAAAGAGGAGGTCGCCCAGCTCCCCGCACACGGCCGCGTCGCCCAGTTCCGCCCTCCGGTGGATGGTGTCTGCCAGCTCATACGTCTCTTCCAGCGTGTACGCGACGATACTCTCCTGCGTCTGCCTGCGGTCCCACGGGCACTCCTGTCTCAGACGGGCGGTGAGGTCATACAGACGGCCCATCTCTTCTACTATGTCGTCGCGCCCCACGGCTCCACCTACTCCTCACTCGACTCGGTCGCGCCCTCGGTGGTGGAAGGCCCGGACGAGTCGGCTGAATCCGAGACGGACCCATCCGTGGCCGACGCGTTCCGATCGACTCTGCCGGATACGCGCCCGTCACTCTTGGGTTCGTACCCGGCCAGGTACTCGACCCCCAGACGAGAATGAGCTGCAGCCAGCCACTCTTCCCATGCTTCCGCCTGCTCCGCTTCAAGCAGAGCGCTCTCGATCTTCTCCTTGACCTGGTCGAAAGACAGTTGCCGTTCGGGCGTGATGTCGGTCACCTCGATGACGTGGTATCCGTACTGCGTCTTGACGGGCTCCGAGATCTCGCCTATCTGCAGATCGAACACCACCGCCTCGAACGCGGGCACCATGAGCCCTCGGGTGATCGCCCCCAGCTCTCCCCCCGTATCCCTCGTGGCGTCGTCGTCCGAGTACTTCTCCACCACCGTGACGAAGCTCGACCCGTTTTGGATCTCGCTCCGAGCCCGCTCTGCTTTCGTCTCCGCCTCGGCCCAGTCGCGCTGGTCGGCGCTTCCATCCTCCGAGCCTTCATCCGACCGCGCGAACGGAGAGACCAAGATGTGCCGAACGTCGCGTGACTCTTGCTCCACGTACTCCGACTTGTGGTCCTCGTAGTAAGCCTCTGCCTCTTCGTCCGTAACCTTCACCTCACTGGTGACGGCGGACTTCACCTCCTCGAACAGCAGACTCTCTCTGAGTGAGCGGGCCAGTTGCTCCGGGGTCAGCCCCTGCTTCTCCAGGGCCGCCTCGAAGGCCTCCTCGCTGAGGAACATGCGCGAGATGCGGTCCACCTCACTCTGCACGTCCGCCTCGGTGATGCTCACACCGAGGCCGGGCGCCTCCTGGCGGAGGATCTCGAGCGCCACCAGGTGCTCGGCCAGTCGCTGTTCGAAGCTCTCGTATTCCTTGGGCTGATCATCCTTGTCCGGAACCCTTCCGGCCGCCTCATACGCCGCCTTCAGGTCTTCGAATTCTTCTTGGGAGACGAGGTTCGTCCCCACCTGAGCAATCGCTCCCAGTGGTAGCTCGTCTTCGCAGCCTACGAACAGTAGAGTCGGCAGAAGGAGCAGGCCGACAGCGAGCCTTCTGAACAAGCCGGACCTCACTTTGCCGTCTGGAGTGTCATCTCGGCGTCAAAGAGCGCGAGTATATCATTCAGTACCTCTGTAACCGCCCTGCGCAACCCGCGTTCGTCCCCCCTCAGACCCAGCGAGAGCTGCCCCTGCACCGAAGCGTATACGTAGCGCCGGTCGCGCGCCCGCAGCTTCTCTCGCGAGCCGGGTGGGAGCTTGAGTCCGGTGATGAGCAGACGGTCCTGCCTGATCGACAGGCCGTCGGCTCCCAGATCCTGGAGGCTGACCCGCACCTCTCCCAAGAAGATAAGATTGTCCACCGGGTCTGGTATCTGCCCGAAACGGTCGGTCAGCTCGGAACGCAGATCAGTCAGCTCCTCGAGCGTACCGGCCGAGGCGATCCGCCGGTGCAGGTCTACCCGAGCCGCTTCATAGCCGATGAAGGTAGCCGGCACATGAGCATCGATCCCCACCTCCACGCGAGGCATCTTCTCCACCTTAACGTCCTCGCCCCGCAGGTGAGCGGCCGCCTCCTGCAGCATGGAGAGATACATCTCGAAGCCCACCGCGGCGATCTGCCCGGACTGCTCCTCCCCCAGAAGCTCGCCGGCCCCCCGTATTTCCAGGTCGCGCATGGCGATCTTGAAGCCCGAGCCCAGTTCCGTGTAATCG
>Ga0209722_1001310_pt1 | contig 22391 bp, 23 predicted proteins | sample BioC12SIPDNA_2_FD_185745 | JGI IMG/M metagenome (GOLD analysis project Ga0209722, IMG submission 185745) | Anaerobic biogas reactor microbial communites from Washington, USA - Biogas_R1_A C12 SIP DNA (SPAdes) (version 2) | ecosystem: Engineered > Bioreactor > Anaerobic > Unclassified | place... | reverse complement strand
CCCTGTCCAACTCCCCGCATCGAGCCCACGTCCCGACCATCCGCATGCAGAACCTCGCCGCCGACCTTCGCGTTCGGGCTGTGCTCCCGGCATCCGTCGCCCGTGTGACCGGGCGGCGTGGTGGACTTGGTGATCCGGAGGTTTCCTGTGGCTTTCGTGCATCAGGCCGCCCGGCTTGTTCTTCGGGAGATCTAACCTGTTGAAAGATCGGATGTTGCGGTGTCAGGATCGCTGCCTGTTCGCATCGGTTCGCCGACGTGTCGTCACAGACGGCACAGTTTGCCTATTGTGACAGCCGCGATCAACAGGCTGTAACTCTCTTCATGACATGAGATTATGGCTGCTTGCCCGCGGCTCTTGCGGCACTGGCAACGGGTATGCGCGTTGCAGGAGGTCTCGCCGAAGATGGTGGCCGTCGCGTACAGACGGCAGAGGGGGAGAGGAACAATGGACTGGACACTGGTCGTCACAGAGTTCTTCAATCGCAAGGTGAAAATCATCGTCCTGACGCTGCTGACCTACGCGGCGCTGTGCTGACCCGGCAGGACGATGCCCTGCGTGCCCGTGAGGTGGGCTGGGCCATCCGCGGCATGACCGACGATCACCGCGAAGCGTGGTCCCTCCGCTTCGTCCGCCGGCACTGGGGCTCACGGTATCCCCGGGATCGAGCAGCTCCCCATAGCCCGAATCACACCGATCATCTCAAAGTGGGCATTGTCCTGAACTCAAACCGCGGCGAACCACCAATCCGGCTCCGCCTTGTCAAGTCGAAACGAGTGAACGCGGATGGACGCCGGCGTCTGTCCGAGAAACAAGTGGCTCCGGATTGGCCGTGCGGATAACCATTGCCGTTCTCGGCTGACACCTCGATCGGCGGTTTTCTGGTTTTGGGATTGTGGGCAAGCGCCTTGTAGGGCTACGGTACGCGCTGATCGGCGGCGCTGGTACGATGGTCGGATGGGATCCGGCGGGGTAGCCGGGCGAACGGAAATGGACAATGTCGGGCCACAGGAGCCCGAGGAAAGGACGTCGTGGGCTGATGAATCGGAACTGCGTGAACCGTCTCTTCTCCCTTGTGTGGTTGTCGTTGCTGATTCCCGGTTGTCTGGGTGCCCGTGAGCCGAAGCAAGAGGCCGTCGCCCGGCCTGCGAGCTTCGTCCTCTGGCAACTCCCCAACCAAACACACTCCCAGATGATGTCCTATGTGATCAAGACGACCGGCGGGAAGATCATCGTCATCGACGGTGGGACGACAGGCGATGCCGCTTACCTCAAAGGGTTCCTCGCCGCCCTGGGCAACGACGTAGAGGCGTGGTTCATGTCCCATGCCCACAGCGACCATTTCGAAGCACTGGGCGAGATTCTCAGCATGCCGGATGCGCCCAGGATCAAGACCCTGTATGGCTCCATGTCCAGCCTGGAGTGGACGAAGCAGCACTGCTACAGTGCCAGTGCGGACGTGACTCCGTACGAGAAGTACCTTGAGGCCGTGCGACGGGCGAATCTGCACGAAGTGGATCTGCCCTTGGGTGCGGATTTCAGGATTGACAACGTGCGTATCGAAGTGCTCGGCGTGCGCAATCCGGAGATTACGGTTAACGCCCTCAACAACTCCAGCATGGTTTGGCGGATGTCCGACGAGGTGAAATCGGTTCTCTTCACGGGCGATCTGGGCGCGGAAGGCGGTCGCAAGCTGATGGATTCGCCTTACGCGGCCCGTCTTCCTTCCGACTACGTGCAGATGGCCCACCACGGCCAGGAGGGCGTGGACGAGACGTTTTATCGAGCGGTGAACCCGAAGTACTGCCTGTGGACCACGCCGCTGTGGCTGTGGGACAATGACAACGGTGGTGGGAAGGGCTCGGGGCCGTGGAAAACGCTTGAAGTCCGGGCTTGGATGGACAAGCTTGCGATCAAGCAGCATTACGTGATCCTCGAAGGCCTTTGCCGGATCGAGTAACCAGCGTCAAGGAGCCACGGCCGCAGTGGCCTTCTCGGGGGCGGTGGCGGAAGTTGGGGGGCGCTCGCTATGATCGGCGAGCCGCCATGGTGGGCTACGGGGTATCGTTCGTCACGGGGCACTGGGGGGCGAGCCGGTGTCTTCGATGGCTCCCGGGTCGAGCGGGACGAAGGGTTGTTCCCCCGCCGGCCGGGCCTGCACGCACTCCCAGCACAATCCGCTGATCTGAAACCGGTGGGACGTGGCGTGAAATCGGAAGCGGGCGGCAATCACCGTGCGCAGGCGTACGATGTCCTCGCTGCTGAACTCGATGATCCGACGGCACTGGCGGCAGACCATGTGGTCGTGCGGGTTCTGCCCGAACGCGTGCTCGTAGTGGGTCAGCTTGTCCCCGAACTGCACTTGACGCAGGATACCGCAATTCACCAGCAGCGGCAGGGTTCGGTAGATGGTCGCCTTGGCGACGCGTTGGCCCGCCTGGCGGAGGCTGATGAGCAGTTGTTCGGCCTCGAAGTGGTCGGGATTACTCAGCACTTCCAGGAGCAGGGTGCGGCGTTCGGGCGTGTACTTGAGTCCTCGGTCGTGCAGGTACTCCCGGAAGATACTCTCCGCGGTAGCGATTTCGTCTTCCGTCAGTTGCTTGGCCATGGGGTTCCTCGCCTGCGCGGACAACCGCGACGATCCGGATAGCATGACAGCGCCGGATGGCGTCTTGCGGTAACGGCCGCCCCTTGTGGCGGCCGGCGTGTGAGATCTCTACCGCCGCCCAGCGGCCGCCAGGGGCGGCGGCCGCTACGAAGCTCCGCCTGAGGTTCTCGCGCCATCCGTTCTGAGTCACGTCATTCGTTTCGTCCTGAGTCGCCGTCGGCGGTGTTCAGCATAGCCGTGTGAGGGCCCTTTTCAAGACGCATGAGCGACAACCACAATCCCCGCCCGGTCGGCTGCCTGGACGAGGGCCTCGCGGTCGACGACCAGGGTGTTTCCCGCCTCGAAGACCAGGGCGGCGCCGCCGTGCTTGCGGAGGTTGGTGATCGTGTCCGGTCCGACGGTGGGCACGTCGAAACGCGGATCCTGGTCGGGTTTGGCCACCTTGATGAGTGTCCAGCCGCCGTGTCGGCATAACTGGCCCGCCCGCTCGATCATGCGGTCCGTCCCCTCGATGGCCTCGACGGCGATGACCTCCTGCTCCTTGACGGCGATCGACTGCCCGATGTCCAGCCGGCCCATCTCCTTGGCGATCCGCCAGCCGAACGCGATATCCCGCTGCTGTGCGGGCGAAGGTTGCTGCCGCGTGAGCACGCCCGGCCCGGGCAGGTGATCCGGGCAGTATTGCACCGAGTTGGTCAAGGTAATGCCCTTTCGCTGCATGTGGTCGGCCACGGCTCGCAGGATGGTATCGTTACGCCGATCCGCCACCTCGAAGAACCACAAACGGATGCTCGTCCAGTCGGGCAGGTAACGCACGAGGCGGCATCGGCCGTACATGTCCGACTTGCGGACCGACCCCGCCATGATTGCCTCGCGGACACCGAACCGCCGGAAGATCCTGATCCACTGGCCCAACCGTACGACTCCGGACCAGCGGAAGGCGTCAACCTGCTTGCGGAGTGACGCGTCGGTCAGACTCCGCAATCCCACAGCAACCACCGGTCGCCCCGCGCGGCGGGCCCCCTCGGCCACGAGGAACGGAAACCGTCCCGCCCCGGCAATCAGTCCCAACGGATTGTCCCGTCGTCCATCCATCGGCGGCATTCTACCACGTCCCGGCCGCAAGCGCGAAAGTCCGGCGACAGGAGCGGACGCGCGTCATTGGTCTGCGTCCATCTGTGTGATATGCGGGCAAGGCATAACCCAAGAGGAGTCCGCGGCACGGATCACCCCGATTGGTGCATGTAAGAAGTCGTAAGAACCAGGTGGTCGCGATGCGGCGGACTCAGCCTTCGGGGTTTCTTTCTTCGAGCTGTTTCATGAGGCGGTCAAGGTCGCGGCGCATGCGTTTGACGGCGTTTTTGAGTTCGGGGAGTCGCTGGACGACGGCGACCTGGCGTTTGCATTCGTTGATGGGCACGGCCGGCTCGCCGAGGACGGTCACGCCGGGCTCGACCGAGTTGGTCACGCCGGCGCGGGCCCCGACGGTCGCGTTGTCGCCGATGGTGATGTGCCCGACGATGCCCGCTTGGCCGGCCACGGTCACGTGTCGGCCCACCTGGACCGAACCAGCGATTCCCACCTGGGCAACGAACATGCAGTCCGGGCCGATCCGCGTGCCGTGCCCGATGGCGATGAGATTGCTGAACTTGGTGCCGGAGCCGATTTGCGTGCTGCCCAGCGTGGCCCGGTCCACGGTGCAGTTGGCCCCGATCTCGACGTCGTCGCCGATGACCACGTTGCCGATCTGCGGGATCTTGACCCACTTGCCGTCGACGGGGGCGTAGCCGAGGCCGTCCTCGCCGATGATGCTGCCGGCGTGAATGGTCACGCGATCGCCGAGAAAGCAGTTCTCGTACAGGACCACGTTGGGGAAGAAGAGAGCATTATCGCCGACCCGGCAACCACGGCCGATGTACACGCCGGGGTAGAAAGTGGCGTTGTCGCCGATCTGCACGTCCTCGTCGATGTGGACATTGGGGGCGATGTTGGGGTTTCGGCCGAGCTTCGCCGTCGGGGCGATGTGGGCCTTGGGCGAGAGGCCCCATTGCGGCGGGCGTCGGTGTCCGTGCAGGCGCACGATGGCGGCGGTGACGGCGGCGTAGGGGTCGGGCGTGCGGATGAGGTTCATGGGTCGCGGCGGCTGCACGTCAGGTCGGACCAGCACGGCCGATGCCTGCGTGGCGGCCAGATGCCCGAGGTACTTGGGATTGGACAGGAAGCTGACCTGCCCCTCGCGAGCATCCTCCAGCGTGGCCACGGCTCCGATTCGCACTGACGGATCGCCGTCGATCTCGCAGGGTATGCCCTGCGAGCTGCAAAAACTCGCCAGTTCCGCTATGGTGAGAGTCGTCAAGGCGTTGTCCGATCTGCCCCCCAGGCTTCATTTGTGCGGGTATAATACGGCCCGTCCGGCGGCGGTGTCAAACTGTAGCGGCCGTCCGTGCCTGGCCTTTGTAGCGGCCGCCCGTGCCTAGCCTTTGTAGCGGCCGCCCGTGCCTAGCCTTTGTAGCGGCCGCCCCCCGTGGCGGCCGGGCACCGGCGAGAAGCGGCTCGACCGAGCTCGCCGAGGTCCGGTGCCACACCACCGGTGCCACACAACGGGTCTTGGACTCCGTGAGGGATAGTGAGCGTCGTTGCCATGCTGAACCAAGAAGTCGCGAAAGTCTTCGAGCAGATCGCGGACCTCCTCGAGATCAAGGGGGAGGACCGCTTTCGTATCAACTCGTATCGCAAGGTGGCCCGATCGCTCGAGAGCCTGACCGAGGACGTCGGGGAACTGGCCCGGCAGGGGGCGTTGCAGAAGATCCCCGGTGTGGGCAAGGGCACCGCCGAGCGGATCGAGCAGTACCTGGCGGACGGGAGGATCTCGCTGCACGAGGAGCTGCTGGCTTCGCTGCCGGAGGGCTTGCTGCGGTTGCTGGCCATTCCCGGGCTTGGGCCCAAGAAGGTCGGCGTGTTGTACCACGAACTGCAGATCGCCGGTGTAGCGGATCTCCAGGCGGCCATCGCGGCCGGCAAAGTCGAAGCCCTGCCCGGCTTCGGAGCCAAGAGTGTCCAGAAGATCGCTGAGGGCATTGAGTTCCTGGCCCGGTCGGCCGGGCGGACACCGCTGGGCATCGGACGTATGCTCGCCGCGGGGATCCGCGAGAAGCTCGAAGCATTGCCGGGCGTGAAGCGCGTCGAGATGGCGGGCTCCCTTCGCCGCGGGCGCGAGACCGTCGGCGATCTGGACCTCCTATGCGAGGCCAAGGACGGCGCGGCAGTTGTCGAGGCGTTTACCAAGTTGCCCGAGGCGACCGGCGTGCGGGCTTCGGGCGAGACGAAGGGCTCCATCCTCTTGCCCAACCCGGAGGGCGGCGAGATGCAGGTCGATCTGCGGGTGGTGCCGGGCGAGTCCTTCGGCGCGGCCCTGCAGTACTTCACCGGCTCGAAAGAACACAACGTCCGGCTACGCGAGCTGGCCGTCCGCAAAGGGTGGAAGCTGAACGAGTACGGCCTGTTCGATGGGGACAAGCTGCTGGCCGGTCGCGATGAGCAGGAGATCTACCGCCGGCTCGGCTTGGCGTACATCCCGCCCGAGCTGCGCGAAGACCGCGGCGAGATCGAGTGCGGGGGCAAGGTGCCGGGCCTGCTGACGATCGAGGATATCCGCGGCGATTTGCACATGCACACCCGGGCAAGCGACGGACTGTGCACCGTCGAGGAGATGGCCGCCGCCGCCAAGGCCCGGGGTTACGAGTACATCGCCATCACGGATCATTCTCGCAGTTCGGTGATCGCCAACGGCCTGTCGGTCGATCGGCTGCACGAGCATGTGGCCGCCGTCCGCGCCGCCGCCAAAAGGATCAAGGGCATCGCCGTGCTGGCGGGCGTCGAGTGCGACATCCTCTCGGATGGATCCTTGGACTACCCGGAGGAGGTATTGGCGGAGTTGGACTGGGTAGTGGCCAGTGTGCACGCCGCCCAGACCCAAAGCCGCGATCGGCTCACCGGGCGGACGGTGGACGCGATGGCCTGTCCGTACGTTCACGTCATTGGGCACCCTTCGGGCCGGCTCATCAACCGGCGCGAGGCCATGGACCTCGATTGGGAGCGGGTCTTCGAGGCCGCAGCCCGGACGCGCACCGCGCTGGAGGTGAGTGGCGCATGGCAGCGCCTGGATCTTAAGGATGTGCACGTCCGCCAGGCGATGGAGGCCGGCTGCTGGCTTTGCGTCGACACGGATGCCCACGCAATCGAGCAGCTCGATCAGATGCCCCTCGGCGTGCAGACCGCTCGGCGCGGCTGGGCCACCGCCGACCGCGTGGTCAACGCCCAATCCCTGCCCGCTCTCCGCCAATGGCTCGCCGCCGGCTAACTTGCCAAGGATGTTGGTCCGTGTATCCCTCGACCAAGTCCAACGGCTGCTATGCGCACAAGCACGGTGCGGGGACCGAAGCCCGCGGCTTGCTCGAGTTGCGCACCCCAGCGCCTGCAAATCGGCCAGTTTGAAGCTGTAAGAATCGGCTCGGGAGTCGCAAAAACAGGCAGGGGCGGAGCGTGTGCCAGGAAGGCCTTGTCCTGACGCGGAGCGAGGTATGGTACCCGAGCTATCCGATAGTCCGCCGACGCAGAATGCACTGCTCCAGAATCGCGCCCGCGCAGCCTTGGCGGGCCTGCGGAACTGCACGTTCTGCGGATTGCGGTGCGGCGTGGACCGGCTGGCGGGCCGCCCCGCGGCGTGTCTCCTCGGAGCGGAGACGTGGTGTTTCAAGACGTACGTCAGCTACGCCGAGGATCTGGACTTGGTGCCGGCTCTCCGCGTGTACCTGGCTGGTTGCAGCTTTCGTTGCCGGTTTTGCAACACGGCTCCGGATTGTCTTGCCCCGCGGATCGGCCGCAAGGTTGAGCCAGCCGTCCTGGCAGTGGAATGGCTTGAGTGGTTGGGCGCCGGCGGCAGGTCCATCCATCTGCTGGGCGGCGAGCCCAGTCTGCACGTCCATACGATCCTGCAGTTGGCCGCCGCGGCCGGACGCCCACTGCCCCTGGTTCTCGATACCAACGCGTACATGAGCTACCAGGTGCTCGAGCTGCTGACCGACGTGGTCAGCGTGTACGTGGCGGATTTCAAGTTCGGCAATGACCGCTGTGCCGAGCGGCTGGCCCGGGTATGTGGCTACGTCGAGCAGGTCACCGGAAGCCTGCTGCGAATGGCCATGCAGTCGAACGTACGTGTTCGACACCTGTTGTTGCCGGGGCACGTGGAGTGTTGTTTCCGCCCGGTGGTCGACTGGTTGTCGCGGCATCTGCCGGGCGTGCGTTTTCGGCTGCTGACCAGTTATGTGCCCGAGTGGCGAGCGGCTTCGGATCCCGTGATCGGCCGGCTGAATGGGCGTGCGGAGGTTGCCGCAGCGCTGGAGCATTTGGCGGCGTCGAACCTGGATTGGAGCACGGATATCGATGGCTGGCGCGAAGCATAAACAACCGCCGCAGCATAGTGCTTCCGGTACCCCTGCTCCTGGACCGGCGCTGTCTGGGAATGGATCACCTCCTTGCGCCAGTGAGACGTGGCTCGACCGAGCTCGTCGAGCTCCGGTGCCACACCATCAGGACGGTGCGTCGATGCCGGCGCCGGCGGCGGCGACGATCACGCTGGGCGCGGACGGACGCGTGTACTTCCATGATTTGACGCCCGAACTGCTGCCCGTCGCGGCGGCGATTAGCCCGCAGGCCCTGTCGGTGGCTCGGCGAGAACTGTTGGCCACCATATTCTCGAGGAGCAGCCCATGAGCACTGTGCAGGTCCAGCGACCTCGGAACAAGCGGCTGACCGTTCACGATGAGCTTGCGGTCCTGATCCGGGCCCGTTACCCGATCATCTACGTGATTACCTGGGAGGAGATCCGCGTCGAGCGGCAGCTGCGCGAAATCGCGGCCCGGCGTGGCAAGGAGTTGTTCTGCTGGTCGGTGACTTCGGGGCTTCACAAGTCGGGCAGCGCGAACAAGATCCAGCGGACCAAGGGCTTGGCCGATCCGGTCGAGGCCCTGGATGCGGTGATCGAGCACAAAGAACCGGCCATCTACCTGTTCAAGGACTTCCACCCGTTTATGCGTGCCCGGGATGCGAACGTGGCTGTCGTGCGCAAGCTTCGCGAGGTGGCCGCCGCACTGAGCGACAGCTACAAGACGCTGGTGGTGACCTCGCCGCTGCTGGAGATCGCCCCGGAGTTGGAGAAGGACGTCTCGGTGCTGGACTATCCGTTGCCGGATGCCCCCGATTTTGAAAGTCTGCTCGACCGTATCTGTGCGGATGTGGCCGACCACGCCAAGGTGACCATCGAGCTCGACGCGGCCGCGCGGGAGAAGTTGACCCAGGCGGCGATGGGGCTCACGCTGCAGGAGGCGGAGAACGTCTTCGCCAAGACCATCGTGCAGGACGGCCGGCTCGACGCCAGCGACGTGGCCGTGGTGTTCTCCGAGAAACAGCAGATCATCCGCAAGAGCGGGCTGCTGGAGTATTACGACTCGGTGACGCGGATCGGGGACGTGGGCGGGTTGGACCATCTCAAGGAATGGCTGGAGCGGCGCTCGCTGGCTTTCTCGGAGAAGGCCCGGCAATTCGGGTTGCCGGCTCCGAAGGGCGTGCTGCTGGTCGGCGTGCAGGGCTGTGGCAAGAGTCTGTGCGCCAAGGCGGTGGCCAGCATGTGGAACATGCCCCTGCTGCGCTTCGACATGGGCCGCATGTTCGCCAGCCTGGTGGGCTCATCCGAGGAGAACATCCGCCGGTCGATCAGCGTGGCCGAGAGCATCGCACCGGTGGTGCTCTGGGCGGACGAGATCGACAAGGCGTTTGCCGGCTCGCAGGGCTCGGCCAACACGGACGGCGGCACCACCGCCCGGGTGATGAGCACCTTCCTGACCTGGCTCAGCGAGAAGCAAAAACCGGTCTTCGTGCTGGCCACGGCCAACAACATTTCGCAACTGCCGCCCGAATTGCTCCGTAAGGGCCGGCTTGACGAGATCTTCTTCGTCGACCTGCCCAACGCCGAGGAGCGGCGGGTGATCTTCGAGATTCATCTCAAGAAACGTGGGCGCGACGCGGCAACGTTTGACCTTGCCCAGCTTGTCGAGGCTTCCGACGGCTTCAGCGGGGCGGAGATCGAGGAGGCGGTAATCAGCGCATTGTATGACGTGTTCTACCTAGCCAAGGAACTGGAGACGGCGGATGTGGTCAAGAGCATTCGGGAGACGATCCCGCTGTCGAAAACGATGCATGAGGGTATCTCGGCCCTGCGCGCCTGGGCCGAGGGGCGGGCCCGGTATGCCTCGCGGCGGGACGACGACGCAGCCGGGCATCTGCGCCGGAAGCTCGAGATGTGACCGAGTGATGAGTACTGCGTGATAAGTGGGAGGATCGACGATGGGTGCGATTCTGGTGTTGACGCCGCTGGTGGTGTCGAGTTGGCCGGCTATTACGGCGGCGGTGGCGGGCGCGGCGACGGCCATGGGCTTCTCGGTCGCCGGTCAGACGCTCGCGGAGCCCCGAGCAAGCCGCAAGAAGACGGTCGAGACCGAGATTGAGAACAGCGAGATTGTGGCCGAGGCGATGGCCCCGGGACAGAAGCTGGTTATCCAGAAGGATGACGTGAGCATCGCAATCGGCTTGGACGAGCGCGGGGCGTGTACGGTCTGCGTCACTGGCAGCAGGCAGTCGGATCGCGAGCTACGGGCGATCGGCGAAGAGGTGACCGGTCGGATCGTGCAGCAGTTCGCTTATCACAAACTCATGACCGAACTCAAGCAGCGGGACTATCGCATCGTCGAGGAGCAGGTGCTCGCGGACCAGTCCATCCAGGTCCGGGTGCGGCTGTGACGGCCGATGGGCCGGGGAGGTAAAAGCAGATGGAACGACCGGAATTCGAGATCACCATCCGCAAGAACGGGAAAATGCGGGTGCACATCAAAGGCGTGCAGGGCGAGCGTTGCATCGAGATGGCCGACCTTATTCGTGAACTCGTCGGCCGCGAGGATGAGCGCCAGCTGACCAGTGATTTCTACGCTCAGGAGGGAAAGGTGCGGATCCATACGCGAACGACGGGATAAGGGACACGTTCATGCAGTGTGTGAACTGCGGATTGGAGAATGTTCCGGGCATGCAGGCGTGTGCCCGCTGCCAAAGCCGGCTGGAATTCGGGGCGGTAGCCGTGCACCCACAGCGGGCCTCGCGTTTCAGAATACAGACGCGTCTGGGGCGTTTGTGGCATGTGCCGGCCAGCTTCATCCGCGGGGCTTTGAGGGGCGGGAGCGTGGGGCTCCGCTCGGTGTTTAGCGACAGCCAGGTGCCCTGGTCTGCCGTATTCCTCTCGGTTGTACCGGGACTGGGTCACTTGATGCGTGGGCATCGGCTCATCGGGCGACTGCTGATGGCCGGCTGGGCGGTGCTGCTGGTCGCCGCGGGCCTCACCATGGGGACGCCCACGAGTTGGTGGTTCATCATGCTGGCGGTGTCCTTGCATGCCAATGCCATCCTGTCCCTGATGGGTGCGATTCAGTCTGGCCTTGGACTCTTCGGCAGGATGGTCATGGGGATCGCGTTGTTCGGCGGCCTCTACCTGGGCCTCTATTGGCCTGTGGGGCAGTTGGGGGCTTCGGTCTATGTGCCGCTGCCGCTGGCAGGCATGATGCCCAACCCGGTGCTGCAGGACGGCGACGCGGTTCTGTACAACGGTCCGTGGACCCGGCCGAGACGGTTCGCACGCGGCGATCTCGTCGTGTACCAGATCGAGACCGATCTTCAGCAGTATCATGCTTACGTTGTGGTGAAAGGTTTGAGCGTGGATCGGGTGGTGGGTCTGCCTGGCGATCGGGTCAAGCTGCACGAAGGCCAACTGCTGGTCAATGGGCGGCCGCCGGCGGTGGAGTCCTTGCCTTTAGGGTCCATCAGGCCGTTGGGGAGCTTTGAGGTGCAAGCAGGGCCGGATGAACTGGTCATCCTGCCGTCGAGCGTGAAGCTTAACGTACACGGCCAGCTTGCGGTGGGTCCCGCGATGGGCGTGGTCAGCAAGGTTCCCATGGAACGGGTGCTCGGCCGCGTGACCTACAGGATTCAACCGTGGTCGCGTATGGGTTATGTGCGGTGAGGCCAGTAGATGCCCGGTAGATTCGCCAACCTGGAGTTTCACGAGGAACGCAACGGCGAGGAAACTACCCGCGGCGGACAGACCTCCGCGCTGCTCGATGAGCACCACTACCTGGCCGCGGCCCATGAGGAGTACCACTGGGGGCGGTTCGAGAAGGCCCTGCGCTTCTACACCCGCTGTCTCGAACAGAACCGGGCGATGGTGCCCGCCTGGGTGGGCCAGGTGCAGATGCTCGTCCAGTTGGGCGAGTATCATGAGGCCCGCCTTTGGAGCGACAAGGCCCTGGAGCTGTTCCGGGACAACGGCGACCTGCTGGCCGCGAAGGCCCAGGCATGCGTCCGGCTGAAGGATCACGCCGCGGCGATGGTTTGCAGCGACGGCTCGATGCAAGCCCCGGGCAGTTCGCCGTGGCGCTGGCAGGCGCGGGGCGAGGTTCTGCTGGCCCGCGGGCGAGAGCACTTCGACGCCTGCTTCCGCAAGTCGCTCGACGAGCCAGCCGCCGACTGGTTCGATCGCGTGGTCATCGCTCGTATTTACCGGCACTATCGAAAGGCGAGCAACGCGCTCTACTACTTGCGGGAAGCCATACAGCTCGAGCCGGCCTGTGGATACGTCTGGTTCGAAATGGGCCACTGCCAGGCGGCCCTCGGCTTGACCGGGCCGGCCCGGAGCAGTTATGACCGTTGCCTGGAGCTGCGCGGCGATTACGGCGAGGCTCGCGAAGCCTTGGCCGCCTTGGACAGAATGTCGTTTTTCACCTGGCTACGACGGATTCTCCGCTTGCGGATCGGCCCATGAACATCGAAACACTCTTGCGTGCGGCACGGAAGTACGAGGCCAGCGATATCCACATCGTCGTGGGTCTGCCGCCGCTGTTTCGGATCGACGGTCAGATCACCACCGCCCGCGGCGACGTGGTCACTCCCGAAGGGGCCCGTGCGCTGGCGTACGAGAAGCTCAACGAAAGCCAAATCCGCCATCTCGAGACCGATTGGGCCCTGTGCTTCTCGACCACCCTTGGGGATGCCGACCGCGCCCGCGTCACCATCTACTACCGCAACGGCTGCCCCGAGCTGTCCATCCGGCTCAGCGAGTCGGTGATCCGCCCGCGGCAGGAGCTGCGCCTGCCCGCCCTGATCGACGAGCTGGCCCGTAAGCCCAACGGCCTCATCATCATCACCGGTCCGACCGGCGTGGGCAAAACGACCACCTTCCATTACCTGGTCGACCGCATCAACGCCGAGTTCCGCAAGAAGATCGTCACCGTCGAAGACCCCGTCGAATACACCCATTCCTCCAAGCGGAGTGTGATCATCCAGCAGGAACTGCTCACCGATGTGCACAGCTTCAGCAAGGCCCTGGTGCACGTGCTCCGCCAGGACCCGGACGTGATCGGCATCGGCGAGATGCGCGACCCGGAGACCATGTATACCGCCCTGATGGCCGCCGAGACCGGCCATCTGGTCATCGCCACGCTGCACACGCCCGACACCGTGCTCTCCATGCAGCGGATCGTCTCCGCGTTCCCCGAGGGCCAGCAGTCCGAGGTCCGCTACATGCTCTCGAACACCATCCAGGCGGTCATCGCCCAGCAGCTACTGCCTCATGCCCAGGGTGGAAGGCGGGTGCTCTGCTGCGAGATCCTCATCGGCACCCAGAGCGTGCGGCACAACATCCGCGACAACACCACGCACAAGCTCTACACCGAGCTGCAGGCCGGTCGCAAATACGGCATGATCACCATGGACCACGCCCTCCTCGACCTCTACCAGCAGGGCGAAATAACCTACGACACCGCCGTCAGCATGGCCCGCGACCCCGAGACCATCAAGGAACGCACCGCCTGACAGACGGTTCCCAACTCGCAGACTCCAGAGCGATTCACGCCCCATCGTAGCGGTCGCCCCCCGACTTCGGCGAGCTCAGCCGAGCCGTGGCGACCGGCGTATTCCTTGCGAGTTCGCGGGCCACCAGGGGCGGCGGCCGCTACGCCATTGCGTGGAATGCTCTAGCAGCGCGTGAGCGAGCGATCGCGTGAGCACGTGGGTGCGTGCGTGCGTGAATGAGCGCGTGAGTGAGTGCGTGAGCAAGTCAGCGGAAGAGCGAGCCAGATCCCGCCACCGGCTTGCCGCTTCGCGGTGGATGAGCAAGCTCGCGCTTCTGAGTGTCTGACTCGTGACTGATCTACCCGCTGCGCCGCAAACGATGCGACCCTGCCCAAGCATGGCTGGGGTCGATGTCGACCGCTTTGGGCAGGCGGCAGAGGACGCGAGTGCTCAGTTCGCCCCGGCCGGGCATGAATCGCCTGATGGCCTCGGGGGAGACTTCGAACTTGCGGGCCAAGTCCATGACCTGCCAACCTCTCTGCTGGCAAGCGGTCTTGATTGCGGTGCGGGCCTTGTCAACGGTCATGGTGAGCCTCCTTCCGCGGTGGAAGCCATCAAAGCATGTTACGTCCAGACCGCGAAGCGGCAAGCCGCAAAAGGAATGTGAGGCTCATACGCTTATTGACCACAGTCGGTGTTGCCGGGGATCCCCGCGCCGCTGACGCACGCGAGGAAGCGGTTGATGTCCACCTGGTCCACGTCGCTATCCTGGTCCAGATCCATCTTCAGGCAGCCGCCGGTCGGCGTGCCGCCGTTACCCGTCAGGCAGGCCTGCAGCCGCCCGAAGTCATCGAGGTCGACATCGCGGTCGTAGTCGAAGTCGCCGGGTACTGGGGGCGGCCCGACACGGATCTGCTTGCTGACGGTCGGGCCAAACCATGTCACCCCTTCCCGCAGCATTTGCCAGTTGGTGGCATAGGTGCCGGGCTCACTGGGGGCGGTCATGGTTAGGTTGAACGTGCAGGTCTGGGCGGTGTCGACTTCTCCTGAGACGTAAGCTCGGCCGGCCTGGTGGAAAGGATCGTTCTCGCCCGGTGTGCCTAGCCGGATCTGTCGTTCTTCGGTCCACAGCACACCGCGGTTGCGGAGGGTGATACTGACGTTGTATGACTGGCCGGGGTCCATCTCGGCGGGGATGGTGTCGCTGACGTACTCGCTGGCGTAGAACCCATAGGTGGGTGCGACTCCGAAGTAGTCGCAGATGCCCTTGTAGACGCCCCACATCGTGGCCGACCGGAAGAAGTTGTCGCGAAGGTAGAGGGCGTCGCGATCGCAGGAATCGTGGAACGCCAACTCGATGAGGATTGCCGCCCGCTGAGGGATGCGCGTTTCGGCCGTGCCGCCGTTGGAATCGAGTACGCTGCGGTTGCGCCAGGTCGTCTCGCCGTAGTGAGTGCGGATCACGTCGACGATATTGTCGTTGACCGCCTTGGCGAGGTTGTAGCTCACAGTGGCCCAGGCGGCGTGCGTGCTGCTGCTGTCGTAATAGGTGCATGTGCCGTTGGGACAGGTGCTGCCGTAGCAGTTGCCCTGGTAACCGTTGGTATGCATGGAAATGTGGGCGTGGGTATCGTCGTAGTTGGATGCCAGCGGCCGCGAGCGGATGCTGTCGCTGCTCTCGCTGCTGCCCGAGCCGAGCGTGCAATCGCCCGTCGAGGAGGCATAGATGGAACAAGGGTACCCACGGTGCTGAATCCAGTACGAGCCGGACATGTACCACCACGGGTTGCCGGTGGAATGGTTGCCGTAGTTCTTGTCCAGGCAGCGGTAGTCCTTGATCGTCGCGCCGTCTTGCAGCAGGTAGACCTCGAGATACTGCATCAAGTCGGTGTTGTGCAGATCCTCCCGACTGAGTGGTGAACAGGTTTCGGGCCTTGCGTACGCCCAGTAACTGCCCAGCCAGAAAAGGCCGTGGCCGGGCGACAAGGAGACTTTCTTGCCCGCCAGGGCCGTGCCGGTCGTCTCGATGGGCAGGGCTTCATAGGCACGGGGAAGTGCCGGGCCCGGCGCGATTTTGGGCACCGGCGGGAGGTAGCTCCACAACGGCTCGTCCAGGACGGTCAGGCTTACTGCCTGGTCCAAGCCGAGCGATCGCAGGGTCCAGCGCACCTGCTCGAAGATCGCTTCGAGCCGTGCCTCGTCCAGACCCTCCGCCAGCAGATCGGCGGAGAAATCGATCGCCACGGTCTGGTCATCGACGCGGACGGACCCGATGGCCGTTCCCGTCGGCAGGGCGGAGAACAACCCCTCCGCTCGCTCGTTGTCAGACGGGCCCGCCGCCAGTGCCGCCAGAGCGAATTCGACGGGGTCGCTTCCATCGGGCACAGTGCGCTCGACCGCCCTGAGCCCGTCGTCTTGTCGCAGGAACACCCCGACCGCGCCGGCCTCCACCGCGGGTGGAGCGACAAAGCCGCAAGCCAGAATCGCAAGAATGCCTCGCAACCGTCTCAAAGTGGACATGGGCCCCTCCCGCAGCATGCTGTATCCCGTTCTCTTGCATGCGAAGGCACCCCCGGAAACAGTTCGGCGAACGATGACCACTCGGGATGCCGACTTGTGCTTGCCTGCCGGACTCTATGCCCAATGTAGCAGGTTCACGCCGCGAATGCTATTGGCCGTGAGTGGCGGCACAAGTACGTGCTGATGCGGAGCCGGCGTCGGCCGCCGCTGGGCATGGGAACCAGCCGCGGCTGCGGAGGCAGAACTTGACCAGCATAAGCATGACCGGCACCTCGATGAGCACGCCGACCACCGTGGCCAAGGCGGCGCCGCTCGACAGCCCGTAGAGTATGGTTGCTGTCGCGATGGCCACCTCGAAATGGTTGGATGCCCCGATCATGGCCGTCGGGGCCGCGTCTTCATAACTGAACCGCAGCAGCCGGGCGATGCCATAGGTGACGGCGAAGATCAGCATTGTCTGGATCAACAAGGGGATCGCGATCCACAGAATGGTCAGCGGGTTGCTGATGATGGTCTCGCCCTTGAAACTGAACAACAGGACCAGCGTCCCCAGCAGCGCGATGATCGACACCGGCGTCAGCAGGTGCAGAAACCGGGCCTCGAACCAAGCCGGGCCTTTGACTTTGATGATCCATCGGCGGGAGAAATAGCCCGCGACCAACGGCAGGGCGACGTAGATGGCGATGGACAGCAACAGCGCCTGCCAGGGCACGGGCATCTTGTTGACCCCCAGCAGCCACCCACCGAGCAGGCCATACAGAACCAGCATGGTCAGCGAGTTGATCGCCACCATGACCAGCGTGTGCCCCTAGTTGCCTTTGGCCAGGTAGCCCCACATCAGCACCATGGCCGTGCAGGGCGCGATGCCCAGCAGAATCGCCCCCGAAATGTACGAACGCCACAGTTCGACCTCCGTGCCGTCCTTGACGATTTCGGTGCCGGGCATCAGCCCGCGAAAGACGTAGCCCAGGAAGAAAGTCGCGATGAGCAGCATGGTGAACGGTTTGATCGCCCAATTGACGACAAGCGTCAGCAGGACCGGCTTGGGGCTCCTGCCGGCCCGAATGACCTCAGCGAAGTCGATCTTCACCATGATCGGGTACATCATGAAGAACAGAGCGATAGCGATGGGGATGGATACGACCGGGGCGCCATCGACGTAAATCGCTATCGCGTCCAGCGAGTGGGCGAGGCCCGGCGCGCCTTTGCCCAGCACGATCCCGCCCACAATGCACAACGCCACCCAGATCGTCAGGTACTTTTCAAAGACATTCAGTCCCTTCACCGGCGTAGCCTTGACGGCCACACGCCGCCCGGCCTGATCTCCCGTTTGCGTTGACATGTGTTTATTCACTCCTTCGCTGCCCGGCCACATCAAGCCGGCTTTACCGCATAGATTCGCACGCTGGCGGCGTAGTCATTGACGTTGTAGCGGCTGGCCAGGTCGGCCAGCCCGCGGTGCAATGTGGCATCGGACCTCGGCGAGCTCAGTCGAGCCGCGTCTCGCCGGTGTGGGCGGGCCTCGCCCGCCGCCGATGGCGAACTGCCCGCCGTTGGCTCCCTGCCACCAACCGTGACCGACACCGGGGCGGGAGCTGCTGAACAACAGCTCGATGCCCCCTCCACCCGGGCGTAAGCATTCAGGTCCGCACCGGTATCCATGACCTCCACCGCTTCTAAGCCCGCCGCCAGCAATTGGGCGCGGTACTCCGGAATGGGAATGGCCCCGGCAATGCAACCGACGTAAGCCAGGACGTTCTCCGCCAACTCCGGCGGCAGGGTTTGCTTCAGGGCAATATCGCTGATCGCCAACCGACCGCCCGGCTTGAGCACCCGGGCGATCTCCCGGAACACCGCACTCTTGTCCGGCGCCAGGTTGATCACGCAGTTGCTGATCACGCAGTCCACCGAGGCATCCGGCAACGGCAGCTTGTCGATCGTCGCCAGGTGAAACTCGACGTTGCCCGGCACACCGTCGCCCGCCCCGGCAGCGTTACGCAGGGCCAGCTCGATCATCTCCGGCGTCATGTCGATGCCGATGGCCTTGCCCGTCGCCCCCACCTGCCGGGCCGCCAGGAACACGTCCAGCCCGCCCCCGCAGCCGAGGTCCACTACCACTTCGCCCGGCTTCAAGCTGGCGAACGCCGTCGGGTTCCCGCACGACAACCCCATGTTCGCCTCGGCCGGGATGGCGGTCAGCTCCTCCGGGCTGTACCCGAAGGCCTCCGCCACCAACCGAACGCCCTCCTGCCGGCTGGACAAACCCGCCCCCGCCACCTCCGCATACTTCGACCGCACTTGTTCAGTGATACCTTCTTTCATCACATTCTCCCTATCGACCTGCCTTGTCGCCTGCCATCGCTCATCCGCGTCAATCTGTGTGATCTGTGGGCACACCTCTTCCGGCATCCCTGTTGACCTACACATCACTCAGATGCACGCAGACAAAAGCGAGCCCGCGGTCCCCGGGCCCAGTTGATCCCCCGGCCGGGTTACCGTGGCGGCAGGCCCTCCGGCAGCCGGGCCACGAAATCCCGGATCTCGTCCCGCACCCGGCGATAGTGATCGAGGGCCTCTTCCTCGCTCTTGGCCTCCTTGGCCAGCTTCGGGGGATCGTCGAAGTCGACGTGGACGACCTTGGCCTTGCCGGAAAACATCGGACACGTTTCGTGAGCATGCCCGCACACGGTCACCACGTAATCGAAAGACACATCACGCAGGTCCGCGACGTTCTTCGAGCGCTGGGTCGAGATGTCCACGCCCGCCTCGACCATCACCTTGACGGCGTTCGGATTCAAGCCGTGCGTCTCGATTCCCGCCGAGTAGGGCTCCAGCACGTCGTTCTTGAGCTGCCTCGCCCAGCCCTCGGCCATCTGACTCCGGCACGAGTTGCCGGTGCACAGGAACAGCACTTTCAGCTTCGGTAGCATGCGCTCAACTCCGCGGGATCCCGCTTCTTGATGTAACCCAGCGTTCGAGCGTCCTGCCGAATGGCAGGGTCTCGCTCCAGCGACGCCCGGACCCATTGAATCGCTTCGCGCACCTGGGGCGGCGCTTGCTCACCGGCCAGCCGGAAATAGCACCAGCGACTCTCCTTGCGGCGCTCAACGAGGCCCGCTCGGAACAGCAGATCCAAGTGCTTCGACACCGTCGACGGGGCCAGCCCCAGCAACTCGATGATCTGGCAGAGGCACAACTCACCGTTGCGCAAGGCCAGCAATGCCCGCACGCGCGTCGCGTCGCTCAACGCCTTGGCTATGTCCAGAAACGCGTCCACGATCAAGCTCCCTCTATTCGTCATTTCGCCAACTAGCGAATCATAGGCCCGCGGTAACAAGCGGTCAAGCTAGACGTCGCGAGGATCGGTGGGGGGAGGGATCAGCGCGATGAGCTGTCGAGGACCAGGATGGGCTCGGTCGTTTGGCGTATCGGGACGCTTCCGCCGCCGGCTACCCGGGCCACGGATTGTCGCTTGATCAAATCGACCCCGATCATCCTGCGCTCGTTCGCCGGCCGGCCGGCAGGGGCCTTCCTGGTCCCCTTGATCTGCTGCTCCAGCAGCTCAACCGCCGCCCGTCCGATCTCGTCGATGCGCTGGGCGATGATGGTCATCGGCGGGTCGATCGCGTGGGCCACCTCCGAGTCATCAAAGCCGACGACAGAGACATCTTCCGGGATGCGCAGTCCCAGCTTCGCGCATGCCTGGTAGACCCCCCATTGGTTATATGCGTCAATAGCCAGAATGCCGATCGGTGGTCGAGCGCGCCTCAGTATCGGCAGAATCGCCTCGCACCCGCCGTGCCAGGGACGATGATCGCGAGAACCTGCCATGTGGATATCTTCATCTGTCCACACATACCAATCGGGCCGGGGTTCCAGGCCCGCTTCACGCAATGCCCGCTGGTAGCCCCGGATCCGTTCTCTGACCGATGAACTCACCGGTGCGTAGCTGAGCATCAAGATGCAATCGTGACCGTGCTCGAGCAGATGACGCACGCCCAGGTACGCTCCCGCTTCGTGATCCGATTGAACCAAGTCCGCCTCAAGCCCGGTAGGCGTCTGGTCGAGCAGCACCACGGGAAAGTTCACCAACTGATGATTGAGGATCGACGCAATGTGCCTCGACTCACCGAACGCCATCACGAAAACACCGGCCAGGCCGTCTTCGCGCACACGTAGAAGGTTGCGCGTCTCGGCCTGCACGTCCGAATGGGCGTCGTAGATCTGCAGGGTCCATCCACGAGCCCGGCAGGCCTTCCCAATGCTCCGGGCCACGGCTGTGTTGAACACACCGATCAAATCCGCGGCCGCCAGGGCCAAGACCTTGGGCGAGAGCCCGCCCTGCGATGGCTTGATCGAAGCAGGCCCCGCAAACGCTCCAATGCCTGGAACTCGGTGGATGTGATCCTCCCTCTCCAGGAGGTCCACTGCTTTCGAGACGGTCATCGTGCTGACGCCGAACTCCCGAGCCATCGCCCGCAATGTGGGAAGCCGGGAACCGGGAGGCAGGGCGCCAGCGACAATACGCTCACGCAGCAGATCCGCCACCCGTCGCTGAAGGTGAACGGTCCGTCGTCGGCTTCGAGACGGTCGGGATGGCTGATGTCGCGAGCTCCCCATGGCTCAATCATATCGCTCGTATGGATCAGCAGGCAACACGACGACGATCTTCATTCGACTCCTGTGCCGGTTCTGCGTATGAGCCCCGCGGGACAACCGGTTTCTGCATATTCGTCGCATGGCTTCGATCACACGATTCAACTCGGCGGCTCTTGGAAGCCAGATACGTTCACGCCCCAATTGCTCCATTGACTCTGAAGTGGACGCGTCGCCGCATCAGGTAGCGGAATGAATGGAGTGCATGAGCTGACAACGAGCGGTCTCCGAAGTCGTTCTCAGGTGCTTGCGGCAACCAAGGGCTGCCGCAGCGACGGGGGCGTCAGCATCTGGGCGAAGGCTTCATAGTCTGGAGCCAGATGCAGCAAACGGGCAGGCACGCCGACGACTGTGGTGAGCGGTTCGACGTCCTGGATGACCACCGCACCGCCCCCGACCACAGACTCGTAACCGATCCGCAGTCCCTGCAGAACCGTGGCCCCGATACCCACAAAGGCCCCGGACTCAACGGTCACCCGACCGGCGAGTTTGGCTCCCGGGCAGATGTGCGCCGCCGTGCCGATCATCGATTCGTGGTCGACGATGCACCCCGTATTGAGAATGGCCGAGTCGCCAATCTGGCAGTGGGCGCAAACCAGGGCCCCCGCTGCGACGACGACGTTTCTGCCGAGGCTGACGTTGTGCGCCAAATTGGCGGATGGGTGGACGGCGTTGATGAGTTCCATCTCCGCGTCCTCGACTCGCTGGGCAAAGCCACGGCGGACGCCGTTGTCTCCAATGGCAACGATTGCCCGGCTGACGCCCTGGTTCCGCAGATCGGACAAGGCCGCCAAATCGCCCAGAATAGGCAGGCCGTCCATCCGTCGGCCATGCATCGCCGGGTTGGAGTCCAGGAATCCGACGGGTCGATACTGCCTGCCCGAGAGCAGGATATCGAGTACCACCCGGCCGTGGCCTCCGGCTCCGACAATCACGCACGCGGGTCGTTGATCGTTGGGTTCGAATGTCATGTCTCTTCTCTTCTCTTATCGGACTGCGCAGGCGGGGCCTGAACTTTTTCGCGAATCGGCCCGTAAGATAGATCACGTCTACCCGGCATGAGGCCGCCTGCCAGGTTGGATAACCCAGGTACCGAGCTGGTCTTGCGACAACGGGCGGCCGATGATAGCCTGCGCGGGCAGGTGCGGGTCCCGACGGGGGTGACCGGTCACGGATCAAGCGGCGGTTGATACTCTGCGGCCTGGAAGAACGCTGCCGTTTGCGTGAACGCCCCTGAACGGGATGGGGAGTCTGAACGGAAGGACTGCTAAAGCATGGATTTAGGGCGGTCGGACAACGCTCACGGCGGACGCGGAGGCGGACTGGGCGGCGGCATGGTCGGGGAGCTCTTGGCCCACCGCCCCTTTGTCGTTTGCGCTGCCCTGCTTCTGTGCTTCACCATCACGTTTCAACTCCTGGGCAGCCTTCTGAAATGGCAGCACCGGAAACTGGCTCTTCCGCTGCAGAAGTCCCTGGCCGTGCTCGACAAGCAGAAGCTGGAGCCCTACCACCTCCTTCAGGCCGCACAGATCAAAGCCGAGATGCTCGACGAACTGGGGACCGACCAGTACATCCAATGGTACATGCGGGATGCTTCGCAACAGGGGCCGGAACGGCCCGAAGACTACATCCTGCTGTTCGTGACTTACTACACGGGCAA
>Ga0209722_1001309_pt1 | contig 22396 bp, 27 predicted proteins | sample BioC12SIPDNA_2_FD_185745 | JGI IMG/M metagenome (GOLD analysis project Ga0209722, IMG submission 185745) | Anaerobic biogas reactor microbial communites from Washington, USA - Biogas_R1_A C12 SIP DNA (SPAdes) (version 2) | ecosystem: Engineered > Bioreactor > Anaerobic > Unclassified | place... | reverse complement strand
TGGGCGGCCGCCGTGAACGCCTCCGCCTCGGCCGGATACGGCGTGGACTCCGCCTTGGCCAGCATCATCCGCACGCGCACCAGGAGACGTTCGTCGGCATCGGTGTGCCTGCTTCCCGGAACGGCCTGCCCCGGAAGGGGGTCGAGACGCTCGAGCTCGGGCAGCATCCGGAGCACGTCCTCGAGTACTCCGGCGCACGCCACGACCGCCGGCGCGCCCTGGGAGGTGCGAGCGGCTCGGGCGCTGAGATGGTCGGTATGCGAGGGCCACCACACCGAGGCCCCGATCTGCTCGAGGTGGTCGTGCCAGGCCTCGTGGATGGTGGGTGCCGCATATCGGGCAAGGTTGGCCGCAATCGTGTCGTCGAGCACCTTCGTCGTGAGGGTGCGGCAGTGTCGTTCGATGTACCCGTGCAGCTCGATCGGGCGCCACCCGCGCTGCCAGGCAGTATCGACGAGCTCGACGAGCCGGTCGGATCGTTCTCGCGTCGTTGTCATGTCCCCTCCGTGATCTCCCAGGCCCATCCCGGGTGTGCAAGCTCTGCCAGGTGCCGGGCAACTCTTCCAGTGCGGGCCGACAAGCCGCGCAGGTTTTCCACAGCGAGCGCGCGTTGCTGCCGCCCCACTACTCGGCCGCTGCCACGAGCGGCCCGGTCCGGTACGCGATCCGCTCGGCCAGCGCGATGACGGTGTTGGCGCGGGTGACGTGCCGGTCGTCGAGGATCGTGTCGAGCACCCGCTGCAGGTCGGCGTTGTCGCGCGCCACGATCCGCAGCACGAGGTCGCCGGACCCGGTGATGGTGTGTGCCTCGAGCACCTCGGGGATGGCGGAGAGGTGCTCGACCACCCCCGCGTGCCCCTTGCCCTGACGGATCTCGACGGTGCAGAACGCGGTGACCGGATACCCAAGCGCAGCAGGGTCGATCGACGGGGCGAAGGAGCGGATGACCCCGGACTCCACCAACCGGTCGAGTCGGGCCTGGACCGTCCCGCGGGCCACTCCGAGGACCCGCGAGGCACCGAGCACCCCGACGTGGGGGTCCTCGGCGAGCAGGGTGAGGAGCCGTCGGTCCAGGTCGTCCAGCGGGCGGTTGCTCCGAGCGGTAATGGGCATGTTGTGCAGGCTATACCCGCTGAGGGGGGTCAAAGTGGACAAGGTGACCACCGCATACCCCATCCGTTGCTCCATGGTTCTGCACCGCTGCACAGTGGAGGACTATGACCGCAACGACGCCATCAGCCCGGACCGACACCTCGACCGCGCCCCACCCGGCCCGGCGCACCGCCCAGCAGGACGCTGCCGAGGTGGCCCGTCACCTCACCGTCACGGAGCAGGAGGCCGGCCTCACCGCGGAGGAGCTCGCGACCCTCGTCGGCCTCGTGGAGCACGACGAGACGAAGGACCCGTTCCCCGTGACAGGTTGGGACGCCATCGTCTTCGTCGTCGGCAACGCGACCCAGACCGCGCACTATTACCAGAGCGCGTGGGGGATGGAGCTCGTCGCCTACACCGGCCCCGAGCACGGCGTGCGCGACCACAAGGCGTTCGTGCTCAAGTCGGGCTCGATCCGCTTCGTCGTCAAGGGTGCCGTCACCCCGGACAGCCCGCTCATCGAGCACCACGCCAAGCACGGGGACGGTGTCGTCGACATCGCCCTCGAGGTCCCGGACGTCGACCAGTGCGTCGAGCAGGCCCGCTCCGCCGGAGCCCGGATCCTCCAGGAGCCGGAGACGATCCGCGACGAGCACGGCGCCGTGCGCGTCGCCGCCATCGGGGCCTACGGTGACACCCGCCACTCCCTCATCCAGCGCGAGGTCGACGGAGTTCGCTACACCGGTCCGTACCTGCCCGGCTACGTCCCTGCCAGCTCCACCTTCGTCAAGCGGGAGGGAGCGCCGAAGCGCCTCTTCCAGGCCCTCGACCACATCGTCGGCAACGTCGAGCTCGGGAAGATGGACGAGTGGGTCTCGTTCTACAACCGGGTCATGGGCTTCGTGAACATGGCGGAGTTCATCGGGGACGACATCGCGACCGACTACTCCGCGCTGATGTCCAAGGTCGTCGCCAACGGCAACCACCGGGTGAAGTTCCCGCTCAACGAGCCGGCCATCGCCAAGCGCAAGAGCCAGATCGATGAGTACCTCGAGTTCTACGGCGGCCCCGGAGCCCAGCACCTCGCGCTCGCGACGAACGACATCCTGCGCACCGTCGACGAGCTCGTGAAGGAAGGGGTCGAGTTCCTCGACACCCCGGACGCGTACTACGACGACCCCGAGCTGCGGGCGCGCATCGGTGAGGTACGGGTCCCGATCGAGGAGCTGAAGAAGCGCCGCATCCTCGTCGACCGCGACGAGGACGGCTACCTCCTGCAGATCTTCACCAAGCCGCTCGGCGACCGGCCGACCGTCTTCTTCGAGATCATCGAGCGGCACGGCTCGCTCGGCTTCGGCAAGGGCAACTTCAAGGCGCTCTTCGAGTCGATCGAGCGCGAGCAGGAGAAGCGGGGCAACCTCTAGCCGTTCCCCGGCACCAGCTCTCTGACGCGCCCCGGGCACCCGGCCGGGGCGTGTCCATGTGTGCCGGGGAAGTGGTCGCTGCTCGGTGAGAGGGGCTCCGCCCGCTGTATGCGCGGAGGAGTCCTCCCGCATCCCGCGGTGAGCGGCTGTCAGTCCGAGCACGGTGCTCGGCTTAGGCTTGGAGTATGAGTGATACCCCTCGACCCACGCAGCCGCCCCCCGACCGGGCGGGCTGGTTCGAGGACCCGGACAACAGCGAACAGCTGCGGTACTTCGACGGCATCATCTGGACAAGCCACACGACTCCCCGGCGCACGCGCTGGGAGGCCCCGCAGGCTCTGCAGGACCAGGCGGGTGAGACCCCGCCGCAGCACGCGCACGGCCAGGGGCATCAGCCCCAGCCGCCCCAGGCCGGCCCGACCCAGGGCACCTACGGCTACCCGGCCCAGCCGACGCATACCCAGGCGCCGTCCGCCCCGCCTCCGGCCCAAGCACCGTGGGGCCAGCCACCGCATACCCAGGGAGGTCCCGGCCAGCCATGGGGCCAGCCGAATCCCTATGCGCCGCAGCACCAGAACCCGTACCAGCCGTACCCGACCGGGCCGCTGACGGCCGACGGGGTCCCGCTGGCGAGCATCGGGGCCCGCTTCGGTGCCTGGCTCATCGACAGTGCCCTGACGTGGATCATCGGACTGGTCCTCGGCGGCCTGTTCCTCTGGCGCGGGCTGGGCAACTATCCCGAGGTCGTCGCCGACGCGGTCAATGCGGGCACGACCGCGCCCGCCGATGCTGTCGTCCTCGCCGAGCAGATCCAGTTCGACATGCTGTGGCTCGGCGCGTTCGCGATCGTGCAGTTGCTGGTCGGCGTCGGGTACCACACCTACTTCCTCAGCCGCAGCGGCGCGACGCCGGGACGACGGGCAGCGGGCATCAGCGTGCGCCTGGCGGAGCGGCCCGGCGTGCTGTCTCCGGCTGACGCGATGCGCCGCTCGCTGCTACGGCCGGTGCTCTTCCTCTTCACGTACACCCCTGGCCTCGGGCTGCTGGCCATGCCGCTCAGCCTGCTCGACGCCCTCTCGGCGCTGTGGCACCCGCAGCGTCAGACCTTCCACGACCGGATCGGGCGCACCGTCGTGGTGATGGGCCAGCAGCTGCGCCGCCCTGACGAGCCACCGCGGTGAGTCCGGGCGTAGCGCGGCCACATCCCCCAACGTGTGACGAAGACGTCGCTATCACAGCACGTTCGTCACACCCAAGCCGTCGTCGCGGCTCTGCGGGGCTGCTCGCCCGGCCCGCTACAGCTCCCGCGCCGGCAGGATCGTGCCGGCGCACTCGCCGAGGCTGATCCGCCCTCCGTCACGTCCGGCCGCGCTCGCACGCAGCACGACGGTGTCGCCGTCCTCGAGGAACGTGCGTGAGCTGCCGTCGTCAAGAGTGACCGGCTCCTGCCCGCTCCACGTCAGCTCGAGGAAGCAGCCGCGAGAGTCCTTCTCCGGGCCGGACACGGTGCCGGAGGCGAAGAGGTCGCCGGGGCGGACGCTGGCGCCGTTGACGGTCAGGTGGGCGAGCATCTGCGCTGGGGACCAGTACATGTCGCGGTAGGTAGGGCGCGAGACCTCGGTCCCGTTCCACTCGATCTCGAACCCGATGTCTAGTCCGTATGCGTCGCTCGCGCCCCCCTCTCCCTCGCCACCGCGCAGGTAGGGGAGCGGCTGAGGGTCCTGTCCCGGCAAGGGAACTCGTGCGTGGCGCAGGGCATCCATCGTGACGACCCATGGGGAGATAGAGGTTGCGAAGGACTTGCCGAGGAAGGGGCCCAGGGGGACGTACTCCCAGGCCTGGATGTCCCGCGCGGACCAGTCGTTGAGGATGACGACGCCGAAGAGGTGCTCGTCGGCCTGGTCCAGGGGGACGGGGTCGCCGAGGGCGGTGGCGCCGCCGATGACGATGCCGAGCTCGGCCTCGATGTCGAGCCGGGTCGAGGGGCCGAACGTCGGGGCGTCCTGGTCGGGCGGCTTGCGCTGGCCGCAGGGGCGGACGATGTCGGTGCCGGAGACGACGATCGTCCCGGACCGGCCGTGGTAGCCGATCGGCAGGTGCTTCCAGTTGGGGGTGAGCGGCGCAGCGTCGGGGCGGAAGATTCGGCCGACGTTGGTGGCGTGGTGCTCACTGGCATAGAAGTCGACGTAGTCGCCGACCGACACCGGCAGGTGCATGGTGACGTCGGCCAGGTCGATGAGGTGGTCCTCGACGACGTCCTGGTAGGAGTGGTTGGTGAGGATCTCGGTGATCCAGGCCCGCGCTGCCGTCCAGGCTTCCCGGCCGTGGGCGAGGAAGGGATTGAGAGAGCTGGCCCGCCACAGGATCCCGGACTCCATCCCCGCCGCCTCGGCAGCCTCAGCGAGATCCAGGACGTAGTCGCCGACGCGGACCCCGACCCGGGGAGAGCTGGTCGCGGTCGAGAAGACGCCGTAGGGCAGGTTGTCAAGGCCGAATCCGGTGTCCTCCGGCAGGTCGAGCCAGGTCATCGAGCGATCTCCTTGTCGTGCCGGTCCGTGTCGCGGTGCCAGGCCTTGGCGTGCCAGCCGGGTTCGTCGCGACGCTGCATGTCGGCAGTCTAGGGACGTGCGGGTTGGGGGCGGGTGGGCGAGCGCTCGATACAGTGGGAGGCTCTACCCACCCGTACTCCCACAAGGACGTGGACAGTGGCGCACTACCAGGCGATGGGCAGCATCCCGCCCAAGCGACACACGCAGCACCCGGTGCCCGAGGAGGGCCGTACCCCTCGTCAGGGCGACCTCTTCTACGAGGAGCTCATGGGCGAGGAGGGGTTCAGCTCCGACTCGTCCCTGCTCTACCACCGCTACATCCCGAGCACGATCAGCGGTGCTCGTGAGTGGGTGGTCGGGGACCTGACGACGACTCCGAACCAGCCCCTGCTGCCGCGCCATCTGAAGCTGCACGACCTCTTCGACGAGCACGACGTCCGCACCGTCGACGCGGTCACGGGCCGGCGCCTCGTACTCGGCAACGGTGACGTACGAATCCTCTACGTCGTCCCCGGTGCCGACTCCCCGTGGTACCGCAACGCCATCGGCGACGAGTGCGTCTATGTCGAGCGCGGATCGGCCCGGGTCGAGACGGTGTTCGGGTCCCTCGAGGTGGCGGAGGGCGACTACGTCATCATTCCGCGGGCGACGACGCACCGCTGGCTGCCGAAGCGCTCGAGGAGCAACCCCCTGCGGCTCTATGTCATCGAGGCGAACAGCCACATCTCGCCTCCGAAGCGCTACCTGTCGCGGTTCGGCCAGTTCCTCGAGCACAGCCCCTACTGCGAGCGGGACCTGCGCCTGCCGGTCGGGCCGCTCCTCGCCGAGGACATCGGTGCCGAGCCGGACGAGGTGACCAACGTCTACATCAAGCACCGCGGCACCGGACCCGGCGGTGTCGCCGGCACGATCCACACCCTGCCCTTCCACCCGCTCGACGTCGTCGGGTGGGACGGGTGCCTCTACCCCTACGTCTTCAACATCAACGACTATGAGCCGATCACCGGCCGTGTGCACCAGCCGCCGCCGGTCCACCAGGTCTTCGAGGGCTGGAACTTCGTCATCTGCAACTTCGTGCCGCGCAAGGTCGACTACCACCCGCTGGCCATCCCGGTGCCCTACTACCACTCCAACGTCGACTCGGACGAGGTGATGTTCTACGTTGACGGGGACTACGAGGCGCGCAAGGGCTCGGGGATCAACAAGGGCTCGATCTCGCTGCACCCCGGCGGCCATCCGCATGGCCCCCAGCCCGGCGCGACGGAGGCCTCCATCGGGGTCGACCGCTTCGATGAGCTGGCCGTCATGGTCGACACCTTCCGCCCGCTCGAGCTCGGTGAGGGCGGCCGAGCCGTCGATGACGGTGTGTACGCCGGCTCCTGGTCCCGCGGCTGGCCCGACCCGGCTGGCGCCTGAGCTCGCCGACTACCCTTGGACGGGTGACTGCCACAGCCACCCCCGATCTCGATGAGGTCGTCGAGGCCGATACCGACATCGCGCCCGACGTCCCCTGGATCACCCTGGTCTGGAACGACCCGGTCAACCTCATGACCTACGTGACCTACGTCTTCCAGACCTACTTCGGCTACTCCCGTCAGAAGGCGGAGAAGCTGATGATGGACGTCCACGTCCAGGGTCGCGCGGTCGTCTCGCACGGCACCCGCGAGGAGATGGAGCGCGACGCCGAGGCGCTCCAGGGCTACGGCCTGTGGGCCACATTCCAGAAGGACGACTAGTGGCACGGGCGTTCAAGCTGCGCAAGGTCTCGGTCGAGGGCCGCAAGGAGCTCCGGTATGCGGGGCGCCTCGAGGACTCCGAGCGCGCCCTGGTCGGTGGGCTGATGTACCAGGTGGCCGAGCTCATCGAGGTGCCGGAGGAACCCACCTCGGCTCCGCCGGGGGAGAGCGATGCCTTCGAGGACATCGTGGCCCGGCTCGGCATGTCCGTGGGACTCGAGGCCGGCCAGGACACCATCCCCGCCGAGGAGGGCTCCCGGGCTGCCCGGCCCGAGCATGTGGCGGGCTACGAGGACCCGGCCGTGCGCCGCCTCTTCCCGATCGCCAACCGGCAGGACCCCGAGGCGGCGGCTGAGTTCGCCCGTCTGACCGAGGTCGGTCTGCGTCGGCGCAAGCGGGACAACCTGCTGCAGGCGGCGGCGCTGCTCGAGCAGACCGACCACCTCGAGCTGCGACCCGACCAGGCGCAGAGCATGCTCGTCGCACTCACCGACGTCCGGGTGGTCCTCGGCGAGCGGCTCGGGCTGCGGACCGACGAGGACGCGGCCGCGCTCGAGACGATCTCGATGGGACTCGGAGAGGACGATCCGAGGCTGCACTTCATCCTCGTCTACGACTTCCTCACCTGGCTGCAGGAGTCGCTCGCGCTGGCCCTGCTCCAGGCCGTGCCGGAGGAGGGCACACGCCCCGACGGGGACTAGCCGATCGGCCCGCGACCGTCACAGGTGGCATGACGGTTGACCGGTTGGTGGCCCAACCGAAGGCGCTGAATCAGACCCGGACTGGACGAGCCGGAGGCAAGGGACAAGCACATGAGGACCCCCGTTTTGAGGTTCACAGGCCCGGGGTGTTAGTCTCTTGCGTCGCGCGCCATTAGCTCAATTGGCAGAGCAGCTGACTCTTAATCAGCGGGTTCGGGGTTCGAGTCCCTGATGGCGCACTTCTCACGGAGGATCTCGTTCTCGAGGTCCTCCGTCGTGTTTTCCCAACGTCCTTCTCATGTCTCCGCGGCTGCGCTCCGACAGACCAGGGTGCGTCCGGAGGGCAGGCTGGCGATGGCCTCGAACCCCTCCTTCTCGAACATCGCCAGGGTCCCCGTCGAGAAGCCCGGCGGATACTTTCCCCCACGCAGGCTGAGGTCCATCGGCAGCCCTTCGATCGCGTGCGCGCCCGACCTCTCGGCGTGCGCGACCGCCGCGGTGAGGACGCGCTGTGCCACCCCGTGCCGGCGGTGCGCCGGCGGCACGAAGATGCAGTAGATGACCCATACGTCAGAGTCATCGAGCGGGAAGCGAGTGTTCTTCACGACGAGTCGCGTGGACAGGATGTGGTGCAGGCGCGTGCGCGGCTCGACCCCGCACCAGCCGACCGGCGTGTCGCCCGCGAGGGCGACGAGGCGCCGGCTGAAGTCGGATGTCCTGCCCGCCGGACCCCGCGGGTCAGTGCTGCTCGGGCGCCTCGAGCTCGACGACGAACGTCGGAAGCATGGCCTGGGCCAGCGGTCCGATGAGCACGGCGTAGGCGACCGTCGCCAGACCGACAACCCCGCCGAGCACCCACCCGGCCGCCACGACAGCGACCTCGATCCCGGTCCGGACACCGCGCAGGGACCATCCGGTCTGCTTGGCCACGCCGGTCATCAGCCCGTCACGAGGACCGGGACCGAGCTGGGCGCCGATGTACATCGCCGTGGCGACCCCGTTGAGGACGATCCCCGCGGTCATCAGGCCGATGCGGGGGAGGAGTCCGTCGGGTTCGGGCACCCAGAGCAGGACGGGGTCGACGACGAGGCCGATGACGACGGCGTTGAGGACGGTGCCCAGGCCAGGAGGTTGCCGGAGCGGAACCCAGAGGAGCAGGACGACGACCGAGGCGATGATGACGATCTGACCGAACGTGAGCGGGATGTGTTCCGCGAGGCCCTGGTGCAGCACGTCCCACGGCATCACGCCGAGCGTCCCGCGCACGAGGAGCGCCATCGAGACGCCGTAGAGGACGAGCCCGAGGAGGAGCTGGGGGACCCGTCGCCCGAGGCGTCCGGCTCGCAGCTGCGCAAGTGGGCCCAGCGCAAGCAGCTGGCGTCGGGGTGGTTTGCTCACCCCGGCACTGTAGGTGACAGGCGTCGCTTCGCACTCACGGGAGCCGCAGGGCGGTCACGCCGTATGACGAATCGCCTGTCGCTGTGCGACGGGCCGCGGGGCCGGCACTCACCCCCCGCAAGGAAGAACTGGGGCGAGGAGCCCGGCGACGCGTGGCCCACCCGCCTCACAGGTAGAGCCCGGTGCCCTCGTCCTTGGTCGGCGCCTCGGAGACGCCGTGCAGGTCACGCTCGCGGAGCAGGACGTACGTACGGGACTCGACCTCGACCTCGGCGCGGTCCTCGGGGTCGTAGAGCACCCGGTCACCGCGGACGACGTGCCGTACGTTCGGTCCGACGGCCACGACGGTGGCCCAGCCGAGCCGACGGCCCATCGACGCCGTCGCGGGGATGACGATGCCGGATCCCGAGCGGCGCTCGCCGTCCTCGCCCTCGGTGCTCAGCAGGATGCGGTCCCCGAGCAGACGCACCGGTACCGCGGGGAGCTCCTTCACCGACGGCGGGAGCGGCGCACGCCCCACACGATGAGGACGACAGCAGCCAGCGCGATGGGGCCGACGACCTCGATCTTCACGCTTCCGTCCTCGTTCTGCGTGGCCTCGGCGAAGCGCGCCTGGGCCGCGGACTTCTGGCGCTCGACGATGACCTTGGGCTGGCTGCGGTAGCTCAGCTCGCTCAGCGTGTCGGCGAGGCGGGCACGCCGGGCGGCGATGTCGGCCTCGAGCTTGGCCATGGACGGATCACTCATGCTGCGTGCTCCTTGGTGTGGTCCGGGTGCTGAGGGCCCAGGACGGCGTGGAGGTCAGGTCTGACATCGAACTTAGTGCACGTACGGGCGTGCGCGACACGTCCCTCGCTGTCGAGGCCATCTCGTGCTCAGGCGGCGCTGAGGCCGAGGTCGCGCATGAGCTTCGCGACATGGCCGGTCGCCCGCACGTTATACCAGGCATGTTCGATGACGCCGTCCTCGTCGACGACGAAGGTGCTGCGGATGACGCCCTCGACGACCTTGCCGTAGAGCTTCTTCTCACCGAAGGCGCCCCACTCCCGAAGGACGTCCTTGTCGGGGTCCGAGAGGAGGGTGATGGTGAGGTTCTCCTTCTCGCGGAACTTCGCGAGCTTCTCCGGTGAGTCGGGGGAGATGCCGACCACCGCATACCCATGACCGGTGAGTGTCTCGAGGTTGTCGCTGAAGTCGCAGGCCTGCTTCGTGCAGCCCGGGGTCAGCGCCGCCGGGTAGACGTAGACGATGACCTTCTGTCCTCGCAGGTCGGACAGGCTCACCTGCTCGCCCCGGTCGTCGGTCAGGGTGAAGTCGGGGGCCCGGTCGCCGGGCGCGAGGCGGGTGGTCATCGCAGGTCTCCTCGTCCGCTATCGCAAATAATTTGCAATAAGATGGCATCGATTACGCGTTCACCCTACGGTGTGCGCCCGTGCCGGGTCGGCGCGGTTGGTCCGGATGAAGGAGAGTCATGCACGTGCCCGACGGGTTCCTCGATGGACCCACGTCAGTCGCGACCGCCGGTGTCGCTGCGGTCGCCGTCGCGGCCGCCCTGCGAGGTGCCCGTCGCGAGCTCGACGACCGGACCGCGCCGCTCGCCGGCCTCGTCGCCGTCTTCGTCTTCGCGGCGCAGATGATCAACTTCCCGGTCGGTGCGGGGACGTCCGGCCACCTCATGGGCGGGGTGCTCGCCGCTGTCCTTGTCGGGCCGTGGACAGCGACGCTGGCGCTGACGGTCGTCCTCATCGTCCAGGCCCTCGCCTTCGCTGACGGCGGGCTGACCGCGCTCGGCACGAACATCACGCTCATCGCCGTGGTCGCCGTGTGGATCGGGTATGCGGTGGTCCGGCTCGTGCAGTCCGCCCGGCCGCAGTCGCGTCGGCTGATCCCGGTTGCCGCGGCGATCGGAGCGCTCGTGAGCGTCCCCGCTGCCGCGCTCGCCTTCACCGGCCTCTGGGCGGTGGGCGGAGCCGCGCCGATCGACCTCGGGCTCCTCGCGTCGACCATGATCGGCTGGCACACCCTCATCGGCATCGGCGAGGCCGTCATCACCTTCCTCGCTGTGTCGGCGGTCCTCGGTGCGCGCCCGGACATCGTCCACGCTGCCCGCCACCTCACCCAGCAGCGACCCCTCGAGGTCCGCACGACCGCGGAGGCGTCCTCATGAGCACCACGACCGAGAAGCCCACTGCGCCCGGGCGGCGCGTCCCGCTCCGGGTCCTCGTCGGGATCGGCCTCGCCGTGAGCCTGGTGCTGGCCGTGGTCGTCTCGCTCTTCGCCTCGGCGTCGCCCGATGGCCTCGAGCACGTCGCGGAGACCCTCGGGTTCGCCGACGCAGCCGCCGACTCCGCCGTCGCCGACTCACCGCTGGCCGACTACGGGACGGCCGGCGTCGAGAACGAGTGGCTCTCCACTGCGATCGCGGGAGCCGTCGGACTCCTGATCACGGGTCTGGTGGCCTTCGGCCTCATGCGGCTCCTCGCGCGGCGTCCCGTGGACCGGGACTGAGCAGGACGCGGGCGTCATGGGCGCGCCCCACGGGCATCCACTCCACTACCACGGGCACTCGGTCCTGCACCGGACGCCGGTGCACGCCAAGCTCATCGGGCTCCTGGCGTTCGTCTCCGTCATCGTCCTCACGCCTGGCGGGTACCTCCTGGCCTTCGCCGCATACGGCGTCATCGTGGCCGCGCTCGTCGTGGTGAGCCATGTCCCGGCGCGCTACGTCCTCGGTCGGCTCTGGCCCGTCGTGCCGTTCGTGGGCGTCGCGATGCTGCTGCCCTTCATCGCCACGGGTGAGCGGATCGACGTCGGTGCGGTGAGCCTGGCGGTCGAGGGCCTGCGCGGGGGACTGACCCTGCTGCTCAAGGTCCTGCTCGCGGCCACGAGCGCCGTGCTCTTCGCCGCGACGACCGAGCCGAGGGAGCTCGTCCGGGCACTGGACCAGCTGCGCCTGCCCCAGCCGCTCGTGCAGATCCTGTCATTCATGCTGCGCTATCTCGAGGTGGTCTCCGACGAGGTGCGCAGGATGTCGATCGCCTTGGCATCGCGGGGATTTCGCGCGCGATCACCCAAGCACTGGCCGGTCCTGGCCCGGACGATGGGGGCGTTGTTCATCCGCTCGTACGAGCGCGGCGAGCGGGTGCACCTGGCGATGGTCTCGCGCGGCTACACCGGGCGGATGCCTATGCAGCACGCGTCGGCGTCGGCGCGAGAGTGGGGCACGGTGGCTGTCGTGCCCGTCCTCGCCGCCCTCGTGCTGCTCATCGCCGTCCTGCTGCCCATCGGGAGGCTCCCGTGAGTGTGCCCGTCATCGAGCTCAAGGGAGTGGCGTTCGCCTACCCGGACGGCCACCAGGCGCTCTTCGGCGTCGAGCTGCACATCCACCCTGGGGAGCGGGTCGCACTCCTCGGGCCGAACGGTGCAGGCAAGACGACGCTCATCCTCCATCTCAACGGCATCCTGCGCCCTGGTCTCGGCTCGGTCACCGTCTCCGGTCTGCCCGTCACGGACGCAACCGTCGGGGAGGTGCGGCGCCGGGTCGGCATCGTCTTCCAGGATCCCGACGACCAGCTCTTCATGCCCACGGTCCGTGACGACGTCGCCTTCGGCCCGGCGAACCTCGGCCTGTCCGGCCCCGAGCTCGACGCTCGCGTCCAGTCCGCACTCGAGGTCGTGGGCATGTCCGAGTTCGCCGACCGGCCCCCGCACCACCTGTCCTTCGGGCAACGTCGGCGCGTCGCCATCGCCACAGTCCTCGCGATGGAGCCGGAGATCCTCGTCCTCGACGAGCCGTCCAGCAACCTCGATCCCACCTCGCGGCGGGAGCTCGCCGAGATCCTCGAGTCGCTCCCCGTGACGATCCTCCTCGTCACCCACGACCTCCCCTACGCAGCCCAGCTCTGCGAGCGCGCGGTCGTCCTGCACGACGGCGTGATCGCCGTGGAGGGACCCACCATCGAGGTCCTCTCCGACGCCGAGACGATGGCCAGGCACCGCCTCGAGCTGCCGTACGGCTTCGACCCGTCGACCCTCCCCACTCGCGCCCGGCCGACGTCCTAGCGACGGATTCCGCAGCCACGCAGCGTCGCCGCGTCACCGGCTGCTGGCCGGAACCGCCCGCCCGACCGTCACCAGACGCCGGAGGTCCCGCGCCGGTGCGAGCCGATCAGGTGGGTGTCGACGATGCCGACCGCCTCCATGAGCGCGAACATCGTCGTCGGTCCCACGAAGGTGAAGCCGTGCCGCTTCAGGGTCTTCGACAGCGCGACCGACTCGGGTGACTGGGTGGGGATCTCGGCCATCCTGCGCGGCGCGGGCGTCTGCTCGGGCCGGAACGACCAGATGAGGCGGGCCAGGTCGCCGTCCGGATGATCGCGCAGGGCGACGGTGGCGGCAGCGTTGCGGATGGTGGCGTCGATCTTCGCCCGGTTGCGGACAATGCCGGCGTCGGCGAGCAGCCGCTCGCGATCGGTGTCGTCGAAGGATGCCACCACCTCCGGGTCGAAGCCGCGGAAGGCTGCACGGAAGTTCTCGCGCTTGCGCAGGATCGTCGCCCAGGACAGGCCCGACTGGAACGCCTCGAGCGAGAGCCTCTCGAACAGACCCCGCTCGTCCCGCACCGGCATGCCCCACTCGGTGTCGTAGTACTCCTGCAACAGGGGATCCGTGCTCGCCCACGCCGGACGCGCCAGCCCGTCCGGGCCGATGACGAGGTCGCTGCTCACCCCGTCCTCGCGGCCCGCTCGTTCCTCACGGCCCACTCGTCCTCCCTGCGTCCCGCCCCGCGCTCTCGCGCTGGCGCGCTCGTGCGCGAGGCGGGACTTGAACCCGCACACCCGAAGGCACCAGAACCTAAATCTGGCGCGTCTGCCAATTCCGCCACTCGCGCGCGGGTCAATGCTATGTCGGCCCAGCTCCGTGTGACGAAAGGGTTGCCCACACGGCACTTTCCTCACACCGAACGACAGGTGCCACGTCTCAGGACGCCAGCAGCTCCCGGATCGCCGGGATCAGAGCGCGGAACGCCCGACCGCGGTGGCTGATGGCGTTCTTCTCGGCGTCGGTGTACTCCGCGAGGTGACGCTGCTCGCCGCCCGGCTGGTCGTCAGGGACGAAGATGGGGTCGTAGCCGAATCCGTTGGTCCCCTTGGGGGCTCGCGCAATCCGACCGCGCACCTCGCCGACACTGTATGCGGTGCGCCCGTCGGGCAGGGCGATCACGGCCGCGCAGGCGAACGCCCCGCCACGGTGCTCGTCGGGGACGTCGGCCAGCTGCTCGAGCAACAGCTCGAGGTTGGCCCGGTCTTTCGCAGGCCGGGAAGCGTCGGCGCCGGCCCGGGAGCCGGACCAGCGGGCCGAGAAGATCCCGGGTGATCCGCCGAGGACGTCGACGGTGAGCCCGGAGTCGTCGGCGAGCGCAGGAAGGCCAGTGGCCTCGGCGATCGCGCGGGCCTTGAGGGTGGCGTTGCCGACGAAGGTCACCTCGGTCTCCGCGACGTCGGGCAGGTCCTCGAAGTCAGCGGTGGAGACGATCTCCAGGTCGAGCTCCTCGACCAGGTCGCGAAGGATCTGACGGAGCTCGTGGACCTTGTGCTCGTTCGCCGTGGCCAGCACGACGCGGCGCATCACAGCACCCGCTCGCGCGCAGGGGCCGCCAGTGCTTCCTTCTGCAGGCGGGTGAGCTCGGCACACCCGTGCGTGGCCAGGTCGAGGAGCTCGTTGAGGAGAGACCGGTCGAAGGCGGAGCCCTCGGCCGTGCCCTGCACCTCGACGAACAGTCCGTCCCCGGTCATGACGACGTTCATGTCCGTCTCGGCGGTCGAGTCCTCGGGGTAGTCCAGGTCGCAGACCGCCCGGCCGTCGATGATCCCCACGGACACAGCGGCGATCGATCCCTTGAGCGGCTGGGCATCCTTGCTGAGCAGGCCACGCGCCTTGGCGTCGTTGATCGCGTCGACGAGTGCCACATACGCTCCCGTGATCGCGGCGGTGCGGGTGCCACCGTCGGCCTGGAGGACGTCGCAGTCGAGGACGATCGTGTTCTCGCCGAGCGCGTCGAGGTCGATCGCCGCGCGGAGCGAGCGGCCGATGAGGCGCGAGATCTCATGGGTGCGGCCGCCGATCTTGCCGCGGCGCGACTCCCGGTCGCTGCGGGTGTTGGTGGCACGGGGGAGCATCTCGTACTCGGCGGTGATCCAGCCGGTTCCGTTGCCCTTCATCCACCGGGGCACACCCTCGGTGAAGCTCGCGGCGCACAGCACACGGGTCCGCCCGAACTCGATGAGCACACTGCCCTCGGCGTGGTCGAGCCAGTTCCGCGTCATGCGCACCTCGCGGAGCTGCTCGGGTGCGCGTCCGTCGTGCCGGGACTGGGTCATGGGTGGTGCTCTCCTGTCGTCATGCGCCCGCGGGGCATTGGGGCTACGACGAGAGACTGTATCTGGCTCCAGCGTGGCTGACCTCGACGTCCGGCCACAGCTCGGCCGCCTCGCGCAGACACGCCTGCGGGTCGTTCCACGGCGGGATGTGGGTGAGGATCAGCCGCTTGACGCCTCCCGCAGCGATGGCGGCCTCGGCGGCTCGGCGCGGCGTGAGGTGGATGCCGCGGATCTCGTCGCGTCCGGTGACGAAGGCGCCGTCGGCGAGGGCGATGTCGGCGTTCTCCAGCAGCGGCGTGAGCGCAGGACACGTGTCCGTGTCACCGGTGAAGGCCACCGTGCCTGCCGGCGACTCGAAGCGGTAGCCGTAGGCCTCGATCGGGTGCTCGACCTGGCGTGGGGTGACCCGCAGCGAGCCGATCTCGATGACCTCGCCGTCTATGACGCGACGGTGGTCGAACTGCTCACCCTGCTTCATCTCGGCGGTGCCGTAGTACGCCAGCTGCAGCCGCTTGAACATGCCCTTGGGCGCATAGACCGGCAGGCGGGTCGGGCCGGGGCTGCGCTCCGGGTGGTACTTGCGCAGCACATAGAGCCCGGTGAGGTCCATGAAGTGGTCGGGATGCAGGTGCGTGACGAGGATGGCGTCGATGTCGAACGGGTCGACGTAGCGCTGAAGATGACCGAGTGACCCGCTGCCGAGGTCGAGGACGACCCGGGTCGTCTCACCGTTGACGGTGGACTCGAGCAGGTAGCACGACGCAGGCGAGTGCGGGCCGGGGTAGGACCCGGAGCACCCTACGACGGTCACGGTGAGCGTCGCAGTCATCCCCCAACCTCATCACGGACAGGGCGGAAGTCACGCGGTCCCGTGACGCTGATCACCTCCGGCCCGAGGAAGCGACGGGCCAGGTGGACGAACTCGTCCGGGTCACCGGTCGTCGTGAAGTGGTGCTGCGCGGGCAGGCCGGGGTCGTCGCCGCGGAGCAGGTCGTGGTCGGCGAGCACCCGGAAGACGTCCTTCGCCGTCTCCTCCGACGACGAGACGAGAGAGACCGACTCGCCCATCACATACGAGATGACGCCGGTGAGGAGCGGGTAGTGGGTGCAGCCGAGGACGAGGGTGTCCACGTCGGCCTCGCGCAGCGGGTCGAGGTACTCGTGGGCGACCGCGAGCAGCTCCGGCCCGCCGGTGATGCCGGCCTCGACGAACTCGACGAACCTCGGGCACGGCCGGCTCAGGACCGTGAGGTGGGGTGCCGCGGCGAAGGCGTCGAGGTATGCGCCGGACTGGTGGGTGCCCCGGGTCGAGATCACGCCGACTCGCCCGTTGCGGGTCGCCGCTGCAGCACGTCGGACCGCGGGGCGGATCACCTCGACCACGGGGATGTCGTAACGCTCGCGCGCGTCGTGGAGCACGGCTGCGCTCGCAGTGTTGCAGGCGATGACGAGGAGCTTGACCCCGTGGTCGACGAGCCGGTCGAGACACTCGAGCGCGAACTCCCGGGTCTGGGCGATCGGGCGCGGGCCGTAGGGAGCCCGCTCCGTGTCCCCGAGATAGGCGACCGACTCGTGGGGGAGCTGGTCCAGGACCGCCCGAGCGACGGTCAGCCCGCCGAAGCCTGAGTCGAAGATGCCGATCGGGTCGTTGCGCACTGGGGGACTCAGTGCTCGTGACGTCGGTTCCGGGCAGTCCAGGCCAGGGCACCTCCGACGACCACCACGAGGACGATGCCGAGCGTCAGGGGCAGCATCAGCCCGAAGCCGGCATCGTCGCCGTCGTCCTGCCCCTCGGGTGCCGGGTTGGCGACGGGATCGGGGGTCGGTGCGGCAGAGGCGGAAGCGGTCGCGGATGGGCTCGCGGTCGCCGTCGGGGTGGCATCGGTGTCGATCGCCCCGGTGTCCTGGTCTGGTGCGTCGTCGTTCTCGGTGTCGGTGAGGGTGAAGGTCACCTCTCCCGAGACGGGGTGTCCGTCGGCGGAGACCACCCGGTAGGTGAGGGTGTACTCACCGTTCGCGGTGGCGCGGATGGCCTGGGTGAGGACCGGCCCGTCCACGACGGCATCCCCCTCGATGATGTCCCCGTCGGGTCCGGTCCCCGCCAGCTGCACGAAGTCCGGGCTGATCGACTCGTTGAAGGTGAGGACCACCTCCTCGGCCGTCGGCAGGGTGGCACCGTTCGCCGGGCTCGAGCTGAGGAGCTGGGCATGGGCGAACGCCGGGAGCACGAGAGAGAAGACGAGCAGCAGGGCGATGAGTGCGATGACCGCCGTCTTCATGCGTTGGGACATCACGGCTATGACCGTACCCGGCGCCTCAGAGGGCGGCCAATCGTGCCCGATGACGGTGGTGCTGGTGCCGGTGGTGCTGGTGGGTGGTGCTGGTGACGGCGGTGCTGTTCGCCGTTGGGGCGCGGCTTCAGGGGTGTGTCGTCCGCGGGATATGGGGTGCGGGTGGCACACCGGCGGTGAGTCGGGGAGCGGGGATGTGCCGACGGCGGGGCATCCGACGCGCTCGGCACAACCCTGGGTCGCTACCGCCAAAAGCACGACAGCCCGGACCTGTCCGGTCCGGGCTGTCTCGTGGGGTCCCTGCGTAGACAGTTTTCAAACCCCGGACCCGCACTAGAAACGTTGATATCACGCTGGAAACGAGGGGTATACCGGGTGTCTCAGCGGGTCGATAACACCCCGATTCGGGACGCTCGAGGGCCCTGTGTCAGGAGGATTGGGAAACCTCAAACCTTTCTCACCCCCTCTGAAGCAGACCGGCTCGTCGATGATTACCTCGCTGGTCTCAGCGTCGGCTATCTCGCTCAGAAGTATGGTGTGCACCGTGCAACCGTCTCGAAGCACCTCACCCGGCAGGAAGTCGTGCGCCGTCAGCATGGGCTTACGATCGACGAGGCCGCTGAAGCAGTGAAGCTGCACGGCGGTGGCATCTCGATGCGCGCGATCGCCCGCACTCTCGGTGTAGACCGTAAGCAGGTGCGCATCTCACTCATCGCAGCTGGTGCAATTGTCACCAACTCCTCGACCATGAATTGAGATAAAGCCCTCCTCGACAAGCGCACAGTCGCTCTCGGGCCTCCCGCTCGTTGAGGTGGGAGTGGAAACCAAACTGTCGGTCAGATCAATAGTGAGCCCACATCCCTTCGCACCCAAGCTTCGCATCACTTTACTGCTCATGGGGCTACTCGTTCCTCATCTGCTTTCATCTTCAACCTCATCCCGATCGCTGGATAGCCGCCCCCAAGGCCATCGCGCCGACTGGCTGGCAGATCCACTCTCGAAAGGTCACACACATGGACATCAAGATTCTCGGCCCCGACTGCCGCGTAGCGGCGTCACCCGCGCAGCAAGCCTGATCTACGGCGGTCGTACGCTCGCCTCGTGAACGGCAAGTGAACGACGGAAGATCAAGGCATGAACCCCTTCGCCAGAAGTTGCTTCAGCCATCGATACTCACCAATATAGAAGAATGTCGAATCAAGGAAGCGGCTCATTAACTGCACCACCCCGGGCAACTCCGAAACGCATGTCGACGCTCGATAAGTGGTTGCCGCTGTGGATCGGCCTCGCCATGGTCGTGGGCCTCCTACTGGGGCGCTTCGTTCCCGCTCTCTCCGACTTCCTCGCCCGACTCGAGGTGGGCGGTATCTCGGTGCCGATCGGCATCGGGCTGCTCGTCATGATGTACCCCGTGCTCGCGAAGGTTCGGTACGACAAAGTCGCGGCAGTCACCGGCGACAAACGGCTCCTCATCTCTTCGCTTTTGCTGAATTGGATCGCTGGCCCCGCGGTCATGTTTACGCTCGCGTGGCTCTTCCTCCCCGACCTGCCGGAGTACCGCACCGGCCTCATCATCGTCGGGCTCGCGCGCTGCATCGCGATGGTCGTGATCTGGAACGATCTGGCCTGCGGCGACCGGGAAGCGACCGCGGTGCTGGTCGCCATCAACTCCGTCTTCCAGGTGGTCGCATTCGCGCTGCTCGGCTGGTTCTACCTGACCGTGCTGCCCGGCTGGCTCGGCCTCGACACGCAAGGCCTTGAGGTCTCGGTCTGGCAGATCGCGCTGAACGTGCTCGTCTTCCTTGGGGTCCCCCTGATCGCCGGGTTCGCCTCCAGGTGGATCGTGGAGCGGCGGCGAGGACGGGACTGGTACGAGGTATCCTTTCTCCCTGTTATCGGCCCGTGGGGGCTGTACGGGCTCCTCTTCACGATCGTGCTGCTCTTCGCACTCCAGGGTGATGCGATCATCGCGAACCCCCTCGACGTGGCACGCATTGCACTGCCGCTCTTCGTCTACTTCGGCGTGATGTGGTTCGCGGGTCTCCTGCTCGGCGAAGCGCTCGGCATGGGGTATGCCCGATCCACCTCGCTCGCTTTCACCGCGGCGGGCAACAACTTTGAACTCGCGATCGCGGTTGCGATCGGCACCTTCGGCGCCACGAGTGGGCAGGCCCTTGCCGGTGTCGTCGGCCCACTCATCGAGGTGCCGGTACTGGTGGGTCTCGTGTATGTGTCGCTGTGGGCTGCCCGAGCTTGGTTTCACACCGACCCCTACGCCCCGGTAGCGATCGAGACACCCGTGAGGACATCATGAGCAACACCATCCCCGCTCCCACCGATCGCACCTGTGAACCCGATGGGTCACACCCGATCGGGATCGATGCCGCAACCGTCGTGGCGAGTCGGCTCAAGGCACTCTCCGACCCGCTGCGCTTGCGTATGCTGTCAGCGATCGTCTCCGATCCGCGCGGTGAGGCCTGCGTCTGCGACCTCGCCGAACTCGGCGACGTGTCGCAACCGACCATCTCACACCACCTGAAAGTACTCAAAGACACCGGCCTCCTCACCTCCGAGCGCCGCAGCACCTGGGTGTACTACCGGCTACAGCCCACCCAAGAGGCGGCGGTCAGAGCATTGTTAGAGTCGTTCGCGCCCGCGGCAGTGCTCGCCGCCGAGGCGCCTGAGGAGCACGAGTGTTCCCACACGCCAGCCGAACCGGTAGAGAACCTCGACGAACGTGTCACCCACCTCGCGGACGAGCTCGCCGCGGAACACGCCGTGATTAGTCGCGACCTGGTTGTGACCGTCGTCCGCGAGTCGTACGCGAGCCTCGCACGCTCGGCGAAGGTGACGCGACACCTCATTCCACTGACCGAGCGCTTCGCGAGACAGCGGCTCACAGATCTCACCCGCGACCACGAAAACGGGATCCCGCAGGTGCTCTTCGTATGCGTGCAGAACGCGGGCAGATCACATCTCGCGGCAGCACTCGTCAACCAGCTCTCGGGTGGAAAGGTCCTCGCACGGTCTGCAGGATCCACCCCAGCAACCGACGTGCACCCACGTATCAAGTCGCTCCTCACAGAAATCGAGGGCGACCAGGCGCAGGAGCGATTCCCAAAACCGCTCACCGATGACGCTGTACGCGCGGCTGATGTGGTGGTCACCATGGGGTGCGGCGACGTGTGCCCGGTCATTCCCGGGGTCCGCTACGAAGACTGGGCCGTCGGCGATCCCGCCCTCGCCTCCGCTGAAGAGCTTGAGGCGATTCGCGACGACATCGCAGCCCGCGTGCGCACACTGCTCGACACCCTCACCTCACACTGACGGAACTGGAAGAGAAGACGCAACATGACCACCGAACAGAAGCCCACCGTACTCTTCGTCTGCGTGCACAACGCCGGGCGCTCGCAAATGGCGGCCGGTTGGCTGCGCGAACTCGCCGGCGACCGCGTCGAGGTACGCTCTGCGGGTTCGATGCCCGCGGAAATGATTAACTCGGTCGCAGTTGAAGCGATGCGCGAGGTCGGCATCGACATCACCGCTGAGCAGCCGAAGATCCTCACGACCGAAGCGGTGCAGGCGTCTGATGCCGTAATCACTATGGGCTGCGGTGACGCATGCCCGTTCTTCCCCGGCAAGCGGTACGAGGATTGGAAACTCGAGGATCCGGCAGGGCAGGGTATCGATGCGGTGAGACCCATCCGCGACGAGATCAAGGCACGCGTTGAAGCGCTGCTCGCGGAGCTTCTCGACTGAGCATCTCGGTGGGGTTTCTCTCAGGGCTTCACACCACATGAAACTGCTCGTCGAGGCGGGACTCGTCACTCGAGAGCAGCGGTAAATGGGACTTCTATCAGCCAACAACGAGCACGTTCGCTGAGGCTGTGAGCGGGCCCCTCGGGTGAGCGTCGTCACCTGCCGACTCGCGGAATCATTCGCGAAACGCCCGACAGCTCAAGATAGTGGATCACCCGCCGTAGCTCCCCGAAGGTCCGTGACACCACTCAGCCGAGCACGGCGACTAGAGGACCGAGCCCACGATCCTCGGCGACCAACATCAAAAAAGCTGAGTTCTTCACTGCGGTGCGCTGTGACCATAGACATATGAACATCAACACCAAACCGCCAATCAGATCAGAGGAGTCGCTGGACAAAGTACGTGACTTGGTTAACGCCTTGCTACACCCAACTCCGGCATTCACCCAGTTGATGGCGAATCTGAAAGCAAATGACGAACTCATCGCCACCTCCTCGACTGAAAAGTTCCAAGGACAGCTGCCAGTAACGACTCAAGTACGAGCCGGCACGAAGGCTACGATCACTCCGCGACCCGGTTCAAGCACGAAGACTTCGATCAATCCCCCACCCGAAGCCACCACTCGACAAATGAATGAACGCGAGTTGCAGGCTCTGCTCGCGCTCGTGGTCGACTACGCAAACGGGCTCACCCAAATGGAGCTTGCCCAGAAACATGGCATGCATGTTCAGACAGTGAGGAAACGTCTCAAGGAAGTCGGCGTCAACCTTCGAGCGAGGGTGAAGCTACTGAGCCCAGCCCAGCTGGAGGCAGCCCGATCCGCTATCGCGGGCGGCGCAAGCTTACGGGCGACCGCACGCCAGCTCGGAGTCTCGCACGCCACCCTCACACGCAATCTCAAACCTGGAAAGGTTTGAACCTTCACCATTGCGCACCACCAATGGAAACCGTTTATAACCCGGGCCAAACACCTCGGTCACCATTGCGCACCATTGACACAAAATGGCTCTGATCTGGAGTTTTATGAAAAATCCCCTGCCCCCGACACAGAAATCGGGGGCAGGG
>Ga0209722_1001303_pt1 | contig 22436 bp, 19 predicted proteins | sample BioC12SIPDNA_2_FD_185745 | JGI IMG/M metagenome (GOLD analysis project Ga0209722, IMG submission 185745) | Anaerobic biogas reactor microbial communites from Washington, USA - Biogas_R1_A C12 SIP DNA (SPAdes) (version 2) | ecosystem: Engineered > Bioreactor > Anaerobic > Unclassified | place... | reverse complement strand
CCCACTTCGAGAACGCCAGCAAGAACCTAACGCTGTATGCGGGAACTGATGACGAAGTGACACTCGAGGCGGGTGAAGGCGATCTCAACCCGTATGTCGACGCCAACCCGTTCTGGAACAACGATGATACGGATCCTGAGACGGATCTGATCCCGCAGAACGAGACGGAAGAATGGTCCGACGACGACATGGCTTGGGGTTACACTCTGAACCACGAGATCAACTTCACCACCAACCCGGACTACGCCGCCTGCGTTGACCTGGTGATGGACGAGACGGCCGATGCCCTCGCTGAGATGGAGGATGTCGACCACTTCACCAACATCGTCAACATCCAGGTGTTTAGTCCGGCCGGTGTCAGGGTCATGGAGCGCCAGGTAGTCAAGGTTTGGAGCGACGAACCTGCTGAACTGGCCACGCTTCAGTTGACACTGAGCACGTCCGAAACCGGTCCGTGGAGCACCTCGGTCGGCCCGACGGTCATCGAAGAAGCTCAGGTGAGAGTGCAGTTGCTTGATCAGTACGGTAGCCCGTGGACCACTGCGGCAGACGACCTTAAGGTCAGGCTGGGCGCGCCCGGTGACTGGGTCTCCGTGGATCTGAGCGGCGAGACTCCCGATGCCAACGGCTATGTTTATGGTTCCGTGCTGTTGGAGTCCTACGGCACCTACAGCGCTGTGGCCTGGATCGATGACGGCGCCAATACCGACTACGTCGAGGCGGGAGAGCTGACCAGCAACACAGCCAAGTACATCCTCGAATAGCAGGACCTTAAGGGACAGCATCAGCTGGCTCTGAGAGAAGGGGGCCCGCCGCAAGGTGGGCCCCCTTTGTACGCCTGGCATGGACGACAGCTCACGGGTGAAAGTCCCCTGAGGGAGGAGGTGGTGCCACCTCTAGCCAAAGGCAACGGCGTCGTCGCGAGACGGGGTCGGAAGGAAGCCGGAAGGCAAACCCCTGCACCGAGGAACACGAACCATGAAGGTCCAGGGCAAAGACCCTGTCGGTGGGAGAAGGGGAGACAGCGGCAACGATTGTCCCTAGGTAGTAGCGAGGCATTGCCGGCAGGCCATCCGGAACGCGGTCCTGCTCACAAGAAGTGCCCGGATATCGGTAATCCGAGATCCTGTCGTCTGACAGCCCTATGAGACCGGTCAGTCCGCTTCCTCAACCCGGCCAAGCAACCCGATGCACTCACTTCTCAGAGAAGGGATGTCGTTACGCGCGACACCGAACACTGTCTCGTCGTCCACGGCGGCGTAGTCATGAGTCAGTACGTTGCGAAAGCCCACCACCATGCGTGCGTGGGAGATCTCCTCGAAGAGGTCCGGCGCAACCCGGCCGAGGGCCGATACTGCCTCTCCAATGATGATGAATTCCCGTTCGACCGAGGATCGGATGGAGCGAGAGTCTTGGTACGTGGGCAGGTCGACGGAGGTGAGAACCGTTTCAATCGCATCACACGCCTCGATGATGTCAGCGAGGTACGCGGCAGTGCTACGCGGCATAAAGCATCATCTTCGTGCGCTCGATGTCGCGGGCGATGTAGCGATTCTTGACGGCGTTGACCATCACGAGGTCGACCCGCACCTCGAGTAAGTGTTCGAGTTCGTCGAGCAGGTCAAAGTAGGCGTGCGCTTTCGCATGTCCACCCATCGCGCCGAAGTCAACCAGGAGGTCTAGGTCACTGCTGCCCGGCCGAAAGTCGTCACGCGTGGCGGAGCCGAAGACGTACAGCCGCGCGACCCCGTACTTGCGGCACAGATCGGCAATCGCATCAAGCTTGTCCTGAATCACCGCGACCATGTCATACCTCCTTGGCACAATAGTACCCTTTCGATTGGGAAGGGCCAACGACTGAACTGGGGGTCCACAGGTGCTGCTCGCTCGACTCGCCTACTACTCACCTTCAAAGCCCGCACAGGAGTTGACTTCTGGCGTGGCGGTCGCTGCTTCGAGCTCGAGAGCGGCAAGCGTGGCTATCTCGAATTCCCCGTTTTCGACAGCCCTTACCTCGTGCACGCTGAGCGCGCTCGTCCCCACCCGTACATTCGAGCCCACGACGAGCTCGCCGCCCTCCGTGGTAGACTGACCTCGTTCAGCGCCCTGTGCCAGGGGCATGTTCACCACTGCAGCATGATTTCGAGTGAGGTGGAGATGAGGCTGATCTCGCTGAAGATCGCCGTCACCGTCGCATCGTCCGTTTTTCTTGTGTTGATGGTGACCGTCGGGGCCGTTGCCGCGCCACCTTGGTCTGATGCGCCGGCGAGTTGGTGGGTGAGCAGCTACGGCGTGAGCGAGGCGCAGGTAGCGACTGTCGCCGACGGATACCCCGACGGCACCTTCCGGCCCGGCGATGCGGTCACGCGGGGACAGTTCGCCAAGATGGCGGTCAACGGATTGGGGGTCGATACCGTTGACCCTGAGGCGCCGACGTTCAAGGATGTGCCTAAGGGCAGCACCTTCTTCGCCCATATCGAGGGTGCCTACGAGGCGGAGCTCATCGGCGGGTATGCGACCTCCTCCGGCCTCTACTACCGCCCCGCCAACACCATAACCCGCCAGCAGGCCAACAGCATCCTCGGCCGTTATCTTTCCGATCTTGAGATCCGGCACACCGGAGTCATTCACGGCGACTTCACGAACTACGGGAGTCTGGACTTGTGGTATAAGGCGGAGGGCGAGGGCTTCTATCTAATGGGTAAGTTCGACGACGCGGGTAGCGTGTTGCCCGACCATAGGGCCACCACCGCATACCTCAGCTACCGGGACATCGTGAAGGGCTCCGACAGCAGACTGAACCCCAATTCCACCCTTATCCGTTCCCAGGCGGCTGCTTTGATACTGCGCGTGAAGGCGGAGGCGGAGGCCATTCTCACTCCCCCGCCGGCCCCGGTGAACTTGGGGGTGGTCGCGACTGGGATGGGCAGGACCGTCGTTCAAACCGGGACGGCCTCGTTCGTGGGAAACGACCCCACTCCGCAGGTACAGGGCGACACGCTGTCGAGCCGTCCTATCGCAGTCTATGACGACGGAGTGAAGCTGCTCGAGGATACAAGCACGGCGTCCGGCAAGTTCTATGCCGACATCATGAACGTGTTGGGAAACGGCACGCACAACTTCACAGCCAAAGTGAAGAATGCCAATGGGCTGGTCTCACCGGCCTCCACCTCGGTCGCCTACCTGCTCGACACGGTCCCGCCGACGGGCTCCATCACAGCGCCATTGCCTGCCGTCGGAGAAGAACAGGCCGTAGTGACCTCGCCGAAGCCCGCCTTCACCGTCGCGGCCGCAGATGAGGCCGCGGGTGTCAAGAGCGTGCAGTTCGAGGTCGCCGCCGAGGCGATCACTCTGGTCTGGCAGAACGTATCCACCGACTACGCTCCGGATGACGACGCCACCACATACGCCGCCGTGTGGCCGTCGTTCGGTCCGCTTGCCGCGGGCTTGGAGGACGGCGATTATCTGTTTAGAGCAGTCGTCACCGACGTGGCTGGTAACGAGTGCGTGCTGGGGCCGCTGTCGGTGAAGGTGAGCACAACGATGCCCGCCGTCGCTATCACCCTGCCCGAGCCGAATGGGGGCACCACTTTCCCCGGCTGGTTCGTAACCGAGAGTCCGGCCCCGGTTTTCACTGCCACGGTTTCCGAGCCGGCCGCAGGGATAGAGAAGGTGGACTTCTTCTATGCGGAGTGGATCGACACGGGGTCCAGCTCGGTTCTTCCGGGGCCCGCGGTCTGGGATGACTTCACTTTGCTCGCCACCGACGCTTCTGCACCTTACGAGGCCTTGTACTCGAGTCTTTCCGAGGGCCGCTACATCTTCGCGGTGCGGGCCACCGATGTGGTGGGCAACCAGAGCGGGCTATTGGCCGGGTCCACTTCGTACGAGGAAGGCGTGGCTCAAGAGGTGATAATCGACTACTCGCCGCCCGTTGTTACCATTCTCGGGCCAGATACGGGCGACCAGGTGGAGGAGAACAAGACCACGTTCATCCAGTGGATGCTGCACGACGTGACTCCTCCGGATTGGATCAAGATCGAATACACGCTGGACGGGTCTGCTGCCGACCCCGAGTGGGTGGAGCTCGTTGACAGTACAAGCAATGACGGGCAGCATCCGTGGGCGGTACCTGACGTCAACGGGGACCATGAGCACGTGCAGATCAGGATAACCGCGTCAGACAAGGCCGCAACAGTGGTCGGGAATGCGGCCGGTCATACCGCGGTCTGCGAGTCCGGCTATTTCACTATCTACGATTTGCCCGCACCGGCCACGTCGGTGGTCGGAGAAGATCTCGACACCAACAGCGGCATCGACGGGCGTGACTTCCACGTAGCCTGGACTCCTTCGGTCTCGTCCGACATCGTGTCGCAGGAGCTCTATATCTTGCGTGCAGGTGAGTCGCCGGTCAGCCACCAGACCTTCCATCCGGTGGCCACGTTCGACGCCACCACTAACTCTTGGACCGGTGATGCCCTGCTCACTCACGACAGTGAGGGTGACTCCGGCGTGCCTCTCGCGACCGGCGCCTACAGGGTCTGGATCGCGGTGACGGACGTGAGCGGGCATACGGCCTGGGTCTCGAGTGCGGAGTTCCTAGTCACCGCGGACTAGCTGGTGCGATAGACGCCCGAAGCGGGTCCGGGCTGCGTCTTACTCTCTTGGTGCAACTCCTTTCTTCTCCGACTAAACATGACCGGGACTTCTGCCGATAATCAGAGCAGACTCGTCTCCATCAGAGAGGTGCCCGGTTCTGACTTGAAAAGAAGATCCCGACAGGCTCTGTATTCCGCAGTCGTCGCTCTGACCCTTGTGGCACTTCTCTTGGGCGGGGTTCTAGCCTCGCCCGCGCAAGCAGTCAGCTACAGCGCCGAAGAGGTCGCCTTCGTCCAGTTGATCAACGACTACCGGGCAACCCGGGGGCTGCAGCCGCTACTGGTTTCCGACACAATCAGCGAGGCCTGCGACCGTCACAATTCGGACATGGGCAAGCACCATTTCTTCGACCACTATACGGTCAAGTCTGATTGGTTCAACGCCGGCGCGTCTCCCTGGGACCGCATGGCGGCCTCCGGCTACAACTACAACACGTACAAGGGTGAGAACATCGCCGCCGGCTACGGCACAGCGGGCACCGTGTTCAGCGGCTGGAAGAACTCCTCCGGTCACAATGCCAATATGCTGAACACCGACTACAAGGTCGTCGGCGTCTCGATGGTGTATGTGACCGGATCCCCATACGGGTACTATTGGACAACGGACTTCGGTGGGTACGTGGATTCCACGGCGCACGCCCTCGGGACGCAGCCGGTAACGACCACCACGGCCGCGCCCACCACGTCCACGCCGGCGGCTCCAACCACCACGACGGCTCGGGTGACCACCACGACCGCCGCCCCCACCACGACGACCACCAAAGCGCAGCCCACCACGACTACCACCGCTGGCAAGGCGCCGGCCACGACCTTCTCGGATGTGAACGAGGCGACGCTCTACGGTGAGGAGATCCTCCTGCTGGCCGATCTGGGGATCATCTCGGGATACGGGAACGGGACCTTCGGCCCCACCGCTGAAGTCACTCGGCAGCAATTCGCGAAGATGATCGTCCTGGCCCTCGGCTACGAGGTGTCGCCGTTGACCGCCTGCGCCTTCAGAGACGTGGCATCGCTTCCCAATGTGGCGGACCCGCTCTACCCTGCCGGCTACATCGCTGCTTGTGCCGCCGCGGGGATCACCGTGGGGAAGACCGCAGATCTGTTCTACCCATACGAGAAGATCACTAGGGCTCAACTCATCACTATGGTTGCCCGAGCTGCCGGATTGGCGGAGCCGCCGGTAGGCTATAGACCACCGTTTGATAACTTCAACGAGTCGCACTACCGATGGGCCCGACAAGCCGCGTACGCCGGACTCCTCAATGGCCTGGCGGGGTATGGTATCGGCTACGAATTCTGGTCGACTGCCACTCGTGGTGAAGTTTGTCTGCTGCTGGCCAACCTCGTAGGCGAATAGGCGGCCGTCCGGAAAAACCCGGGCACCACGGAAGTCCATCTCTTCGGCGCTTTCGACACCCTTGCCGAAGGAGGCATTCTACAGTGTGACCACGAGAATGGTCCTGTGACGCCGTAGCCCGGAGCCCACCTGACGGCGGGCCCCGGGCTCATCTCCCGGCGTTTCAAGTGTGCTCTCAGCGAGGCGAGTGCTGCTATTGGGCCGGGACGAACTTCACCGCGTCGGCCACCACGTATCCGTTGGCCCCTGTCGCCCAGATGCCGACACTCCCCGCCCCGGTAGCGTAGCCGGTACTGAACTTATAGCGGCCAAGCGAGTACCAAACGCCTCCGTTCGCGCGCTGGTTGACGTAACGGATGTGCTGACCGGTGGCGGTATTGACGGTGACTTTGGCGGACGAGGCACGGTTCGGGTGGCTGGTCCAACGGATATAGACGTCGTAGTAACCTGAAGCCGGAAAGCGGGCCGTCCAACGTGCCCAGGACGTAGCCGTGGTTCCGGCTCGGGTCTGGTAGTTGTTGCCGTAGTAGCCGGCTTCACTGGTCGAGCGGGTCCAGTTACCGTCGAGGTCGCTGCCGCCGACGCTCTTGGCCGTGGGGTTGTCGAGGATGATAGCGGTCGTCTCAAGGAGAGAACTCCGCCGTCTGGGCTGGTATTCGCTCCCCAAGTAACGACTCGTCCTGCGGATGGTGAGCGACGCTCCCGGTGCCTCGTAGATGATGGGCGAGTTCCAGGCGTCTCCGCCTGCGTAGATCACCACGTGGCCCGAAGTGCCGTCGTTGTATACGAGTGCGTCGCCCTCCCGGAGATAGGAACGGCTGCTCAGCGCAGACCAGGGGCCCAAGCATCTGTAGAACTCGTGGCTTGTGTAGCGGGGGGAGATGGTGGCGTTCACCCCGTCTTCCTCCTGGTAGAGCATGGTGCGGGGCACTTGCCAGCACTTGAGAGTAAGACCGGAGCAGTCCGTGCCACTACCGGAGCCTGCGTTGGGGATCCAGCTCTCCTTGCCCCAGGTGTATCTCAGGCCGATGGCGGATTCGGCCCGGGCGATGATCTCAGACCGTGTCATGGTGGGGATGGCGGCTTCGGCAACCGACATAGCCGGACTGAAGGTCATACCAAGCGTCGCGGCGGCTATCGCCAGACCGAGCACCACGATGCGGCTGCCGGGATGGATATCCGAACGCAGTCTCACGGCAGCACCTCCGCGGCCGGGGCAGATTCCTCTGCGTCGACGAAACAGTGCACGAGGATGCTGTAGCCCGCGTCATCGGCCGTAGGTTGGAGCACACGGCCGTCAGGAGCGACCACGTAGGGCTGACCAAGATATGCGAACGACGCTTCCGCTAGGAGCAAGGAGTCGCCGGTGCGGTGGCCCTTGCCGCTGTCGGTCATCCTGGTGAGCAATAAGCAAGGCTGAGTCATACCGACCTCGGCTCCGTCCGCTCGTGCCGTCACGTCCGGGGATTCGGCCGCAAGCAACCGCATCCCCACGATGATCCCGCCGTTGCCGTCCCCATCGATAGAGACCAGGTGCTCCACGGTGCGGCCGGGCGCCAGAGCGGGAGTCGACTCGGCTGCTTTCGTTACTTTGAGGCTGGGGCGCTCGATGTCGGCGGATCGAAGTCGTAGTCCATTTGCCGGTGCGAAGGTGGCCCTCACTACCGTACCCAGACCGCGGTCCAGCGGCCGTCCTGCCACTGGACGCAGGGAGGCCTGCTCTGGTCGACCCCGGCCGCTCGCCGCTGTGATGATGTCGGTGTTCTCTTGGTCAACGCCCATGAGGAACACGTCCGCGTGGGCCACCTCGACGCACGGGCCTTGTACGGTGGCGAACAGCCCGGTGACCACGTCGGGGAGTTCCGGCAGGGCCAGCGTCTCGTGGACACGGCCGTCCCAGTCGAGAGTGAGTAGCTGCCGGTCTGCGTCGCAGTCCAAAACGTACAGCAGCTCGTCGTCAGCCGCGAGGAAGCGAGGCTCCGCGAGTCCCACGCGTGCCGTGTCGCTCCAGCTTCCGTCGGCTCCAAGGAACACAAGGCGCTTGTTGACTGAATCCAACACAGCGACACGCCCGTCGGGAGCGACGGACAGGGCTTCAGGTCCTCGTGTCAGACCGTCTTGGGGCCGCGCCAGACCGACCTGGCCTTGTCCGTCGCCCCACGGCAGCTCCACAAGGAGGGTCCCCGCTGAGGGAGCCTCAGCGGTGTCGTCGAAGGGGGCCCCGTATCCGGCTCGCTCGGCGTCGCTTCTCGCGTTGGCGTTCGCGGCCGCCTGTTCGACGACGGGTTCGGCGGCCTGTTCGGCAAGCGCGGCGCTTCCTTCGGCGGAAGAGGCTTCCGCGCCACCGGGTTCCGCGGCGGCTTCAGCCCCGGAGAGTAGTCCCGGTACGAAGAGGGCACATGCGGCTACGGCACAGAGGCCGAGGGCGAGGGCCGAGCCGGCCGGTATACCGTGCTTGGTCGAGGATGCCAGGCGCCGCACTCCGGCCGGGGGCCGCGTGCACACCAGGCGTCGAGCTTCGCCCGAGCGTCGTCCTCTCCACAGGTGCCGCACTCCGGCCGAGTGGCGGGCCTCTCCCGGCGACGGTCCTCTCGGGGATCTGAAGAAGGGTCTGCGTCGAATCATCTTCTCCTCCTTTGCCTCGTTCTGATTACCGGTCTGAGGCTAAGGAGTGCCGCCAACACGCGAACATGGGACCAAGGCATGGCTTTGGCGGAGTGCCCGGCGGCGCCGGAGGCGGTGGACGAAAGGGACGGCAGACCGAGAGAGGAACCGGCTGCGTACGGTAAACTGCCGGCAGCGGCCTTGGTTGCCGCTGCGTACTGCAAGGGCTGCGGTTTGCCGTCCGTGTTCTGTCGACCGACAACCAGGGGGTGCCTGTGATCGTTCTGTTCTTCGCCGATGTGATCGGCAGGCCGGGCCGCGATCTACTGATCGCGAAACTGTCCGGGCTGCGTGCGCGCTTCGGTGCCGATACGGTGATCGTCAATGGCGAGAACGTGACGGATGGTACCGGACTCAAACCCAGCCACGCGGAGGCTCTCATAAGCGCCGGTGTGGATGTCATAACCACCGGCAATCACGTCTGGCGGCAGCGCGAGATCTACCGATACCTCAGCGAGCAACCGCGGGTGATACGCCCCTACAACTTCCTCGCCTCCAATCCCGGCCGGGGTGTCACGGTGGTCGACACGCCCGGGGGGCGTTTGGGTGTGATCAACCTGCTCGGCGATCTCTACCTGTATCCCGCGTGTTCGCCGTTTGAAGCTGTGGAGCGCGCGTTGGAGGAGTTGGAGGGGGTGCGCAACATCGTTGTCGATCTCCATGCCGAGGCGACTAGTGAGAAGGTGGCCATGGGCTGGCATCTGGACGGCCGGGTCAGCGCGGTGATCGGGACGCACACGCATGTCCGCACTGGAGATGCCCGGGTTCTGCCCGGGGGCACCGCCTACATCACCGACGCCGGCATGTGCGGCCCGCGGGATTCGGTCATCGGCGTCAAGAAGGAGCTGGTCCTCGAACGGTTCTTGACCCAGATGCCGGTGAGGTTCGAGGTGGCCGACAGTGACGTATGGCTGGAAGGGGTGGTTGTGGAGATCGGCTCCGACGGCCGGGCCCTGCGCATCGAGCCCTTCGAGGAGGGCGCTGCCGCCTGAACCGGCATGGATTCTCGGCCCCCTCCCCACTTCCTCCCTTAGAGAGGGCCGTTCAGGTCGTGGAACACCAGGCCCGTCGGGAGTTTGGGGTAGAAGAAGGTGGCCTTCTGGGGCATACGCTCGCCTCCAAAGGCCACATCGCGGACTTGGTCGAGCCCGGTAGGGTTCATGAAGAATCCCAATTGGAATTCCTGCGCCTCGAGCCGGGCGACGGCTTCGTAGGGGTCTCCGAAGAACGTCACATACTTCTGCTCCGCCATGTCTTGGGGGGTGATGCCGAATAGTCCCTCGAGGATGAGTGTCTGCAGGATGGTCACGTCAAGGCCCCGGTAGGCTGTGTTACGAGACGGAGCGACCCTTCTGACGGCTTCGGCGTCTCTCAGACGGATGCCGTACATCCCGTCCAGCGTGGGACCCCATAGGCCGAAGGTGCCTCGGGGGTGCTCGCGCAGGTAAGCGGCCATCGCGGAGTAGGCAGCGGCGCCGTTCGCAGAGCCGCCGGCCTGCGGCCCGACGGCGGCGGAACCGGTCGCATCCAGACGTTCCACCGAGAAGGTGTCGGCGAGAGATTTAGGCAAGGACGCAACTTTCTCCGGAGGGAGGTCCTTCAGGAGACGGTGTGTGGGGTAGATGGCGAGTCCCGGGTCGGACATGTTGCCGAAGTAGGCGAGCGCATAGTGGTACGACTGGGATTCGTCCCGCTCCTCATACCCGGCCTTAGCCAACGACCTCTCGCGGTTGCCGGTGGATTCACGACTCGTAGCTTCGCTCCGGTGTCCCTCATAGCGCAGGGCCGTCTCGTAACGATGATGTCCATCGGCAATGACGAAACGAGATGTCTCCAGATTCCGCCTGATGACCTCAAGTAGAGCCGGGTCCGAGGTGGGCCATAGTCTGGTGACTGTGCCACGTTCGTCGGTGACGGAGACCGCCGCTGGGCGGTCCGCAAGGGTCGCGTGCCGGGCTGCGGTGATGTCGTCGCCCGGCAGATCGTAGAGGAGAAAGACCGGGCTGAGACTCATGGCGGTAGCTGTCATAAGGCGGAAGCGGTCTTCCTTGGGCGCGGAAAGGGTGTGCTCGTGGGGAAAGACCACTCCCTCGTCAAAACGATGCAGACGCATGGCGGCAAGGAAACCGTGTCTGACCGCGGCTTGGCCGTCGGGGCCGGTGAAGGTCTCCTCCACGAAAGTGACGGAGGGATCAGGATCGCGTACCAGGACACCGGTCTTCTTCCACTCGGCCAACTGTGTCGCCGCCCGCGTATAGCGGTTGTCGCAGTCGGTATCGCTGGGCATGGTCATGCCCAGGTCGACTCTGACCACGTTGTAGGGGCTTCGAGCGTAAAGGCGAGACTGGAGCTCCGGCCCTATGACATCGTAAGGTGGTGCCAGCAACTGGGCCGGTTCGCCGGCCTGGGGCGCGTACCGCCACGCCCGGAAGGGGACCACGGTCTTCAAACGACCCTCCTCGAGTGTCAAGGTAGAGAGCGCACTGTCGGAATAATAACACCGCGTTTTGGAGCCCCGCGGGTCGTGTTTACCAGAGATCCTCCGGTTTGGGGTACTCTTAGAAGCGTGGTCCAAGAGTAGTGATCCACAGATCGCCGGGTCTGCCCGGGTGATCGACGAGGGAGGGCGCACATGGGTCTCATGGATAAGCTCACCGCCGGCATCGAGCGTGTCGCCGAAGAGGCCGACAAGGCCATCGACAAAGGGAAGGCCAAGGTCGGTGAGATGCAGATCGAGATGCAGATGGACGGTCTGGCCAAGAAACTGGGCTACCTCGTCTTCGATTTCTACCGGGGCCGGGAGGTCGACCAGGCTCTTCGGCAGAAACTCCTGGACGATCTGAGCCAACTTGAGGACAGGCTATTCCAAGCAAGGGCTGAAGCCGCGGCTGCATCCGGTCCCGACGCGCCCGGCGGGGCAGATGAACAGGCCGGCGCAGCTTCGGAGTCAGATCGCGTTCCTCCATTTGGAGCCTAGGGATCTGATCACGTGGAGTCCGAATCTTCCAGCCTGAGTTACGCGGAATTGCTGCAGCTTCTGGCCGGCGACCCTGTCCTGCGGGCGCGCCTTGGCGCGGGCGACACCTTTCGGGTGGAGACTCCGTTCGTCTACCCGGGGCGGGGTGGGCCGGTCACCCTGCATCTGGCCCTGGCTCCCGAGGCCGATCGGGGGTCTTCCTCGCCCATAATACGAATCAGTGACGGCGGCGGACTCATCAAGTGTCTGTCCGAGCAGGGCATGGACCTGGAACTGGACATGGTCCTCAGCAAGACCGTCTTTCACGCCGTCAGAGAGATGGAAGATGCGGGAATAATCGGGGGCCAGGTGTATCTGGACTCGCCGGACGAGCAGGTCGGGGCCGGGGTTTGGCGCTTTCTCCAGCTGGTAGCGGAAGTGGTAGGCCTGCGCCACGCCAAGTACAAAGATGCTCTGCTGCAGCTCGAACGGCGGCGAAGCGCGGATTCGGGCCTCGCGGGCTGGCGGCCGACTTAGCCGATCGTCACGTAGGTGTCGAAGGCGGGCGGGTTCTCGAGGTGCTGTTTGACGGCGCACATATCGGCCGCCCGTATCACCGCGTTGCTGTATTTCTCGGGGAAGTCCGCGGGCAATTTGATTTCCAGGGATATCTTGCCGAGACGCCGTGTCTCCGGGTCGGCCTCTTGGTGCACGATGACGCCGGCACCCTCGGTGGAGAGTCCGCGCTGCTGTAGGAAGCTCAGCACGTAGATACCGGCGCAGGTCCCGATGGACGCGACAAAGAGGTCGAAGGGAGCCGGCGCGCTCTCGTCGCCCCCGTTGGCGACGGGTTGATCGGTCTCGATAACGAAACCCTTGTAACGGGCGTGGACCTTCCTGTTGCCGGGAAAGAAGACTTCCATTTCCATGGCCGCTCCTTGCCTAGTGATGATGCGCTAAGGATAGCGCAGAAAGAGGAGCAGACGTTGGGCCCGATATCATGCGCACCAGAAGGGATGCGGAAGGTTGTGACGGGGCGAGGACGGACCGCCTTCTGAGATCAGCGGCCGGTCCGCTCGATCCTCTCTGTCTGGGCTTTATGCACGAGGTACGAGTCCGCTCCGGTCCCAGCGCCTGTGTTCAACTGGCTGATAGCCTCCAGCATCTGCGCAAAACCCTCCTCGATGGCCAGGGAGAGATAGGAAGATTGAGGACGGTCGAGAACCGCCGCCTGCTCAAACCCGCACTCCGGGCACCAAAGACGGACGTACCAGAGCGAACCATCCTGAAGCTCCCAATCTGTCGCCTGCACGAGCGGCGAGGCGCAGGCACGACAGTGGATGATGGGAGCGAAGGCGCGAGGGGCGTCGTTGTTCGTACCGTCTGTCATAGAACCGTTATCGACCGCGACAGGGCCGGAGTTTAGGGAGAGGTCGAAGCGCAGCCTTCCGCAGGTGCGGCCTCTCCTACTACTTGCTTCCGTTCCGGAGTTGCTGTACAGTACGAGTCCTAGACTAGAATTGTGGAGTAAGCTTGACTGAGTGCGGCAGATGTTCTTCGGGAGAGACGAGATTGGCCGAAGTGTTCACCATATCCACTCTTGAGAGAGAAACGGGTGCATCGCGCAGTACGATCCACTTCTATATCCGAGAAGGCCTGCTGCCCAAGCCGCAGAAGACTGCTGCAAGCCGAGCCCTCTATGGCCAGGACCACCTCCGGCTTCTGAGGAAGATCGCCGAACTCAAGGACAGCGGGCTCTCGCTTGCCGATATCAGGGAGGCGCTGGCGGAAGACCTCAAGAGTGCGGAGGAGAACGGTGCGGATCTCGCGGCGGAGGAAAGCGAGCGCATTCGTCGAGCCATTCTCCGACTGGCGACCCAGGAGTTCATGACCAAGGGGTACCAGCAGACCCACGTGGCCGGCATCATCCGTGAACTGGGCATCACCCCTCAGGTCTTCTACAGCCACTTCCCCAGCAAGCGTCGGCTCCTTGCAGAGTCGTTCAAGACATTCATCACGTGGAATCTGGCTCATGTGGAACCCAAGTTGAAGGAATCGCCCGACTCCGGCGAGAGGCTTCTGTGGAGGATACTGGCGGACCTCCGGGCCAACGCCTTCGGGTCGGAGGTCCTGTCGCTCGTGGGGGCCGAGGGAACGGACGATGCGGAATTGGTCAAGGCTGTGCTGCAGGCGTGGGGATCTGTCATCGACCTCATCGTAGACGACTTCGAGGGCACACGGGCTCCGGATGCTCCCCCACCCCAGGTTTCTCTTGAGCTCCTTGCCTATAGCATGATCGGTGCTCTCCACAATTCGACCCTGAGAGTGTCGTGGGATGACACCTACAGCCGAGAGGATATCGTGCGTGCGCATCTCTGGCTCTGGCTGGCGGCAGAAGCCGCGCTGCGAGGCGAGGTCGACATCGATGCCCGCGTCGCTCGCTACGAGGGTCTTATCCGAGAAGTGGCCGCCCGGGGTCCGATCACTCCGCCCGCCGTAGAGGATTGACGGCGAGGGTCGCTGGGTAGTATCAACCCTGCTTGCTGAAGTAGTCCAGGTATCAGTGCACAATTATTAATGGCAACAAGAATTATTGACAAACCACTGGTCGTCAATTACTATGCCGGTCACTGGGCCGGTTTGGGGATAACGATCGTCTCGAGGCTGAGGGAGGCCCGTTAGTGGTTAAGTGGATCCAGCTCTTGGTGACGGGTATCACCATTGGGAGCATCTACTCGCTGATCGCTCTTGGATACGTCACCATCTACCGGACATCCCGGGTCGTGAACCTGGCCCAAGGGGCTTTCGTCATGTTCGGAGCCCTGTTCACCTTCTCTCTCCTCAGGGAACTCAACCTGCCCTACTGGTTATCCGCGATCCTCGGCATAATCGGGGTTGCCCTGGTGGGCGTCGCCATGTACCTGCTGGTGATTCGGCCGCTTATCAAGGTCTCTCTGGTTTCGATCATTCTGGCCACCATCGCCCTCAGCATTCTCTTTGAGAATCTGGCCCTCGTGCGCTGGGGTGGATACGGGAAGACCCTTCCGGCGTTCAGTGGCGACCAGGCTATCTTCGTAGGGGGCGTCGCCGTCTTTCGACAGAGCCTGTGGGTCATCGGCCTCATGATCCTGGTGCTCGTCGGGTTGTACCTCCTGACCAATTACACACGCATCGGCAAACAGATGACGGCCACCGCTAACGATCCGGGTGCCGCCAGCCTCTCGGGAGTCAACACAGGCCGGATGATCATTCTCGCGTTCGTGCTCTCGGCGGTCATCGGGGCTTTGGGCGGCATCGCCATCACTCCCATCAACCAAACCTCCTATCTCTCTGGCGGGATCTACGCGCTGAGCGGCTTCGTGGCCGCCGTCTTGGGCGGGTGGGGGTCGAGCACCGGAGCAGTAGTGGGAGGCCTTGCTTTGGGCGTCATCCAGTCCTTGGTCACGGGCTTCCTCCCTGCGGGCTACCAGGACGCCATAGCCTACGCAGTCCTAATCCTGGTCCTCTACTTCCGGCCGAGCGGGCTGCTTGGAGTTCGTTCCAGCGAGGGTGAGGCATAATGGCTCGTACGAAGACCGCAGTGCCTTTGAGCGAGCGCCTCTCCTGGCTCCGGAGCAGCACGTTCCTACTCAAGGTTCTCCTGGTGGTCATACTGCTCGTTTGGCCGTTGGTGTATCAAAGCGGTTATGCGACGAGGATTATGATCACCGGTGGTCTCTATGCCATAGTGACCATCGCCGTGGTGATCATCCTGGGGCAGGCCGGCCAGCTCTCCTTCGGCCATTCCGCCTTTTACGGCATCGGTGCCTACACGGCGGCCCTTCTAGCGGCGAAGGCCTCGCTGCCGACCCTGGCGGCACTCGTGATTGGAGCGGTCGTCGCGGGTTTGATCGCTCTCATCGTGGGGCGACCGGTGCTCAAGTTGCGTTACTTCTACCTGGCGCTGGCTACAATTGGACTTGGCCAGATCTTCCTGGTTCTGGTGACACAATTGCGCACTATCACCGGAGGCGCTACGGGGCTGGCTCCCGTGCCCGTGCTCAAACTGTTCGGGTTCGCGTTCAACACGAATCTTCGGCAGTACTACCTGGTTTGGATAGTGGCGTTCCTCGTGATCCTCTTTATCGACCGGGCTCTCAAGTATCGAGTGGGCCGGGCCTTCCGGGCCATAGCCACCAGCGAGATCGCGTCCTCGAGTCTGGGCGTGCGCACGGCGAATTGGAAACTCCTTGCCTTCGTCACCAGTGCGGTGATCTGCGGGTTGGCCGGCGGTCTGTTCGCCTTCGTGACCATGGCCGTCGATCCACGCGGTTTCACCTTCGTGACCGCCATCCTGCCTATCGTGATGATGCTGCTGGGCGGGGGGACGGTCTGGGGATCCGTGATCGGGGCCATCGTCATGACTTGGGTGATAAACGGGTTCAGCAGCGTCGATCAGTACCGAGGAGTGATCTACTCGGCCATCATGATCGTGCTTCTGATCTTCCTGCCTGCGGGGCTGGCCCTGCGGCCTGACCAGCGGGCCAGGCTGAAGGCATTCTTCCGGCGGGAGCGGCTGCAGGAGTCCGCAGAATGCCTTGGGGCGGCGGAGGAGGACCAGCAGGTTGGTCAGTGTGAAACATCGGTCGGCCTTCCCCTCGCCGTGTCTCCGGGCGCGGGTGCGCAGGACCAGGCGGTGACAATCGGCGCGCACGACCAGGTCGTCGGGGCGCCCGTCGAGCGCCAGGGAGACCTACCCGCAGCGGTTCCCGGTGCCCCTCTGCTCGAGGTGGAGGATCTCTCGGTCCACTTTGGCGGTCTTAAGGCAGTGGATGAGGTCTCCTTGCAGGTCCGCGCGGGCGAGATCGTGGCTCTGATCGGTCCGAACGGCGCGGGCAAGACGACACTCTTCAACGCGGTCAGCCGGCTACAGCGTCTGACGGGTGGCTCCGTGCGCTTCGCCGGCGAAGACGTGAGCCGCATGAGTGCGGCCAACACCGCCCGTCTCGGCATGGCGCGCACCTTCCAGAACCTGCGCATCTACGTCAACATGTCGGTGCTGGAGAACGTCCTGGTTGGTTGCCATTACCGCGAGCGTTCGGGGTTGTGGTCCGGAGGGCTCGGCCTCCCACGCCAGCGCAGAGAAGAGAAGGCCTCGCGCGAGCGCGCGATGCAGGCGCTGGCCATGGTGGGTCTGGAGGATAGCGCCCATCTGCCGGCGGCCAGCCTGCCCTATGGGTCACAACGTTTGGTGGAGATAGCTCGGGCGCTCGCGTCCAACCCGCGGTTGCTGCTGTTGGATGAACCCGCGGCCGGCATGAACGATGCGGAGCGGGCATATCTGGTCCGGCAGATCCGCAATATCAATGCTTCGGGTACCACCGTCCTGCTTGTCGAGCACGACATCGAGTTGGTGATGGGCATATCGGAGCGCGTCTACGTTCTTGATTATGGGGAGCTCATCGCGGAGGGCCGGCCGGAGGAAGTGCAGAAGAACCAGGCTGTGATCGAAGCATATCTTGGAGTCGAACACGAGCAAGGTAGTGATCTCTGTCAGACTCGCGATCTTGTCTCTGGAGAATGTCCCGAGCCTGAGGACATGCTCGTGGTCGAAGACCTGAGCACGTCGTACGGTACGATCCAAGCTCTGCGCGGGGTCTCATTGACCGTTCCTCAAGGGCAAGTGGTAGCTGTTTTGGGTGCCAACGGCGCGGGTAAAAGCACCCTGCTGCATACGATCTCCGGGTTGCTCCGGGCCAACAGTGGATCGGTTGTCTATAAGGGAATTGATGTCACCAAACTGGCTCCCGACAAGATAGCGGCTCGTGGGGTGTGCCAGGTCCCCGAAGGCCGCCGACTGTTTAGAGACCTATCGGTAGAGGACAATTTGATTGTGGGGAGCTCGGGACGCAAAGACTGGCGGGGCACGCTGAAGGATGACCTCGCATACGTATATGAGCTCTTCCCGGTGCTTGGGGAGCGAAGGAAGCAGCCCGCCGGGACTCTGTCGGGAGGGGAACAGCAGATGCTGGCTATCGGGCGGGCGCTCGTCGGTAGGCCTAAGCTGCTGTTGCTTGACGAGCCATCGATGGGTCTGGCGCCGCTGATGGTCGAGCGCATCTTCGAGTCGCTGGCCAAGCTCAACAAGGAGGGACTCACCATGCTCATGGTCGAACAGAGCGCGGAGATGGCGCTCGCTCTCGCGCATCGAGCGGTGATCCTTCAGAACGGGTCTGTCATCATTTCAGGCCTTGCGGAAGCACTCAGATCGGATGAACGCGTGCGCGCCAGCTACTTGGGGACGTCTTCGGCGCAGACCACGCTTTCAGGTAGGCAAGGGGCAGGGGAAGACAGTTGAGAAGAAGTCAATGCATGTGGAATGCAGAATCAGGGAGGAACAGATGAAGAAGCGCTACCTAGCCATAGGATTCCTTATCTTGGTCCTGGCGGTCGCCATGACGGCGGCAGCCTGCGGCGGGGATGAGGAGACTACAACCACGGCTGCTCCGAGCACCGACACCACGGCTGCTCCGAGCACCGACACTACGGCTGCTCCAGGTACCGAAACCACGGCTGCTCCGAGCACCGACACTACCGCGACCGGTCCGGCCACGGGGGAACCTATCAAGATCGGTTACTCGACGAGCCTTACCGGCTCCAGTGCCGCTCCGGGATCGTCGTTCGGTCAGGGCGTCGCCTGCGAAGTTGAGTACATAAACGCCAACGGCGGCATCAACGGCCGTCCGATAGAGGCGATTCAGTACGACGACGCTTCTGAGGTCCCCAACGCTATCGCCAACATCAACAAGCTGATCCAGGAAGACGAAGTCTTCATGACCATCGGCCCATTCGCTCAGTACATGCAGGAACCGGCCCGGCAGATTGCGGAAGACATGAAGGTACCGATGGCTGGGGGCGGTCCGGCCACTCTCGACCAGTTGGCCGGGACCCAGTATCAGTGGAGCGTCATGGGTTCGGCGGGCCCACCCGTCCATGCTGACGCCGTCATGAAGGTCATCCAGGAGAATGGTTGGAAGAACATCCTCGGTATCGGCGATGTGCTGGCCATCCACCAGGAGACCATGGATCTGTTGGTCGAGGCCGGACCCGAGAACGGGTTCACCTTCACCAAGATGCCCGACCAGTTCGGGTTTGATCAGACCGACTTCCAGCCCATCCTCAACCGGATGATGGAGGAAATCAACAAGATCAATCCGGACGCGATCCTTGACTGGGCCAACTTCGGCGGTGCCGGGCCCATCTACAAGGGTCTGCGCGCTCTCGGTGTCACCGTGCCCATCCTCGGTAGCCCGGCGACAGCCCATCCGGCCATCTTCGGTATCGTCGGCCCGGAAGCTGTAGAAGGTCTGATGGTGCTCGATTCGGGCGGCATCGTCAACCCGTTCGCGCTTCCCGATGATTTCCCGCTGAAGGCGGTTCAGGTTGACTTCTTCGAACGCTACCAGGCGAAGTACAACGCCATGCCGGACTTCTTCGCGGCCTTCGGCGCCGACCTCGTCATCTTGGCAGCCGAAGCCATGAAGCAGGCCGGTGGAGCCGACGACAGAGCTGCAGTTGCCGAGGCCCTGATCAATCTACAGGATGTGGTCACCTACGAGGGTATCCAGAGCTTCACTCCGGATGCGACTTCCATGGGTGTCAAGGGCTTCATGGTTCAGTACGAGATCACAGGCGGTCAGTTCGAGTTCATGAAGGTGCTCAACTAGCGCAAGATCAGGACGGGCGCACCCGTCCTCTAGATGCGGACGACATCAGCTGATAGCCGGGGCCGGCGGCGCTGCCGCCGGCCCCGGCGACTTAGCCTGCTTCGCCGGTCCGATCGACGCGCGCGGTCCGGCTGAGATAGCGCAGATTCTCTCGCTCAAGGGGGAACATCGGACGCGCGTTGTGTGAAACCCCAAAGACCTCGCAATGCTGGTGAATGGGGCTGAAAAACTCGGAGTTAGCCATGAATAACGACCATTTGCCACCAGGACTCAGTGCCGAAGAGAAACTGCACACGCGGTTTAACATTTACACTAATCCTCAGCTGCCCTTTGTGAGCCCGGAGGCGGAGACAGGCTATAAGGCCCGGGCGGCCAGGCTTCGGGACGCGATCCTGCTTGAGAGTCCCCCGGACCGAGTCCCCGTAACGACGCTCAATCAGTTCTACCCTGCTTATCACGCGGGCCTCACTCCCTATGAGGCCATGTACGACCTGGAGAGGGCTGCCGAGGCTTGGGTGGGCTACGCGCGTGCTCTCAAACCCGATGCCATGGTGGGGCCGGCCATCGCAGCCGCGGGCGCGGGGCCGATCTTCGACGCGCTCGACTACGGGCTGTTCAGTTGGCCGGGCCATGGGGTCCCCCGGACCGCCAGCTTCCAATACGTGGAGAAGGAGTGGATGCTCGCTGAGGAGTACAATGACCTCATCGAGGATCCGACCGGGTTCATGCTTCGCACTTATATCCCTAGGACCAACGGCGCCCTGGCCGGAATGGCCAAGCTCGATGTGCCTTTTGGGATGTCCCAGCTCTGCGGGGCCGACTTCTGGATGGCGAACTGGGGCGACCCTGATGTCCAAGAGGCCTTCTCCACACTGATGGAGACCGGCAAGCGGGCTGCCGCTTGGGCCGAGGCCGTCATAGGTGTCGACATGCGTTTGGCCGCCGAGGGGTTCCCCGCCCATCCCGGCCTCGTCACCTGGGCGCCCTTTGACTTCCTAGGCGACACTCTGCGCGGCACTCGCGGTATTGTGACCGATCTCTACCGCTATCCCGAGAAGGTGCTTGAGGCCTGCGACCGCTTGCTGCCGTTGCTGCTCAAGTACGTCACCAGAAAGGCCGCACCGTTCCTGCCGCCGACGGTCTTCATCCCTCTGCACAAGGGGGCGGACGGCTTCATGAACGACGAGCAGTTCCGCACCTTCTACTGGCCCACTTTGCGGAAGATGTGCCTGGGCCTCATCGAGGAGGGACTGGTGCCCTACCTGTTCGCCGAGGGTGCCTATAACTCGAGACTGGAGATCATCCGTGATCTACCGCCTGGGCGAGCCGTCTGGCATTTCGACCAGACCGATATGGCCAAGGCCAAAGATCTCTTGGAAGGCGTTTGCTGCATCGCCGGCAACGTCCCGCTCTCCCTGCTGCAGCTCGGGACTGTCGATCAGGTGACGGACTACTGCCGCGCGCTGATCGAGCGCGTTAAGGGTCGGGGCGGCTTCATCCTCGATGTGGGGGCGGGAGCGGATGAAGCGAAGGAAGAGAATTTCGCCGCCATGATCCGAGCGGCCCAGCAGTACGGAGTCTACTAGGCTCTATTGAAGAGTTGGAGGTATAGCCATGACAGGCAAACCGGCATTTGCCAAGAACATCGAGCAGATCGGTTACAGCGATCTTGAGGGCAAACCTTGGTTCCAGATGGCCATGCAGGAGGTAGAAGGCCGCTACTATCTGTATGGTGCCCATTTCAGACATTCTGGGTGGGCCATCGTCGACGTGACCGACCCCGCAAAGCCCGAGTACGTCAAGTTCGTCCCGGGACCGGATCTAGCCGGGCAAGGGGCGCCGAAGATCCAGGTGGCCGGGGGCCTGATGATTACGGCGCTTGGTGGCACGTTGCCCAAGCTGCATGGCACCGAGTGGGGCGACCCCTACGAGCAAGGTGTGATCATCTGGGACGTCAAAGATCCGGTGAACCCCAAGAAGCTCTCTCAGTGGGATACCGGGGGAGGCGAAGGGGGCGTCCATCGCTTCTACTACGACGGCGGCCGTTACGTTCACCTGAGCGCCTCCTGTAAGGGCTTCCGCAACTACATCTACCGCATTCTGGACATTATCGACCCCAGCAACCCGGTGGAGGTGGGGCGTTGGTGGATGCCCGATCAATGGCTGGCCGGATCCATCCAGTGCGACCCCGGCCCTGATGTCGATCCCGAGATGGCCATGCTGGATAGTGCGGTCATGCACGGCCCCCCCTATCTCAAGGGTGACTTAGCCTATGTGAGCTGGGGCGGCGCCGGCATGGTGATCCTCGACATCTCCGACATCACGCTGCCGAGACTGGTGGGCCAACTCAAGCATCATCCGCCCTTCGCAGGCAAGCTGAGCGGAGCCCGGTGCCACACGGTGCTCCCCCTGTCTCAGCGCGACTACGCGGTCATGACCAGCGAAGGCGAGCGCTACTGTGTCTTCAACGAGGAGATCACCAGGCACAGCGGCGCGCAGCCTCTCAACTTTCTCGGGATGGTGGACATCTCGGATCCCACCGATCCCACTCTGGTCTCCGTGTTCCCCTATCCTGAGATCCCCGAGGGCTGGCCCTACAAGAACTTCAATGAGATTCCGGGTGTAGGCGTGGGCCCCTTTGGACCGCACAACATCCACGAGCCGCACAATCACCCGGCTCTGGAGGACAGGAACGACCGCGTCTATTGCTGCTATTTCCACGCCGGCCTGCGCATCTACGACATCAGCGACCCGTTCGTGCCACGTGAGATCGCCCACTTCATCCCCCCCGATCCGGACAAGTGGCTCTTCAACAACAAGACCGGTGATCTTTGGCCCGGTCCTCGGATCGCTACCACGGAGGACATAATCGTCGACAAGCGCGGCAACATCTTCATCGATACCTTCCACGACGGGCTGTATTGCCTGCGCTGCACGGTGTAGAGAAAACGATGCTTAGCTTCGTGCCGACACGATAGAGATATTCAGAAAGGAACCCCCATGCACGAACTAGTCCAAGCCATGGCCGACATGAAGGAAGAGGAAGCTCTTAAGATAGTAGAGGAGCTCCTTGCCCAAGGGGAAGACCCCAAGAA
>Ga0209722_1001301_pt1 | contig 22466 bp, 23 predicted proteins | sample BioC12SIPDNA_2_FD_185745 | JGI IMG/M metagenome (GOLD analysis project Ga0209722, IMG submission 185745) | Anaerobic biogas reactor microbial communites from Washington, USA - Biogas_R1_A C12 SIP DNA (SPAdes) (version 2) | ecosystem: Engineered > Bioreactor > Anaerobic > Unclassified | place... | reverse complement strand
GGCTACTGGCGGTATCGCATCGGTGACTACCGCGTCCTGGTCGAGATCCGCGACGAGCTCCTCGTCATCGTGGCCATCACGCTCGGCCACCGATCCGGCATCTACTGAACCTGCTGCACACCGCCGGATGCTGGGCGTGGGGCTTGGCGCCCACAGTGTGCCAGCGTTACTGGGCTCACATATGGGAGGACTCAGAAGCCGAACAGTTTGCCGAGCGCTGAGAAGAGGGCATCGAACGTCCTTGCGATCGGGTTGCTGGGTCCTGCATCGCTGGACTTCTGCCAGAAGAAGGGATGCGGGCCAGTGAACTCGTCGTCGACCAGCGGGGTTCTGCGCCATAGATACGGCCAGAACACTTCGGTCCGATTGACTCCGAAGGCCAGGCGGGAGTCGAAACCCATTACTAGGTTCTGTTCCATCCTGGTGGACGAGCGTTGGGGGTTTGTTGCCACGACGTCGCCGTTGCCCTGAACGATGAGGCTGCCGGTGCCGGCGAACATGATGTAGCGCACCTGCCACGTCGCAAGGGATTGGATGCCCCACCGCCAGCGCGTCTTCAGTTCCGGTGTGCCGATGACGCCCACCACGTGCTTTGGATGCATCACCAAACCGGGGTGGTCCTTGAAGTCGATGCGCATCAGGTACGAGTTGGGGTCATCGGGTGTTGCCAACGTCACCGAACTTCCGCTCTCATCCCCGGTAATCCGACTCAGACCGTGCAGACCGGCAGCGAAGCTGATGAACGGCGAGGTCCAGTCGTAAAGGAGTCGGCTGCGGACTTTCCCTTGCACCGGACGTACGTGCTCCGACCGAGCGGACAACACCTCCCCGGCCGTGAGCTGGATCGTGAGGGCCCGCTGGGCATCAGTGGTGCGGAGGTCGGCAGCCGCGTTCTCAGAACCCGCCGCAAGGTGGATCGGCTTGTGCGCCCAACTCACGATGGGCATCAGGAGGAAGTAGCTGACGGTGCGCAGTAATGGGGGCAGGACGAGCACGAGCAACGCGATGGCAGCCAACCACGTCCAAGACCGGGACCACTGGTTGACCACCCATCCCACGCCGGATCCCTGTGCTTCCTCCAGACTGTCCTCTTCGGCCGTCCGCTGTGCCAGTTCTGCTTCCTTCGTGTCGATCTCTCTCTGGACGACGGCCAGGTCACCGCCCTCACCGAGTTGATCGAGCTTCTCCTGATTGGTCAGGTCAGGGTCGCCAAGGACGGCGGCATCCTCCTCAGCCTGGGCCAGGCCCTCTTCGAGGGTGTTCAGCGCTTCGTCGGCCTTCTTGACCGCCAGTTCAGCGGTTTCGCACGCACTGCCGGGTGTCAACAGATCGATGAGATCACGAATGAAGCCGCACATCTCTTGCTGGTCCTCACGGAGACGCTCGATCTCCGCCCTCTTCTCGGTTAAGTTGTGGCGGCCCTCCTCGATCTCAGCGGAAATCCTGCCCTCCAGCGAGGCGATCGCTTCGCTCTGGCCTTCGGCGGCTGTCCTCCTCAGTTGCTCCAAGTCCTCCTCAAGGGCAGCTCGTTCCTCAGCCACCTGCTGCAGACGATCCCTGTCCTCTACGGCTTCCCGGACACTTGGAATCAAGGCTTGAACGAGTAGATAGCCGAGGAATAGAGACAGCAGTAGCGCCAACAGCAGACCCATCTTCCTCAGCACGAAGCCGAGGAGAGACGACATCAGGCGCATGCGCGCGATCCTAGGCCCCGCGACGCCGCCTGCAGTCGCTCAGGTCACGACCGGCCCGTCGACTGACCAGCCCGCCGCAAGCCGCCGAGGGTGTACGGCACCAAGAAGGGGATCCTGGTCCTCGGCGAGCAAGTCCTCTTCGGCATCGCGGCAATCCGCACAGCCACATTGCGGCGTGGATGACGCATCCTTCCGTCGAGGTCGCGAGGATCGTGAGGATCGCGAGGACCCGCGGTACTCCGCCGGGTGCCCGAGCGCGCCTGTGGTGCGGCTCAAGGGACCGTTTGAGGGCTGACGGGGTGAACGAATGCTCGTTGCTGGCCGAACGGCAGCTGCGAGCGAGCCTATTGGCGACGGCTCGGGTGGCTACGTCGGATGTGAGCCATAGGATCGATCCGACAGGGCACAGGCAGGTTCGGAGGGGACAGTGAGCAGTACAGAGAAGCGAGTCGCGGTTCAGCGGTTCGAAGGCAAAGGCTCGGAGATCGCCGTATTCGAGTTCGAGGGGGAACTGCGGGACCTCATGGTCCGAAGCCTCCGAGCCGAGCTCCTGGCCACCGGCACCTACGCGAGCGATTCCCGGGCCATCTCCCCACACGCCGTCCAGTCGCTTGCGGTGAGCGGTGCTGCTGCGGGAGGAACGGCGCTCTCCGCTGCCTTCTCGTCGTCGCTCTTCATGGCGACCGCTGATCCGTCTACCCTCATGACTCTCGGGAATGGGGTCGGAAGCGCTGTCATGGGTGCCACTGGTATCACCGGCCAGGCTGCATTCATACCTGTTGCCAGTGCTGTTCCTATCGTTGCGCCCCTCATGGCGATGCACGCGATGACTACGGCGGTCACTCTCCGACAGTTCGAGCAGGTCGACCAGAAACTGAACGCGATCCAGGACCGCTTGAACGAGGCAATCGCCCGGACCGAAGCTACCCACGTGGGCGAGTTGCTCAATGCTTCACGGATCGTCGACGACGTCTACCGTCTCTACGATGTGGAAGGCGTGTTCTCGAACGACATGCTGACGCGTCTTGCCCTCGCCGAGCGCGATGTCGGCACGCTTGCGGAGCGATCGAAGTTCCTCGTCGAATCACGCCAGATCGAGAACGCCACGGAGGCCGAAGATGTCTCTCGGGCGAACTACGACGCGTACGCCGCGATGCTCGCCTCGTTCCTGGACCTCAAGATCGCTTACCTCCGCGTCTGCGTGGATATGCAGGAGCACCCACGAGCTGTCGTCGACTCCGTGACGCGGCTGAAGGGCAAGATCGAGTCTGGAATGGGATTCTGGGAGTCGCTGATCAATCGGTCCCACCGGTTGCGCGAGGTCATCGCGGAGAAGGAGCGGGCGCTCGCCGACATGAACGCAGCGCAACGCAAACTACCAGGCCCCCTCGGGGGTGCGGCCTCTGAAAAGCAGATCGCTGTGCTCAAACAGGCGTACACGTCGACGATCGAAAATGAAAAGGGCATCCTTAAGGGATTCGACTCGCTCATGGAGTCGGCGCAACGCACGCTAGAGACCATTGAGCACCCACTGATCAACGACAAAACGCCGACCTTGGTCTACTGGCGTGACGAGGACGGCGATCACTCGTTCAGCACCAACCGCCTACGACTGGCATGACGAAGGGCCACGACTCATACGAGGGTGCTGCCTGACCTGCCCCCGGCTGGGTCTCTAGACCACTGCTCGAGCCGTCGTACTCATACTTCAGTGGCACGAGCAGATGATGACTTACGTGATGCCCGCTCACGCAGGAATGAGAGCGCTGACGACTTGCCGCGCATCCCAGATCGCAACACGTGCCGTAGGCGAGTCACACCGCCGGGAGCCGACCGCACCCCATCAACTTGGCAGTCCCGCGGGACGTGTTCAGGCGTCCGTCTACGCGCTGACTTCCTTGAGGCTGGCGATCCCTGGGGCGGTGCATCCAGTGCGCTGGTGTTGTTGTCGGTGTCCCATCCAGATGACTACGTCGAGAATGCGTAGTTCGCCGACTTCCGCAGGGATGCATGCACTCGCGCGCAATTCGACCAGTCGGCTGCGAGTTCCGGCGGTGTCAGTGGTGAGTACCGCATGAAGGGACTGCCAGAGCCGTTTCGGCTTTCCAAGAGCACAGCTGACTACGTTGTCGTACACGGGCAGGAGGTGCGGTCTCTTGCGTGCCATGAGCTTCCCGGCCGTGACCCATCCGGTGTCGGTCTGGTCGTTCAGCAATTGCCACGCTCGATCGGCGGCTGCACCGTCGGCGATGTGCTCGGCCGCCTCGGGCTCGCCCAAGGCGACATCCGAAGGGATGCGCCGAAGGTGCATGCTGAGTTTCCTTCCGAGTTCGCCGTGCAAGATCGCGATGCTTGTCTCTGGCGGCACGGACACGCTGAGCATCTGGACGGCGAGCAAGTCCTCGGCGGTGAATCGGTCCCAGACGGTTGGACTGTCACCCCCTCCGCCCAGCCTTTCGAAGAATCGACCCGAGTACCCGGAGTGACCAGGGCGGCCGCCATGCGGTTCAGCGAAGTAGGCCTTTAAGTCCGCTAGGGCGCTGGGGCGAGTAAGCCAGAGGTGCAAAGACGTTGCCAGCGCGGTTGCCTCATCGTCCATGCGACCAGCATTCCAGGAGTTGGCGCTGATCGCTCCGAGTGCTGCACACCGCCGGGTAGTCCAGATCTGATCTTCACCGGCTACAGCGGCGATGGATTCGAGACGTCCTCGTCGATATCGAGGGAGTACCAGCCATGGGTGCTCAGCCCAATCCAACCGAAACGGAAGTGAGAGAGCCGAACATGAGCATCGCCCAGCAGGTCACGCAGCCGCCGCAGCATCCTCAGGTCGTCTACGTCACGGCCCTGGTGAAGGCGCCCGGGCAGAGCATGGCGACGACCGGCACGGTCCTCGGGATCATGGCGTGGGTCGTGACCATCCTGAGCCTGTTCCTGCTGAGCCCGGTCGGCGCGGTCATGGCCATCGTCGGCTTCATCCTGAGCCTGGTGGCGTTCCGCACCCTCGGGGAGCACAACGCGCCGCGTGGGCAGGCCATCGCCGGCGTAACCATCAACGCGATCCCCGTCGTGATCATCGGCGTCGTCTGGCTCGTGCTGGGCTTCGCGAGCGCGTGTGGCTGGCCAGGATCAAGACCGCATCGGCTGCGGCGGAGGGGGAGAGGGTCCAGCTGAACAGCTCGCGCGGGGAGCGGTCGTCGAGGGCTGCTGCGTGGAGCAGTGCTTGCAGGGCGGTGCGGGTCTTGCCTTCCCAGAACCCGCCGGATTCGACTCCGCCGGTGGACAGGCCGGTGGCCGACGCCAGGCCGGTGGCGCGGATCATCGCGGTCAGCGGATCCTGGCAGCCGCGCACGGGTGACCAGCGAAGGCCGGCGGGCAGGCCTTCTGCGAGCTGTTGCGGGTCGAAGACCGCGACCGGGCCGTGTTTGCTGCGGGCGCGCGTTCGCCACAGGCTTGGTCGCCGAAGCGCTGGCCGCACAGGGCGGTGCGTCATGACCGGGTACGCCGACTTCGAGCAGTTCGTCATCGCCCGCCGAGCCGCGCTGCTCCGCACGGCCTACCTGCTCACCGGCAACCCGCACGACGCCGAGGACCTCGTCCAGACAGCACTGATCAAGGTGGTGCCGAAGTGGGCGCGGATCCGGGACCGCCCGGAGGCGTACGTACGGGCGGTGCTGGCGCGTGAGTCGGCGAACCGATGGCGCGCTCGCCGCTGGCGCGAGGTCAGCACCGACACCGTCCCGGACGTGATGGACAGGCACGGCACCGACAGTGCCGATCACATCTCACTTCTCGAGGACCTACGCAGCCTGTCACCGCGGCAGCGTGCGGTACTCGTGCTCCGCTACTTCGACGCCCTCACGGAGGCCGAGACGGCTGCAGCTCTCGGCATCTCGGTGGGAACGGTGAAGTCCCACGCTCGTGACGGGCTCGTGCGCCTGCGCGACCAGCGGCCCGACGAGCAACCAACAAGGACCGCTCACCAGAATCGCTGACCGAGGACGCCATCAAAGGCGCTGGGCATCCCCGGAGCGAGTCGAGTAGGTGCAGCCTGCAGAGTCCGAGGAACCAGCGGCCACACTGTTCGCACGCGCCAAGTGCGTCTACGTGTTGACGGGCTCTGGCGCTCGGCTCCTACCAGGAGCCGCCCCCGCCGCCCCCGCCGCCACCGCCGGAGAACCCACCACCGCTGCTGCCGCTCGTGTCGGCGCTGGCGCTGGTGACAGATGCGCTCAGGCTCTCGCCGAAGGTGGCCCCCGGTGAGCTGAAGGTGCTGTAGAAGGCAGGACCTGAGTACCAGTGCGGTGTGTCTGGGATGCGACCCTCGGCGGCGAGCTCGGCACATACCTTCTGCCAACGCTCGGCCAGGTCGAAGACGATCGCCCACGGCAGGAAGGCGCTGAAGATGTCCTGCCCCTCCTCGAAGCGGAGTGTGCGTGCCTCGGCGGTCTCGATGTAGCGCCGGAACCCCAGCACCTGGTCGGTCAGGGCGCGTCCCTCGGCGGTTCGGTGCCCGTTCGCCCAGAACACGATGGCAACAATGAGGGCGATGCCGGCCAGGAGGAGTGGCCCGAGATACAGCAGAGCGCCGGCCTGCAGGACGGCGAACGACAGCACGATGAGAAGGATGACTGCGGCCAGGCCGAGCAGGAGGTAGAGCAGGGTACGTGGTGGGCCCCCACGGGTGCGCCATCCGCGCTCAGTGGGCGCCTTCGATACCTCCTGGACCAGCGCCGCCGAGGCCTCCTGAAAGCGTTTCTGGTCCGCATCGTCCGGGTTGTCCAGCGTGATCGTGCGGCTTGCCTCGAAGAGCCGCTCGGCGAAGGCCACCGAGTAGTCCGAGGGCGCCTTCGACAGATCCCGCGCGGTGGCGGTCCGTCGCACGCCACCGGTCTTCTCGTACTCCTTGGCGGCGTCGGGTACCGCCTCGATGGTCAGCGCCCCTGCGTGCGCCAGCTCGATGAGCGCTGCGGGGGTCGCTCTGGCGGCAGCAGAGGAGCGGAGGAGTACTCCGCCGAGGGCCGGGGGCACGTCCGGCGGGTGGAACCGGACCGGGATCCGATCCTCTTCCAGCGTGTCCGTCTCCACCGGTGCCGTGGGCTCGATCGTCCCGGGCGCGACCCCGGCATACCGCTGGTCACGGTTGGCCGCACGGGTTGACACGGCTGCCCAGAGCGCCAGCAACAGCGTCAGAGCTGTGCCGCCGACGGTGAGCGGAGAGACCCTGGCCGCCCTCAGCAGGCTGCCGCCGGGCACGACGGTCGGCTCGGCGTTCGCCACCGACCCGGCAGGCACCTGCACCGCGATCGTCACGCCCTCACCGGCGGCCAGGTCACGCGCCTCGGCGACTGCGGCGCCGGACTCCGTCCTCGTCTGGCAGGCCTGCGTCGAGCCGGCCCTGCCCTGATAGCAGCTGATCGAGGTCACGCCGGCCGGTCCGCCCACGCTCACGCGAACGTGGTCGATGGCGGCGTCCCAGTCAAGACCGGTGGCATTCCAGTACAGCTCTGGGACACCGTCCACGGTGCGCAGGGCCCCATCCAGGAGGTACCGGATCCGGTACCTGGCGGTGCTCTTCGTCAGCGTCTCGTCGGGATCGCCGATCTGCAGGGCGAGCCACGTGGTGCGGAAACCCTCGCCTCCGTTCGACTTTCGCCACTCATCGGGCGCGTCGGGCGAGCTCACCTCGATGTCGCGCACCTCGTAGACGACATCCCTGTCAGAGCCGTCACCGAACGGCTGGCGAGTGATCAACGTGCGGTAGATACCGTGCCGATCTGAGCCGGCGAAGACGTACTCGATATCCTCGACGACCTCGACCGTGCCGTCGGCGCGGATCGTGTAGCTGATCACGAACTCGCTGATCCGGTCTCCGGACTCTGCGTTGGCTGGAATGGCCAACCCTGACAGCATCAGCGCGCCGAAGATGACCGCCAGTACCCGCCACCCGAACCTGCGCATACGCCTCGACCCCTGATCGATGTCTCCGGTTCCTCCGGTCGCCAACCGGATTGAGCCCGATCAGCCTAGCAACGCAGCCACACCGTGCCGACGATGTCCTCGATCCAGCCGAGCTCGCGGCGGCACAGCAGGACCCCTGCATCGTCAGCAGCTCGCTGCAGCCCCACCTCCCACTCGAGGCCGAGGTGCGCTCCGGCGACGGCGTGAAGCTCGCGTCGACCATGGATCCGCAGTGGTCATGGGATCCGCGGTAGTCATGGGATCCGCCCCAGGGACTAGGTGACCATGGCGCAACTGTCCCACGACCACCGTCTGTGACGCGGGCACTCTCTTTCCGAGCCCCGGGATGGGGAGACGCCGCAGGACTACGTGCCTGTATGAGGTGGGGAACTCCAGGCGCCGGTGGTGGGGGAGTCCGGGCCTAGGCTGGGAGATGGCTAGATCCAGTGCCTTTGACAGACGGGAACGGTCATGATCGCGACAGCAGGTTCGCTCGACACGAGCAGCTACCCCGAGCCCGCTCAGTCGGTCCCGCGGATGCTGTACGACAGGGTCGCCGCGACCCCGCACGCCGAGGCGTACCAGTTTCCCTCCGGCGACGGATGGACGTCGGTGTCGTGGACCCAGGCCATGGAGACGATCAGGACGATGGCGGCCGGCCTCCTGGCCCTGGGCATCCAACCCGAACAGCGCGTCGGGATCGCCTCCAGCACGCGCATCGAGTGGATCTATGCAGACCTGGCGGTGATGTGCGCAGGCGGGGCGACCACGGCCGTCTATCCGACGACCACTGTGGATGACGTCGGCTTCATCCTCCACGACAGTGGCGCCCGCCTCGTCTTCGCCGAGAACGACGCGCAGATCGCCAAGCTGCGCGCTCAGCGCGAGCACCTGCCCGACGTCATCCGGGTCATCACCTTCGACGGCCAGTCGGACGGCGACTGGGTGATCAGCATGGCCGACCTCGAGGCGCTCGGCGCACACTACCTGGCGCAGAACCCATCGGCCGTCGACGACGCCGTCGCTCGGGTGCGAACGGATCATCTGGCCACCCTGGTCTACACCTCGGGAACGACAGGACGGCCCAAGGGCGTGGAGCTGCCGCACCGCTGCTGGACCTACATGGGCGCCGGCGCCGAGGCCATCGAGATCCTGCGCCCGGACGACCTCCTGTACCTCTGGCTCCCGCTGTCCCACTCCTTCGGCAAGATGCTCGCGACTGTCCAGCTCCAGATCGGCTTCCCCAGCGCCGTCGACGGGCGTGTGGACAAGATCGTCGACAACCTCGCGATCGTGCGGCCGACGATCATGGCCGGCCCGCCCCGGATCTTCGAGAAGGTCCACGGCCGCATCCATCAGATGATGGCCGACGCGGGCGGCCTCCGTTCGAGGCTCTTCGACTGGGCGTTCAGGGTGGGGGAGCGGGCCACCGCGGCACGCGCCGCCGGCCGGCCGCTCAGTCGCCTGTCAGGACTACAGCTCAGGCTGGCGGACCGCCTCGTCTTCGCCAAGGTCCGGGACCGGCTCGGCGGCCGGATGCGGTTCATGCTCTCGGGGAGTGCAGCCCTCTCGCCCGACATCGCCAACTGGTTCCAGACAGCCGGCCTGACGCTGATCGAGGGATACGCGCTGACCGAGACCGGTGGCGGTGCCTGTATCGGCGATCCCGACAACCCTGTGCCCGGCGTCGTCGGGCCCCCGCTCGTCGGATCCGAGGTCGGCATCGCCGACGACGGCGAGATCCTGCTCAGAGGCCCACACGTCATGCGCGGCTACCACAACCTGCCTGAGGAGACCGCCCGTGTGCTGACCCCCGACGGTTGGTTCTACACCGGAGACATCGGCGAGCTGGACTCCGAGGGCAGGGTCCGGGTCACCGACCGCAAGAAGGACCTCATCAAGACCTCCGGAGGCAAGTACATCGCTCCGCAGCCGATCGAGGCCCAGTTCAAGGCGCTCTGCCCGCTCGCCAGCCAGATCCTCATCCACGCCGAGCACCGCAACTATGCGACCGCGCTCGTCGCCCTCGACGCCGATGCGCTGCCGCTATGGGCCCGCGCCCAGGGAATCGAGGATGCCGAGTACGCGACGTTGGCCGCGCAGCCCGCCGTCCGCGAGTACGTCGCTGCCTGCTTCGAGAAGCTGAACAGCCAGCTGAACCGGTGGGAGACCATCAAGGACTTCCGGATCCTCGACCACGACCTCACCGTCGACGCCGACGAGCTGACGCCGAGCATGAAGCTCAAGCGCAAGGACCTCGAGCAGAGGTATGCCGGTCTCCTCGACTCCATGTACAGCGGCTAGGGCGTCGGTCCCGTGCGACCGGCCACAACGTAGAGGCTGACCGTCGTGCGACGGGTCGACATCTCGACCCTGAGCCCCGTCACGACGTATGCGGTGACGGGTCGTGCACCGCGTCTCCCCACAGGCGATGGGAGCCGGTCACGACGTATGCGATGTCCGGTCCACGCGGTGGGTGGCACGTCGGGACAGGCGTGAGAGCGTGACCGCCCACCGCTCCCAGGGCGGGGCGTCGCGCCAGTTGACCCGAAGGGTGCGGACGGCCCGGTCGAGTCGCCTTCGTAGCTGGGGAAGTCCGCGCAGCGAGCGCGCGGACACTCCGACGAGGAGCGACGGAACCAGGGCCACGCGGGCACCGGGTCCCAGCACGAGGGCGAGATCCATGTCGTCGTGGAGCTCGCGGTCGCGGTGAACTCGGCTGGAGGCATCCGCCCAGGCCTGCCGACGGATGGCCATCGACGAGCCCCACAGGACGTGGTGGCCGGCCGCGAGCGCGCCGAGGAGGTAGTAGGAGCCGAGGTAGAGCACGGCCAGCAGCCAGCCCAGCCCGGGAAGGGCATCCCGGAAGACGCCGAACCCGGTGACCGCCACGGCCTCCGGGCGCCGGTCGAGAGCGTCCTGGACCCGTTCCACCCAGTCGGCCGGCGGGATGGAGTCGGCGTCGAGCCGGGCGATGACGCCGCCGACGGCCGCGTCGTAGCCGGTGGCTGCGGCAGCAGGGATGCCGACGGTGGGCTCGACGACGACTCTCGCCCCGTGCGCCCTCGCGACCGCTGCTGAGTCGTCGCTGGAGCCGTTGTCGACGACGACGATCTCGAGCGGCGCAACGCTCTGCTGGGAGAGCGCGACGAGGCACCGCTGGAGGTGCACCGCGTCGTCGCGCACCGGGATGACGACACTGACGTCAGCCATCGCGTGACCGTTCACTCGCGACGAGGAGGAGGCCTGCCCCGAGGGACCCGAGAGTGGCCCACGCGAGGTCGCCGATGGTGTCGTCGTACCCGACGCCGATCTCGCCGCTGATGAAGGTGTAGCCCACCCACTCGCCCACCTCCCACAGCACGGCGAGGACGGCACCGAGCCCGGTCGCGAGGACGACCGTCCCGACGGGGTGGAGCCGTCGCGGGAGCCACCCCAGGCGGCGCATGACAAGGACGCCGACGACGGCGAGCAGGGCGTTCAGGACGGTGTGGATGACGAGGTCCAGCGACGGGACCGCGACGTACCAGTCGAGCGTCGCGGCCCACGCACCGATGAGGATGGTCACCCCTGTCGCGACCTGCAGGGGACCCGGCAGGCGCGCCACCCGAGGCACCGTGATGCCGAGCAGGACGAGCGCGAAGAGCGCCACGACGACCGCGTCGAACCAGAACGCGGCGACGAACGACACGAGGCCGGCGACGGCGACACCGTCGGCCGCGAGCCGGGCCCAGCGGGCGCCCGGTACGAGGAGCTCAGGACGCAAGGGTCATCCAGATGAAGAGCTGGGTGACGAGGAAGCCCGTCAGCAGGTTGAGCCAGATGAACCGCCGCCACCCCGCGTTCGCCTTCTCGCAGTCGGCGTCGGTGAGCCCGAGGTAGGGCGCGACGCTGAGCGCGTAGGGCAGGACGAGAAGGCTCGCGAGGACGGCCGGCCAGCCGGTGAGGAGCAGGACGACCCCGGCAAGGAGGTACGCGCCGAACGCACCCCGCACCGTGCGCGCGGCACCGAACCACGTCGCCACCGACGAGATCCCGGCCTCCCGGTCGGCCCGGATGTCCTGGACGGCGCCGAAGGCCTGGGAGGCCATGCCCCACACGAAGAACGCCACGAGGGCCGCCACCACCGGGAGAGTGAAGGCAGCGTCCGCCAGCGCCAGGCCGAACACGGCCGGGCTCACGAAGTGGGTGCTCGAGGTGATCGAGTCCAGCACCGGACGCTCCTTGAAGCGCAGCCCCGGAGCGGAGTACGCAATGACCGCGAAGACGCTCAACGTCAGGACGAGGGTCGACATCACGTCGCCGAGCAGGACGAGCGCGACCACGAAGGGGATGTTCGACAGCGCGGCAGCCCACAGGGTGAGCCCGTGCCAACGCCGCGAGAGGACGACGCCTTCCAACCCGCCCTTGCGTGGGTTGCGCAGGTCCGACTCGTAGTCGAAGACGTCGTTCACGCCGTACATGAGCAGGTTGTAGGGGATGAGGAACCAGAGGGTCCCGATCACCAAGGCGGGGGTGACACCGCCTCCGGCGAGGAGGTATGCGGCGGCGAAGGGATACGCCGTGTTCACCCAGCTCACGGGCCGGGAAGAGCCGACGACCTGACGCACTGCGCTGCGCAGGTCGGTTGTGGAGCTGAGGACAGCGGCGCTCATGCCAGCTCCCTTCGTGGAGCATGGAGCTCGCGCAGCGCCGGCAGGAGGAGCCCTGCGGCCAGCGGCCAGGCCAAGTCCTCGACGGGAGCGCGCCACAGCCGGACCCCGATGAGCGACGTCTCGTCGAACCGGAAGAGGTCGGCGAGGATCATGAGGCTGTCGAAGACCACTGTGAGGACGAGCAGTACGACGATCGTGACCCCGGTCGTGAGCCACCACTGAGCCCCCAGGCCGCGGCGGACGGTCGCGAGAACTGCCACCCCTGCTGAGGCGGCGACGAAGCAGGCGGCGAGGGTCGCATACGTCATCGGGCTGTCTCGTGGAGCCGACCCGAGCGCGTGAGACCCAGGGCGATTAGTCCGTGCAGGACGAGCGTGACGTAGCAGAGGAAGGTGATGAAGAGGAGCTCCTCCACCGGCAGCTCCGGCGCGAGCATGATCCCCGTCATCGCCTCGCTCTCTCCGCGGTGGTAGAAGTCCTGCGCGATGGCGATGAGGTCCCAGACGAGGAAGAACGCGATGCCGATCGCGAGGACGATCAGGGACCGGCGCCCCTCTCGCCACAGGACGAGCCGGAACCGGGCGTCGAGGAGGGCAATGCACGCGGTCGACACCAGCAGCGCTGCGCCATAGGTGAGTGAGATCACCGGACTGCCTCAGGCAGCCGGGCTGGTCGGGCCGGCACCGGCAGGCGATCGGACGAGGTGTCACCACGGAGGTGCTTGAGCACGAGCTGCGCGCTGATGAGGCACATCGGCAGCCCGATGCCGGGGATGGTGCTCGACCCGGCGTAGTAGAGGCCGTCGATGTGGCGGGAGCGGTTGCGGCTGCGGAACATCGCGCTCTGCCGGAGGGTGTGGCTGGGGCCGAGCATCCCGCCCTGCCAGGCCGACAGGTCGTCTGCGAAGTCACCTGGTCCGATGGTGTGGCGCACGACGACCCGGTCCGCGAGATCCGGCACCCCTGCCCACGTCGCGATCTGTTCGATCGCCGCGTCGGCGACGGCCTCGACCGCAGCGCTGCCCTGCCCGCTGGGCCCGCCGTGCCCGAGCCCGGGGTCGGCGGGGACGGGGACGAGGACGAAGAGGTTCTCATGCCCCGCCGGCGCGACGCTGGGATCGGTCTCGGACGGCTTGCAGACGTAGACCGACGCCGGTGCGGGCACCCGGCCCTCGAAGATCGCGCCGAAGTTGGCCTGCCAGTCGTGGGTGAAGAACAGGGAGTGGTGCGCCAGCTCGGGCAGCTCACCCTCGACGCCGAGCAGGACGAGCACTGCGCCGGGTCCGGACTGGCGTTTGTCCCAGTAGGTCTGCGGAAAGGTCTGCAGCTCGTCCGGGATCAGCTGCGTCTCGAGATGGTGGAGATCGCCGGCGCCGACGACGAGGTCGGCGGTGTGCACGTGCTCCGTCCCGTTCGCGTCGCGCCACCGCAGGCCCGTCACCTGAGCCCGCTGGCCCCGCCGCCGACCCGTTCCGCGCGTGCTGACGGCTGTGACCGTGGCCCCCGTGTGGATCTGGGCGCCGTGCTCGACCGCGAGGTCGGCGATCGCCTCGATGAGCCGGGTGAAACCGCCCTGGGGGTACTTGACTCCGCCGGTGAGGTCGAGCGCGCTCATCAGGTGGTAGAGGCTGGGGGCCCGGTCGGGGGAGGAGCCGAGGAATACCGCGGGGTAGCCGAGGACCTGCCGCAGGCGGACGTCGGAGAACCGCTTGCCGACGAAGTCCTCCAGCGACTGGGTGAGGAGCGGGAGGAGCCGCGGCAGCATACGCAGGATCTCGGAGGAGGCGAGCGCCGTGGGCGAGGTGAAGTTCGTGTAGAGGAAGTGCCTCAGGGCGATGTCGTAGGCGTCGCGGGCGGACTCGATGTATGCGGAGAGCGCCTCGCCCGCTCCTGGCTCGATCGCCTCGAAGGCTGCGACGTTGTCAGCGGTGTCGGCGCCGATGTCGAGCCGCGGTGGCCGCGACTCTCCGGGCGCGCCCTCGAAGAAGACCCGGTAGGCCGGATCGAGGGTGCGCAGGTCGAGCTGCTCCTCGGCGGAGGTGCCGAGAAGCCGGAAGAAGTGGTCGAACACCTCGGGCATGAGGTACCAGGACGGGCCGGTGTCGAACCGGAAGCCGTCGGCGCTGAGTGAGCCGGCCCGGCCCCCGACCGTGATCTGCTGCTCGAAGAGGTCGACCTCATGGCCGTCGGCCGCGAGCAGGGCAGCCGTGGCGAGTCCGGCGATACCGCCGCCGACAATGGCTGCCCTCATCGCGACACCATCGCCCGGGTGAGGATGCGTGCCTTGACGACGTCGGGCACGCGGACCCGCTCGGTCGCGATGCACTCGGCGGGCACGGTGCGTAGCCTCGACGACAGCTCGGCGAAGAGATCGTGGGTGGCTCGCACGGCCCGGCGACTGCTCCTCGGCAGCTGCGGGATGACGTGGGCGGCTGCCGCGAGGTCGGCGTCGATGTCGTCGAGGAGCAGGTCCCGCTCCCTGTCCGTGAAGGTGGAGAGGTCGACACCCGGGAAGTAGGTCCGGCCGAGGAGGCTCTGGTCGGCCTGCAGGTCGCGCAGGAAGTTGACCTTCTGGAAGGCCGCGCCCAGTCGCCGCGCCCCGGGGGCGAGATCGTCGTAGCGCTGCCGGGAGCCGCCGACGAAGACGCGCAGGCACATCAGACCCACCACCTCAGCGGATCCGTAGACATAGGTCGCGAGGCTGTCCTCGTCGTGCACCTGCACGTCGAGGTCGGCCCTCATCGAGTCGAAGAAGGGGTCTATGAGCTCGGGTCCGATCCCGTGCTCGGCTGCAGTGAGGGCGAACGCGTGGACGACGAGGTTGGCGCTGCCGCCCTCGTCGAGCGCGCGCCGGGTCTCCGCCCGGAGCCCCTCGATGAGCTCCAGACGCCGGCTCGGGCTCCAGCTCTGCTCCGCGTCGTCGACGAGCTCGTCGGCGACCCGAACGAGCGCGTAGATGCAGCGCACGTGGGTGCGCACCGGCTCCTGCAGGAGCCGGGTCGCCCAGCCGAAGGAGGTCGAGTAGTGGCCGATGATGGTCGAGGCACTGGCCCGGGCGGCGAGGTCGTACGAGGTGGAGAGCGTGGTGCGCCCCGGAGACTGCAGGAGTGCCATCAGGCGGCGCCCCTGACCCGCGTGCGTGCTGTGGTGGGCTCGGCGACCTTCTCCTCGGCGGGAACGAGTGCGTTGACCATCGCGAGGAGGATCGCGTGGGCAGAGCCCGGGAGGGTTGCTGCGTGGCTGAGCGCGGCGGACCGCAGCCCGTCGATGATCGACTCGACGGTGGAGCGCGCACCGCACGCCGTCAGCAGCTCGCGGGCGCGCGAGGCACCCTGGGCCGTGAGGTCCGGGTCGCCGACGAAGTCGGCCAGCTCGTCCCAGGCGTCGGTGGATCGGGCCACCGTGATGAGGGCGGTGCACTTGCCTTCCCGCAGGTCACCCAGCGGGTCCTTCCCGGTCTCGCGGGCGGTCCCGAAGACTCCGTGGACGTCGTCGCGCAGCTGGAAGGCGGTGCCGAGGTGGCGGGCGAAGGAGCCGAGGGCCTCGATGACGGAGTCCGGCGCGTCGGCCAGGATGCCGGCCGCGCGCAGGGGCAGCTCGAAGGAGTAGGCGGCCGTCTTCCACTCGGCGACGTCGAGGACCTCGTCCAGTGAGCCATCGGGATCCAGGCTGAGTCGCACGTCGGCGAGCTCACCGGCGGCGCTGCGGTGCAGCACCTCCTCGAGGAGGTCGAGGAGACGCCCGACCTGCTCGGGCCGGGCCCCGCACAGTGCGATCTCGCGGACCGCGCCGGCCAGGGCCAGGTCTCCGGCGAGGATGCCGGCGGTCCCGCCGTAGTGGCGGGCCCGCTCAGGGGAGGCGCCGGCACGGAGGGCACGAGCAGCGAACGTCCCACCGATGTTCGCCTGGCCGCGTCGCACCTCGTCGCCGTCGATGACGTCGTCGTGGATCACGAAGGCCGTGTGGAGCAGCTCGATGGCGTCGGCGACCTTCGCCGCAGTCTCGGTGTCCCGTCCGCCGAGCACCGCATACACATGGCGGAAGAGGGCGGGACGGAAGCGCTTGCCCGTGACGGTCAGCTCGTGGAGCGTCTCCCAGAGGGCCCGGTCGTGCTCGTCGACCACCTGGGCGCGTCCGGTGGCGAAGAAGCGCTCGTGATCCAGGGCGGATGCGCGAGTGGGTCGTGGTGCGGGCGGGGCGAGGGCGGTGACCGGGGAGGCAGCCCTTCGTCCCTCGGGGGCAATCACTGCGGTCATTGGCTCATCCTTCGATCGGTCCCACGCGGGTGCGTGTTCGACCAAGCATGCACTATGGACAAACCTTTGACAAGCCCAGACAGAAATTGGACATACCTTGGATCTGCAGTGTGCGTGAATCGACGCCTGCTCCGCCGTTCGACCCTTGTTCCTTGCCTTGACACCTACCGGCTGATGGGGCCGCAATTGCGGTCAAAGCAAGGGTCAAAGGTCGAACCAAGGAGTAGAGGTCGAACGAGCGGTAGGGCTCAGATCGACGGAGTAAGCATCAAGGAGGGGAGGAGAGCTGACGGCGGGGGATCGGGCAGGCGGGGAGGTGGGCGATGAGGGTGCGAGCCGCACCCACCGTCACCGAGTCGAACCTGCGGGGTAGGTCGAGTCCGTGGTCTGCACCTCCGCATCTGCCCCACGCAGCACGGCATCGACACCGGAGCCCGTCTCGAGGTCGACCCCGGTGGGTCGACTCGCCACGATCGGGTCGTGCCCTGCCTCCCACTGCGCGCCGACCACGTGGCTTCCGAGTGCGCCCAGGCCACCGGTGACGACGACGCGCATGCCGGTCACGGACCGGCGACGATCAGTCGCGGGGTGCCTTCACCGAGAGAACGGGGCAGTCCGCCTCGAGGAGGAGCTTCTGGGCGTTGGAGCCCAGGATGAGCTTGCCCACCGGTGTGCGACGACGAAGGCCGATGACGATGAGGGACGCGTCCATCTCGTGCGCGACGCTGATGAGGTCGTCGGTGGGGTCGTTGCCGCGGACGAGCTCACGGATGACGAACTCGACGCCAGCCTCCTTGAGCTCCTGCTCGACGGCGTTGAGCGCCTCCTCGGTGGCGATCGCGTCGTCACCATCGAAGGAGGCGCCACCCTTGTGCGAGTTGACGACGACCAGGCGGCGCCGGCGCTCCTTGGCCTCGGAGACCGCAGCCTCGAGCGCTGCCTTCCCTTCAGGAGTGGGGATATAGCCGACAACGATGGTCATGTGGTCCTCCTCGACCTGTGGATGCTCGGTGACGCCGATGTGTCTGACCGATACGTACGTGCCGAAATCTCGATGGTGCTGTGTCGACAGCCGGTGCTCAGGGACTGCAGTGGTCCATGAGCGGACGTGTCGGCGTTGGTGCTCGCTCGCAGGATACCCAAGCCGGACTGCCTGCAACGCGGCAGACGGCACGTCGGTTTCACCGAAACTTCGCGCCTAGGCTGGCATCCATGAGCGATCGATCCCCAGCAACCCCTCTGCGCCCCAGCGACGAGGTCGTCGAGCTCTGCCGCGACCTGATCCGCATCGACACGAGCAACTACGGAGACGGCAGTGGTCCGGGGGAGGCCGAGGCAGCCGAGTACGTCGTCTCCAGACTGCGTCAGGTCGGGCTAGAGCCGCAGACCTACGAGTCGGAGCCTGGACGGGTCACGGTCGCGGTCCGCATCCCCGGAGCGGATCGGGAGCGGGGTGCCTTGTGCGTCCACGGGCACCTCGACGTCGTTCCCGCGCAGGCCTCGGACTGGGAGGTCGACCCGTTCAGCGCCGAGCTGCGTGACGGCTGCATCTGGGGTCGTGGCGCGGTGGACATGAAGGGGATGGACGCCATGATCCTCGCGGTCGCACGCCATCTGGCACGCACCGGCGAGGTGCCGCCGCGGGACCTGGTCTTCGTGTTCTTCGCGGACGAGGAGGCCGGCGGGGTGCACGGCTCTCAGTTCATGGTGAAGAACCACCCTGAGGTGTTCTACGGCGTGACCGAGGCCGTGAGCGAGGTCGGTGGCTACAGCGTCACCGTGCCGAGTGCGGACGGCGGCCAGACCCGCGCCTACCTCCTCCAGACGGCGGAGAAGGGAATCGCGTGGCTGCGGCTGCGCGCGAAGGGGCGGGCCGGTCACGGCTCGGTTCCGAACCCGGAGAATGCCATCGGCTACCTCGCCGGCGCCCTCGACCGGATCTCGCGGCACGAGTGGCCCCGTGAGTTCATCGCCTCGACCCGCGCGCTCCTCGACGGGCTGAGCCAGGTCACCGGCACCTCGTACGACGATGACGACCTCGATGAGCTGCTCGAGCACATCGGTGGGGCGCAGGGATTCGTCCGCGCGACCCTTCAGGACACGGCCAACCCGACGATGCTCGGGGCCGGCTACAAGCACAACGTCATCCCGCAGGAGGCGACTGCGGCGATCGACTGCCGCTTCCTGCCGGGGCATGAGGATGCCTTGTACGCGACCTTGAAGGACCTCGTGGGAGGCAACGTCGAGATCGAGGTCGTCCACCGGGACATCGCCCTCGAGGCACCCTTCGACGCGCCCATCGTCGAGGCCATGAAGGAGGCCGTCCTCGAGGAGGACCCCGAGGCAGTCATCCTGCCCTACTGCCTCTCGGGAGGCACCGACAACAAGGCGCTGTCGACTCTGGGCATCGCCGGCTACGGGTTCGCGCCCCTGCAGCTGCCCGCGGACCTCGACTTCGCACCGATGTTCCACGGCATCAACGAGCGGGTCCCGACCGCGGCGCTGGAGTTCGGCGCCACGGTGCTACACCGCTTCATCCAGCTGAGTGGGCGCGAATGATCTTGCGGCGCAACCAGGTCCGCCGGCGACCGCCGGTGTAGATCCGGGTGCGGAACAGCTCCCAGTGGCCGTACTCGGCGTCCTCGGCCAGCCGCTGACGAACCTCGGAGCGAGGCACGTCGCGAGTGAACTCGAGCACGCGGACCTCGTACTCACCCCGGTAGCGGCCGCCGGGTCCAGGAGCGATCACGCGGTCTGTGGGCAGGATCTCGTCGATCCTGCGCAGGCGTTCTGGGCGTTCCATCGCTGCCATTGTTACCCACAACCAGTAATGTCGCTGCCATGAGTGCAGACCCGCGCGCCGCCCTGGCTGTCTTCACCGCCGCCCTAGAGCGGCACCTCGAGGCATGCGCCTACAAGCACGGCGAGGATGACCCGGCGGTCATCACCGCCGCGGACGCGCTCGCCGACGCCTTCGACGCCTATGACGAGGCCCTCCTCGAGGCCTACGGAGAGGTCACCCCTCTGGAGATCTACGACGGAGAGGGAATCGACGAGTTCGAGGACGAGGACTTCGACGGCGACGACGGTGATGACGACGATGACGAAGACGATGAGGACGACGAAGACGACGAGGACGACGAAGACGATGAGGACGACGCTCCCGGCGACGACTTCGACGACTTCGACGACCACCTCGAGGGCGACGAGGACCTGACTCCCTGACGCCATCTGCGACGCCTGTCACCTGCCCTCATCTCCAGCGCCCCATGACCGGCGACACCGTCGTCAGTGAAGCATCTTCAGTGAGAAACCACCCTCAGTGACCCAGCCACCCCGTGAAGGACACATGAAGCTCGGCATCAACCTCGGCTACATCGGCCTCGGCACCCACGGCAACGACCCCGTGGCAGCCCTGGAGACCATGACTTCAGCGGCGGTCTTCGCCGACCACCTCGGCTACTCGGTCGCGTGGGTCGCCGAGGCCTACGGCTCGGACGCGCCGACGATCATGTCCTGGATCGCCTCGAAGACGACGTCGATCGACGTCGGGTCCGCGATCCTGCAGATCCCCGGCCGCAGCCCCGCGATGACGGCGATGACCGCGGCGACCCTCGATGCCCTGAGCCGCGGACGGCTCCGCCTCGGGCTCGGGGTCTCCGGGCCCCAGGTGAGCGAGGGCTGGCACGGCGTCCGCTTCACGAGCCCCCTCGGACGCACCCGCGAGTACGTCGAGATCGTCCAGACCGCCCTGCGCCGCGAGCGGGTGGCCTACCAGGGCCGCCACTACCAGCTCCCGCTGCCCGACGGGCCGGGCAAGTCCCTCAAGCTGACGATCCGTCCGGTCCGGGACTACATCCCGATCTACCTCGCCTCGGTCGGACCGAAGAACCTCGAGCTCACGGGTGAGATCGCCGACGGCTGGCTGGCCATCTTCTTCTCTCCCGAGCACGCCGGGGATCAGCTCGAGGCCATCCGCCGCGGACGGATCAAGGCGGGCCGGGGGAGCGAGGCCGATCCCATGGAGGGCTTCGACGTCGTCCCGACCGTCCCGGTGGTGCTCACCGACGACGTCCAGGCCGGGCTGCGCCGGATCGCGCCGTACGCTGCCCTCTACATCGGCGGCATGGGCTCACGCGAGCAGAACTTCTACAACCAGCTCGCCTGCCGGATGGGCTTCGAGAAGGAAGCCGCGATCATCCAGGACCTCTACCTCAGCGGCCGTCAGCGCGACGCTGCCGACGCCGTGCCGGACGAGTTCATCGACGCGACGTCCATCGTCGGGCCGAAGGAGCGCATCGTCGAGCGGGTCCAGCGCTACGCCGACGCGGGGGTCACCACCCTGACCGTCGCGCCCTACTCGGAGAGCATGGAGGAGGGGGCCGCGCTGCTGCAGACGATGGCCGAGGTGGTCCTCGGCGAGACCGCGACGGCGGGCAGTCCGACTCCATGACCACCTGCCTCCTCGTGCGGCACGGGCAGTCCGAGGCCAACGTCGGAGGCACCCTCGCCGGACACCTCGACGTGGCTCTCACGGCTGCGGGGACCGACCAGGCCACCCGGGTGGCGACGGCTCTCACGGAGGTGCCGCTCGCGGCGGTCATCACCAGCCCCCTCCTGCGGTGCCGCTCCACGGCTGAGGCGATCTGCGCATACCAGGGCACGGACTGTCAGCCGCGGGTCGAGGACGCCTTCGCCGAGGTTCGGTACGGCGCCTGGACGGGGCGGAGCATCAAGGAGCTCGCCGAGGAAGACCTGTGGCGGACCGTCCAGTCCTCGCCCAGCCAGGTCACCTTCCCTCCCGACCCGAGCGGGGAGCACTGCCACGAGTCCATGACCGCCATGGCCGAGAGGGTATGGGCGGGCTGGGACACGTGGGAACGTCGCCTTCGCGAGGAGCACGGGGAGCAGGCCGTCTGGGTGGTCGTCTCGCACGGTGACGTGATCAAGGCGCTCCTCGCCCGTGCCCTCGGGCTGGAGCTCGACGCCTTCCAGAGCATCGTCGTGGACCCGGGCTCGGTGAGCATCGTCCACCGTCACGATGACCGGACAGCCGTCACGGCGATGAACCTCCGCGACGACGTCTATGCCCGACTCGCCGCGTCGGTGGCCGCTCGCGACAAGGGTGTCGCAGGGGAGGGCGGGGACGGCGCGGGTGGCGAGAGCACCGACTCGGGACCCAGCGTGGGGGTCGTCGGCGGCGGCAACGCGTAGTCCGCTTCGGCGTGCCGACCCGCGCCGTCCTCACAGGCGCACATGGGCGCGCGCCGACACGGTGCGTGCCGAAAAGTATCGGAACAGAGAACTAGGGTGGAGAACATGCCGACCATCGACTTCGACCCTCCGACCCGGTGCGTCGTCGGGACGGTCGGACCTCCTGGTGAACGCACCTTCTTCGTCCAGGTGCGCGATGAGTCACGCACCGCCGCGGTCTCCATGGAGAAGTTTCACGTCACGACCCTGGCCGACCGGATGAACGACGTCCTCGACCGGGTTGCCGGCTCGGCCGCCAGTGAGGCCGCGGCTGCGCTCGTCGCCGACAACGACCCGTTGGACACCCCGATCGAGGAGGACTTCCGGGTCAGCACCGTCCGCCTGCTCTGGGACGAGGAGCGAGGCGCCGTCGTCGTCGAGCTCTTCGACGAGGACCCGGACGAGATCGAGGACGCTGAGGGCATCCGCATCTGGCTCGCCCCACACCACGCCCGCGCCTTCGCCCGCCGCGCCCTGGCGGTGGCCGCCGCAGGCCGCCCGCCGTGCCCGTTCTGCGGGGGACCGCTCGATCCCTCCGGTCACATCTGCCCGCGATCGAACGGCTACCGGCGCCAGTGACCCCGGCCGCGACCGAGGCCGTCCTTGCCGCACTCGGGGAGGCGGAGCTGAGCGTCGAGGGACGCATCCTCG
>Ga0209722_1001300_pt1 | contig 22479 bp, 23 predicted proteins | sample BioC12SIPDNA_2_FD_185745 | JGI IMG/M metagenome (GOLD analysis project Ga0209722, IMG submission 185745) | Anaerobic biogas reactor microbial communites from Washington, USA - Biogas_R1_A C12 SIP DNA (SPAdes) (version 2) | ecosystem: Engineered > Bioreactor > Anaerobic > Unclassified | place... | reverse complement strand
GATAATGTCCTTATGATTACAAAAAGCACACTCCATTTTCATCCTTGGCCTCCTAAAACTTTAAAGATTTCTTGCGGTATCCTAACCAACAATTAATCCGTTACTTCGCACATGCCACAGTAATATCGGGTGTACTATTTCCATAATTTTCTACACCACACCGGGGAATTCCTCTAAAGTGCTCTTTTCAAGCTCCTGCTTAGAAAAAAGAGAGTCTTTTGACCCTCTCACTAAAAAAGCCTTTATGGTATTTGTCAGCTTATCAAACTCCGCTATTCCCGTAGCGCAAAACCATCCCTTTTCGGTAGGTTTACTGGACGAGGATTCTGCGATATCTAATAAACACCTCAATATTGTCACTCTCAGCGATAGCGAAGAGTCTAGTAACTTCCTTAGATCCTTCGCTTCCGCTCAGGATGACATTTAAATGATAATAATGTTCTCAGATCAGCCTTCTTCCAGGAGGCTAAGCAGTTCGGCGGTCAATTCCCCATAACGAGGATTACTGCGTTCCCGTACCCGGGGAATGGTAACTACGAATTCTTCTTTGATTCGACCGGGATGGCTGCTCATCAGGATGATGCGATCTGCCAGATAGACAGCTTCATCAACGCTATGGGTAACAAATAGTATGGTCTTCCGGTGTTTTTCCCAGATTCGCAGTAGCTCCTTTTGCATAAGAATACGGGTATAGGCATCCAGGGCACCGAAAGGTTCATCCATTAAAAGCACATCGGGATCGTTGGCCAAAGCCCGGGCAATAGCCACTCGCTGCTGCATGCCACCCGACAGTTCATGGGGAAAGGCTTTGCCAAAGTCACTCATGCCGATCATATCAAGATACTCCTGAGCTACAGCTATCCGCTCGGCTTTCGGTATACGGGCGAATTCCAACCCCAGGGCAATATTATCCAATACATTGAGCCAAGGCATCAGTGAATAGCTTTGAAAAACCATGCCGATTTCCTTGCCCGGTCGGGTATGTTCTCTCCCATTATAAAAGACACTACCGCTGCTAGCCTTCTCAAGACCGGCAATGATGCGTAAAAGGGTTGATTTGCCGCAGCCGGAAGGCCCCAAAATACAGACAAATTCATTTTCAGCCACACTGAGATTCAAATCATGTAGGGCATGGATCTCCAAATCATTTTGGCTTTGAAACACCTTGCTCAAATGCTCGACTGATATCGTTACCTTCATAAATATCTTACCTTGTTTTGCTTTCCCAGCTGAAGTAGCGGTTGCCTATCACCCTGAATATACTATCCAGCAACGCACCTACTACGCCGATACAGATCATGCCAGTGATAACCAGATCGGTGCGGGCAAGTTCATAGGCATGGGTGATAAGATAACCCACGCCGGCCAGACTGCCCGGCAGCATTTCAGCACCCACCAAACAAGCCCAGCCAATAGCCAAGCCCATCCGCAAACCATTGATAATATTTGGTGCGGCAGCCGGAATCAGGATCTTAAAGAAAATATCCTTTTCACTGGCACCCAATACCCGGGCTGAGTCAATCAAGGTTTGCCGAACATTCTGCACACCGAACATGACACTAGCAATGACCGGGAAGAAGCTCCCCATCCCGATCATAAAGATCATAGCGATCTTAAAATTGCCCCAAAACACATATTGCTGCCCAAAAGGCATATTAAAAACGGTGGCAATACTTGAGACCCCGAAGATAGCCAGGGCTAGAGGCTGCCATGCTAGCGGCGGTATCGGTTTGAAAATGCTGATAAAAGTCTCAAATAATCTCTGGATCGTTTTGCTGTAGCCCATCAAAACTCCTAGGGGTACGGCAATGAGCACTCCCGCTGTGTATCCGCTAAGAACTCGGATCAGACTCACCCCAATATTGCGTGGGATAGAGCCTAAGCCAATAAAATTATCAGTGGCATGCAGGAAGTTTTCCAACACCCGACCGACAGGTGGCAAAACAGCCACATTCTGCGCCTGATAGGCGGCATACTGCCAGAAGATCAAGAGCAAAGCCGGTATGATAAAGGGCATAATGAGCGCTAGGAACTTTTTATGCATAAAAGCTAGTCCTTTTCATGAAAACCTGAAATCATCACGGTACCAGGTAACTAGTACGGTATTGAACTCAATAATTTAAACCAGGCAGATACCATTTGAGCTCTACGGGTAGAGATCAACAGTACCTGCCTGGTTTTCAGTTTAACTTAACGACTGTTAGCCTTTTCTACAAAGGAAAAGTCGAAAACTTCTTTCTTTACGGTTTCGTAATCGGCGTCTTTCAGGCGGTCAGTAAATTTATTCATGGCTTGGATAGCATTGAAATATATTTCGATTCCGTCCAGCCACTCCTGGGAGGGATCCGAAGTATAAATGATATTATTTGCTAGGATGACATCCTTTTCGACCCCAATTTTGGCAGAATTGATCTCAGCGAACTTCTCGCGATTGTCATTGCCATAATGTATACAATCAACTACCACACTGACCAAGGCTTCGATAACTTCAGGATGGTTTTCGACTACTTCAGTCGTAGCTGCCATTACACAACAGGGGAAATTGGTCCACTTACCTTGTGGTGGGAAATCATCCAGTCGCATGACAATTTTGCCCATATCGTTCTTTTCGGCATTTTCAGGGTTGGGAGATGGCCCTACCCAGGCATCTACCGCACCGCTACGAATAGACGGCAACAGATTTTGGGCTCCTTTCAGGTCAACCATCAGCACATCCGCCGTGGTATCACCGGGATCTTCAGTTAGTTTAAAACCAGCGTCATTTAGAATGGATTCGATAAGTATGCGGGGGCCGCTTATCACTGAATGATAACCGACCTTAACGGGAGTGGGTGAATCTTCAATATACTTCTTAATAGCATCAAATCCATAGAAGTCGTTCTCCGGGCCCATAACCATGGAAACCCCTCCGCTCTGCAGAGGACTCAAGATCTTCACATCAGTACCCACATCGTAAGCAGAGAGCATAGCTGTATTGGAAGAGAAAGTTATGTCCAAATGCCCCTGACCCATCATGGTAGCGCATTCGGCTCCGCTTTTTCCGGTGATAACGTTAAATTTCGCAATTACCTGGTCATCCTGTAATAATTCGAATTGGCTCTCACTTACAGGGTTGATTCGAGCCGCTTTGTCAGCAAAAGCAGCCATATCGGACATAGCAACATTCAACAAACAAGTATGTAAGTCGTTTCCGTAAGCAACCGCTAAAGTAGGTACTTCTCCTGGCGTGGTATTACTGTTGCCCGCTTCAGTACCGCCACACCCACTTAGCGTAAACAGCATGGCCATCACCAAGACCATAGAAAAAATCTTCCTCACTACTAACATCCCCTCTCAAAATTGAAACCGGTTTAGTCATTTTTCGACTATGCCATAACCCTCGCTAATAAATAATATTATCATTTTCTATATATCCGTCAAGACGCATAGCCCAAAATTTTCATATATTGCATTCCTCTTTGTTATACTTAGGGGACGAAGCTAACGTGACAAACGGGCGACAAAACTTGACAGGGCAAAACGAGGACGTACTATAAAAATGTCAACTTGTCAGCATCGAACTTCAATTGTTGACATATAAGGTACGTCCCCGTGGATCCATCGGTCACAGTTGAAACCTAGTTAATTTGTCTCCCGGATCAGATCATAAATATTGGTAAAATCATGCCTGGTGAAAATCTTGGGAACTGGATAAAGAGGGTTGGCTTCCTTATAAGCCTGTTCAACCATAACTTGAATATCCTTCTCCTGGATCCCACTGATTTTATTCGGGATATCCATACTTTCATTTAATTCCTTAATAGCTTTGATAAACCGATGGGCTTTCTTTTCCACCGTATCTGATGGTTCGCTGACTTCTATCAAGTCGGCTAATTCAGCTAAAGGTTGATGAGCAGATTCCCCGTAGTATTCCAATACATAAGGCAGGATCACCGCATTGGCTAAGCCATGGGGAATTCCATAAAAACCACCTAAGGTATGAGCTATTGCATGGACATAACCTACATAGGCTTGAGTAAAGGCTATGCCTGCACAGTAGGATGCCTTCAGCATATTCTCACGAGCTGCTAAGTTGTTTCCATTGATATAGGTTTCATATAGATTTTCAAAGATGAGTTTGACTGCTTTTTCGCTCATCTGCCTGGTCTCTGGTGTGTTGCTTCTGCCTATATATGCCTCTACCGCGTGGGTCAAAGCATCCATACCGGTAGCTGCGGTTATATGAGGCGGTAAACCCGCAGTTAAGGTTGGATCCAAAACTGCATAGTGGGGGATGAGCGCCAGGTCACTGATGGGATATTTTCCGCGAGTATTTTGATCCGCGATCACGGCGGCCACTGTCGCTTCACTTCCCGTTCCCGCCGTGGTGGGAATAGCAAAAAGAGGTGGTATCTTTCTTCTGACCTTGAATAATCCTTTCATTTGATGAATGGACTTACCAGGCCGAGCAACCCTGGCGCCTACTCCTTTGGCACAATCCATGGGGGAACCACCGCCAAGAGCCACAATTCCTTCACATTCATGAAATCTATATAGCTGCAGCGCTTCTTCAATATTATCGATGGTCGGGTTCGGTACAGTCTTATCGTACACAGCAAAATCCACTCCATCGGACTTTAGCCCTTGGAGTAATCCATTTGCCAGCCCCAGAGAAACGATTTGTTGATCTGTAACGACCAGTACGCTCTGGATACCGTTATTCTTTATTAGCTTGGAGAGCATGGTCATACTGTTTCTGCCCTCAATTAACTCAGGTCTACGCCAAGGAAGGATGGCAGATACTAATTTAAGAACCGTCTGATAGATACGGCAATACAATTTGTACATTATAAATCCTCCATTACCTAGTAAGTATAAGCTTTGATCCTTATCGCATTTTGTATATACCAGGGCAATATCCTAAACAACGGCCCTTTGCAGACCTGTACACATAAGCCGCATAGGTTGCACAGTTCATGGTCAATGATTACTTCGGCATTTCCCTTGGCTCTTCGGGTTACCAGCGGCATCGTTCTCCCCCCCTTCAGGTATCTCAAAGAAATGTTTGATCTTACAACGCAGAGGTAATGATTTTGTACTGGTCTCGCAACTGCTGTTTCTTCTCTTGCTTGCTCATAACCGGCAGAGGCCATTCGATATAATCTTTCTCCCTATCCTCTTTAGCCAGCTCCGGGAGTTCAAATATTTTGTCCTCCTGGGAGTGCGGGCAGTCGACCCAGCGGCCGTTTTTGATATGATTTCTGCGCACTGCTACTGTTTTTATCATGCCAGTCACCAGTTTTAATAAATTCTTGTTCTTGGGAGACATGATGGGCATGGTTACACCGGCAGCTTTGCATACCACCGCCATACATTTGGCAGGATCACAGCAGCCAGAGGCATGATAATCCACCAGATGTTTCGCTGTCCCGGCACAGTTGCCCATGGCCATTTTCTTCATGGGAAGTGCGGCTATGTCCTGCTCGGAATAAGGCTTGCCGCTGCGATCAAACCACCAACGTTGGCCATCGACAACTATCCCCGAACCCTCGATGATACACAGAGAGAAATCCCGCCTGACTTTAGCTTTGAAGTTGTAATAATCCAGGCCGCTTTTGGTGGCGGCCAGACAGCCGCCGGAACAGGCCTGTTCGATTTGGAAAGCGATCTCCGGTGTGACTGCGTTTATATCCGTGACCTGAGGTGCATCATGGTTGGTTCGACCTGCCAAGGCCAATAGATTGGGGAAATCATGCTTGGTTTTCTCATCCATCAGTGATGCTATGGCCGGGCGGAACTTGGTTACCCGCACATTGCCTATTATCTCCACATCAGTGTCATTAAAGCCACGACGTACCGCTTCCTGCATGAGCTTGTTCTGCTCGGGGTCAAAGCCCATCATGTAGGTGGTAATGCGGTCAACTTCCACACTGTTGTTGCCGCAGACGATCATCCCCACCCTTACCGGATCCACAGGTGCGGGGGTATTACCTTCACCGCCGATGATCCCATCGATGACTGTCAAGTCCGGCTTGAACAGATAAAGCAGGTCAGCTAGCTTTTTGTTGATGGCGTGGTTGTGGTTCCTCTCCCGCAGGAAATACGGTATGGTTCCCATGGCATTCTTGAAGCCCAGGGTGACGCCGGTATAAAGATTGGTTTTCATCTTGGGCACTGAAATGTAAAAGGCTTGGCCACGCACTACTTCGTCGAGTATCTCCGGCAGATAGACCTCCTTCATCACTTCGGCCTTGGGCAGCATATAGCGTACCACGGGCTGCTGCTCCAGGGGTATCAATTGGGTACCGTAATACTTGGCTATCCTGTCATAACCGGCGACGCGGAAACTTACCGGAGTCGGCATGGGTTTGCCGGATGATTCCACAATAGATATTGTATTGGTGTACTGCCGGATATAACTGACCACGGCATCAAAAACTCTCGGGTCAGTGGTCTCCGGATAATCGCGCTCGTCGAAGCCGCTATCGTGGTACACGGTGACCAGATTGGGCTTGATCAAAACATGGCGATTGTTCTTCAACTCTTCGGAGAAATGACAGCGCGCATCGAGTTCGTCCAAAGCGCTATATACGGTATCTCGAATCGCCTTTATGTCCTCGCGGTCGAAATAGGCTGGGGTGCCGTAGTCTTGGGGCAAAACCACGTAATCTCTCATGTAGTCCATTTCCGGTGCGTCTTTGATGATCACATAACTTTTTGGTCTCATGGAGGCCTCCATTACTTTACATATCTCCTTAGTCCCGTTGTCATCCCATGGGACGCAGCATCTCAAGCAGGTTTTCCATCCTGTGTCGAATATCCTGGCGTAGATCCGCCCCGCCGGAGTATATGCACCAGTAGGTAGTGATCGTATACAGCAGCCCGATAGCTAGCTCCAACATGTATCCAGGTGAAAACTGCCCGGTAAACTCACCCTGTTGCTGGCCTTTATCAAAACAGTCATACATAATCGCCAGAAGGGAAAACTCGCTGTAGTTGTAGACACTGTTCCTAGATAGCAGCATGATGGCATAGAAGGTAGCGACAAACTCTGTTCCTTTACGCTCAAAATAGAGGGCCTGATAATCCATTACTTGCAGGAAAGCTTGCCCGTAAGATTCTTTCGGCAATGATTGGTAGTAGTTCATCAGATCCCGACTCTCTTCCTTGACATACTCTACTAGAATATCCTGCTTGGAGGTGAAATGGTGATAAAAAGTCCCGCTGGCGATCCCCGCCCCTTTGCAGATATCAACCAAGGTGGTTTCTTCATATCCCCGTTCCTTTATCAAGCCCAGGGCGACCCGAAAGATTTTCTCCCGGGTTTGCTGACCCTTTTTCGTAGTACCAGTCTTGTTAGCAGTCATGTTAGCTTCCTTTCTTGGAACGTCAGACAAACTTGTCATGTCCATCACCCGACTCGAAGAACTCACCTGAAATGGCGCATTCCCTTGGGTTTGTGCATTGACACTCTTGCAATCATATTATACAATGATTTCAAACCGAATGCACTCGGTTTTTTACAAAAGAGGTGTCAGCATGTTCAATTCACCCTTTATTCTGATTTTCCGTTTGAGTGCTCTGCTCTTTTGGGCAGGGGCACTGTATCTGATCGTTGTTCACGATTTCTGGTATTTGCTGTTAGCGATATTGCTGCTGCACACCGGAGAACTGATCTGGATTGGATACAGACGCGGTATACAAGCCGGGTACTCTGGAGTCTATTCTGTTCTTATGACACTTATCTTTGGATTTACTTGGTGGTTGTACCTGGATGAATAACCACCTACATTTCCAGACTGTGAATCGATGGAGACATTTGCCATGCAAGTTAAAGTTTACCCGCTGCCGTTTCTTAACGACGACGCCCTAGACGAGATGGGTAACCTGGAGGTTCCCACCGGAGCCACCCTGCGAGATGTATATAAGAAACTGCAGGTGCCGCTGCTTTTGCGTCCGGTTTTGCTCTGCAGCGTGAATTATGAAAAATCATCCTTGGATCGAGTACTCCAGGAAGGGGATGTCATAAGCTTCTTCTTTCCCATTACCGGAGGATAACCATGAATTGTTTTACTCAATATCATCACTGCAAGTGACGCTGCTAAGGAGGAGGAAATGTATTGAAAGGTTACATGGGCAAGATCCTTTTCGTAAACCTCACCACTGGCGATATCGAAGAGCGCCTCATTCCTGATCACATCTATGAAATGCTGCTTTCTGGGGTGGGGCTGGGAGCTTATGTACTATATAATGAAATACCGGCAGGAGCTGATCCCTTGGGCCCGGAAAACGTTCTGGGAATTGTTAGCGGACTATTGACGGGCACAGGCAGCTTTATGACCGGTCGCTGGATGGTGGTATGCAAATCTCCTCTCACCGGCGGCTGGGGTGACGCCAACTGTGGCGGTACCTTGGCACCAGCTATCAAGCAGTGCGGATATGATGGTATTTTCTTTACCGGTATTTCGGAGAAACCGGTATATTTGCTGGTCAATAATAAAGGCCCGCAGCTCAAGGATGCTTCCCACGTCTGGGGCAAAGATGCCACCGAGAGTGAGGAAATCCTGATTTCCGAAAATACGGCCAAGAAGAAACCGGCGGCCGCAGTGATCGGTACCGCCGGCGAGAAAGTATCACTCATTGCCGGGATATGTAATGACGGGGGCCGTCTGGCCGCGCGTTCAGGCGTCGGAGCGGTCATGGGCTCCAAAAGACTAAAGGGGATAGTCCTGGTCGGTTCCAAGCCTATAAAATGCCACGACCCTCAGGCAGTAAAGCTGATCAGCCAGGCCTATGCTAACAAGATTCGCAAACTGAACCTGCCCGGAATAGTCAAAGGCAGCCTGCTTCCTGTCGGGGGAAAAGTTATGGGCTCCATGAAACATGTAGCGCCTATTGACGGAATGATGTTTGCCACCTTGATGAAAAAATGGGGTACCCCTCTGTCCAATGGGATGGCAGTTACCAATGGCGATACCCCCATCAAGAACTGGGCTGGCTCATCGAAAGATTACAACCGCTCCTATTACAGTCGCATAAATTCCGATCTTGTTATCAAGCGAGAATATCGTAAATACCACTGTTACTCATGTATTGTGGGCTGCGGGGGCGTCTGCGACATATCTGATATTGGGCAGGGTAGGTTTACCCATACCCACAAGCCAGAATACGAAACCTGTGCTGTATTCGGGCCCTTGCTGATGAACCGGAACTTGGAGTCTATATTCTATATCAATGAACTGCTCAATCGAGGGGGAATGGACAGCATATCGGCCGGTAGTGCCATTGCCTTTGCCATGGAGTGTTATGAAAAGGGTCTGTTGACCCTGGAAGATACCGGCGGGCTAGATCTTAACTGGGGCAACGCTGAGGCGGTCATCAAACTGGTAGAGATGATGATAGCCCGAGAAGGCCTGGGGGATTTGCTGGCCGATGGGGTAAAAATAGCTGCCCAGAAGCTAGGATCGGGCTCAGACAAATATGCCATCCACGCCGGGGGCCAAGAACCCGGGATGCATGATTCCCGTTTCGACCCCATGATGGGCGTTCATTACAGCGTGGATCCAACTCCTGGCCGGCACACCATCGGTGCCGCCCAGTATTACAACATGACCAGGTTATGGGAGAAAGTATCCTGGGCACCACCAGTGAAAATCTATCCTAAGAATGAGGAATACGAGGCTACTGACCGTGAGGCGTTAAAATCAGTAGCCGGCTCCTGTTATAAACAAATTGTTGATGGGATAGGCGGATGTTTATTTGCTCAGATAATGGGTGTGCAGCATTGGCAGGCTTTTGAATGGCTGAACGCCGCCACCGGCTGGAACAAGACCCCGGATGAATATATGCTCATAGGTAAGCGCATGCAAACTCTGCGGCAATTATTCAATGTCAAACATGGTGTGGAACCGAAGAGTTTCAAAATGCATCCCCGCATGGCTGGGGAACCGCCCTTGAAGGAAGGCCCTTTGAAAGGACGACAAGTGCCTATCGAGGCTATGATGAAGTTGCACTGGAAGCACTTTGGCTGGGATGAAAATACCGGTGCTCCCCTGCCGGAAACCATTCAACAGCTGGAATTGGATCAGTTGCTGCAGGAGGGATGATGGGAATGGCCAAGGGAGAAGTCATTATAGATTATCAAATCTGCATGGGTTGCGGGATATGTATCAACGCCTGTCCGTTCAGCTGTTTGGATCTGACCCGCTACGGAAACGACGCGTATAAACGTCTGTTTCCTGAACTGGAACCCGATCACGGGTGTACCGGATGTGGCATTTGTTCCAAGGCCTGTCCATTGGAGTGTATGACCGCCATAAAGAAGGATAAGGATGAGAAAAAGGACGCTGTTTCGTCATAGGTTCGAGTTAAGCCAGCGGATAGGAGAATCAGTATGAATAATAAATGTTCTACACCAGATCCATCACTGCGCTACGCCCGGCAAACAATTTTAAAAGAAGTAGGAACTGAGGGACAGGCTCGCATCGCCTCATCGGGAATGTTGGTGGTGGGAGCCGGAGGACTAGGCTCTGCGGCCTTGTATTATTTAGCTGCAGCCGGTGTAGGAAGGCTGGGCATAGTCGACCATGACCAGGTCAGCCTGTCCAACCTGCAGCGACAGATCGTCTATACCACCGCTGACCTGGGAGAGCAAAAAGCGAATGCAGCCGCCCGGAGGTTACAGGCTCTTAATCCAGACGTCCACCTAATCAAACATCACCTCGAAATCACTGCTGACAACGCTCCATCCATAATCTCAGATTATGATGTAGTGGTAGATGCGGTAGACAATCTGCCCACCCGCTACATTATCAACGATGCCTGCTGTACACTGGGAAAGCCGCTGGTAGAAGCTGCCGTTTCCGGGTTCGATGGCTTGCTTATGACCATTATTCCCGGCCAGACCCCCTGTTATCGCTGCTTGTTCCCCTCTCCCCTTCCAGATGAATTCGCTGCCCAGATCAGCTCCGGGGTAATGGGCATGGTACCGGGAACCATCGGTTCACTGCAAGCCCTGGAAGCAATAAAGGTTTTACTTAAAATCGGTTCTACCCTATCAGGTCGTTTTCTAGCTTTTCGAGGACTCGATATGCATTTCGAAGAGATCAGCCTCCCCCGAGACCCCAACTGTCCTGCCTGTAGCCGGTTATAAACGCAGGAGGGCATAGCCCCTCATATGCGTAGTGTTTTCATCCTTAATTAATAACTCATACTGGCAGACAACAACACTGTCATTATCATAAACAAAGGGATCTGATTAGGTCTTAAATCCAGTCCTCTGGGCTTAATGACATGGAACGGGGAAATAAATATTGAAACTCCTGGCTGGAAGTTAAATCAAGGCATTTGATCTGTTGTGATACATGTGAGGCCCGGCCACAGGCAGCAGAAGACATTAACGCCAAAATGGCTCCCTTAAGTGCTGAGTTGCCGACCGGTTTAACTTTATCTCGCCATTCGGGTGGGAAAAATCCCAATTCGATCAGCACCTCCGAGTTTACATAATTTCCGAGAGCGCCTGACAGGCTGACCTTATGAAGCTGATCTGTTTTGATTTCTGCTGCATTGAGTAACAGTTTGATGCCTGCGCATACTGCTCCTTTGGCTAGTTGAAGACTCCTGATATCATTTTGACTAATATACAGGCCATTTTCCCTACCCACGGGATGCCTTAGCCAAAACCTTCTGCCCTCCTTTGATTCGGTGATCGATTCTGACCGATCAGCAAATGGATCTCGCTGGTTTCTCATTAATATTCTTCCATTTTTGCCTACTATGCCTGTTTTGACCAATGCTCCGACCGTATCAAGCAGCCCGGTTCCGCACAGGCCTATCGCTTCACCTTCACCAATGACATGCAGACAGAGTTCATTATTTTCGATCCATACCTTATCTACAGCACCCTCTTGGGCCCGCATACCGCACTCAATATTCATCCCCTCCAGAGCTGGCCCCATTGCCACCGAACATGCCCACAACTGGTGATTGCTGAAAAGAACCATCTCGCCATTGGTGCCCAGATCAAGCAACAGTTTGTCGCCTGCTTCCTGCTCTAAACCAGTTGCTAGTATTCCAGCTACTGTATCGGCACCGATAAAAGCTGATACCGAGGGCATTATATATACTTCCGTGTCTGTAAGGCTACGCATATCCAGTTGGTGAGCATGCATGTTTATTGTAGAAGTAAATACTGGTGTATATGGGAAGCGTCCCAGGGGAGAAGGGTTAACCCCCGCCAATATATGCAGCATGATCGTATTGCCGACTACTGCTATTTTCTGGATGTCCCCGGCTTCAATGCTGGCATTAGCACAGCATTCCCAGATAATTTCGTCCAGACATTCTATAAGCAAACGTTGTAATTTTTTGGTTCCCCCATCACGGGATGCATAATTCACACGCGACATTACATCAAGGCCGTAAGAACTCTGGGGATTGAGCCTTGCGCTGATATGCATTTCTCTTCCTGTGGCAAGATCTAACAGGCTGCTGACAATCGTAGTTGTACCCAGATCGATCGCGACACCGTAACGCCTAGCAGCTTTCGTTGTGTCAAGACATTCCATAACCTCTGCATTGTTACTGCAGGTTTCTTCGGAAGCATTTACAAGTATCTGCGGCGCTGCTTTTTTAGGAAAACGTAGCTTGATATTTCCTCTGATCTGACAGAAGCAAGCCAGTCTTATCCCTTGTTCCAGCTCCGCTTCATTCAGCCAGGCATATTCTTCTGGAGTGGGCGGCTGGCATTCCCCCATCAAAATAAGCACCCGACATTTTCCGCAGGTACCTTCACCGCCACAGGGGCTGTTAGTTATTTGCTCCGCAACGTCCGGCAGATCAAACACACGCACCCAATCGTATTGCTCCGTTGTCAGTTCATTGTTAGTGTCGAAAGAATCGTAATCCATGTGTAGTTAACTCCTGTCGGCATTTCTTGTATCGGGCCATTCCCTGGCTGCTGTAGCCATAGCCTGGAGATTGGTGATCGGGGTACTCATACTTATTCCGCAGGCCGGGGCTAGTGCCGTGACACCGCGAGACAGGCATACAAGGGCTGCTTTTTTAACTTTTTCCGGGTCGGCATTTTGCAGTAGATGAGTACTTACATTGCCAACGATGGCTTTCCCGGGTACTGCTGATCGAATAGTGGTGATGCTGGTAGCCGAGTCGATACTGAAAGCAGGTGAAGATAACTGATTGATCTGCGCGAAGATGCTATTAAGCTGTCCGCAGATATGGAGCATAGTTCCCTGATAATAATCTCCGGACTCTTCCGTGATTTGGTTCAAATATGGCAAGGCAAACTCAGCAAAGAACTTTGGCCCCAAAATCTCTCCGCTGGCACTGGGGTCAGCAATAACCAAAACATCCGCCCCCGCAGCCGCAAGAGATTCAGCAAAATTTATCAGATTTTTACTTAAAAATTTGAGAAAAGCATGTACTTCCGCAGTATCACTTTTCATGCTCCTATAAAGGATCATCGGCTCTAGTAATGAAGTGGCCAGGCTAATGGGGCCGGTCAAGGTAACGATTAGCGGCTTCTCATGGTTTAGCTTATGAAGTTCCTGCACCGCCTGCAGCAAAACGCCTGCTCTTCCATTGGTTAAATCAAAATCTCTCAACAGATGCCAGTCCTTCAACCTGGACAAAGGGTATTTGACCACGCGAGGCTCGTTGTATATGGAGTCCATTTCGACTTCAGCCCCCAGTGCTTCTGCTTCAACCGTCATACAGAAAGGAAGTCCTAAATTCTCAATGCCGATAAGGTCACTTACTCTCAAGGCCAGTCCGGCCATTTGTTCAGGCTCACCGTAAACCTGAGACCATGTAAGATCGAGGGATTGAAGAATATCTGTGGTAACCATGTTCATCATGCCGCCCGGGGAAATAAAGGGGGGCCTGTCGACCTGACCGCTCTTCAAAGCATTTATCAAACGTTTTTTCACATTGCTCAAATTCGTATCCTCTATTCATTATTATGAGATGACCTAAATAGTTTTTGTTGGGTTTATTATAACTTATAAGCTTCCTTAACCACAGGGCAACTAATATCTTTAAGCACTTTTTATAACAAATAGTTATACATAGCATTAAAAATTATGCGAAATTTTTTACAAATATGTTTGATATTCTACTATAATAAGATAAATAAGCATCAACGAGGACATGCTTGGATATATTTCCCAATGCTTGGCTCAACCAGACGAATTGACGTACTAAGAGTCCAAGTTAAATTGATATTATAAATGAGGTCGAAATAATGTCCGCTGATTTAGTCCAGCCGTTTTTACAGGTTAAAGGAGTCAAAAAGAAATATGGCAGTGTTGAAGCGCTGAGGGGTATAAGCCTGAGTGTTTATACTGGTGAAGTTCTAGCTATTGTTGGGGACAATGGCGCGGGGAAAAGCACCATTATTAAGATTTTGTCCGGTGCCATATCTCCTGACAGCGGAGAAATCATAATTGCCGGCAAACACTATCAAAGACTACAACCACGGGAAGCTATTGCTGCAGGGATTTCTACTGTTTATCAGGATTTGGCTTTAGTGAATACCCTTGATATTGCCGACAATATTTTTTTGGGCAGGGAACATCTGAAGCATGGTTTTACCTTGGATAGAAAAAGAATGCACCGTGAATCAACAGAACTGTTGCGGCAACTGGGGATCAAGATTCCCATAATCCAGACCGAAGTCAGTTATCTGAGCGGGGGTCAGCGGCAGGGGGTAGCAGTTGCGCGGGTAGTACATCAAGGTGGCAAACTACTGATATTTGACGAGCCAACCGCGGCAATGGGAATCAATGAAACCCGGGCAGTTTTAAGATTGATCAAAAGTCTGGCTGAAAATGGTTTTGGTGTCGTTGTTATCAGTCATAATATGGATCAGGTCTTTGACATATCTGATCGTATCTGCGTTATGCGTCAGGGGGAGATCGTCGGTCAGGTAAAGACTGACGAGGTCGATCCTCAGGATGTGGTAGCTATGATCACAGGAGCAGCAGTCCTGAGAGAGACCAGTGATGACAGGGGTAGTAAATAATGAGTATTCGTATCAAGATGCAGAAAATGTTTCCCCAGTTACTGCTCACCGGAGTGTTGCTTCTTTTAATAGTCATTCTAAGTATAACTTCGGAATATTTTCTGTCCTGGGAGAACTTTAGAAATATTTTGGATCAGAGTTCTGTTCATATTTTATTAGCGATAGGCATGACCTTTGTAATCGCCAGCGGAGGAATTGATTTATCAGTTGGCAATTTGGCAGCTTTAAGCGGCGTGGTCATGGCAGTTGCAATGAAGCAGGATATAGGAGTGTTCCCAGCAGTATTGCTGGGCTATTTCGTAGCGCTTCTATTTGGGTTGATCAATGGTCTTATCGTGTCTTATATCAAAATAAGTCCTTTTATTACCACACTGGCCTCTATGTCTATCGCTCGTGGCTTTGCCCTTATATTAACTGGAGGAGTCTCCATTTACGGTTTTTCTACTACCTTCAAATTCTGGGGAACAGGATCCATCGGCCCTATTAACCCGCCTATCCTGCTATCACTGATTTTTTCCATTTTGGGTATTTTCCTTCTTGCAAAAACGCTGTGGGGTAAATACAGCTTGGCTTTAGGTGGCAATGGAGAAGCTTTACGTTACACGGGAGTCAATGTGGGTTTATACCGGATCAGTATTTATTGTTTTTCCGCTATATGTGCTGCAACCGCGGGATTGATCATGACCGCCCGGCTTAACTCTGCTGCGCCTTTAGCCGGGGCAACTTATGAACTGGACGCTATTGCAGCAGTGGTATTAGGTGGTACCAGTATGAAGGGAGGCAAGGCCTCTATCATAGGGACGTTTATTGCTTGTCTGACCCTGGGGGTCATAAGGAACGGACTGACCATGCTGGCAGTCCCCACGTATTACCAGCTGGTAATTACCGGCTCTATTATTCTGGCTGCCATCATTATCTCGGAATTACGCAGCCGGGAAGCATAAACCAGAAATGAGTGTGCATGATGTCATTTGATATTTTAATTGAAACTGCGCTGATTGGTCAGGGAATTACAGATATAAGCGATGAAGAAATATTGGAAACCTGGCATGCTTTGTTTCCCCAGCCTCTAAATAATGTGGGGTTTGTGTGGTTGCGCAACAGCCAGATCACAGCCGGCAACCTGGAATTCTTGCTGCAATACCGCAGTCATAAAGATTTTCAAAGAATCGATGGTCGAAAAATCAGTATGAGGAATGAAATCATGCTAAATGGTTTTTGCACCGCCGGAGGAGCATTAGCATCAGCGCATGAATTTCAGGCCAAGATGGTGGTAACTGCAGGAATGGGGGGGATCTATGCCGCAAGGATCTCCAATGATCTTCCGGAAATTAGCCGCAGACAAGCAATCCTCATTTCTGCAGGATTCAAAGACATGATCGAGACAAGAGAGAGCCTGGCTTATCTGTGCCAAAACCATATCAGCGTGATGGGCATGGTCGAACCATATTATGACGGTTTTTTGTTTTCCAGGGAAAAATCTGCTTTAGACCGTCAATATAAAGGAGAAATGCTTAGCCAATTAACGGAAGAAAACGTTTTTCTGTTGTTTAACCCCATAAAAAATGATTTGCGTTTGAAAAATAATAGCTGGCTCCGGGACAGTATAGAGATTGGAAAATCTGCAGAAAACGCGGGTGGAGAATTTCATCCGGCGGTAAATAAAGCACTGGCAGATTTTTCCCGGGGGCACAGCAACAAGGTACAGTTCGGTGCTTTGTTAAACAATCTGCTTCTAGCCCTGGAGATATTGGGCAAAGGCTGATCATGAAAGAGGGACATAAAATGAAAACTATGGTTATTCCAAAAGATGATATGACACCGATCGAGCGTTCGCAGGCAATCAAAACGGGCAGATCCTATGACAGGATACCATGCAGCCCGATGGTCGCCGAACAAGTTATTTGGACAACCAGTATCACCGTAAAAGATTATTTATTCAACCCCAAAATGGCAGCAGAAGCTCAGGCCAAAGCCTTTGACTATTTCGGCTATGACAGCGTAAGCGTTAGCCCGGATCATCATGGCTTTGCTGAAGCGATGGGATGCAAATTTGTATATACCGCCTACGAAAGGCCGCAAATCAAGGAATATTGCATAAAAAACCTGCAGGATATTGAAAAGCTGGAACCGGTCGATCCCAAGAAAACTGGCCGGCTAAAGCTGTGCCTGGAGGCTGTGGCACGCTTGCAGGATCTGGTGGGGGACAAGGTCAAGGTGGGTAGCGGGATGGGGGGCCCGATGACATGTGCCTCATTTATGCGCGGACCCGATCATCTATTGAGAGATATGAGAAAAAATCCCGAGGCAGTTCATAAGATAATGGAAGTCAATACCCAAAACCTCATCAATTATATGGCAGCTTGCTGGGAGTATGGCGTTGGCTGCAGTGTAGGGGATTCTTTCGCTTCCTGTACGATGATCAGTCCCAGAGATTTCAGAACTTTTGTTAAACCTTATTTGAAGCGGATCGCCGATTGGCAAATCGAACATATCGGCGCTGCCGGCAATCTGCATATTTGTGGTGATAGCCATCCACTGTGGGATGATATGGCAGAACTTGGCTTTTCTTCAGTCAGCTTGGATAATGCTATGGATTTAGCAGAAGCGAAAATGGTTATGGGTAATAAAGTGGCCCTTAAAGGTAACGTTAAACCGGTTGAAACCATGCTTTATGGTACTGCAGAAGAGGTATTGCAGGCTTCCCGGGAATGTATTGAAAAATGCATTGATAACCCCAGGGGGTATACCTTAAGCAGTGGTTGTACTCTGCCGGTAAATACTCCTATCGAGAACGTGGAAGCTATGGTAAATGCAGCGCGGTTATGGGGCAGGCCAAAAAGTTAAGGGGGTGAGAAATTGATCAAGACAGTATTAGGTTTAGGTACCGCCACGATGGATGTAGTGCTGCAGTGCGACAGCCTGCCCAAAGCAGACGAATTTGAAATCATCCGCAATGAGCAGGTACTACCAGGCGGCAGTTGTGCTAATATGCTGGTGACATTGGCGAAACTGGGAGCCAATGCCAGGCAAATAGCCAAAATTGGCGATGACAGTTTTGGCAGAACCTTTCGCGAAGATCTGATCCAGAATGGTGTTAATGTGAGCCTGCTCATGACGGTTCCCGGGGGACAAACCATGCACACCTATATTATTGCTGCTGGAAATGGCGAACATACGATTTTCTCCAATATGGGGGATTGTATCATGAACTTAAAGGCTGAAGAGATCAACCCCGCCATGTTAGAAGGCGTTGACCTCTTTTATACTGATATGTTCCCATCCAAACCTGCGATTGCCATGGCCAGGTTATGCAAGGAAAAGAATATCCCAGTGGTTTTCTGTCTGCAATGTCCGGTTTCCATCATGAACAAAATTGGTGTGACGATTGATGAGATTTTAGAAATGATCACTCTGTCAGATTTATTTGTGTCAGGCAAATATGGGTATTATGATCTAACCGGCATAGCTGATCATGCCCAAGCCATGAATGAGTTGTACGAAAGATATCGGACGCTATGGGGAATGGTTTGTACGGCAGGTGAAAATGGGGCTACATGGATTGACAAGGAAGGAATCATCGTGGCAGAGCCATATGCAATCGTACCTGTAGATACAACTGGAGCGGGAGATTGTTTCCTGGGAGGCTTGATCTATAGTCGATTTGTCAATGGAGAAACCAAACAGCAAGCCATGAATTTTGCCTCAGCGACAGCCGCAATCAAGTGTACCCAACCCGGCCCAAGAATTAATGCCGACGCTGAAATGATCCGTGAGTTTATGAAGAGCAGAGCCTAAGCAAATCGATGTTAGCATACTCAAAGCAGTATGTTAAGATATTTAATATTTGGAGGGAATGAATGTGAAAAAAATTCTAGTGCTGTTGATGTCCTTGCTGCTTATTACCGTGTTAGCCACCGGTTGCAGCCAAGCCCCGGAAGAAGCTGACAAAACGCCGGAACCGGCTGACCAATCTCCGGTATCGACTATCGAAAATGAATTGTTAAGAGATGCCGAAGCAAAAATGCTGGAAGCATTGGCACCGTTGCCGACCATGGGCAATGGAGAAAAAATCGGTGCGATTGCTTTTAGTATGACTAACCCCTTCTGGGTTACAGTCGAAGATGGTTACAAAGATGCTGCCAAAGAATATGGCGTGACTGTAGATGTGGTGGCTGCCCCCAACGAAGCAGACGAAGCCGGCCAGGCAGAAGCCTTTAATACCTTGCTGGCCAAAGATTATAATGCTTTTGCCATTTCTGCCATGACTCCCTTTAACCTGGTTCCCAGTGTAGCCAAGGCTACTGAGAAAGGCATTAAAGTAGTGGCAGTAGGAACCAACATCGATACGCAGGCAGCCAAAGATGCTAATGCGGTCGTGGAAGCCTTTGTTACTTCTGACTTCAAAGAGCAGGGCAAAATGGGTGCTGAGTTTATCATGAAAAAAATCGGGGGATCGGCCCAAGTTGCGGTCATCGAAGGGCAGGCTGGCGCAGATAACAGCGAGCAGCGAAAACAAGGGGCTATTGAAGGCTTTGAAGCGAATGGCGGTGAAATAGTTGCCGTAGAAGCAGCGGACTGGGATGCCCAGAAAGCTTATGATATTGCCACCAACATTCTCAAGGCCAATCCTGATTTAAGAGGTATTATGTGTGCCAATGATGATATGGCCTTGGGTGTGGTTGAAGCCATGAAAGCTGCCAACAAAAAAGACCAGGTAGTAGTATGCGGGATCGATTTCATCGACAATGCCCGTCAATCGATCATTGCCGGTGAGCTTGACGGCTCGGTTGCTATGAGCCCTTATCTCTTCGGTAAAGCCGGGCTGATTTTGGCCTTGAAAGCAACCCAGGGCCACGAAATCGACACAGATATATTCTGGACTCCCATCGGTTTGATCACTGCTGATAATGTTCATGAATATGAAGGTTGGAAATAGTTAATTGCCTGCAATCTGTTCAAAAGAGTGAATTAAGTTTTTAATTTGCTCTTTTGAACCACCTTTTCATATTCTATTGGCTGGCCTGAATGTATCGTTAGTTCTGAAGTTTAGTCTGTAAAGACGATTTGCTCTTTAATGCATAATTATGTTTTTCGAATAGAGGAGTAATATGGACAGAAAAATTTTCCTTTTAAACGAACTGGCAAGATGTGTCGCTGATATGGAAGATGAGATGGTTGCTGAGGTGGCCAACACTTACCTGCAGGAAGGATTTAATGCTCATGAAGGTATCATGCAGGGCCTGGTTGTGGGAATGGAAAAAGCCGGCGAATTATTTGAACAGGGAGAATACTTTGTTCCAGAACTCTTGATCTGCTCTGATGCGATGAATGTGGGCCTAAGTATTCTTAGACCGCAGCTGGTATCAGAAGATTTGGAGGAAAATATCAATATAGTTATCGGTGTTGTCGAAGGAGACACCCATGATATAGGTAAAAACCTGGTAAAGATCATGCTGGAAACGGCAGGATTTGCTGTTCATGATCTGGGACGGGACGTGCCTGTGGAAGAATTTGTAAACAAGGCCAAAGAGGTTGATGCCCAGATAATCTGCATGTCAACTTTGATGACTACGACCATGGACAATATGAAAAGAGTGATTGAATTGCTCAAAACAGAAGGCTTATATGGCAAGATCAAAACCATGATAGGCGGTGCACCTATTTCTCAATCATTTGCTGACCTGATCGGCGCTGATGCCTATACTACCAATGCCGTAGAAGCAGCCAAGAGGGCTAAACAATTAGTTTCTGTTTAATGAATGGAGTTTAGTAATGTCACACATCCGTGAACCTTTTAAGTGCCGTATTCATAAAAATGTTTTGACTGAGGACTTTTATCGGCAGCATGAGGAGTTGTTTCCGGCAGCTTATACCCAGGCAGACCTTATGGCTGAACTGTATATTGAATTAGCCAAAAGCATGAACAGTTCTTTGGTCATGTTGCCTTCTGACTATGTCGCTGAGGCAGAGGCTTACGGAGCAGAAATAATCGGGTACAATGATATTTTCGGTTTAAGGGCCAAAGGGACACATTTTTCTTCTATCGAACAACTATCCGAATTATCTCCCCTTGATTTCACTCAGGGCCGACTGGCCGAAATTATCAAAGCCATAACTCTGATCGATCAGGCAGGCTATATCCCCTGCTTAAATATAAGCGGGTTTTTCTCCTTGCTAGAGACCCTTCTGCCAATCGAAAAAGTGTTTGCTGCCTGGCGGAAAAGACAAAAGGATTTGATGGATTTTTGGTCAATTTATAAAGAGAACCTGTTAAAATACATTACTTTAGGTTTGACTGCCGGAGCGAAAGTTGTTTCTTATAGTGATCCCTTGACCAGTTTAGAGATATTAGGTAGAAAAAATGGACAGCAGATCGCAGAAGAATTGATATTACCCTTTTTTCAGGAAATTTCAAGCCTACCTTATAATGGAGTTATCCATGTTTGTGGAGTTTCATCAGACATTCTGGCTACGCACGTCAACTGTTTGGATATAGAACTGGAAGCCGAAGAGTCCTATTCCCTGGCAATTTCCAGGCAGGCTTCAGCCGTCGAAGGAATAATGTTTTTTGGTTTTGGTTGTCTGCATCATCAAAGAAAAACCAAGAAACTAACACAATTACTCATATAATACAGCCTGAAATAAGCGCCTGCCGGCTGGTAGTCAGATGAAGCATTAATTAAAATCGGTTCACCCTATCATGTCGTTTTCTAGCTTTTCGAGGACTCGATATGCATTTCGAAGAGATCAGCCTCCCCCGAGACCCCAACTGCCCTGCCTGCGGCCGGCTATAATAACAGTTTTAAAAATCACAAGCCCCTCCAAGTTCGGAGGAGCCCGATGGCATATACTTCATTCCTTTATTTTTAACAGATGCAACCGTTGACATCTATTCCGCCCATGATCCATTACTGTTTCTCAGAATTAATGGGTACACTAAACAGCTTATTGATCTTTTCCTGGTAGCGCTGGTAACAATCATTGGGACATTGATTCTTGCAGTAATACGTTCCCAACTGATAACAATAATAATCAGTGGCCTCTATTGTTCTTTCCTCTGGCTGGGCCTCGTTTGTTTTTGCTGATTCCTGACTCATAATTGCCTCCTCTAAGTTACGATCTCTGCTACCTTTTTACTATATCACAAAAGGTAAAACATGGCCCCCAACCTCGAAGGGGGCCTAACTACATCTATAGTAAAGCGCACCTCACAAACTTAAAGAGAGGTACGCATTTTGGTGTTTCTACAAGGAATATATACAGTTGCTCCGGCCGTAATTTTTAACCCCGGCGAAGATCATGCTTTTATCTTAAATATTTAATAATTATTGTTGCCCCACCTACGCTTTTGTTTACACCCGCTGGTTCTTGAGTATTCAGCCAACAGACAGTAACCAGGAGGTCACCCTAACCCCCCCATAACAATTTAAGTATGCTATTATATTTACAAAAAGGAA
>Ga0209722_1001287_pt1 | contig 22636 bp, 17 predicted proteins | sample BioC12SIPDNA_2_FD_185745 | JGI IMG/M metagenome (GOLD analysis project Ga0209722, IMG submission 185745) | Anaerobic biogas reactor microbial communites from Washington, USA - Biogas_R1_A C12 SIP DNA (SPAdes) (version 2) | ecosystem: Engineered > Bioreactor > Anaerobic > Unclassified | place... | reverse complement strand
TGCGTATGACCACCCCTGGAGGACCTATGGAAAGAAGATAAATGGAAAGCCAGTGCTTACTACTTTATCAACACAATAGGACATTTCTAAATTGCTGAGATTAGGACATTTCTAACTTGCCTTGACAAACCTTTTTTGTTCTTCTAAAGCTGTCAATTTGTGCAAAGCTTCTGTCAGAGTGTTATAATCTCAATTCGAATTTAATGGGATGAAATTAGTATGCTGGATAAACTTAACTCAATTATTGAACACTTTGAAGACCTGGACCGACGACTGGCAGAAGTTGGACAGGATTATCAATTAGCTGCAGAACTTTCAAAAGAAAGATCTGATCTTGAGCCATTGGTAAACCTTGCCAGGGAATATAAAGAGAACCTGGTCAAAACAGAAGAAACTCAGGAACTGATCGAGGCGTCTGAGGGCGAACTTCTAGATCTGGCAAAAATGGAACTCGAAGAGATGCTCTCCCGCAAGGAAGAGCTTGAGACTCTGCTCAAATCAAAATTGATCCCCAAAGACCCGCGAGACAACCGCAACGTAATTGTTGAGATTCGTGCTGGCACCGGCGGAGACGAAGCAGGCTTGTTTGTTTCTGACCTTTTGCGCATGTATTTAAAATACGCTGACATCCACAACTACAAAACTGAGATCATTTCTTCCAACGAGACCGGTATTGGTGGTTACAAAGAAGTCACCTTCGCCATCAAAGGTAAGGGCGCTTATTCCCGCTTCAAGTTTGAATCCGGTGTTCACCGTGTTCAACGTGTGCCTGAGACTGAATCACAGGGACGCATCCACACCTCCACTGTCACAGTGGCCGTACTGGCTGAAGTTGACGACTTCGAAATAGACATCCCTGATTCTGACATCGAGATGGATGTTTTCAAGTCTGCTGGAGCGGGCGGGCAGAACGTGCAAAAGAACATGACCGCTGTGCGCCTCCACCACAAACCGACCGGTATCATCGTCGCCTGCCAGGACGAACGCTCACAACTGCAAAACCGACAGCGCGCCATGAGCGTGCTCAAAGCCCGGCTCTATGGAATTGAGGAAGAAAAACGCCAGAACGAACTTGACGCTACCCGCCGTTCCCAAATTGGCACGGGCGAGCGCTCTGAAAAGATCCGCACCTACAATTACCCCCAATCTCGCGTGACTGACCATCGTATTAATATTTCATCGTTTAACATCGCCGCAGTCATGGATGGGTATGAGTTAGACACATTCATCGAAGAATTACAGCACGCAGAAGAAGCTGAACGCTTAGCAAACTTTGAAGGCAATGGCAAATGAGCCCCTGGACAGCCAAAGCATCGGCTTCCATCTAACAAAGGCTAAACATCCTCACCAGATTACCCTGGCGCTGTTTTCATACGTATTGAAAAAACCAAAAACCTGGCTGCTCGCCCACCCTGAAACTCACCTGACAACTCAACAATCAGAGCAATTTGCTGGACTGGCTGAGCGCCTTGAGCAGGGTGAACCGCTTCCTTATCTCATTGGTAAACAAGAGTTTTATGGTATCGACTTTAAGGTCGACCCTTCAGTCCTGATTCCCCGCCCGGAAACTGAGCTGCTAGTTGAAGAAGCCCTGGCATGGCTGCGCGCTCACCCTGCTGCCCGTTCTGGGATCGATGTCGGCACAGGCTCCGGCTGTATTGCCATAGCCCTGATGGTCAATTGTCCGGATTTGCGGATGGTGGCAACCGACATTTCCAGCCCGGCACTTCAACTTGCCTCCCAAAACGCACTGGCTTACCATTTGGAAGAGCGCATAAGTTTTGTTTGCTGTGACCTGCTGCCAGACGGCGCTGAACCGGTTGACCTCATCTGCGCGAACCTTCCCTATATTCCCACAGCCAAACTTGAAGAAGTCAACAGTCTCCCCTGGGAACCAAGCCTGGCCCTGGATGGCGGTACCGGGGGCTTGGATTTGATCCAGAAGCTGCTTATAAGGGCAAAACCACTGATCAAAACACCAGGCCTGATCTTGCTTGAAACCGAAGCAAGTTTGGGGAAACAAACGCTGGAGCTGGCTGGCGCCAGTTTCCCTCAAGCTAAGATTTCCTTGATCAAAGACCTGAATGATAGAGACCGCTTGATCAGAATTGAGCTTCTCGATGAATGATTACCTCACCCAAATCCTTCCGCTAGATGACCCTTATGTAATCACCAAAGCGCTGGCAACACTCCAGTCAGATGGTTTAATTGTGTTTCCAACCGATACGCTGTATGGACTGGCCGGCAGGATTAACGAAATCAGCATTCAAAAAATCTACGCTGCCAAGCAGCGTCCGGAAGAAAAGGCCATCCCGGTCCTGATTGGACACCCGGACCAACTGGTCTCCATCGTTAGAGATATTCATCCGCAGGTTTTGAATCTGATGCGGGTTTTTTGGCCTGGCGCGCTGACCTTGATCTTGCCCAAACGAGCAGACCTGCCGGTTTCACTTAGCCCCTACGAAGGGCTGGCGGTTAGAATGCCTAAGCATTCATTCGCGCTCGACCTCCTCCAACAAACCGGACCTCTGGCGGTGACCAGTGCCAACATTTCCTCTTTTCCAAACCCTGCCACCGCCCAGGATGTCTACGCGCAACTGGCAGGTAAGGTTTCTCTGATCATTGACGGAGGGGAACTCCCCCAAGCTCAGGCCTCCACAATCGTTGATTGCCTGTCCGGGCAACCCAAATTGCTTAGAGAAGGTCCAATTGCCTTTGAGCAAATTTTGCAAGAATGGAACTCGTAATGAAAGAACTTTCTAATCCCTGGTTGCATTTCACAATTGATGAGACTGATTGTTCCTTTACTTTGGAAAGTCTGCAATTCCCAAATGCAAAATTCAGTAATTCTCGCTACACTTTGCGATTTCATCAAGAACAGGACCTCCTGAGCTCCAGCGATTTGCGCTTGCTTTCCCTTAAACAGAAAAGTGTAATCGATCCAAAACACGGCAGGATGGAAACTCTCCTCCTCACCTATGTTCCTGATACGGAAAATTTCGAACTGCTGGTTGAGTTTGCTCTGCCTGCTGAATCCCCTTTCCTCTTTCAGAAAATGCGGTTGACCAACACGGGCAAGCTTACACTGAATCCCAACCGCTTTGTTTTCGCCCAAATCAATAGAGGTGATCTCAGTTTTTCTGATTCGCAATCCTCCCAAACCGCCTTTTTTAGCAATGGTTGGCAAAGCTGGTCGCCCAGCGCTGCCTGGCAGTATGGGCAGCGTCAAATCCGCAGCCGTCTGGTTAAATTTGCTCATCCTATGCTCTACAACGCTGACACACCCATCACGAAAAAGCCTTCTTGTTTTTCTTCGGACATGTATGCTGCCTTGCTCGATCACAGCTCTGAGGCTGGTTTACTTTGCGGCTTTCTATCCCAAAAAGAACAGTTCGGGTCTTTGATTTCAACGCTGCACCCCGAACCTGACCTACAGGTTTGGGCTGGAACTGATGATGTTGACCTGCTCCCAGGTTCGGTACTGGAGAGCGATTGCTTAGCCTGGCAATTTTTCGACATCAAAGAACAGCATCCTTTCGATTCTTACTTTGAGACGGTTGCCAGGGAAAACGAAGTCAAAGAGCGCATCCAGACTCCTTTGGGATGGTGTTCCTGGTATTACTATTTCAGAAACATTAAACCGGATCAGATACGTGAAAATCTGCAGGCTTTGACTGACCTCAAGGAAGAGCTCCCCCTTGAATTCTTTCAAATCGATGACGGTTTTGAAAAAGATGTCGGCACCTGGTTGGAGTTCCACCAGAATTTTCCTGAGGGACTTGAGCCTCTGGTGAAAGAGATCAAACAGGACGGATTTACTCCAGGACTTTGGCTTGCTCCATTTATCCTTGAGCGGAATTCCGATCTGATAAAAAAACACCCCCAATGGCTTTTGCGGAAGAAGAACGGTCAACCCGCAAACAGCGGTTTTGTATGGGAAAAATTCGGTCGCGCGCTCGACTTGACCTTACCAGATGTTGAGCAGTACTTGCGAAAAGTGATCCGAACAACTGTACACGAATGGGGTTTCTCCTACTTAAAACTAGACTTTTTGTATGCGGCCGCTCTGCAGGGGCAGCACCATGACCGAACTCTCACGCGCGCCCAAATCCTGCGTAAAGGGCTTGAAATGATCCGTGAAGAGGCGGGAAACCAAAGCATTCTGCTTGGCTGCGGCTGCCCGATCGGGCCGGGTATAGGCATATTCGATATGATGCGCATCAGTGCTGACGTCAGCCCGGAATGGGAACCCAATGTCTACGGCTTAAAAAAGCCATTCCAAGACGAGCCAAATATCCCTTGCGCTCGCAATGCCATCAACAATATCCTCACCCGTTCTGCCATGGACCCGCATTTCTGGGTTAATGATCCGGATTGTCTCCTGGTCAGGGAGGATTCAAAACTTACGCTTGCCGAGGTGCAATCCCTGGCGTCTGCGATTGCACTGACCGGCGGTGCCCTGCTGCTTTCAGACGATATGACCAAACTCAATCCACAAAGATTGAGGATCGCTCAGTCCCTGCTTCCTCTTTTACCGCCTAACCCGCGGGTCAAAGACCTCTTCGAAAAGAGCTTGCCTGGTCAAATCCAGCAAACGCTCACAAACGCCCAATCTGGGTGGGAGCTTATCGTCCTCTTTAATTGGTCTGATGAAGCAGCTGACTTGAAGTTGGATTTGCGGGAGTGGAATTTGGACGACAAACAATGGCTAATGCGTGAATTCTGGACGGGTGAAATGGCTGTCATTGATCAAGGCTACACTTTTCAGAAAGTGGAAGCGCATGGAGTTCGTGTTCTGGCTTTGCGCCCCATGAAAAGCCCTTCTTACCTGGGGAGTGATCTGCATATCTCACAAGGCATCGAACTAAAAGAATGGAAGGCTGAAAGCGACAAGCTTTCTTTCACCTTAAATCTTGATCGCAAAACTTCTGGGGTTTGTTATCTCTGGTCAGATCGAATCCCAACCTCCGTGACCCAAAACGGAAGCGCAGCAATTTGGGAATTCTCTGCTGGAAATATCATCAAAATTCAAGTAGATTTAGACCCTTTAAGTGAGATAAAGCTCACCTATTAAACAAATAGCGCCCAACTTAGGGCGCTATTTGCTAACTTTTTGATTTGCTTACTCTTTGACTTCTGTGTAGTCTTCTGACTCAAGCTGATCGATCTGATTTTTCTTCGCCCGGCGTTTAGCGGTAGATTTATTGATCGCTCTGAACAGGAAGTACAGCCCAACTCCCAACGGGATCAGGAAGGGCAGGCAACTGATGCTGAATCGGATCAGGAAGTCAACCACTTTTTGGAAAGTGCGTACCAATGTTTGTAAAGCGTCTTTTGCCACACCCTCGGGTTTCCACCCACCGATTTCGATCGGTTGCAGAGATTTTTCAGCCACAAATTCAGCTGACAGAGAAGATAAGGCGGCAGATTCCTGAAGATATTTGATGTGACCTTCTAAAACCTCGATCTGGCTGCGGATTTCCGTCAATTCGCGGAAGACCATCATGGTGGCTTCCAGGTCTTCGGTGTTTTCCATCAATTCCATCAGTTGTTCTTCAGCCGCTTTCAAGTTGCGTAATCTTGAGGAAGAATCCACAAAATCTGAGGTAACATCCTGCCCGCTCAGGCTCTCAGAAAGAACACCATTTTCTCCATCGGCAGACATTTCGCGTATAGCCTGCATGGCTTCTTCAAGTTTTTCAGCAGGGACGCGGATGGATATGGAGGTGTGTTCGTAACTGACTCTTTCATAACCACTGCTGTCAGTCCAGCGTTGGCTGTTGACTACATAGCCGCCCAGCCTAGTTGCCAGGGCGCTTGTGGCCTGCATAGCCTGGGCTGGATCAGCCACCGAAACTCGCAAGCTGGCAGTTTGAATGACCATGCGTTCCTGACCGGTTTTGTCGTCAGCATAAGCCGCTTCCTCCGGCATGGCAGCTGGAGCTTCCATGGGTATCGAAGAATCGTACCCATAGTATTCACCTGCTTCGTTTGATGTCACTTCCTCACGAACATCCTGCGGACTTTTAGCGCTCGCGCAGGCGGAAACCAGTAATAACAGGACCAAACTAAGATAGAGCAATTTTTTTTTCATCTTTTCTCCATTCCAAAATAATCTTCTTCATAACCAAGACGAACAACAGCAGCGAAAAGTTCCTTATTGTGATTTAAAAACTCTGAAGAAAATAACTAGGTGCCGATCCAAAGCCTGGCGGCTTGTCTGGGCGGGATTCCAAGCGCCATGATGCGGTCTTGAACGGGTTCGATCTCGTAAGCTACCCGCTTAAACCCCCAGGTCTCTTCTTCATCATCCCAGATCACATAAGATGCCCTTGGGTCATAATCCCGGGGTTGTCCCACAGAACCAGGGTTAAGTAAGAATCTTCCCTGCGGTTTCCAGCGGTCTCCGGATTCAGGCAGGAGTGTGCGGATAAAGCCGTCTTCGTTCTCATAAAAAATCATGGGGACATGGGAATGTCCAATCAAACATCCGTAGGTTTCCACATGTTCTAAATTGACCCTCGCGGCCGCTGGACTGAGCACATATTCCCAAATCGGGTTTCTGGGACTTCCGTGTACGAGGGTGAGGTCCGGTAGTTCAATTTTTATCCTGAGTAGCTCCAAAAAATCGATTGTCTTTTGCGTGACGATGAGTGATTGCACCTCGATTGCCTGGGCTGCTTCACGGTTGAAGCGGTCGATGGAGATATAGCCCATCAAAGCAGCGTCATGGTTCCCCATCAGCGCTTGCAGGTTGGGCAATTTCTCAAGGATTTCAACACATTCGTTTGGATCAGGTCCATAACCAACCACATCGCCCAAAAACCAGACCTGTTCCACTTCGCCCGCGTCTGCCAAAACAGCTTGGAGCGCGTTTAAATTGGCATGGATATCTGAAATGACTAAAGTTCGCATTTTAAGGTATGCTGAAGTTGAAACTCCAGTCACCTTCTTCGACTTCAGTTGGAGATGTCAATCCAAATATCACCATCCAGGTATTGCCAGGTTTCAACTGGAATGGATTTCCATCAGCATCAAAAAACTGAATCGGTTTATCCGCCTCCGGGGTTTTCCAGGTCACCTCATAAGCCAGCCCATTCCGGAAAACAGTCGCTTTTTCACCATCCGAATTACCGATCAAATCAATTGAGTGCAGCGTGGTCTTGTATTCTGTATAGGGAGCGTGCAAAACTATGACATTTGAAAACGCCAGCGGTTCATCCGTATTCTGATCGATCAGAGGTTTGAACTGGTTGTTCGTAGCTTCGCCATAAGTCCAGCGGATATACTTTCCGCTTTCCTCATCATAGACCCATTGACTGTAATCGCTTTCGGCAAAGTAAATCCAGGCGCTGCTGCCAGCTTCTCCGTTTTCAGGGATTGTCTCTGAAAAAGTCATGCCGCTCAAATCCGGATCCTCCAGAGCGTAGCCACGTGAGTTGTAATAATTTGAAAGTGCGGCAGAATTGCCACGAACACTGTAAACCACATTTCGTCCGTCGTCACAAACACCCGGACAAAGATATTTGTCCGTGAAGTATCTGCCGGGGATGTAGTTGTCGAGGTAAGGTAAGACATCAAGAGGGTCGCCGCCGGTTGATCCAACCACGGCTTCATAAAGGCTGCCCAAATGGCCATCAACTCTGCGGATCGAACGCACAGGCCCGATTTTCTCGGCATCCTGACCGTAGAAAAGGGCGGCAAAACGGTTAGCTCCCCAACCAATAAAATATTCAAATACTATGTCAGCCGAAGACAAACCCCAATGAGGTTGGTAGTCGATTTGGTGATTGGAAATTTTCATGATCACTGGTCTGCGCTTCAGCAGTTCCGGATCCTCCACCTTCAAACCAGTCAGAGGATTGACCCCTTCTGGATAGCTATCCGGACCAACAACGGTGTACTCGGTTTTTTGTGTGGGCGTAGCTGTTTTTTCAGGGCTATTGGTTGCGGTTGGTGCCAACTCAGTCGAACCAGCGGTCGGCTGCTTGGTGTTTTGTTGCATCACCGCGGTCACCGTGCCTGCGATGGCTGTTTGCTGTGCCTCGGTCAAGCCTTCAGGGGCTATTGGTTGGCAGGCGGAGATCAAAACCATCAGGCTCGTAATCAACAAGAAAAAGTGTAATCGTTTCATGGTATCTACCTCGATTAGATATATTCTACCCCATGCAATATTCATTCCAGAAATAGGGTCTTTACAAGGTTTTAAATCCTTTTGCCAATTTCATGTAAGAAACTCCAACTTAAACTGATGAGGAATACACATCGTTCGAATACCAGAAGGTTGATATTCTCTCATGGCAATAAAAAAAACCAGGAACGTCATCCGCTTTGTGACATTCCTGGCTTTAAGATTTGTGCTTTACTGAAAAAAACTAATCAAACAGCAGTTCCATACGGGAAACACCAGCGTCAAAAGGCTTTGCCAGGGGATGATGTACAACCATGGCCGCGGTTGACTGCTCCGGCACCATTTGATAGGCAGAGGTCAAACTCATTCCCAGGTCGCTTTCAGCAGGAAGCAGATCGAAAACTTTGCGGTGTTCTTTCAACCAGGGCAAAGCCGGATAACCCCAGGAGTAACGGAAACCTTGTTCTGGCGGGATTTGTAACTCCTTTCGGATCAGTCCATGAATGTATTCCGCCGTAGCTTCAGCCATTTGCACTGCCAAACCGTGCAAATAATAGCCCTCAGAATAATCACCCTTCTGGTTCAAATACTCGATCCTCTCCGTTGCCAGCTTGCCAACCGTGACCACCTGCAGAGGCAGCACATCAAAGCGATCGCTACCAACTGGTAAAAAGTAGTCACTCAAACAAAGCCCTTCGCCGGTTTTTTGGCGCGGGAAGCTCAAACGGGTCAACTCAACCGCCTGATCAGGTTGATCAGGATCAAACACAATCAGTTCGTCCTGGTCTGCCCAGACCTGGAAGTATCCATAAACAGCCTGGGGTTGGATCCAGCCTTCAGTTTTGGCTTCTTCAAGCATCGATAATCGCCGTTGGTCAAATACCTTGCGCATATCCTGCCATTCCTGCCCGCGCAATCGCTTTGCGCCCCAGGATATGCGATACAAACTGGTCAGATCTAACAAATTTGCCACTTCGTCAAAGGGAATTTCTCTGGGCAGCTGAACCCCTAAACGCTCAACCGTGGGGATGAAATCTGCTGGTGGAACTGATCTGCCTGTTGATTCCGTTGAAATCAAGTTTTCTTTAACCTGTTGAGACGGTTTTCTTTCAGGTTTAACAGCATTTTTTAGCAACTGAGCTTTTTTATCAGCATCTGTCAACTGATCCATGACCTGCAAACCCTCAAATGCGTCCTTGCAGTAAAAAATACCGGCCTTGTATTCGCCAAGTTCCGCTGTTTCAGCAATGCGTTTCGCGAATTGTTGGTTAATGGCTGCCCCACCTACCAAGAGGGGGATTTCATTTCCACGCCTCTGCAGCTCGTTGGCAATCAGCGGCATTTGCTTGCTGGTGGAAACCAGGAGTGCGCTCAAACCAATGGCGTCAGCTTTTTCCTCGATTGAGCGGCTGATGATCTCTTCGGCGGGAACTTGTTTGCCTAAATCAACCACTTCATAGCCGTTGTTAGATAGGATGGTTTTTACCAAATTCTTGCCGATGTCATGCACGTCGCCGTACACGGTTGCCAGTACCAATTTACCTTTGCTGAGCCCAGCTTGTTTCTCCAGGTATTGTTCCAAATGAGAGACTGCCTTCTTCATGGCTTCGGCAGATTGCAGCACAAAGGGCAGGATCAATTCGCCTGAACCAAAGCGGTCACCCACCTCTTTCATCGCCGGCAGCAGTACCTGATTCAGGATCTCAACTGCTGTATCCGCTCTTTTTCCGCTTGTCTCTGCAAGGATCTGATCGATATCCTCTTCCAGACCCATTTTTTGCCGCAAAACGATGCGTTGATAGAGCCTTTCTCTGGCGGTCAGACCCTCAAAAAGATCGGCTTTGGTTTCGGATTTATCGGCACTTCCATCGTGTGTCTCAAAGTAGGTCACCAACTTTTCAAGCGCGTCAGCAGAGCGGTTGAAAATCAAATCTTCCGCCAGATCCTTTTCTTCGCTTGAAATTTCACCATAAGGACGGATATGGGCAGGATTGACGATGGCCATGTCCAAGCCCTTTTCGGTGGCATGATGAAGAAAAACGCTGTTGATCAATTTTCTGGCAGGCTGTGAAAGCCCGAAGGAAACGTTGCTGACACCTAAACAGGTATTCACGCCAGGCAAATCACGTTTGATCGCCTCCAGCGCGTTGAGAGTTTCAAGGGCTGAATCCCGCCAAACCTCTTCACCGGTGGCCAGGGTAAAGGTAAGCGGATCGAATACCAGGTCTTCTGCCCTTAAGTTGTACTCTTCCGTCGCGATCCGGGCTATGCGTCGGGCAATTTCCAGTTTCCGCTCAACCGTTTTGGCCATGCCTTCTTCGTCGATGGTCAGGCACATCACTGCCGCGCTGTATTGTTTGGCAAGCTTGAATATCTTTCCGGCTTTTTCTTCCCCGGATTCCAAATGGGTGGAATTGATCAGGCAGCGTCCGGGAGCAGTCTGCAATGCAGCCTCCGCTACTGCCACTTCAGTTGTGTCGATGATTAGCGGCACTGGCAATTCCAAAGACAGTCGCTTGATCAGCTTTTTCATCAGCTCAGCTTCATCGCTGCGCTCCGTGGTTGCCACGCTTACATCCAGACCATGCGCGCCAAATTCGAGCTGATCGTGCGCCACTTGCATCATGGCGTCAAAATCCTCATTCAATAGCATGCGTTTAAAGGCCTTGGAACCCTGCGCGTTTAATCTTTCACCGATGATGAAAGGAGCCGGCGTTTGGCGGATCTGAACAGCTTCTACCGCAGAAGCCAGCATTGCTTCAGGCGCAGCCCCGCTTTTTTTGGCTTCTATTTGGTGAATTGTTTTAACTAGAGTTTCTATGTGTTCTGGTCGTGTGCCGCAGCAACCGCCGACCACTCTGACACCAAAATTGTGGACATACTCACCCAATTGTTGTGAGAATTCATCCGCCTGCATTGGGTAAACAGCCTCTCCGTCCACGTTCAAAGGCAAACCTGCATTGGGAATACAGGAAATTGGCAAGCTACTGTGGCTTGTCAGGTATTCTATGGAGTGGCGCATGTGCTCTGGCCCGGTCGAACAGTTCAGACCAATCACACTAACGCCCATACCTTCCAGAATCGCCGTAACAGCGGTGATATCCGTTCCCAAAAGCATCTTCCCGTTGACATCCAGCGTAACCTGGGCTTGAATCGGAAGCCACTTTCCCTCTTCTTCCAGGGCTTCGTGAATGCCATTGATGACAGCTTTGACTTCCAGGATGTCATTGGAGGTTTCGATCAAAAGCAGATCGACTCCACCGCGGATCAAGCCAAGCGCTTGTTCCTTGAAAATATCTTTCAATTCATCAAAGCTGATGTCTGACATTTCAGGGTCGTTGGTTGAGATCAGCTTGCCGGAAGGTCCCATGGAACCCGCCGCAAAACGGGGTTTCTCAGGTGTGGAGAATTCATCCGCGGCTTTTCTGGCTAAGCTGGCAGCCTTTTGATTTAATTCTATACTTCGATCCTGCAACCCATAATCAGCCAGAGTTAATCGATTAGCGCGAAAGGTGTCGGTTTCAATCACGTCCGCGCCTGCCTGAAGGTAAGCCCGATGCACATCCAAAACTGCCTCCGGCGAGAACAGCACCAGGGCATCATTGCATCCAATCAGGCTTTCCCCGCCAAAATCTTCCGCGCTGAGGTTCTTGGACTGCAGCATGGTACCCATAGCCCCATCAAAAACCAGCACGCGCTTATCCAAAGCTTCCAGATATGTGTCTTTCTTTACAATCTTGTTCTCTTCCATGATCCCTCAATTACCTATAAAAAAAGCCTCAATTGAGGCCGTAGTCATCAAAACTTCAACCTCATCTTTCAGATCAAAATTCTGCCGGAATTGGCACCCTATCAGGGTTGCCGAGACTTCACTGGGCCGGTCCCTCCGTCTCTCTGGATGAGTATAAATCCGAGTTTATCACAAGATATACCTCTTTTCAAATCCATGTTCATAAAAATTTGGGTTGGACCGAATTGAAAAATATTTTTACGCTTTTCCTCCGCAAAACAGATTAGATGGCTGTTGGCTACAAGAAATCAAGTATAATTTCTGCATGCAAACAGAAGACCAACGCCTACCTTTAACCTATTACTTACCTGCGATTCTTACATTGATCATCCTGGGCGGCGGCGGCTTATATTTGGTCCTGACAATGACCCTGCCCACCATCGGTCCCAGATGGTTGTTTTATTTTTGTGTTCTTTTATTGGTCAGCGGCATCTTCTTACCTTTTACCTGGTTCCTCAATCGTCGTTTCCCATCAGATCCTCCCGCCGGACCTTCCGTGATCATTCGCCAGGCAGTTTGGTTTGGTGTTTTTGCCGCCCTGCTCAGCTGGCTGCAAATTGGGCGCGTTCTGACGATTCCCCTGGGAACGATCATGGGGGTTTCCCTGATCCTGATTGAATTCCTGATCCGAATGTGGGAACGCAGCCGTTGGAAACCAAAGAAAACTGATTGACATGGCAGACCCGCGTGACATTCCTTCGGTCGACCATCTCCTGAATCAACCGGCTCTCTCAGCGTCGCTGGAAGTTTACGGTCACGCTTGGTGTGTTGCCGCTCTGCGCGAAGTCCTTGACCAGGTCCGGCAATCGGTAATGGCAGGCAAAGCCGTCCCATCCGATGTTGAAATTATTGACCGTCTAAAAACATTACTACAAGAACAAGCTTATCCAAGCCTGAAGCCAGTCATCAACGCGACAGGGGTAATTTTGCACACCAACCTTGGGCGCGCGCCGCTTAGCGCGAGCGCGATTGAAGCAATTTCTCAAGTCAGTCAAGGTTATTCAACCCTGGAATACGATGTAACCAAAGGCGTACGGGGCAAAAGGGATATTCACGCGGCCGATTTACTGACAAAAATAAGCGGAGCGGAAGCCGCTTTGGTCGTCAACAACAATGCCGGCGGAGTGATGCTGACCCTGGCAGCCCTGGCAAATCGGAAAAAAGTTGCTATTTCACGCTCACAATTGGTCGAGATCGGCGGCGGTTTCCGCATCCCTGAGGTCATGCGCCTTTCCGGGGCAAAATTGCTTGAAATCGGAACCACCAACCGCACCCACTTATCGGACTACGAAGCCGCCATTGAAGACGGCGCCAGCCTGATCCTGGTGGCACATCAATCCAATTTTAAAATCATCGGATTTACCAGCGAACCAACATTTGCTGAAATTTGCAGCCTGGCTCATGCTTCTGGTTTACCGGTTGTCTATGATCTTGGTTCTGGCGCTTTGATTGATCCGGTTGAATTTGGCCTGAAGACAGAGACAACCGTCCAGCAAGCCATCTCAGACGGAGCGGACCTCGTCTGTTTTTCTGGTGACAAGCTTTTGGGCGGTCCTCAAGCTGGTCTGATCGTCGGCAAGCAAGCTCTGATCAACAAAATCCGCAAGCACCCCTTCTACCGGGCTTTGCGGGCGGATAAGCTTTGTTTAGCCGCCCTAACGGCAACCTTACTCGAGTATCTAAAAGGCAAAGCAGCCCAAAACATTCCGGTCATCAACATGCTCTCGCAATCAGAAGCTGACTTAAAAAAGCGGTCTTCAGCCTGGCAGGCTAAGCTTAAAAACGGGACGCTCATCCCTGGCAGTTCTGCCATCGGTGGTGGCAGCCTGCCTGAACAAGCCCTGCCAACCTGGCTCTTATCACTCCAGCCAAAATCTCCCAGGAACTTCGCGGCCAAACTCCGACAGCAAAACCCGGCTGTCATCGCCCGGATTGAGAATGACCAGGTTCTGTTTGACCCCAGAACTGTTTTGCCGGCCCAAGACCAAGTATTATTAAGCAAACTACAAGAAGCCTTAGCAGAGGAAGACAATGAAAAAAGACCTTGAAAACCTAATGCAGAAAAATAACGCCGACGCCCTGTGGATCAGTGGAGCAGCCCAGCATAATCCCTCGATGGTCTACTTTACCGGAGGTATCCATGTCACGCTTGCAGACCTCTTCATCATCCCGGGGCGCACACCCATCCTCTTACATGGCACCATGGAGCGGGAAGAAGCCGCCAAGACTGGTTTTGAGCTGATTTCTTATGCCCGCTATCCGATCAGCGAATTCAAAAAACTCGCCAATGGTGACAACCTGCTTGCCTCAGCCTTGCGTTACAAGAAAATGTTTGAGGACATTGGTCTTACAAAAGGCAAAGTGCTGCTCTATGGTGTGCGTGAGTTTGGTCCTTTTTATTCCCTGGTGGCTCGTTTACAAGAACTTCTCCCCAATATCACTTTTGAAGGTGACCATGCTGAATCTGTCATTCTGGAAGCTCGTGCCACCAAGGATCAGGCAGAGATCGACGAAATTCGAAAAATTGGAGAGGTCACCATCAGTGTTGTTGAGCGTGTCAAAAACTTTTTGAGCAATCACAAAGTTGAAAATGAAACACTGGTAAAACGAGACGGTAATCCTCTGACTGTTGCTGACGTCAAGGCTTTGATCAATCTCTGGTTGGCGGAAGCAGGCGCTGAAAACCCGGAAGCAACCATCTTTGCCATCGGGCGGGATGGCGGCATCCCTCATAGCGCCGGCACACCCAGCGATCCAATTCAGCTTGGCAAAAGTATCGTCTTCGATATTTTCCCCTGCCAGGGAGGCGGCGGATATTTCTATGACTTCACTCGCACCTGGTGCTTGGGTTATGCCCCTGAAGAGGTTCAACTGGCTTACAACCAGGTCAAACAAGTTTATGACCAGGTTGTCTCGGAGCTTGAACTGGGCGCTCTGACCTACCGTTATCAGGACCGCACCTGTGAACTTTTTGAGCAAATGGGGCACCCAACCATCCGCCAAAATCCAGCCATTGAAGAGGGTTATATTCACAGTCTGGCGCACGGTCTCGGTTTGGATGTGCACGAAAAACCCTGGTTTGGGCGCAAAGACGATCCCAGCAATATTCTCCAAATTGGGTCCGTCTTCACCATCGAACCGGGTCTTTATTATCCCAGCAAGGGTTTTGGCGTGCGGCTGGAAGACAGCTGGTACACAACCCGGGACGGACGCTTCGAAAAAGTACTTGATTACCCCATGGATCTCGTGATCCCCATGAAAGGCGGCTGAGATGAAAAACGACCACTTGCGAGTTTTAGGCATTGAAAGTTCCTGTGACGAAACTGCCGCGGCAATCGTTGAAGGTGGACGAGTTATTCTGAGCAACGTGATCGCCAGCCAAGTGGACCTGCACGCCCAATTTGGGGGTGTTTACCCGGAATTGGCTTCCCGTGAGCATGTTCGCGCTATCAACGCGGTTGTCTCTGAAGCACTTCAGGAAGCCCACATGCAAATGAGCGACCTGGACGGTATCGCTGTCACCCGTGGACCCGGTCTGGCGGGTTCTTTGGTGGTCGGGGTCAACATGGCCAAAGCCCTGGCACTTTCCGCCCAGCTTCCGATCATTGGCGTAAACCACCTTGAAGGGCACCTTTACTCCGCCTGGCTTTATCCCGCCGAATCAAAAGCCACACCCGAGCCAAAATTGCCCATCGTGGCTTTGCTGGTCTCCGGTGGTCACACCGAGCTGGTTTTGATGAAAGATCATCTTGAGTATGAAACTCTGGGCAGCACAGCCGATGACGCGGCTGGAGAGGCCTTTGACAAAGTAGCTCGTTTACTCGACCTGGCTTACCCGGGTGGTCCCTCGATCCAAAAGGCTTCCCAAAACGGGAATTCCCGGGCTTTCAATTTCCCCAGAGCTCGCATGGATTCCCAATGGGATTTTTCTTTCAGCGGCTTGAAAACAGCTGTCCTGCGGACGGTGGAAGAATACAAGAATTCCGGCCGGGAACTGCCAGTAGCGGACATTGCCGCCAGTTTCCAACAAGCGGTTGTCGATGTCCTTTACGAAAAGACCATTGCCGCAGCGGAAGCTTTCAATGCCAAAGAAATCATCGTTGCTGGCGGCGTCAGCGCCAATCGCGCTCTGCGGGAGGCTGTCCGCTCCCAGACCCGCTTCCGCGTGCATATCCCCCACATCAAATTGTGCACCGACAACGCGGCCATGATCGCGGCAGCGGCTTACCGTCACCTTGTGATCGGCCAATCCGACAAGCTCGATTTTGATGTGCAGGCTAACTGGCCACTCGTTGCAAAAATTTGAAATCCAATAATTTTTAATATACTATTCATTCTGACATTTTAAATGTCAGAATGAGTTTAATATGGCAGAAACGCAACCAGAGGAAAATCCTGACAGCTCAAAACCTGGAGATGAACTGGTCTCAGTTAAATGCAAAATGTCAGAATTTCGCTACGGTCAGCCTTGTCCAGCTTGTGGTAGTAACGACGTTGGCTATGATGGATTATTAAATCTGGTTTGCAAAAACTGCGGGCTGCGTCAGGGCGGCGTTTTTACCTGATAAAAATTTATTTTCCAGCCAGGTGGCTGGAGTTGAGGAGCAAAAGATGGATGTAAATTTAGTTTGGAAAGATGGAATGGAACTTGTCGGCCACGCAGACACCGGTCACCAGGTGACCATGGATGCCTCCGCGGCTGTTGGCGGACAGAATAACGGTTTTCGCCCAACGGCTTTGATCGCAATCGGGGCGGCTGGCTGCGCGAGTATGGACGTGCTTTCGATCCTACGCAAGAAAAAAGTTGAATTCAGCGGCTTCGAATGCAAAGTCAATGTAGAATCCTACCAGGAAGCCCATCCCCATGTATTTACCAAGATGCATTTTGAGTACATCGTTACCGGTAAAAACATTCAGCGAAAGGATGTTGAACGCGCGGTGGAATTGGCAGAAACAAAATACTGCCAGGGCATTGCCATGATGTCCAAGACGGCTGAAATCGTACACACGATCACCATTATTGAAGAATAGTACTTGATTGAATCCCGGGAGGAGCGATTTAAAATCGCTCCTCTTTTTGATTTTCATTTTTTTATTATTTACAAACACTAACATTCCTGTCTAAATATTCTCTAAATCAGAAACTGGTAAAATCACAGGGATTATGAAGAAGTACTGTCTGGTTCTCTTGATCGGAATATTTTTGCTGCTTGCAGGATGCGGTTCGCCTACTGTTGAACCCATTTCCCAAGCAACAAAAAAATCAACTGATGAGCCTACTGAAATTCTATTAACACCTGAGGTGGTATCTACTCCCGAATCGATCCCAACCCAAGATGAACAGCTTTTCAGTTTGCCAGACCCGCCAGAAAATCCGACCCACTACAAACTCGATTTGATTTTCAACTACTATTCTCATTTTGGTTCAGTGACCCAAAAAATCACCTACACCAACAAATCAAATCAGGCTCTGCCTGAAATTTTGCTGGTTGTCCCTCCCCGAAATTTTGAAGGCAGCTACAGCCAATACAGCCTTTCGGGTGATCTCATTACAGGTTTTCGTGAAGAGGGCATCTTTACCTACCTGAGCCTAAGCAAACCGCTGCAGCCCACGGAAACAACCGTGATCAACCTAAGTTTCCGCATTTATCTCCCGGAACATCCAGGCATCTACGGGTACACAAATCAGCAGGCTAATGTTTCTGATTGGTATCCCTTTATCCCGCCTTATGATGATGAGCAAGGTTGGTTGGCTTATCCCAGGATAGTCGATCAGGATAACATCATCGTGGGCGAATCGATCGTCAATGAGTTTAGCAATTTTGAGGTTAGTCTCACCCTGACTAGTCACGCTGATCTGATTGAAGTGGCTGCCAGCGCCCCCGCGACCGGGGCTGATGGTCGTTACACCTATACCCTGGAACATGCCCGCGGCTTTACTTTCTCGATCAGTGATAGTTACTTTATCCATGAAATCGTGCAGGATGATGTCACCATCCGTTCTTACGTTTTTATGAACGAAATTGAATCTGGCAAATCGGTTACCAAAATCGGCGCGAATGCCATGAAGCTCTTTGGTGAGCTTTTTTATCCCTATCCGCGTGAGCTGGTTTCCATCGTAGTAGGCGACTTTTTACACAACATGGAGATGGACGGCATGATCATGATCAGCTATGGCATCTTCGATTTTTACAACGATATTCCGCAAACTGATTTGACCATCATGGCACCTCATGAACTCTCCCACCAATGGTTCTACGGCTTCATTGGCAGCAACCATGCCCTGGAACCCTGGTTGGATGAAGCTCTGGCTACTTATGCTGAACTTTTGTACTACGAGCGCTACCATCCCGAAAGTGTTGATTGGTGGTGGCAGATTCGCATTTACAAACCGGCTCCGGTTGGCTATGTGGATTCAGACATCTGGATCGATGGCGGATACATCCCCTATCGCAACGCGGTTTACCTACGCGGAGTCCAATTCCTGCACGAGGTCCGCCAGGCTGTCGGGGATGGAGCCTTTTTCGCGGCGCTCAAAGAGTATGCCTACAAGAACACTTTCAATCTTGCCAGCAGGGCAGACTTCTTCAACGCTTTTGCAAATCACAGCGATGTGAACCTGGACCCCATCATCGTAATATATTTTCAAAACTGACCTCTGAAAAAGAAGATAAAGAGACTCAAATGCAAGCCTATTGCCGTGCCCCTCAACTTGACAGCCAATTATTTGTTGGTTATTATGCCAAATTGGAGTTACTATGAATGAACAACCACGAAACACTGAAAACAATAAGCCAGAGCAGCCTGAAGAGCTTGAAAACTCTGAGGGAAAAATGACCAAGCCCCTGCTTAAGCAGCCCGGCATCATAGCATCGCTGGTCATGATTTTTCTGGCAGCAATTCTGTTAATTGCTTGGGTGATCGATAATAATAAGGTCGAGCAACCTGAAACAACACCTGGCATTGTAGCACAGCCAACTCTGGTAGAACCTATCATCCATCAGGACGCAGAACCAGAACCAACCCTGGTTCCCCAGCAAACCATTGAAGCAGTGATCACAGCTCAACCGGCAACGCCGGAACCCCGCGAGCAGGTGCTTACGTATACTATCCAGGAAGGTGAAACGGTTTCTACCATCGCCTCTTTGTACGGTCTCTGGCCAGAGACTATTCTTTGGGCAAATCGCTATGAGTTAGGCACAGATTTGCGTAACTTCACTCCTGGCACTACCATCTTCATCCTGCCCGTGGATGGCGTCTACCACATGTGGTCGCAGGGCGAAGGTTTGGGAGCTGTTTCCAATTACTACGGGGTAACACCGGAAGATATCATCAATTACCCCGCTAATAATCTGGATCCAAATACGATTGGTTCCTATGCCACTCCAAATATCAGCGTCGGCACGCGTTTGGTTGTCCCTGGTGGAACGATCCCCAATTACTTCGCCAGCGACACCTTGTTGTATTATGCAGCTATAGAAAAATTAGCTACACTCCCAGTTGGTGATTCAGAGACTTTCCCAGCACCGCGGACAGAAATCATAGCTTACGAAGTTCAACCTCTTGATTCGATTTTTACCATTGCTGAAGAGTTTGAGATTGAACCCGAAACCATCCTCTGGACCAACCGTTACCTGATCGGTGACACCCCTGACGGTATTTACCCCGGTCAGAAACTGATCATTCTGCCGGAGGACGGCGTCTTTCATGCCTGGCTCTATGGTGAAGGGTTGAACGGCGTTTCCAGCGGTTACGGGGTCACACCAGCAGACATTCTTTCTGAACCACTCAATGATATTGACCCGGAAGCTATCGGTGATTACAGTTTGCCAAGAATTAAAACTGGTACTTTCCTTTACATCCCCGGCGGCAGGGGCTCGATCCCAACCTGGGTGGGTGTGGTAATTGACCCGAACGATCCGGCCGGCAAACATCCAAATGTCTCTTATCTTGGTGCTTTTGCCTGTAACACAACCGCCTGGGCGGTAGGCTCTGGTCTCTTCCAACTCCCAACCGACACAAGTGCCATCAGCGGCTATGAATACAATCCCCCGGTCCATAATGGTCTCGATTACGCCGGACGAACAGGTGACAACCTCTATGCGGTCGACACCGGTGTGGTCATCTATGCCGGCTGGTCTGATCGCGGTTATGGCAACACAGTTGTTATCGATCACGGAAATGGCTATCTTTCGCTCTATGGTCACTTAATGGACGGTGGTTTGAATGTATCCTGTGGACAGACTGTTAGCGGTGGTCAGATCATCGGCTTTATGGGCTCCACCGGAAAGTCGACTGGCTCTCACTTGCACTTCGAACTGCGTTATAACGGATCGCCAGTTAACCCGCACGGTTTTGGTCTCTAAAAATTTATCAACTACTCAAACCGGCTGAAATTCAGCCGGTTTTTTGTTTGGCATTCTATGTCTTAATGATCAATAAGCAGACTAACTGGTAAAATGCATCTCATGAGACAACGTTTTTTCCTCATACTTCTTGCTTCTTTGTTGCTGCTGAGCGCTTGTGGGCCATCCCAGCAAACAGCGTCGGATCTGCCGACCGCGCAGACAACATTGAATCCTGTCACCCAAACTTTGCCCCCACCAGTCACAGCAACGCCCGTTTTGGAAACCTCGGTTGCTAATGAGGAAAAATTCAGCCTCTACGATTTTCAGATGGTTTTTGATTACCAGCAGCACACTGCCCAGGTTGAACAAAATATCATCTATGTCAATAAATCGCCCTTCACTCTTCAGAATATCCTTCTGGTAGTTCCCCCGCGGGCATTCGCCGGGGCTTACCTTGAGCAGGAGCTGTCTGGGTCCACCATAGCCGCAGTCCAGGAAGAGGGCATCAGGACGTATATTACCCTTACTGAGCCGCTCCTCCCATGGCAATCTTTATCGATCAGTTTGCGTTACGATTTAGCCTTGCCACAAAGGGAGGGCACTTTTGGCTATACTCAACGCCAAAGCAACCTGAGCAATTGGTATCCCTTTATCCCCCCGCTTGACGCTGAGGGAGCCTGGATCAGTCACGACCCGCAAATTGATTCAGCCAACATGCTGGTTGGGGAGTATATCGTCAATGAAATCGCGGATTTCAACCTGACCTTTGTCCCTGCCGGCAGTCAGACAAACATTCAAATCGCGACGGGAGCTGTTCCCACCCCAATTGAAGGTGGCCTCCAGTACAGCCTCGCAAAAGCCAGGGCGCTCAGTTTCTCCATCTCTGACCAGTATTACCTTGAAGAGCTTGAGCACAATGGTCTCCTGATCCAGGCTTATGTCTTCCAAAACCAGGCTGCAAAAGCTTCCGCGATGCTATCGATTGCCGCCCAGGCTATGGACCTTTTTTCCGAAATCTATTCGCCCTATTCGCGCGATCGGATAGTGATTGTTTCAGCCGACTTTCTCCACAATATGGAAATGGACGGCATGGTCTTGCTCTCCAATAAAATCATCGATTTTTATGACAACACGCCGCTGAACAATCTCACCATCCTGATCCCGCATGAGCTTTCGCATCAATGGTTTTACAGTCTGGTTGGCAACGACCAGGCATTGGAACCCTGGCTGGATGAGTCACTCGCCACCTATTCTGAGTCTCTTTTCTACGAGCACTATTACCCTGAACACCTACAGTGGTGGTGGGACAACCGCGTCTACGCCCACGAACACAGCGGTTACATCAACAACAGCATCTATCAGTCTGGGAATTATGAAGATTACCGTTCTTCCGTTTATTTAAATGGAGCAATTTTTATGCAGAATTTGCGCCAGACCGTAGGAGATCAGGTTTTCTTTGCTGGTTTGAAAAATTACATTCAAAGCTATTCTTATCAAGTCACCCAGAGAGAACTCTTTTTCCAAAGTTTTGATGGATTTACCCAAGAGGATTTTCAACCTCTCTTGGCAAGATTTTTCAGATAAGCCGCAATATTTTAAAAAGTTTTTAGTTTTGAGCCGGGATCATACTCTGCGAATCCGATAAAACACTGGCTCTGACAACCTGATTTCCCCTCACAAGCAGCCCTTCATAAGCCTGCAATCCCTCCACCGGGATCCAACCGTTCATCTCAAAAGGCAAAACGCTTGAAGCTGCCGGGATCCATTGACCGTTGTATTTGCGAGCCATATGCGCGTGCGTACCGGTGGCGCTGCCGCCTTCGCAGGAAGGATGACCAATGTTATCCCCTTGTTTAAGCACATCACCAAGCTTCACACGCCCTTCTTCCGCCATATGAAGGTACAAAATCACCCAACCGGTGCGTTCATCCCCGTCCCCATCCAAATCCAACATGACCGTTCCGATGTCGATCCTGGCAACCACGCCGTCAGCAATAGCAACCGCAAATTGCTCGGTTCCCACGCAGCCCTGGGTTTTAGATGGGGGCGCAAAATCAATTGCCGCCCAGGGTTTTCTTGTCCCCCAACCTGTATGTGGTCCACCGGTGTAAGCCCAAACCACACCAGCTTTAAAGGGCAAGATAAACTCGGGTTGCGTTAGACTGCCGGGCAAAACGGTTGTATTTCTGCGCCATGGATCACCAAAAAGCTCTTTGAAGGTTTTGGCGTACCCATCCGGACCGATGGCTTGGGCGTACTCATCCGTGTCATAGATCAATGAAAAATACTGCTGCAGAGCCACTGTGGCAGAGTTTTGCCAGGGGTCAATGTTCTCGATCGTTCCGTCTTTATGTTCGATACTGGTCA
>Ga0209722_1001284_pt1 | contig 22708 bp, 20 predicted proteins | sample BioC12SIPDNA_2_FD_185745 | JGI IMG/M metagenome (GOLD analysis project Ga0209722, IMG submission 185745) | Anaerobic biogas reactor microbial communites from Washington, USA - Biogas_R1_A C12 SIP DNA (SPAdes) (version 2) | ecosystem: Engineered > Bioreactor > Anaerobic > Unclassified | place... | reverse complement strand
TGCGTATGACCACCCCTGGAGGACCTATGGAAAGAAGATAAATGGAAAGCCAGTGCTTACTACTTTATCAACACAATAGGACATTTCTAAATTGCTGAGATTAGGACATTTCTAACTTGCCTTGACATATGATTACAACCTGCCAAAACGTCGTAAAATAGAAGTTGAACAGGAGGTAGGAAAAATGGATGAACGTGGATGGTTAGGTTGTGGTTGCGGCTGTATCGGCGCTGTGCTTATTCTTGGGCTCATATTGACCTTGTCCCTGTGCGGCTTGATTGTGTGGGGTTTGTTCAGCATTTTTGAGAATGCCTATGCCCTGGAAACTGGAGCAAGGACAGTGGTTTTGTTGGCTCAACTTATTTGATTGCTCTAATAAAGAGACCTGAAAAAATTCAACTGCAAATAATATGAAAACTCCTCACAAGGAAGAGTTGTGTGGGCGCTAGACGTGCAACGCGCAGAGCGTGACTCGAACCTCCGAACCCGTCCACAGCCATACGATCCGTCAACAAAAAAACTCCTCACAAGGAGGAGTTTTGTGGGCGCTAGACGTGCAACGCGCAGGGCGTGACTCGAAGCTCCGTCTTTAAACAAAATCACCGGACAAACCGGTGAATTGTATGGGCGCTAGAGGACTCGAACCTCCGAACCTCACGGATGTGAACCGTGCGCTCTAACCAACTGAGCTAAGCGCCCTGAAGTGAAAGGATTATAGCAAAACGATAGTTTTTTGTCCAATATTTCCTGATCAAGTCGAAGCGTTTCATGTCATCTTGAAACTGACCGCGACAATACCTTATATTTAAGCTGATCTGATCTAAAAGGTCGATCATGCAACGGAAGTTCCTCGCGTGATAACTCTTCCAAACCTGTTAGTAAGGACACGACTATGAAAACAATAATTTTTCTCCTGATCAGTTTACTGGTCTTTTCGGGTTGTGAACCGCTGATGACCCCACCAACGGAAGGTCAACCTGCAGCTGAAATCATTGAGCCAAGCGCGACGCTTGTGCCTGAAGTTGTGCCGACTGAGACGGCTGTCCCTCCAACGGAGACGAGCATCCCCCAACCAACTTCAACCCCCCTGCCAACCAACGCTCCCATCCCCGCGGAACCTACCGACGTCGACCCCCAGGAAATGATCAGCATCCCAGCCGGGACATTCCTGATGGGTTGTGACCCGGCCAACAATGGAGGCTTGAATTGTCCAGCTGCTGATGGACCGGCGCACCAGGTCAGTTTGGATGCTTTTGCCATCATGCGCTACGAAGTCACCAACGCGCTTTACCAGGCTTGTGTGGAAGCTGGCGGCTGTGAAATCCCAAATGCGATCGACACCGAGACGCGGGCAGAGTATTACGGCAATCCAGAGTATGCGAATTACCCGGTTGTCAATGTTTCTCATTCTGACGCCGAGGCCTATTGCGCCTGGGCAGAGATGCGCCTGCCCACCGAAGCCGAATGGGAATTTTCCGCCCGGGGCACAGCTGGCAATCTTTATCCCTGGGGCAACCAGGACCCGGACTGCAGCCTGGCAAACAGTTACAATGACCTCAACGGCACTTACTGTGTTACAGATACGACCGCGGTTGGGTCCTACCCAGCTGGAGCCAGTGAGTTTGGTCTAATGGATATGGCCGGCAATGCCTGGGAGTGGGTGGCTGATTTCTACTCGCCAGAGTATTACGACCAGAGCCCGCAAGAAAACCCGAGCGGTCCGGAATCCGGCTCTGAATATGTTGTGCGGGGTGGCGGCTGGTCTGGTAGCTGGTTGGATCTGCGAGGTTCAGCCCGCGCCTACGATTTGAGCTTTTACAGCGGCTCTGATCTGGGCTTCCGCTGTGCGATGGATGTTTTGGGAGATGCTGAGGACTAATAGGAAACTCAAACTGAAGTAAGGTTTCAAAAAGGTCTGACAGCCGGCTCTAAACCAGCCGTCTGGTTTTTCGTTAATTGGTAAATCCAAGCCATTCCTAATAAACCAAATGGCAAGATATAGGCTGCCAGTTGAAAAGTAGTCTGAAAGTTGTACAAATCAGCCAGACGACCAATCAAAGGAACTGACAGGGACGTGCCAACGAAGTTTATCGACAAGAAAAGACCATTGACGAAGGCCCTGTCTTCCACAAAGAAGTCCTGTACCAGCGCCATCAGAACAGGCAAAGCGGCAATTTCAAGAAAACCCATTGACAAGAGGACGGGTATCTGCAACCAATTATTAGTACGCAAGAAAATCAGCATAAATGAAAAAAGCCCAATCGTGATGACTGCCAAAATTTTAATCCGGCTGAACTTATCACTCAAATTGCCCACAATTTGAGACCCAAACACACCGGCGATTAAAATCAAGGTCATCCCAGCCCCTGAGACCCAGGTGCTGGCGCCCCTTTCACGCAAGAATGCCGGAAAATAGGTTGAGAGCATTGCTGTCATCATTGCCCGGGTAATAATGATGAAAACAATAGGCAGCATAATTTTCAGGATCCTGCTCCAATCCTTAGGCGCGCTTTTTTGGGTTCTTAAAGCAATGGCGCTCGTATCGGCACCCTTCAGACCAAGCCAGATAAGCACCGAAGCAATCGCACCAAGAATGACCAAAATTGGCAAACCCGACAGTCCCACCAGATCATAGACTGAGACCAACAATAGTGTGCCCAGCGCGTAACCCAAAGCACCGGCATTGACCCAAAAACTCATCCCCTTGCCAAGCTTCTTGCCAGTATGTTTGCTGTTCAATGCCGGTCCAATCGCATGCAGTGAGGCGGAGCTTAAGCCAGCCAACACCAGCATCACCATCATCATCGCAGGTGACGCGGTCAAACCAAGCAGGGTCATCACAATGCCGGTGATCAAAGGTGCCAGGCTGACCAGAATTTTCAAGTTACGACGGTCAGCAAAGGAACCAATGACAGGTTGCAATAGAGAGGGCAACGTAAAAAATAAGGTCAGAGACCCTCCGCCAAAATTGCTGAGACTAAATTTTTCAATCAGAATTGGCAGCAGGGGTGGTAAAAAGCCCGCATACAGATCGTGTACACCGTGAGCCAGGGCAATAGAGCCAACATAACGGGAGCTGAAGTTGTCAATTTCTTCCATTGGGGCTGATGTAAGCGTGTCCCCACTTAATAAACCCTCTGGTTTTTCAACTTCCATTTCCATGCTGGCAATTGTATCAAGCAATGGGGAGAATTTGGATAAATTTTGCACATCATGGCTTTTTGGAAAATTGCAAGCTGAAGCTATAATTATTGAACCGGGCGAAGCGACTCTTTGGTCACAACAAGTAAAAATTGTGTTACAAAAAAGGGGCGCTTTTCCACCAAGCTATCAACATTCATAATTACCCATGATTATCTATGGTAGTATCTGTGGATTTCGATTTTAATGATTAAAAAGAGGTGAAACATGTTTGACGGAAACTTTAGATCTACAAACTCATCAGGAAATAAAACTTTCAAAGGACTCAAGCTGGGGAAAAATGTATTCCTCGGAGTGATCATTGCACTGGCTTTGTTCATCCTGATCACATCCGCTCTCTACGAGGTACCTGCCGGCAGTATCGGCGTGGTTACTCGTTTTGGCGCGGTCAACCGGGTTGCCTATTCTGGTATCAACGTCAAGATTCCCTTCGCAGAGAAGGCAGTTTTGCTCAGCACGCGCACACAAAAGGATGAAGTTCAAGCCACGGCTATGTCTGAGAATCTGCAGGTGGTTACCTCGCTGATTGCGGTCAACTATCATCTGGATGGAAGCCATGCAAAAGAGGTATATCAGAATATAGGCGCTAATTACACTGAAATTATCGTCGCTCCAGCCATTCAAAATACCTTCAAAGCTGTAACAGCCAAATTTTCTGCCGAAGAACTGATCACCAAGCGCGACGAGGTCCGCTTAGAGGCAGAAGAAGAGCTAACCAAGCAGCTGGAACCCTATTTCATCGTGGTTGAGAACTTTAATATCGTAAATTTCGATTTCTCAGCTGAATACCAAAACGCGATCGAAGCCAAGCAAGTGGCGCAACAGCAGGTGGAGACTTCCAAGCAAAAACTCGCCCAGGCAGAGATCGACGCCCAAACCGTGATTGCTGAAGCTCAAGGCCAGGCTGACGCTCAGAAAGCGCTCGCAGACACTGGCGCTTTGACAGATGAGTATTTGCAGTATCTCTTCCTGACCAAGTGGAATGGAATATTGCCCCAGGTCATGACCAGCGGCAGCAACTCGATGATCGACGTCTCCCGCTTCATCGACTTACCTCAACAGGAACCCTGATGCATAAAAAATGAGAAAAAACAAGATATTGAGTAAACAAGGACGGTAACTTAACGCTTTTGCCAGCTTTGAAAGCAAGTTTCCCCTTGCTGAAACCAGGATAGGGTTTCGACAACGAGTAAAACGGTGATCTAAAAGTTGTATAATGATTCTTAAGCTAAAGGTCATAACTGGCTAATAATAGTATTGACTTGTAGAAGAAATTAGAAAAGGAGTAAAAAATAATGTCAAAATTTGAACGAGAAGTAGAAATCGACTCCCCCATCCAAAACGCATGGGCAGTCCTCACCGATGCCACCTTGTGGCCCAAGTGGTTCCCCTATATTCACAGCGTATCCCATGTTGTGCCCCTGTCTGAAGGTGCCGTGATCCAATGGAGCAGCGGAGATAAGGTTGGTACTGCTACAGTTACCAAATTTATCCCTGAAAAAGAGCTGGAAATCTTAACCGATTTGGATGGTGACCAGGACAAGCACAATTTCACCCTGCGCAGCAGTGGTGGTTTCTTTGGTCTCAGCGCTGACGAGGTTAAAATTGAGTACAAGCTCGACACCATGACTGCCGGAGGTATCTTTGGTCGTTTTATCAGCGACGGTAATCCCCGAGACATGCTGAGAGTCAAAAACGCAACCAACGCCTTACGTCGTTTGGTTGAAGCACAATTCCCACACGCATAGTTTATTAAAAAGGAGTAGTTAAAATGGGTCTATTTACATCAATTATCGTTGGCCTTTTGGCCGGTATGGCAGCCTCCTGGCTGTTAAAAACAAACCACAAGTGGTATATCGACATCCTGCTTGGTATCGGTGGTGGTATTCTCGGCAAGTGGATCACCAGTCTACTTTTCGGTACCAACATGGTCACTGGCTTTAACCTGACCTCGATTCTGGTCTCGATTGGCGGCGCGGTTTTGCTGCTGCTGCTTTTTGGCTGGCTCGATAAACGAAAAAAATAATAAAAGAATAGATAACAAAGGTCGGCAAATGCCGACCTTTGTTCGTTTAAGCACAAGACAACAGGATTTAACCACGAGGAGAAGCATTTCACTGGATATTCCACTTGCCTTATAATTATTAGCCAAGATAATACTCATCAAAAGAACGGAAGGCAACTATGTCTGATAACATCCCGGAAGTAAACGCACAACGTCGGCGTAAAGGACGTAAACCAACCAGCCAGGCTGCTAAACCCACCCGGCGTGATACGCAACCCCGGCCATCATCCAGCGGCAGCTATCCTCCCTCAAGCGGTGGGATCGGCATGACCCCCACTGGTGGTAGCAACTTGCCCCCTTCAGGTGGTAGCGGCGATTTAGGAAGCAGTTCCTACGGTAGCAGCCCCAGCAATCCTTTGGGAGGCAGCAGCCTTGGCAGTCTTTTGGGCGGTCTGGGTGGACTAAGCTCCGGAGGCTCTTCGGGAAAAAGAGGTGGCTGCAGCGCTATCATCCCCATCATCATCCTGGCTTTGATCGGTTTCTTGATTTTAAGAACTTGCAGTGGCTCTTCCTTACTGCCTCAAACTGGCATCAATGAACCACTGACTTCTCCGACTGAGGCTTCAGTTAACGTTCCGGTTATTGAAAACCTGCCCAGCTCCACACCCTGGCCAACACCCATCCCATCCGCCAACAATTCAGGCCAAACCTGGTTGGTGATGTTGTATCAAAACGCGGATGACCCGGCTCTGGAAAGAGACATCTTCATCGACCTGAACGAAGCGGAAATGATCGGTTCGACTGACCAGGTCGTTATTGTCAGTCAACTGGACCGCTACCGCGGGGGTTTCAATGGGGACGGCGACTGGACTTCAGCCCGACGCTTCCTGGTCACTTATGATGGTGATCTCAACCGCATTGGCTCTGAGATGCTTATGGATTTGGGTGAAGTCAACATGGGGCAGGCTTCAACCCTGGTCGATTTTGTTTCCTGGGCATCAAGCACCTACCCGGCTGACAAACACATGTTGATCATGTCTGATCACGGTATGGGTTGGCCTGGCGGTTGGAGCGATCCAGCACCCGCCCAGCGGGATAACAGTTCCAATGCCCCACTCACCTCGGCTTTAAAGGATGACATCCTCTATTTGAACGAACTCGAGGACGCCCTGGCAGCCATCCAATCCCAAACCAATATCGGCAAATTCGAATTGATCGGTCTGGATGCCTGCCTGATGAGCCAGATGGAAGTCTATTCCGCCCTGGCTCCTTACACGCGCTACGCGGTTGCTTCTGAAGAAACTGAACCTGGTTTAGGCTGGGCTTATTCAGCTTTCCTCAGCCTGATGGTTTACAACCCCGACATCCCGACCGCAGAGTTAGCCTCAAATATTGTAGATACTTATATCTCCCAGGATCAACGCATTGTGGATGACCAGGCCAGAGCAGAATTTTTGTCTCAAAACTCAAGTGGGGGCGGCTGGTTTGTCAACCGCATGAGCGCGGAGCAATTAGCCAACCAGTTGGAGCAAAACATCACTCTGACGGCGGTAAACCTGGAAAACTTCCAGGGGCTGCTGGACTCAGTCAATCAATTCGCGTACTACTTGCAGGGCTTGGACCAACGCGTGGTCGCCCAGGCCAGGAACTACACCCAATCTTACACGTCCATTTTCGGTAGCAATGTGCCCCCCTCCTTTATCGACCTGGGGCATTTTGTCCAGTTGATTTACAAGAACAGCAAGGATGCCAATGTACGCCAGGCAGCTGAAGGTGTCATTGCTGCTTTGAACAATGTCATCGTGGCTGAAAAACACGGCCCTTCAAAACCTGGCTCTACTGGTGTAGCCATTTACTTCCCTAACTCACAGCTCTACTCAACCTCAACCACAGGCATGGCGTCTTACACAACCATTGCCGACAGTTTCAGCCGCTACTCGGTTTGGGATGATTTCCTGGGCTTCCACTATGCAGGCCGCCAATTCCAACCCAGTGCTACTGAACCAATAGCGATCGAGCGCGCCAGCCAGATCCCCGGACTTGGCAACATCCAGGTTGGTGAAATAACCGCCTCCGCCAATACGGTCAGTCCGGATGGGTCGGTTGAACTGAGCTCTGTCATCTCAGGCGATAACATCGGCTACATCTATCTCTTTACCGGTCTCTTTGATACGGCTTCCAACAGTATCTATGTGGTGGACACAGATTACCTGGAAAGCCCCCAAACGGCCTCAGAAGCTGGCGTTTATTACCCGGTCTGGCCTGACGCGGAACAATTCAGACTCAACTTTCCGTTTGACCCAATCCTCTTTGTTATCACTGACGGCAGCCAGGAGGCTATAGCCCTCTTCAATCCACAGGACTATGGTGCCGATCCGGCTCAGGCCATTTACGCTGTGGATGGGACCTATACCTTTGCGAACTCTGGTGAAACCCGCACCGCCCAGCTGCTCTTCAAGGATGGCATGCTCTATCAGATTTTTGGTTATGTTGGCAGCGATACCACCGGCGCGCCCTCTGAGATCACGCCCAATATCGGCGACAGCTTCACGGTCAGCCGGCGCTGGCTGGACCTGGACCAGGCTGGCAACGTAACCGGCATCACCAACGATGCTGGCGATACCATCACCTTCACCGGCGCGCCCATCAGCTGGGATACCCGCCAGTTACCTGACGGCGACTATCTGGTTGGTTTCCTGGTGGCGGATTTGGACGGTAACATCACCCCCGCCTATACCCAGATCACTGTTAGATAATCTATCCTTTATTACACAAAAGACCTGCAAAGCAGGTCTTTTTTTGTTAGCAACGATCTTACAAATCAGATAGCCAGAGCGACGATCAAAATCCAAAAGATCAACGAAAAGAAAATTGACCATTCTGAGATGGCAAATCTCCAAATGCGCGGTCTTTCCAGATCTTCGGTTGAAAGCGTTTCGCGATCTTCTTTGCGTACGGACCACATCAGTCCCAGGAAAATTCCAAAAGCCAAGACCGGGATTGCGCCAACCAAACCAACCCAGCGGGGTAAAAGAGCAGCTTCGTTTTGCTGTAGGATGATTGCTACGGAAAAGAACGAAACCATCAACAGGCCAGCCCTGAAAAATGTAACGGCTGAAACCATGTGCCCTTTCATCTTGTTCATCGGAAACACACCTACCATCAGAAGTGCCAGCCCGGTTATGACCCCAAACAATAAGCCTACTTTAGCCCAAAATCCAGGCAAAAGCAAGCCCAGCGAGCTAAAGCCAATAACAATACAAAGCCCGGCCAAAATCATGCCCGCGTTGAAAACCCAGGCTAATTTCGAGACGCCCACTTCGCCTAATTCAGAAATGTAGTGGTTGAGGAAAGAAAATTTCTCTCCTTTTGTGCCTTGATAGACCAGACCAGGAATGATCACTGCGAGTATCCCAATGAGCACCCCACCCAGGCCGGCAAGTTTAAAAGTTGTTGGGTTTAAAAGAAATTCCATCTCTGCTCTCTGCTTGGTTTATTATTCTTTACAATGATACCTTCTTGGTTAGAAAATTCAAATAATTAAAACAAATAGCTTATTAATCCTAATCCAGATACCCGGCAGTCGATTTGGCTTTATCTTTAATCACAAAATGACGGCGCTCAAAGTCGATCACCTGCTCACTTTTTAATTTACTCAATTCTTTAGACATAGCCGTGCGCTCCACATGCAGATAATCAGCCAACTGCTGCCGATTAAAGGGGATCTCAAAACTCAGACTGCCCGCTTTGCGGCTCTGAGCGGAAAGGTAAGAAAGCAATTTCTCCTGGGTTGTGCGCTTGGACATATGGCTGATTTTTTCGTTCAACTGAATGTTCTTTTGAGCTAATTCCGCCACCAGGTTCCGGATCAGTCTGTGGTGAAAATCACAGGCTTTGGTGCAAGTGCTCAAAACTCTTCTCATGTCCAGGAACAGGATGCGGCTGTCTTCTGCGGCAACCGCTGTGACGGTTGAAAGCATCGGACCACTTGCCGCAAAGGTTTCTCCGAATATGCCCCCTGGTCTGATTTCGGTCATCATGGTCTTGTTTCCCCAGTGATCTTCATTGAATACATGAACTTTGCCTGAGATCACTAATCCAATCGCATCAATCTGGTCCCCAAAACGGTATAAATACTCGTTTTTGAAGAAGTCGCGTTCATAGCCAGCCAGGCATTGCAATAAAAACATGATTTCTGATGGTTCAATTCCATCAAACAATTTTGACTCTTTAAAAACCGACATAGAAGCGTCCATGATCCAACCTTTTGTGGTATTTACCACGTTTTATTTTTTTCTATTGTAGTATACTGACGCTGAAACAGCAATCGAGGAGTAAGAAAAATGATTGAAAAAGTCTACAACATGAGCACCCGCACTGAGTATGTTATTGAGCCAGTCATCAAAGACGACTATGTGCATTATATGCACATGGTTTTGCACAAAGGCCAAGCCCTGCCCACTCACTTCACAAACGCCAATATTTACATGACGGTTGTGACAGGCACCCTGACCCTCTCCCTTTCAGATGAGGAATTTAAAGTTTACCCCAGCGGCAGCATCATCAATATCCCCTTCAGGATAAAAATGATTGCCCAAAACGAGCACGATGAAATTTTGGAGCTGTTCGTGGTCAAAACCCCTGCTCCTGGCAGCGAAATTTACAAGTAAACCTGAGCCTGAATCCATGAGCCCTTTGCAAAAGGGCTTTTTGTTTTAAGCTTTCAGTCACAATCCCATCGAATGACTTATAATCAATAGGCATAATTTAATCAGGAGAAAATCATGAAAATCTCACTAACCGGCATTAAGCCTACCGGCAATATTCACATCGGCAACTATTTTGGCGCCATCAAACCAGCCCTTGCGCTGACTGAAAAGTTTTTTGGTGTCTACTTTGTGGCCGATTTGCACGCTTTGAACAGCAACCCGACCCCCAAAGAACTTCAGCAATTGATTTATGAAGTTGCCGCGTCCTGGATTGCTTTTGGGCTGGATACCGAGAAAGCGATTTTCTTCCGTCAATCAGACATTCACGAAATCCCTGAATTGACAAGCATCCTCTCGGCTGTCACCCCCAAAGGTTTAATGAACCGCGCCCATGCTTATAAGGCTGTGCTGGATAAAAACGCTGAGAGCGGGCGCGACCCGGACGACGGCGTAAACATGGGGCTCTATACCTACCCCATCCTGATGGCGGCTGACATTTTGCTTTACAACTCTGATGTGGTGCCCGTCGGTATGGATCAAAGGCAGCATGTTGAAATCGCTCGCGATATCGCTGAGAACCTGAACCGCATTTACGGTAAAACCTTGAAACTCCCCGAAGGTCTGATTGCTGAAGACGTTCAGTCCATTCCCGGCATCGACGGCCGCAAGATGAGTAAAAGCTATAACAACACTCTTCCCGTATTTGTGCCGGAAAAAGAACTGCGCAAGCAGGTCATGCGTATCGTCACCGATAGCACCCCACCGGAAGAACCAAAAAATCCAGAGACCTGCAACCTCTTCCAAATCTACAAATTCTTTGGCACAGCCGAGCGGGTTGAAGAGGTGCGCCAGCTCTACCTGAATGGCGGGCTTGCTTATGGAGCCCTGAAACAGGAGCTTTTTGAGAACATGTTAAAAGCCTTCCAGCCGGCACGGGAGAGGTTCAACTACCTGATGGAAAACAAATCAGAAATAGACCAAATCCTCACCCAAGGCGCTGAAAAAGCCCGCGAACTCGGCCGGCCGGTGCTTGCCCGGGTGCGCAAAGCAGTAGGTATCGATAAATAAATGGCGACAAAGATCCCTTCAACGGATCAAGCAATTTTAGAGCCAGCTCTTCGTTCAAAACTTAGCAGCCGCGCCATCAATCTCACCTTGATCGCCAATCTGATCCTGGCAATTTTGAAGGTCAGTGTGGGTATCCTGGCCCATTCCTCAGCTTTACTTGCGGATGGAATTAACTCCTCTTCGGATGTGATCTATAACGCGGTTGTCTCGATTTTTATCAGGGCAGCCAAAAAACCCGCCGATGACGAACATCCTTACGGGCACTCTCAATTCGAAAGCGTGGGCGCGCTGATTGTCAGCGCTTTTATTATCACAGCCGCCTTCACCATTTTTTGGACCTCCGTGCAGTCTCTGGTTGAATATCTGCAAGGCAACAGCGAATTTTCATCCAGCAGCCATTTTGCTCTCTACGCGGCCCTCTTTACCGTAGGTCTCAAAACCGTTCTGTATTTTTATACGCGTGGGTTGGGGAAGAAAACCAACAACCATTCTGTTATGGCCATTACCCTGGACCATCGCAACGATATTTTTTCTGCCAGCGCGGTTGTGGCCGGCACACTGATGACCCAATTGGGCTATCCCTGGGCGGATCCCCTGGCGGGAGCGGTGGTCGCGATTGTCTTCCTTTTGTCCGGCATCGAGATCCTGCGTGACACAGTCGACATCCTGATGGATACCGTCCCCGGCAAAGCACTGGATAACGAGATCCGTCAACTTCTGCAGGATATTCCCGGATTGGAAGACATTGAGAAAATCCAGGCACATCGCTTTGGACAGTATCTGGTCATAAATCTAACCATTTTCGTGGCTGGCAATATCAGCGTAAATAAAGGTGACCGCATCGCGGATAATGTTGAAACAAAGTTATTGGACAATGTTGATTATATAAGGGCTGTTCACGTTCACTTTCATCCAAAACCCGGTTCGTAAAAGCATCGTGCTGAACGCTAAAAAGAATTTGATATCATTATTCAAAGCTGAACATTAATTATAAGGAGAGTGATAATGAACAATTTTGAATTTTATAACCCCACCAAAATTATTTTTGGGCAGGGAAGCATTTCCAAAATCAAAAAACTGATCCCCAAAAAATCCCGCGTGCTGATGCTCTATGGTGGCGGTTCCATAAAGAAAAATGGCGTCTACCTCCAGGTGGCAGACGCTCTCCGTAAACATGAATTATTTGAATTCGGTGGAATCGAATCTAATCCGGATTATTCAACCTTGATGAAAGCGGTCAAATTGGTCAAAAAGAACAAGATCGACTTTCTGCTTGCTGTGGGCGGCGGCTCGGTCATTGACGGAACAAAGTTTGTCGCAGTTGCCTCACGCTACCAAGGCGAAGACCCCTGGGATATCCTCTCGCAAGGACTTGGAAAAAGCATCAAAAAAGCTTTGCCCATTGGTGTTGTGCTGACCCTGCCGGCAACTGGCAGCGAGATGAACCGCAACAGCGTGATCTCCAACCGTAAAAAGGACCTAAAACTCTCCTTTGGCAGCGAAAAAGTGTTTCCAAAATTCTCGATCCTTGACCCCAAAGTGACTTATTCCTTACCGCAAGATCAAATCCGCAACGGGTTGGTTGATGCTTATGTGCACATATTGGAACAATATCTGACCTATCCTGTAGGCGCTGTGGTTCAGGACCGCCAGGCTGAAGCCCTGCTGATGACCATTCACGAAATTGCCCCCAAAGCGCTACAGACCGACCCGCCCGACTATGACGCCCGCGCGAACTACATGTGGGTCTGCAGCAACGCGCTCAATCACCTGATTGGGGTAGGCGTGCCGCAAGATTGGGCCACGCACGGCATCGGGCACTCTCTGACCGCTCTTTACGGGCTGGCACACGCGGAGTCCCTGGCAGTGGTTTTGCCCTGGCTGCTCTGGTACAAACGCGTGCAGAAACAGGAAAAATTGCTGCAATACGGCTATCGCATTTTGGATCAAAAAATGCAAAAATATTCTGAACGCATTGACCGCACCATTGAAGCCCTTTCCTCTTTCTTCCACAGCCTGGGTATGCCCACAACCCTGACCTCATACGGTCTTGACCCGGATAAGGTCGCTGAAGAAGTGCAAGCCCACCTGGCAAAGCAAGACTTCAATCGGGGTGAGCATCGCGATATCAGCGCGGAAGACGCCGCGGCCATCCTTCGGCTCAGTCGATAAGCTAAATTGTAGATTAATAGCAAAATGACCCATGTCTATGGGTCATTTTTTCTTGGTTATTAAGGGGATTAGCCGATTGCTTTTTTAATCAACCTGGTTATTTCTGCCTCAACTTCGGCATTCCATTCAGTCAAGGCGTAGGAACTTGGCCAGATGGACCCTTCATCCAGCTGAGCGAGATCACTGAAGCCAAGTGTGTTGTAACGGCTGCCAAATTTATCCCCGTTTTGGAAAAAACAGAGCACCTTACCACCCTTGGCGTAAGCCGGCATGCCGTACCAAGTCCGGCATGTCAACTCCGGGAAATGATCCTTGACCAGCTTGTGCAGTTGGGTCGCGATTTGTCTGTTTGCATCTGACATCTCGTTGATTTTTTCGAGCACTTCCTGCTCAGACGCGGCCGCATTCTGCTTGGCTTTTAGCTCTTTTGCGCGCTGCTTCATGGCCTCTTTTTCGATTTTCGAGAAGCCTGATCCGGGAACGTCATCCGCTTCTTGTCTATTTTTTTGGTTCATGGTTCTTCCTTTCGGAATTGATTGGATAAAAAATCAATCCCTTATCAGGATTTTCATATAAAAGGACCTGACTTTCAAAAATTTGTAAAATCCAGGCAGGCAGATAGAAGTTTAGCGGGGATGAGATTAAAATGTCAGATTTTTTTGGGTTTTAACAAGTTTTGGAGAAGCGCAAAGCCCAATTTTCCAAGCATCAGCAAGTAGTAGACCCAGTTGAACAGGAAAAAATTGTCCTTGGAAAAGTGCTTGCGGTAATACAAAAAATAGGAGCGGTGCCATTGATAGATGCTCTGCCAGGGTTGAGCTTTGGACCCGCCTTTGCCAGCGTAGTGGAGGATGCGGCTCAGAGGCACATACATTATTTTCCAACCCAATTGCCTGGCTCGCAGGCAGTAGTCACTGTCTTCCTGGTAGGCAAAAAAGCGTTCGTCAAAGTCACCAACCTCCTGCCAGGTCTGGCGGCGGATAAACATGCACGAGCCTGAAACAGCCTTCACCTCAGCAATTTCGTCTTCTGGCAGCCAGGATTGCAGATAGCCGTTCAATTTTTTGCTCTTTGGAAACAGTTTGCCTAATTTGAAAAAGTAACCGATCACTTCCAGGGGCCGGGCCTCGCCACGGCGGGACTGCTTCTGAAAACTTCCGTCCGCATTAAGCACTTTGGGGATGCTGATTCCTACTTCAGGATGAGCCCGTAAATACTCCAGCTGAGGGTCAAAACAATTTTCAATCAGGAGCGTGTCTGGGTTGAGTAAAAGCAAAAATTCCCCTTGAGCCAGTCGCAACATCTGATTGCTTGGCTTGGTAAACCCTAAATTGCTTTGGTTGAGGATAAGTTGAACGTCTGGGAATTCAACCTGCAGCATCTCAACCGTGCCATCCCTGGAACCATTATCGGCGACGATGATTTCATAGTCCCCTTTAGGCGGGTATTGGTAAATAGAGTTCAGGCTATCTCTCAAAAAATCACGAGCGTCCAGTGTCAGAATGCAAATGGAAAGCTCAGTCACCTTCCTGCACCCCTTCTTTGTCATGATCCGGATCTTCTTTCTCAATGTCAAGTTCTTGAGTATCTTCTTTATCCAGTTTGGCAGCCACGATGTGATAATTAACCGCGTGCGTCAGGTGCGCCCCCAAAAAGACGATATAGCCGCTGAGGTACATCCAGGTCATCAGAGCGATGATAGAAGAAAGTGAACCGTAGACCGGTTCGTAACTGGTGAATCCAGTCGAAAGCGCCCAGGTCAGTGCGCGGGTAGCCAAATCCCATAGGCCGGCTGAAACGGCAGCGCCCAACAAACGAGCCCTGAACAAAATCGATTTGTTGCGGGGGATCCAGCTGTATAGTCCATAGAAAAGCAGGAGTTTGATGACAAGTGGCAGAGCCCAGCGCAGCCAGGCGTAAAGCTGTGTGTCAACCAGAAAAATACCATTAAAGTGAATATGCTCGATTGAAAAGAAGCTTTGGATGGTATCGATTGACAATGAGCCCAGAAACAAGACCACCATGATCAGGATGATCAGCATGGCCATGGCACGGCTCTGGATAAAGCTGGGATTGCGCCCTTTGGGAAAGGCGCGGTTGATATTCACGATAATTTTGTCAAACACATTGCTGGCTGACCAGAACAGCGAAAGCATCGCCACAACTGTGATGGCTCCCCGCTGCTCCAAGACACCCGTGATCAGGTTATTGATGAAGCTTGCTGATACCGGCACCAGCTGCTGGATCATCTCTAGCAATTTTATGCGCACCAGCTCCCGCTCCAGGAATATGGAGGCGATCGAAACAGCTGCCAGCAAGATGGGAAAAATCGAAAACAAAGCGTAGTAAGACAGGCTCGCGGCCGCTTCTGGACCGCGCATAATGGTGAAATTGTTGAAGGTGTGCCGGATGATCCCCAAGGTGCCGCCAGTGAGTTTATTTCCCTTGTAATAGGCTTTTTTCAGGAACTCACGCGCGCCCTTAAAGCGTTTTACGGTTCTGGTCAGAATATTTTTTGACCCTTCCTTCTTGTTTTGCATAACTTGATTATAAGCCAATCGGAATTTCTAAGAGGAGCTACTCAGCCAGATCTCCCCACCTTTTGCTAAAGCCGGGATCTTTATTTCAGTATTGGTTAGCGTTATTTGCTTGCCGCAAAACAAGCCAACTAAGTTGATGCTGCTGTCTGTTTCGACCCAGGGGCTGCGGAAGCTAAAGCCTTCTCTTATTTCACCACGGTTGGCAGTTACCAGAACTCGTTCTCCAGCAAGCAGACGTTGATAAATAATTATGTCCTCGTCCCAATAGAGGATTTGAAAACTGCCTTGGGCAAGGATTTGATTTTCTTTTCTCAGAGCGATAAGTTTTTGGTAGAAACTGAACAGGTCCACATCCCAAGTTGATTTATCCCAGGGGAAACAATTCCGCTGAGCAAAGCCAGCTTCATTTGACAGGCCAATTTCATCGCCGTAATAGACACAGGGCACGCCCGGGAAGGTGAATTGGATCATCACCGCCATGCGGATAAGCTCGTCATCACCCTTCAAAACACTGCCTAAACGTGAGGTATCGTGGCTGCCCAAAAGGTTGAACTGCTGCAGAGCCACAGCCCAGGGAATGGCAGCCAGATTGTCTTGCCAGGTCTTGACCAGCGTTTCGGTTGTAATCGGTTTTTCTGATACTAATTCCGCCTTACAGCGCAGCGCGTCCAGGCTGTATCCGCTCAGCCAATGCAGGGCAGGCTCGGTAAACCCGCTGTAATTCATCACCCCATCCCAGGCATCACCCTGCAGTTGCCCAACAGCTTCAAAGAAATTTTCTCCTATCAGATAACTTTGGGGATTGACTCTTTTTACTGCCTTGCGGATGGCAGGTAAAAGTTCAGCGTCGAGTTGATGTTCGTTATAACGCCCCAGCATGTTACCCACATCCACGCGCCAGCCATCAACGCTATAAGGCGGCAGCATCCAGGTGGCAAAAACACTGCTATCGCTCTCAAAAATCTCTGCTCTCATTAAAGGATCGCTGTAATTCAATTTTGGCAGGCTTCCAAACCCCATCCAGGAGACATAGTCATTATCGTTCCCAAAGAAAAAGCCACTCCGCTTAGGACTTTCGGGATCCTTGCGCGCTTCCTGGAACCAGGGGTGACCAGCCCCGCAATGGTTAGGGACAATATCCAGAATAACACGCATATCCAAGGCCTTGATGGCCTTGCTCAGCGAAACAAAGGCTTCATTACCACCCAAAGTTGGGTCCACATTGCGGAAATCAGCCACATCATAGCGATGGTTGGTATAGGCAGTAAAAATCGGGTTCAGATACAGAGCGTTGACGCCCAGCTTTTGAAGGTGCGCCAGATTATCCTCAATCCCTTTGAGATCGCCGCCATAGAAAGGAAAGACCTTGCGGTTTTCTTCTGCTACCTGACCCCAGGGGTGAGTTTTACGGCTGTAACCGGGGTAGGCTTCGATTGCTCCGTTTGGATCATTGGAGGGATCGCCATTGGCAAAGCGGTCGGGGAAAATCTGATAGAAAACTGAGCTGCTCAACCAGGGAATTTCAGGAAAATTTGCCAAAAGTTTGAAATCAAACAGACCAAAGGGCACCTGGCTGCTCACCCCGGCAGCGTTCAGCCACCAAATCTGCCCATTATCCTGGATGGCAAAGCGGTAAAGCACACGGGGCTCATTGACCAAGATCTCAGCTTCCCAAATATTCATGCTTCCGCGGGCATTAACCAGGCGCATGCTTTGAAACTGCTGTTCCCCGTTGGGGATGCTGCGCAGAACGATTTGGTCCGGATTGCCAAGGGCAGGCACTTCCAGCCTAATGCTCACTGTTTCGCCTAAAGCTGGATGGGGATTGGAGACATGATCGCTGCTGCCGGTGTGCAGACAGTCGTAGACCCATTCAGGAGCAAGATTAGAAGAATTGCCTGGCTTATTGATTTTCATAAGCGCTAATCATACCAACAAAGTATCGATCTGTTTCAACTTGTCTGGACTCTATATCCTGTGATTCCTGGGCCAAAAAGCAAGCTTAGACGCCTTTACTAAGGTCAAAGCAGTAAAGGTCCAAAACTGTATTTAGTCGTCCTCTTTGGCGTGAATTTTGAATTCTTCGGGCACGGGCATGCTGCCCTCCCAGACCACGCTGCGGAATTCGTCCGGCGAAGTGTTGCCCTCGGTGTTGATCAGCAGCACCTGTGATTCTTCATTCAAGCCCAGGGCTTGTCGCAAGTCTTTTGCACCCTCGTATTCCATGATGTACATCAGCGCGCCCAACGTGACCGCGCCGGACTCACCGGAAACAATAAAGGGATCTTCCTGCAAGGGGATGGAATAAACGCGCATGCCTTTGGCCGCCACGTAATCAGGACATTTGACAAAGTAATCGGCACAGTTATAAAGCGTTTCCCAAGCCAAGGGATTGGGGTCACCGCAAGCCAGGCCGGCCATGATGGTGTCCAGCTCTCCAGTGACGCTGTGGGGCTTACCGTCACCTATGCGCAAGGATTCGTACAGGCAGGCCGCTTTCGTCGGCTCTACCACCAGGGAAAGAGGCACATTATCGTCAAATAGAACCGAATAATAACCAATTGCCGCGGCTGCCAGTGAACCGACTCCCGCCTGCACCAGCAGATGGGTCGGCCGCCTCAAACCCTGGGCGGACAACTGCTCCTGAGCCTCCACGAACATGGTGGCATAGCCTTGCATGATCCACTTGGGCACGTCTTCATAGCCTTCCCAGGCAGTATCGGAAATCACTTCCCAACCCTTTTCTTTGGCATCCACTGTGACTTGGCGGACGGCGTCGTCGTAATTGCCATCAACCACCACAACCTGCCCTCCATTGCGTTCGATTCCGCGGATGCGGTCTTTAGTGGTCAGGGAATGAACATAGATCACAGCCGGGAAACCCATTTTGGTGGCCGCCCAAGCCACCCCGGCGCCATGATTTCCATCCGTGGCGGTGGCAAAAGTGGGATGCCCAAGCCTTTCCCGGTGGGATCCTTCCAAATGGAGCAGATCCCTGAGGTTTAACTCATCTTCTTCCATCCCGGCACGCTGAAGCAGTTTTTTGTATATGGCATAGGCTCCGCCCAGGACCTTGAAAGATTGGAGCGAAAGCCGGGCGGATTCATCTTTGACCCAGATGCCCCCCAGGCCAATACGCTTTGCCAGACGGGGCAGGCTTTTGAGCGGGCTCATGCGGTATCCTGGTATGGAACTGTGCAAGCGGCGCACCTCCTGTGCCAGTCCGGGTGGAAACAGCTCAGAAGCCAGTTTGGACTTGGGGTTTTCCAAAGCGTGCTGGTTGGCTAACCATTGGATCGGGACTTCAGACATAGTGACCTCGGGTCGAGTTATTTTTTCATTTCAATCTTATCATAGCGGGCAAAGGCGGGGGAGATTTTAAAACCGGAAATCCCGCCGAAATGAGACAAATATCCGCCTTTACCAAATGCTATAATCAAACAGTCTTATTTTAAAATGCTTGTGCAATTCAAGTTTAAAGTGCTAAGAGGAAGTCTTGTATGAAAACTGAAATCATCCGTGAGTATTATCGCCACCGTGGCTTGGGCTGGCCTGACCAGAAAAGCGCGCTGCTTTTCTTCCTTTCTGAAGTGGGTGAATTGGCAGAAGCGTATTTGACCATCCAGGACGAAGCTTTTTCTGAAGAAGAAAAGAGCCTTTTTCAAGGCTTTGCCGAATTGGGTTTGAAAGCGGATGAAATTGTTTCCCGCAAGCCGGGCTGGATCCGCAACAATGACCGCCTGCGTAAAGAGAACATCGCCCACGAAGCGGCTGACTGCAACATGATGCTCTCGGTTTTCCTTGAAACGTATGCTGGCCTATCCCCGGATGAGGCTTTGCTGCAAAAAATGGAACTTAAACTGGGGCAACCACTCTCTTTACAACCAGAACCAGAAGATGAGAATAGCTAAAGTTTAAAACGCCCCTTTTTTGAAAACCTGAGTTTGATCAGAGAATCGCCTGGAAAATTTCCAGTCCTTTTAGCTTCAACCTAATCCTTGAGCGGTTTAAAACCTTCCCCCAGGGCTTCATTGGCCTGACCGACCACCATGAAGGCATCCGGGTCAGCTTCCTGCACTATGCTCTTGAGACGAATAACCTCCCCAGCGGTCACAACACAGAAGATGACCGGTCGGTCTTTTTGGGTATACCCACCTCTGCCAGACAGGATGGTTGTGCCGCGACCAAGCGCGTCGCTAATGGCGAGGACAACTTTTTCAGTTTCATCCGTGATAATCATGGCCTCACGGATCACATTGGTACCCTGTGAGATCATATCTGCCGCCACGCCGCTCAGGTAGATCATGATCAGCCCATAAAGGGACTTCTCCCAGCCAAAGAAGAATCCAGCCAGCAAAACGGCAAAGGAATCGGTGATCATATAAGCCAGGGAAATGGACATGCCCAAACGTTGATTGAGGATGCGACCTAAAATGTCCGTTCCGCCGCTGGTTCCCCGGCCAAGATAAACCAAGCCCAGTCCCACACCCAGCAAAATGCCCCCATAAAGCGTGTTGAGCAGAATATCCTCTGTGATCGGCGCCTGACCTGTGAACTGGATCAGAATGTCAGTAAAAATCGTGTAGGAAAGAACTGAAAGGATGGTGCGCAGGGCAAAGCGCGGTCCGCCCAGGTAACGCCAGCCCAAAACAAACAAAGGGAGGTTTCCAAGCAGGGTCACAACGCCGATCGGCCAACCCCACAAATAATGCAACAACTGGGCGATACCGCTGATGCCGCCGCCGACCAGTTGAGCCGGTACCAGGAAAGTGCGCAGTGCCAGGGCCTGCACAAATCCCCCCAAAATGATCAGGGCGTAATCCCTGATCGACCGCCAACTAAAGTCGATCTGACCGAAGAACTCTTTGATTTTCACAGCTGCTCCCATTTTGATTTACCCGGTGATTATATACCAGCCAGTCAGGTTTTTGCGTTTTGCTTTGGCTACTTCTGGAACACCAGCGGCAGCCTGAGTTGGTAAATGAAATTGGGGTCGTAAATGAGCGTGTAGATGGTCTGCCAGGCACTCCAGGCGGCGTGTTTATCCTGGGTACGGATGCGCAGATAGTACGGCACGCGTGTTGGAATGGCCGGCGGATCCAACTGCACAGCTATAGTCCGTGTACCTGCTGTAGCACTGGCATCTGTCCCCCAATAGTATTCATAGGTATCAGTTTCAGCCAGTCCCACGCCGCTATCGCTTGCCCCACCCCAGGTAAACCAGGGATCGTTACACCAGGCTTGTGGCAGTCCATTCAAGGCATCACAACCGGGGTTGATCACATGTGGATTGATGGGAGGCAAGCTGTCAACATAGAAACTGATCGATTTAGGCCCTTCCCAATTGTTGACCTGATCAACACTCAGATAAGTCACAGTTTTTTGTCCTGACCCGGAAACTTCAAAAGGCGCGGTGTAAAGCTGCCAGGCGCCTGTATCGATCTTATAGTAAGTGTGTTTCACGCCGACCTTATTATCCGTGGCGTTTAGCGTGATCGTGACCGGGGTCTTGTACCAGGGGTCAATACCGATCGTGCCGCTCTTGGTCAGCGAAGTTACCGGCGCAATCAGATCAGAGCCATAGGGCGCGGCAACCGGTCCATCAAGCACATTGCTATCCATACTGATGGTTACTCCGCCCCAGGTTTCATTATGTGAGCCAGTATACTGGTAGACCCGCTGCCGGTTCACCCAGTAAATATCCGGCAGCCAGAGAACATCCCAGACGGTTTCATCTGGTCGGTAATAGTAATCCCGGTACCATTCAGCGATCCAAACAGCATCCGGTGGTGGTTGGATGGTGTAGACCTGATTTTGGACCAGACTGCGTGAGGTGGCATAAAGCCCTGAAAGCAAGCCTAATTGATGCAAGCGGGTAGTCCAGCCATCGATGAAAGCTCTCACAGCAGCAGAACAAGTTTCGGAGTAGACAAAATATTCCATATCATAATAGACAATACTGCCGCTCCCATCGGGATTAGTGAGACCTAATTCCAATAAGGTAGCTCTCGCCTGATTGGCATTGTCTACTCCTGCTTTATAAGCTTCATCAACATCATAAGAGAATGGATACTTTAACGTTGTGCAGGGTGCCTGAGGGCCAACCCAAGTCGGGATAAAACGCCAGCCCTGGTTGAACATCTGCTGCAGATAGGTTTTTGTGAGCGCTTCGTTATCACAGTATCTCGAAATACCGCCGATATAAAGATTAACGACCTTGTAGGGGCTGGCGTTGAACCAGGTCTGCAATTTGCTCAGGCTTGGGATCTCGCAGGCATCAAAAGCGTGCCCAAGATAGCGTTGGATCCATTGAGTCCCATCAATTTGGGGCAGATTCTCTGTAAGTTGCGCTGGATCGAACAAGGCTGTTTGTGATAGGGCAGACGCTTCAATTTCCTCCGGCAGCGGCACTGGCTGCCAGGTTTGACCCGCGTCCTTGCTCGAATAAAGAATAAAACTTTGGCCGCAGTTGAGAAGGTCACCTTCAAGTCCTGACCCCAGTTGATCGCATTTTCCGCCCTGCGTACTAGCCCAAATCTTCTGCCCATCCTGGCTTTTGATTTGGCTCAGTGCCATTCCTTCATGGTTTGCCAATTCACCGCCCTGCTGCACAAAGGCAGGGGTCGCCAAAGTTGTGATCTCATCTGAATCAATTCCAGACAGATCAAGGTTGATGTTTTGCCAGCTTTCTCCGCCGTCTTTTGTTTCATAAATCTTTCCAGCGTTGAAAGGGTCAAGCATGTATCCAAGCTGGCTGGAGAGGAAAACGAATTCCTCTGCCGCGGGTGCCCGCATCTCTTGCCAACTCTTGCCACCATCCACCGTTCTCAACAACACCCCCTCACTGAAGTTGGATCCGCTAGCCAGTTTGACCAAAATCCAAGCCTGGTTTGAGCTGAGCCATTGCAGCTGGACCCTGTCCACGGGGTGCGAGTATAAGGTAGCCAAACGCTGCCCCAGGTCAGTTTGCAGAGTCTGCCAGGTCTGACCAGAATCTTGAGTATGCAAAATAT